>Ga0193716_1002525_pt1 | contig 10271 bp, 8 predicted proteins | sample U2c1metaG_FD_145901 | JGI IMG/M metagenome (GOLD analysis project Ga0193716, IMG submission 145901) | Soil microbial communities from a riparian zone of the East river system, Colorado, United States - U2c1 | ecosystem: Environmental > Terrestrial > Soil > Riparian zone | place: USA: East River...
CCGGCGCGACGAGCCGGGCGCAGCAGCGGCGACGTCAGCCATGGTGAAGTGAGGCTAGCTCTCGAGCCATATGTTCGGCCAGCTGTTGGCGAGGTAGTCAGGCGTGTTGGAGTGGTTCTGCACCTTGGTGCTGGCGACGGTGAGCGATTCGAGCTCGACCAGCGGCAGGAGCGGCGCCGCGCGCGTGATGATCTTCTGGAACTCGACCACCAGCGCCTTGCGCTTGGCGGGGTCGGTCTCGACCTTGATCTTGTCGACCAGCGCATCGACCTCCGGATTGGAGAAGCCGTTGGCGTTGCGGAAGGGCACGCCTTTCTTGATGCCATCGGTCGTGAAGTACTGCGTCGTCGAAGGCACCGGCTCCGACGGGTTGGACTGGTTGGAGATCGCCAGGTCGAAATCGTAGTCGGTGTAGATGCGCTTGAGCGAGGTCGGACGGTCGGGAACTGTGAGGTTGATGGCGACACCCACGTCTTCCAGCGCCTGCTTCACATAGGAGCCGATCTTGCCGTTTTCCGGGAACCAGCCGGCCGCCACGAGATTAAGCGCGAAGCGTTTGCCGTCGGCTTTCTTGGGGAAGCCCGCCGCATCGAGCAGGGAAGCCGCCTTCTTGGGATCGAACTCCGTCTTGAATGTGTCGGGCGTGAAGAAGGCAGTGTTGGGCGAATAGATCGGGCTCGTGCCCGGCCGGGCGTAGCCATAGAACACCGTCTTGGCGATGAAGCCGCGGTCGATGGCATGGAACATCGCCTGCCGCACTTCGGGCTTGGCGAAGACCGGATTGCGCATGTTGCATTCCAGCGTCGCCGACCACACGCTTTCCTCGTAGCCCTTGGTGGTGGCGACGAACTTGGCAGTCGCGGTGAGGCGCTTGACGTCGGGCGCGGCGATCGGATTGAACACGCCGATCTGGATCTCGCCCGCCTCCAGGGCAGCGGCGCGCCCCGCCGGATCGCGCACGTAGCGGATGATCAGGCGGTCGAGATAGGGCAGCTCCTTCTGCCAGTAGGCGTCGTTCTTCGCGTATTCGATGTGGCTGCCGCGCACCCACTCCTTGAACTTCCACGGGCCGGTCCCGATCGGCGCGTTGTTCGCCGGATTGGTGACGGGGTCGCTGCCGTCATAGATATGCTTCGGCACGACGTAGGAGACGGTGCCGCACAGCATCGAGGCGAAGAAGAACTCCGGCGTCGGCTTGTTGAACTTGAACACCACCGTCTCTGCATCCGGCGATTCCACGCCGGCGAAATCCGTCAGGGCCGAAGCGGCGGCGTATTTCTTCCAGATCTCGCTCACCGAATAGACGACGTCGTCGACCGTCAGATCCTTGCCGTCGTGGAACTTCACACCCTTGCGAATCTTGACGGTGTAGGACTTGAAGTCGTCGGCGGGTTTCCAGCTCTCGGCAAGCACACCCTTGAAGTCGCCTTCCAGGGTGCGCATCGCCAGCCGCTCGAAGATCTTGGACGACGAGAAAGTTGGGCTCGAACCGCCGCCGGCGGGTACGTAGCAGGCCTGCGGTTCGCCGCCGCCCCAGGTGGCGACGAGCGTGCCGCCGCGCTTGGGCGCTCCTTGCGCGAACGATGGCGATATGCTGCCGGCGACGCCGGTCGCTATGACGCCGGCATTGAAGACGCGGCGGGAAATGCGATCGCCGTTGTTCATGATGAGTCTCCGTTAACGTCGTTCAAAGCAAAGTGCGTACCATGTGCAACGACGAGCGATCACGCCGTGAGCGTCGAGTAGGTCGCTCTGCCGACGGCGACCAGCGCCTTCTGGTCGTTGAACACGTCGACATCGACCACGCCGACGCTCTTGCCGGCGCGACGAACGCGTGCCGTCGTCGTCAACGCGGTCTTGATCGCCGGACGCAGATAGTCGACGCGGAAGTTGATGGTCGGCAGGCCGCGCCGCAGCGCCATCACCAGCGCATAGTCGCCCACCGTGTCGATGATCGCGGCGATCGGGCCGCCATGCCATTGGCCGGTGCCGGCGCCGCGCTCGAATTCCGGGCGCATGGTGCAGGTCATGGTGACCTCCTCGCGCGCCGGGTCGGCTACGGTGACCTTGAGCCCGAGGAAGGCGATGAAGGGCGAGCGGTCGAGATTGGCCTGCAACTCTTCGGCGGTGAGCGGCTTCAGGGGCTCGCTCATGGCGCCACCACGATCTTGCCGAACACTTCGCGGTCTTCGATCACGCGCAGGGCCTCGCGCGCCTCGGCAAGCGGATAGACCTTGTCGATCAGGACCTTGAGCTTGCCCTGCTGCACCAGGTCGAGCAGCGTCGCGATATCCTCGCGCGCCCAACCGTTGGAGCCGAGCACTTTCAGTTCGAAAGTCCAGATGAAGCGGATGTCCTCCTGCGGGTCGTAGCCCGCCGTGGCGCCGCAGGTCAGCAGGCGGCCGCCGACCTTCAGGCACTTCAGCGATTTCACCCAGGTGTCGCCGCCGGTGTAGTTCACCACCACGTCGAGACCCTGGTCGGTGCCGGCGCCGCGCCGCGTCGGTTTGCCGTATAGCGCGAAGACTTCCTTCATGAAGTCCTTCTCGATGTAGTTGATCGTCTTGTCGGCGCCGAGCTCGGCCAGGCGCTTGGCCTTGGCATCGGTGCCGGCGCACGCGATGACCTCGGCGCCGGCGAGCTTGGCCAGCTGCAGGCAGCACACGCCGACGCCGCCGGAGGCACCCAGGATCAGGACTTTCTCGCCCTTGGAGACATGGCCGTTGGTGCGCATCATGCGCAGCGCCGTGCCGTAGGCCACGGGAAGGGCGGCGGCATCGGCGAAGCTTACGCCGTCGGGAATCCTGATGAGCTGGTGGGCGCGCGCCTTGCAGAGTTCGGCGAGGCCGCCATGGACGGTCTCGCCCATCAGGCCGCCTTCGACGCGGTTGATCGGATCGACCAGGACGCGGTCGCCCTTTTTCCAGCCAGTGACGCCGGCGCCCACCTCGGCGATCTCGCCGGCGACGTCGAGGCCCATGATGGCGGGCATCGGCACCTTGATGCCGGGCATGCCGCGACGCGTGAAGACATCGTGATAGTTCAGTGACGAGGCCTTCACCGCGACGATCACGTCGCCCTCGCCGGGCGTCGGATCCGGGAAATTCATCTCGTAGTTCAGCACGGCGGGGCCGCCATGCTCGCGCACCACTGCAGCTTTCATTTTCAGATATCTCCTCCCGTTGGGATTTGTTTGGCGAGCACGCGCTTGTCGATCTTGTTGGTGCCGGCGAGCGGCATCTCGTCGACGAAGAAGACACGGCGCGGATGCTGATAAGCCGGCGCGTTGGCCAGTGCGTAGGTTTTTATCGCCTGTTCGTCGATGGCCGTGCCCGGCGACTTCACGACAAAAGCGATCGGCTTGTGGCCCTTCAACTCGTCGGGCACGGGGATCACGGCGGCCTGATGGATGCCGGGATGACGCTCCAGCATCTTCTCGACCTCGCCGGGATAGATATTCTCGCCGCCGCACACGAACATGTCGTCGACGCGGCCGACGAAGAAGAAGAAGCCGTTCTCGTCGCGCCGGAACACGTCGTTGGTGCGATAGTAGCCATCCGGCGTCATCGCCTTGGCCGTGGCCTCGGGCAGCCTGTGATAGTGCGTCATCAACGCGCCGCATTTCATTTCGAGCGCGCCTTCGTCCTGCACTTCCTTGCCGTCGCGCACCAGGCGGAGCTGGACCTCGGGATGCGGATAGCCGGTCGAAAGCTCCGGCTGCGCAATGCCCTTGGGATGCGGGCCGAACACGACCGGGCCGGCTTCCGTGGTGCCGTAGCCGTTGCTGATAGCGGCTTTCGGAAAGACCTTGCGTACCTGGTCGATCAGCGCCTGGGTGATCGGCGCCGATCCCATGCGCACAGCTTCGACCGCCGACAGATCGCTGGTGGCAAGCAGCTCGCGTTCGCGCAGCATCATGGCGATCATGGTCGGCACCGAGGTGAGGAAGGCGACGCGGTGCCTGGCGGCGGCCTCGATATAGCCCTTGGTGGTGAATTGCGGCAGCAGGACGACGGTGTCGCCGTGGCTGAAGGTGGTCTGGCACATGGCGAGACCATTCATGTGATAGAGCGGTGCCGCCACCAGCGAGCGCTGGCCGATCGGCACCGGCCGACGGACCCGCTGGCTGATCGCCCAGAGATGCGAATAGTGCGACAGCACCACGCCCTTGGGTCGGCCTGTCGAGCCCGACGTATAGAGGAACATCGCCGGTTCCTCGGGCTTCATCTTCACCGGCGTGAAGGGGCCTTCGTCGCGGAAGGCGTCGAAATCGGAATCGAAGGAGATCTTCGGCACATTGTCCGGCGCCAGCGGCAGGCGCGCATCGTCGCCGATCACCAGCTTGGCGTCGCAATCGCCCACGATATAGGCCACCGTCTCGGCCGGCAGCTTGTAGTTCACCGGCACCGAGACGAGGCCCGCCTGCAGGGTGCCGAGGAAAGTGAGCAGAAATTCCGCCCGGTTGGCCGAAAGGATCGCCACCCGTTCGCCGCGCTTCAGGCCGCGTTTCTGCAAGGCCCGCGCCACCGCGCCGGAGAGGCGCACGATGTCGCCATAGGTATAGATGCGCTCGCTGCCGTTGCCGCCGGCATCGATCAGCGCAACGGCGTCACGCGGCACGTCGCGCGAGATCGCGTCGCCCTGGTTGTCGTATTTGATCGTCACCATGCCGCCAGTCCTGCGATTGCTTGATCCGTGAGGTTCAGTCCGCTGCGCAGCGTGTCCTGCCGCCATTGGCCGTCGAACGGGCAGAAGGCGTCCATCATGTCGGCTTGCAGGGTTGCCCGCACGTCGGCATCGAGATCGGTCTGGCGGCGCAGCCACTGATCGAGCCGCAGCACGCGGCGCATATTGACGCCGCGCGTGCCGAACTCGATCACCGCGCCGCACATCGAGCGATTGCCGAGGAAACGCTGCACGCCGTGGAACACCAGGCCGGTATAGTTGGGCCGTTCCATGCCGTGCGGTCGCACGCCGTCGACATTCTCCTTGCCCCACCAGTCGCAAGCCTTGGCGAACAAGGGGCCGCCCGCGTCGTTGAAGCAAAGGAAGAAGGGCTTGCCGTATTCGCCGATGCCGGTGTGCCAGTCGATGAAGGCCACGCGTTCGGCCGAAGCCAGCGTCTCGGTTACGATCGTCTCCAGCGTGGCGTTCGACCATTCGCGGTCCTTGCCACCATACATCAGGCCGTCAGGATGGAGGTATTGGCCGCTCGCCAGGGTGTTGAACAGGGCGTCCTGACCCAGCGCCTCGACGAACTTGGCCATGGCGGCATCGACCCGGGTATTCTCGGCATCGGTCCACTGCTTGATCATGAGGTCTTGGTGCAGCGTCTCGTAGTGGGCGTTGAGCGGCGGTGGGTCGGCGCTGCGGTCGATGAAATTGCGGTTGAGGTCGACATTGTTCTCGGTGGTCCGGGTGAAATGGGCAAAGCCGTAGGGATTGAGGCCATGCACCAGCACCACGCCGAGCTCGGCCGGCAATTTCGACGGGCCGCCGGTCTTCATCCAGCCGATCTGCACCGCCGAGCCGGAAAAACCCTCCTGGCCGTGCGTGCCGCTCACGAACAAGGCCTGGCGCGCGGCCTGGCGGTCGCCGAAGCAGGCGACATCGATCGCCAGCGGCCCGCCGTCGGGCGTCTTCCGGTCGGGATGCGAAAACGAGCACACCACGCCGCCGGCCACCTTGGCCGCGGCAAGAAACTTGGCGCGCGCCGCTTCATAGCTCGCGGCGTAGCAATCGTAATATTCCATGACCCCTCTTGGCGGGCCCCGCCGCCGCCCCTCGTGCCGCAGGCCGGACAACCCCTCCGCCGTCCGTACGCGCTTCTACTCGGTGAATTCCAGCACGGCGTTGAATGCCTGCTTGGCGGGCACGACCAAGCGGCCGGCCTTTTGCGCAGCCGTGATGCCATTCTCCTGCAAATAGCGCGCCGCCTTCGGGACGGAAAGGGTCCGGAAGGTGAGGCCGGCCATATAGGCCTTGCGGCCCTGTGCCTCGGGCATGGCGTCGGCGCCGACCTGGCTGCGCAAGGCTGCCTCCTCGAGGATATCGAAGCGCGAATTGCCGACGATCAGCGTCTTGCCGCCCTCGATGTCGTGCACCGCCTCGTTGCCGAACATATCGGCATAGATCTTGGAAGCGGCGGCCGGATCCGGCTCGACGATCAGCGCGCGCTCGACCGCGACCACGCCATTGGCGTGATGGCGCCATTCGTCGCGCCACACCAGGTCGCGGGTGAAGTGATGGCAGAAATAGACGCGGCCGTAGGGCACGACGCCCGCCTTCATGCGTACGGTGCGGAAGCGCGCGTCGCGCGCCGTGCCGTCGACACGCACGGGCCGTGTGAATTCGACCGGCGCGTCGAAGGGGACGCCGGCTTTGTCGAGGGTCGCGTAAGTGACCGCCGAATCCTCGCTGCCGAACACCAGGCCATTGAGGCCGGCGGGAAAATTGAGCAGGTCGAGGCGGCCGCTGGTCGCGTCCTTCGGCACGGCGATCAGCTCGAGATAGTCGGTGCCGAACATGGCGAGATGGTTCATCGATCCCAGCGAGTGATAGCCACGCTCGGTCAAGGTGAAACCCAGCCGCCGATAGGTCTCGGCCGCAGCATCCATGTCGTCGCGCGCGTTGATGACCACATGGTCAAGCGTCGCTACCGGTAGTGCCATTACAGTCCTCATTTTCCGCGGAGAGCATCCGCGCATCGCATGTGCCCTATCTTGCCACGCCAGGCACGTCAGGATTTCTTATTTTCGCCGACGCTGAGCTAATGCATAAAAAATTATCCCAATATTTGCACGAGATGTAGATTCATCATCCAAATCTCGGTGCGAAAATGTCATGGCGCATATATTGCTTTAACCCGATGCGAGGACCGCTAGGGTGCGAACACATCTGCCCCACGCACTGGTATTAGAGGCAATCGAATGACCGTCAAGTTCCGGCCCACGCGCCGCGCCACGCTACTGGGCCTTTCCGCGCTCGCTCTTCCGGGTGGCGTTGCCAGCGCCGCACCGCGGCGCGGCGGCACCTTGAACTTCATGGGGAACAACGAACCGCAGACTCTGGTGGCGCTGACGACGGTGGCGACGCCGGCGCTGACGGTCAGCGCCAAGGTGACCGAAGGCCTGCTCGCCTACGACTACGACATCAAGCCGCGGCCGCAGCTCGCGACCGAATGGTCGATCAGCCCGGACGGCAAGACCTATACCTTCAAGCTGCGGCCCAACGTGAAATGGCATGACGGCAAGGACTTCACCTCGGCCGACGTGGCCTATTCGATCGAGCTCCTGAAGACGATCCATCCGCGCGGCCGCAACACCTTCGCCAACGTGGCCGGCGTCAAGACGCCCGATCCGCTGACCGCTGTGCTCGAATTGTCGAAGCCCGCACCCTATCTGATCAAGGCGCTGACGGCGGCCGAATCGCCGATGATGCCACGTCACATCTACGAAGGCTCCGATCCGCTGGCCAACCAGAATGGCAACGCGCCGATCGGCACCGGCCCGTTCAAGTTCAAGGAATGGGTGCGCGGCAGCCACATCATTTACGAACGCAACCCGGACTATTGGGGCCAGCCGCTGCCCAACCTCGACCGCATTGTCTTCAAATTCCTGCCCGATCCCGGCGCACGCTCGATCGCCTTCGAGAACGGCACCGCCGATATCGGTTACCGCACGCCGGTGGCGTTGAGCGACCTCGACCGCCTGAAGAAGATCCCGTCGCTGGTCTTCGAGACCGACGGCACCAGCTATTCCTACAATGTGGGCGATCTTCAGTTCAATCTCGACAGCCAGTACTTCAAGAATCTGAAGGTGCGCCAGGCGATCGCCCACACGATCGACCGCAATGTCATCGTCAAGACGGTGATGTTCGGCTACGCCGTGCCTTCCGCGTCGCCGATCGCGCCCGGCCTCAAGGAGTTCCACGATCCGTCGCCCAGCCCCTACAAGCTCGATCTCAAGGCGGCCGAGCAGCTGCTCGATGAGGCGGGTTTTCCGCGCGGCGCCAACAAGATCCGCTTCAGGGTGCCGCTCGACTATAATCCGATCGGCGATGAGACGCGGCGCCTGGCCGAATACATGCGCTCGGCATTGGGCCGCATCGGCATCACCGTCGACATCCGCGCCGCCGACGCCTCGGCTTTCGTGAAGCGGATTTATACCGATCGCGAATTCGATTTCACGCTGAACGGCCACAGCAACCTGTTCGATCCGACGGTCGGCGTGCAGCGCATTTTCTGGTCGAAGAATTTCAAGAAGGGCGTGCCCTTCTCCAACGGCTCGAATTACAACAATCCCAAGGTCGACGCCTTGCTCGAGGGCGCGGCGGTCGAGATCGATCCGGTCAAGCGCGTGGCGATGTTCAAGGAGTTCCAGCAGATCGTGGCGGTCGAATTGCCGGACATCAGCCTCTATTCGCCGCTCTATCTCACCATCAAGAACAAGCGGGTGCACGACGACTCGATGACCGCCGATGGTGTGGAGTCCAACATGGCCGAGTGCTACGTCGATGAGTAGCGCGCACCCATGAGAATGTATCGACGGGTGGGGGCGAGCCTGCGGCGCACGGCGCTGCATGCCGGCCCCACCATCCTGGGTATTGTCGTTCTCAATTTCCTGCTGCTGCAGCTGGTGCCTGGCGACGCCGCCGACGTGCTGGCGAGCGAATCGGGTACGGCGACGGCCGAGGGCATGGCGGCGATCCGCGCCCGCTTCGGCCTCGACCAGCCGGTGCTCACGCAGTTGCTGACCTACCTCAATCATCTGGCTCATTTCGATCTGGGCTTCTCGCCGCGCTACAACATGTCGGTGCTCGACATGATCATGTCGCGCCTGCCGGCGACGCTGCTGCTGATGCTGACGGCGCTGTCGATCGCTCTGGTCCTCGGCATCCTGATGGGCGCGGTGATGGCCGCCTGGGTCGGACGCTGGCCCGACCGCGTGCTGTCGGTGGTGGTGCTGCTCTTCTACTCGATGCCGGGCTTCTGGGTCGGGCTGATGGCCATCGTGCTGTTCTCGGTCCATCTCGGCTGGTTGCCCAGCGACGGCGACAAGACGGTGGGGGCGGCGCTGAGCGGTTTCGCCCTGATCGGCGATCGGCTGAGATACCTCGTGCTGCCGGCGCTGGCGCTGGCCTCGTTCTTCATCGCCGTCTATGCCCGCCTCACGCGCGCGGCCATGCTCGAAGTGCAGCGCCAGGAATTCATGCGCACGGCGCAGGCCAAGGGGCTGCATCCGATCGTGGTCCAGCTCCGCCACGCGCTGCGCAACGCGCTCATTCCGGTGACCACGGTGGCCGGCATGCACCTCGGCAACCTGCTGGGCGGCGCCGTCGTGGTCGAGACGCTGTTCGGCTGGCCGGGCATGGGCAGGCTCGCGCTGGAGGCGGTGCTGGCCCGCGACTTCTCGGTCCTGATGGGCGTGCTGCTGCTCTCGTCCTTCCTGGTGATCATCGCCAACATGCTGATCGACCTGCTGCATGCCTGGCTCGATCCGCGCATCGGTGCGGCCTGAAGCCATGAGCGTTCCCGCCCAATTGGATCAAGGTTCGCGCGCGCCGGCACGGCGCGGCCGCCGCTGGCGCGCCTTCGCCGGCAACCCGGCTTTCGTGGCCGGCGTGGCCATCCTCGCGATCTTCGTGCTGATGGCGGTCTTCGCCGACCTGCTGTTTCCCGGCGATCCCTTCGACATGGTGGGCCAGCCCGTGCTGTGGCCGGGACAGGACCCTGAATTCCCGCTCGGCACCGATTCGCTCGGCCGCGACGTGCTGGCGGGCCTCGTGCACGGTTCGCGGGTCTCTCTGCTGGTGGGCGTGGTGGCGGCGGCCATCGGCCTTGCCATCGGCACCGTGGTCGGCGCCCTGGCGGGCTTCTTCGGCGGCCGGGTCGACACCTGGCTGCTGCGCGTCGTCGAGCTTTTCCAGACCACGCCCACCTTCCTGCTGGTGGTGGTGATCGTGGCGATCGGCGAGCCCACGGTGAAGACCATCGCCGTCGCCATCGGCATCGCCTCCTGGCCCACCGTGGCGCGGCTGGTTCGCGCGCAGTTCCGCTCGTTGCGCGAGGCCGATTTCGTCATGGCCGCGCGCAGCCTGGGCTATGGCAATCTTCGCATAATCGTGCAGGAGATCATGCCCAATGCCTTGCCGCCGATTGTCGTTGCCGCCTCGGTGATGATCGCCAATGCCATCCTCACCGAGGCCGGTCTCTCCTTCCTCAACATGCGCGACCCCAACCTGATCAGCTGGGGCGGCATGATCGGGTCGGG
>Ga0193716_1002526_pt1 | contig 10266 bp, 5 predicted proteins | sample U2c1metaG_FD_145901 | JGI IMG/M metagenome (GOLD analysis project Ga0193716, IMG submission 145901) | Soil microbial communities from a riparian zone of the East river system, Colorado, United States - U2c1 | ecosystem: Environmental > Terrestrial > Soil > Riparian zone | place: USA: East River...
CCGCTGGTTTAGCACAACGACGGAAACGGCCACTTCACCGAAGTCGCGAAAAAACTCGGTCTGGCTCAGCCGGGCAAAGGATTGGGGATTGCGTTTGCCGATTACGATCGCGACGGACGCATCGATTTATTTTTTGCCAATGATTCGATGCCGGAGTTCCTCTATCACAACAAAGGCGGTCAGTTTGAAGAAGTGGCTCTGAGTGCCGGCGTCGCAGTGGATGGCGAGGGCCACTCCTACGCAGGGATGGGCGTGGATTTCGCAGACTACAACAATGACGGTCTGCCAGATTTGCTGGTTACGGCGCTGGCCAGTCAAATGTACGCTGTTTACCGCAACCGCGGTGACGGCACGTTTGCATACGAGAGTTATCCTTCGGGCATCGGACGCCTCAGCATGAAGCACTCCGGGTGGGGAGTACGCTTCATCGATTTTGATAACGACGGTTGGAAGGATCTGCTCATTACCCAGGGACATGACCTGGATACGATTGAAATGACCTCACCGGAGATGCGCTACAAAGAGCCCAACCTGCTGGTCAAAAACACCGGCAAGGATTTTGTGGATGTTTCCTCACAAGCCGGAGACGTCTTTCAAAGAGTTTGGGTGGGGCGCGGCTTGGCGATTGGCGATATCGATAACGATGGGCGTCTGGACGCGGTGGTAACCACCAATGACGGAGGCCTGCACATTCTTAAAAACGAGACACGGACAAAAAATCACTGGTTAACGCTGAAACTGCGGGGCCACAAGAGTAACCGTGATGGAATCGGTGCAGAAATCAAGTTGGTAACCGGGAACGGCGCGCAATGGACCACCGTTACAACAGCCGGCAGTTATCTCTCCTCGAGCGACAAGCGCACGCATTTTGGGCTGGGAAGCGAATCTATCGCTGAGCAGATTGAAATTCTGTGGCCCAGCGGAATCCGCCAGAGCCTGAAAAACATACGCGCCGACCAGATCCTCAATGTTGAGGAACCCGACTCCCGATGAGGGTGTTCCGAAAAACATTCGTTTATCTGGCGACGACGATTTTGCTTTCGAGGGGTCCTCTATGCGCGCAAATTCCTGCCCAGGAAAAGACAGCAGCTGACAAGCTCGTGAACTTTGTCGATGTGGCAGAGAAGGCTGGACTCACGAGCGTGAGCGTGTTTGGCGGAGCCAACAGCAAGAAATACATTATTGAAACAACCGGATCGGGGGTCGCAATTTTTGACTACGACAACGATGGCTGGCCCGATATCTTTATCGTGAATGGAACCACGCTCGCGGGTTTCAAGCCAGGGGAAGCCCCGACGAATCACCTTTATCACAACAATCACGATGGAACTTTTACCGACGTTACGGCGAAGGCAGGTTTGGCCGCCTCGGGATGGGGGCAGGGTGTGTGCGTGGGGGACTACGACAACGATGGCTGGGAAGACCTCTATGTTACGTATTACGGGCAAAACCATCTGTATCACAACAATCGCGGCGTCTTTACTGATGTGAGCAAAATAGCCGGCATTGCGGGCAACGGAAAATCCTGGGGCAGCGGATGCGCCTTTATCGACTATAACCGTGATGGCCGCCTGGATTTGTTCGTGGCTAACTATGTGGATCTAAACTTGTCAACCACTCCCGTTCCCGGCGATGGAAGTTCGTGTGTGTGGAAAGGGGTTCCGGTGATGTGCGGGCCGCGGGGGCTGCCGGCCGCAAAGAATATTCTGTATCAGAATCGCGGAGACGGCACGTTCGCTGACGTCACCAGCAAAGCGCGTATCGATCAAACCAGCGGGCATTTCGCGATGAGCGTTTCTACTCTGGACTATGACGACGACGGCTGGCCGGACATTTACGTCGCCTGCGACAGCGCGCCAAGCATCTTGTATCACAACAATCACGATGGCACGTTTAGCGATGTGGCCATTACGGCTGGCGTCGCGTTCAACGAAGATGGCCGGGAGCAGGCGGGAATGGGCTCAACGATTGCCGACTATAACGGCGACGGCCGGCTGGACATTTTCAAGACGAATTTCTCCGATGACACGCCCATTCTGTACCGAAATGATGGCGGAGGAATCTTCTCCGACGTTACTTTTACCGCAGGCCTCGGCTCGCACACCCAATACCTGGGATGGGGCACCATGTTTTTCGATTTTGACAATGACGGTTGGCCTGATCTCGTTCTGGCCAACGGACATGTTTACCCTGAGGTGGACAAATTTCATTTGGGCAGCGGTTACAAAGAGCCGCGCCTGCTCTATCACAACAACGGAAACGGGTCCTTTACGGACATTTCCGGCACGGCCGGCTCTGGCATCAACACGGTCACATCCGCCCGCGGTTTGGCCGTAGGTGATTTGTGGAACGACGGACAGCTTTCGGTTCTAGTCAACAATGAGTATCAGGCACCCAGCCTGCTGGTGAATTCTGTACATTCGCGCAATCACTGGATGGCGTTCAAGCTGATCGGAACCCGTTCGAATCGCGACGGAATTGGCGCGAAAGTTTCCGTGCAGGCGGGCAAGCGCACACTCATGGATGAAGTGCGCAGCGGTTCCAGTTATATTTCGCAGAACGACCTGCGGGTGCATTTCGGACTCGGTGCAACCGCCAAAGCTGATGCTGTGACCGTGCGCTGGCCGAGCGGCGTGACCGAGCGGTTTGACGACCTCGCCGTCGATACCATGCACACCTTAAAAGAAGGAACCGGCGTGGCTGTCACGCCCGGCGCTAAATAACGGGGACGCCGCATGGATTAGTGGGGAGTGACTGGCGGCAATTTCCACTGCGGGACGAAAAAGTCGCCGAGAAGCTCATCGGCTGGAGCGGCTCGGGCGTCTGTCGAGGCCTCCGCGAATTTGGCGGCATTTTCCGTGTCGCCCTTGCGACGATAGGCGCGGCTCAAGAGCCGTTTTGCTTGCATATTGGCGGGATCGAGCCGCAGGGTCTCCTGTAATTCTGCAATTGCTTCTGGCACGTGGTCGACGGAAAGCTGAGTTTTTCCGAGATTGAGATGTGCTTCGGTGTTGGCCAGGTCGAGTCGAACGGCCTGCTGAAACGCGACGAGCGCCTCGGAAGGCTTGCCCGCTCGGTCATAAGCCAGGCCCTGAAAGTAGCTGAACAAAAATTGCGGCCCCAGTTTTCTTTCCGCGTCAAGCAGCTCCGTCACCGCTTCCTGCGCGCGGCCGGTTCGGATAAGGACTTGTGCCAGTCCGATGTATCCGGTCGGAAGCGGGTCGCCCGCTGCAACAAGATCCCGGAATACTTTTTCTGCTGCATCGTAACGTCCGGCCGCCAGATTTGCGGCTCCCAAGCGCAGGTGTAGTGCGTAGGAAACCGGATTCGCGGCCAATCCCGCCTGTGCTGCCGCAATCGCTTCCGGGTGACGCTGCAATTCCATCAGTTCGAGCGTCAGATTGAGCCAGTGCTCTTCATCATTCGGTACAAGCTCGGCGGCAGCCTGCAACGCCTTCACCGCCTCTTCCGGATGGTTTGAGTGTGCGTACGCCATTCCAATCAAAGACCACGCCTGAGCTTGGTCAATGGGGAGCGAAGCAATCCTCAGGTAGGCCTGAGCGAGATCCAAGGTTCTTTTGTAGTCTCCGGCTAGAAAAGTGGCCAGCGCCAAATCAAACTGGGCCCAGGGAACGGAGTTTCCGGTGGGCGCCGAATGCAATCTCTGAACAAGGGTGATCGCCGCACCATTTTCGTGAATCGACAAGAGCAAGGAAGCGGTTTCAAGCAACTGCGGGACGGTGAGCGGCAATGCCACGATGTGAGTGAGAGTCCTGCGGCACTCTTCCAGCCGCTTTACGGCGACGTTGGCGCGGGCAATTTGCAGCAGAAGAGGTACATCTTCGGGCAGCGGTTGGGTTGATAGTGCGAGTTCATCGAGGGACTGTTCGAATCGTTGTGCGTCGAGTTCGACCCGGCCCAGATAGTAGTGCGCAAAGGAATCGCTTGGCGCGAGCTTTACAGCGTGCCGAAGCGATTCGCGTGCCGGATCGAGTTGGTGTTGCGTCCAGCGCAGGAATCCCAGGTTGCGATAAGCGTCTTCGAGCTCAGGATTCAGCCGAATCGCTTCCTGGTACTCGGCGGCGGCCTCTTGGTATTTCTCCATTTGCACGAGCAGGATTCCGAGAATGTTGTGAATACGGGAGTCTTGCGGGTGTTCACGCTCCGCTTGTCGCAAATTTTCAAGAGCTTCCGGGAGACGATTGTCCTTTAGCGCCGCGAGCCCTTTTTGAAAGGTGTCTGGTTGCGGACTTGTTTCCTGGATCCCATCGTCCAGGCAGGTACCGTGCGCCAGCAAGGTTAGATAGAGGAGTGAGTTTAAGACGCTCCTCATCCTACTCTTCTTCCGCGAACTTTGTGGCTTTTTCGAGTTGCTGCGTTTGTTTTTCGAGTTTCTCGTGCGATTTCTGGTTCAGCGCAGTCGAAATCGCAAATTCTTTTGCCGCGTTTTCCTTTTCGCCCAAAGCTTGATAGACCCGAGCTAATTTGTAGTGGACAGAGCCATCCTGATCGGTGGCTATCGCAATCTTAAAATTTTCTTCCGCTTTGCGGTTATCGCCCAACCCCGAATAGGCGGTGCCCAAATCACGATGGATGTTGGGATTGGCGGGATCTGCCTGCAAAGACTTCAGCAGATAGGGCAGTGCTTTATCCGGTTGATGTTCGAGCAGGTAGGTGTCCCCCAAATCGTTTAAAGCACCGGAGTGGCGGGGATTCAATCTGAGTTCTGCTTCGAGCTCGGCACGAGCCTCCGGTATTTTCAGATCTTTCCAGAGAAGATGGCCGAGGCTGTAGTGCAAATTGGGAGCAGATGGCTTCAGAGCGACTGCGGCCCGGTATTCTTCGATCGCTTTGCCGTCGTTGCCTTTGGCTTCTTCGAGATCTCCCATGAGCTGATGTAGCCGGAAGGAATTGGGGTCGGCTTGGTACAGCTGCAGGTAGGAAGCAGTGGCAAGCTTTTCGTAGCAGCGGGCACGCCAATAAGCGGCTTCCGCTGACTGACGATCGACTGGCGGCAGCGTGCCGAGGATTTTCAGAGCAGCGTTCGATTGCCCGGCTTCGAGCAAAGCGTCCGTCACGCGAAAGCGCGACTCTGTCGACATGCGGCTGCGGACCAGGTTGCCGGCGCATTGCGACAGCAGTGAAAACTGTTGATTTTGCAGCAGTAAATTGACTTCGCTTTCGGTGCACTTCGCCGGTTGCGGTGACAAGCGGGCAAAAGAGTCGGTCTGTTTCAGTTCCGCTGCCGCTTGGGAGGTATTCCCGTTTTGCTCAGCAATGAAGGCCAGGGCCAAGTGCGCGGCGTGGGAGTTCCGGTTCTCGAGAGATCCGGCCAGGCCCTGAATTTTTGTGCGGATCGTCTCAGGGAGTTGTTCAAGAGCGGAATCTCCGAATCCGGACTCACGGAGGCCAAGGATTTTTTCCGTTTGTCCCGGATCGATCGCCAAAGCCTTCTCCCAATCGAGCAGCGCTCCGTCCGCGTCCCCTAGAATTAGTTTCGCTTCGCCATGGCGGACGAGCGCGCGCAAGTTTCCGGGATCGCGCTGCAGCTCCTGCTCGAATTCCCGACCTGCTTTACTCACTTTGTCGGCGTGAAGAAAGACTTCACCGAGCTTGGCGTGAAGTCCCGGCCGATTCGGCGAAGCGGCCAGCGCGTTTTGAAAGTGAAAGGCGGCCGAAGGCCATTCATTGGTGGATGCATAACTTTCGGCCAGCAGCTGTTCGCTCCGGGATGAGCCGGGAGCGATTTTCTGTAAATGAGCTACTTCTTGTTTCCCGAGCCGTTCATAGGCATTGCCGAGAAGGTATAAGAGGTCGATATCGCGCGGTTGCAGCTCGAGCGCCGTGTGCAGAGTAAGAATCTCCGCCTGCAGCTGGCCCGAAATCTCTTGCGCGGTAGCGAGCCAATGCCAAAGCTCAGGCCGCTGCGGTTCGGCGTGGATAGCCGCTTGGAGGAAAGGGATGGCCTTCCCGCCTTCGCCCAATTGCGTATAGTTCACGCCGAGAAAGAAATTGGCCCCGGTGAGCGTGGGCTTGATCCTGACCGCGCTTTCGAATTCGGAGATGGCTTCGGCGCTGCGATTTTGCAGCTGATACAGCAGGCCTAGATTCATGTGGACTTCCGCGAAGTCCGGCTTGAGAGCAAGAACGGCGCGATATTCGCGTTCCGCTGTGGAGAAATCTCGTTCGCGTTGTGCTTGCGTGGCAGCGGCGAAGTGCGATTCAAGAGCGGCTTGCGCCGCAGCAGAGGGTGAGGCTTGCTGCGCGGCCAGGTGTGCTGTGCAACAGAGTGTCAACAGCACAAACCCGAGCACAACCGGCAAAGATTCGAAAAGAAGCCGGTGAGCTCCGGGCAAGGCAGCTGGTCGTCCCGAATCGGCTTCTGCGTGTGCGTGGTCTGTCATTTTTTGCCGGCCCGGCAGGTGGTTCTGCAAAAAAGAAATGATATTTCTTGACGAGTATAACAAAGCGCTCGGGCGCTGTTTCAGAAACTCGAGGCTGGGGAAGAGACTTGCGCGGGAAAAAAATTTACTGAATTCGGCGGACAGCAACCAGAGTCGTGGAGTTGGGAGCCCCGGAAACGGTGCGGGAGCGGATCAGAGCTTCAAACCAGATCTCATGAGATGCGGCGTCCGCCTCGGAAATGCGGAGAGCCTTCATGAGCTGGCGGCGATTTTCTTCATCGGCGAGAAATCGGCCTGCAGCTTCTGTACCTTCCTGCTGCAAGCCCTGCAGGGCCAGCACGCTGCCGTCATGCGTGGCGTTCGGAAGCAGGGCGATGGTTGCGTAGTCTTCACCCATGGTGCCCGTCCAGCGCAGGCCCTCATATTTAGGCAGTTCCCCGGGCAACGGATTGGTGTTGGCGAACACTTTGGCGCTTTTGCCGACCACTCCCTCGCTCTCGCGAAAGTTAAGTTTGTCTTGCAGCAGGGAAACCCATGGGTTGGAGCCAGGGCTGCCGATAAAAACGTAGTTGTTATGATCCAAGTCGCGCATTCGCAGATCGCGCGGATAGCGCACCAGCACCTGCGATTGAAAGGAACCCGCCATTCGGAAGAGTGAAATAACATTCGCGACGTCGGCGAAGGAGGTGAGGGTCGAATTTGAAAGATATTCGCTCAAACTGCTGTCCACTGCTCCGATCTTGCTGACTTCCGGTCCGCTCAGGAATTCTTGCCGAAGATACTGATTGAGCGAACCGCTTTGCCGGGACAGGATGCGGGACATTCCATAGTTGCTGTCAGCGACAACCAAGATAGTTTGGTGGCGAGCATCGAATATCTGCGAGGAAGGCCAGGAAAGTGGTGCGCTCGTGCTCCCGCCAGGCTGGCTTGAAGGACGATGAATAAGGATGCGCAACCCGAGGGCCACACACAGGGCGGCCAGAATGACGCAAAAAGTCCAGGGCAGCTGGGGTTTCCTGGCCCAGGCGGTAGCGGGGATTGGCGGGGGCTCGACCGCCGCGCTCACGGCTGTCTCTTTCTGAACTACGCGAAAGATGGGGGCGTAGGAGCCTTTGGGAATCTCGAGGACAACCGGTTCGGTGCGCCCTTCTTCATTGAAGTATTCGTGCAGCTTGAGACGCAGCTGACGGACGTGAACGCGCACAGAACTGTCTTCCAGAGGGCTATAGTTTGACGGTTTGTGGAATAACGCGTTGCCAATGTGCTGTTCGGTGAGCTCATGGGCGTTGCCGCGGAGAGTTTCCTGGGCGACGTATTGCAGGAGTTCCCGAAGACGATTGCTCTTTTGGAAAGGGGCACTGCAGATAATGCGCTGGACGAGCAGCCAGCGTTCATCGGTACGAAGGTCCTCCAGCGACGATATAGTAGTGCTCATTGGAGATGAGGACAGCTATCAGTTTTTTGAATTGTGCAGATGGATGTTACCACAGGGAAATTTTTTCATAAAGATTTAAGCCCATTCTTTGCAGTAATTTCGGGCAGGGGATAACTGTGAATCACCATGACTTAACCTGTAAGACTCTTTCGTCCGGTTGCCTAACGGTCGAGTATTGTCGCTTCACTCGTACGGACAGGCGGAAGCTCGCGGGGACCAGGCAAGCAAAGGCGCGGTGCGCGGAAATCCAAGGACCTCGCTCGAAAAACTGACTTCTGCGTGGGTATATTGAGGCTGACGAAATACATGGACTGCAAAACTCTAACCAGGCGCAGATTTCTGGAAAACTCCCTTAAAAGCGGTGTGGCTGCCGGACTGGGGCTGAGCGCGGGGCCTTTGCATGGAACTGTCGCCGAACTGACAACCCCCATGAACGGGTGGAGCCTGAAGGTTGCTGGAGACGCCAAAGAAGGATTTGGAGTTCAACTGCTGTTCGCCGGAAGGGCTGTCGCTTATCACAATGGCGGAGGAGAGTTCTCGGGAGTCTTTCAGAACGAAGAGCGCAGCGTGGAAGATCGGGTGGAGAACTGGAAAGCGTCAACATGGACGGGCAACACGAACAGGGTAACGCTCCAAGGCCAATGTGCGCTGCAAAACTTAAACACTACAGTTTTTGTGGAAGTGGCGTATGAATGTGTAACTCCGCATGTCGTGAAAAAGAAAATCAAGTTGCACCAGGCGGATATGTTTTTGCTTTTCTATCAGTTGAGCAACCGGTTGGAGACTGTGGACGCTCCGGCAAAGCAGTGGAGTTTCAATCGACCGGATTGGCAGGGCGGAGTTTTGCACGAAGATTATCCGGCGGCCGGATTTCGTATGAAGGACGGACTTTGCGTTGGCTTGCTGACGGATGCCGGTTACCGGAACGAGTGGACACGGATTCTGCGGCGCGACGGGAAACCGGTCAAGCCGGGACTTACAAGCGTTCCCGATTTGAATCTTTATAGCGGGCCGTCATCCGCCGATCGCCGGCACGGCCATTGCTTTATCGAGCAAACCTTTGGAGAAGTGACGAAGCAGACTTCAGACGAGGCCTCCATCAAGCCGGTTGCTTTGCTGGACGCCGCGGCTTGGACGAAACTGGGTGGGGCGAGTCTCGAGCAGCGGGGCAGTGTCGCCATTTTGCAGACAAAAGGGACCGAAGAGGGAGCCGTCATCCCCTTTACTTTGAGCGGTTCCGCAATTCTTTCTGTGGCGATGGAATATCGCTCCAATGCGCCTGTTGCGCTGGAGGTTTGGCGGACCGATGAGCAGTTGCATAAAGTACAGGACATCACTCTGTACAACGATGTCGTGCCAGAGTCGAGGGATGGGTGGACCCAATTCAAGACCACCGTAGTCGTGCCGGGCGCAGAGGGACTTGGGTCGGCGTTGTTTCTGTCCGTAGGTCCGAACGAGCAGGCTTCGACGGCCGAGACACTAAGTTCGGCTGCCAAAATTGAAGTGCGCAACTTGCAAGTGCAACAACTTGCGACACATCGTGAACCCTATCATCGTCTGGAAATGGACAAGCCCATTGAAAAAACACTTTTCGTGTTCGGAGATGAAGCGGTACCGGACGCGATTCGCGGATACCGTTTGGCAAGCCAGCTGTATCTGGCCGATGGACTGGGATTTCAGGGCGGAGACACGGAGAAGGTGGTTTACGCAGATTTGATGATGCTGTGTTGGGTTGCCGGCCTGGAAAGTCCTCGCCCGATTGTGGCGCCGAGCATCTGGTACTCGGCGGCCGGCGAAATGTACCTCCGCGACAGCTTTTACGCGCTGAACGGAATACATAACCGAGAGCTGAACGAGAGGGTATTCGACTTGTGGGGGGCGAACCAAGGTGTGGATGGTGCCATCAATACCCTGGTCGAGCCCAACATGGCCAATCTGGAGCGCAAGTCGAATGATTCGACACCTTTATGGTTGATGTGGGCGCTAGTGAACCAGCGGCGATTTGGCACAACGCTCCCGGCAGAAAAGATACGGAAGGCCGCAGAATACTGTATGGAAGCCTATGACAGCGGCGGTGACGCGGCGTGCCGGGCAAAGTTCGTAATGGGACAACTCGACGTCATTCAATACCCCGAGGGTACTTCCGCTATTTGTGAGAACCAAGGAGTCTTTGCTGTCTTGCTGCGGGTAATTAAGGAATTGCGCATTCCTGGTGTGAGCGAGAAGATTTCAGAAGCGTATATTGGCAGGGCGGAAGCGAACTATAGAAGTTATTACGATGCAAAATTGAAGTTCATGCGTCCGGCACGGGATATTGCTGACGCCATTGGGTTTGCAGAGATTTTTCCGGAATTCCTCTCCCTGTGGTTGTTCCAGAGAAAACTGTTGACCGACGAAATGGTGGTAAGTCACCTGGACCATATTCCG
>Ga0193716_1002528_pt1 | contig 10261 bp, 10 predicted proteins | sample U2c1metaG_FD_145901 | JGI IMG/M metagenome (GOLD analysis project Ga0193716, IMG submission 145901) | Soil microbial communities from a riparian zone of the East river system, Colorado, United States - U2c1 | ecosystem: Environmental > Terrestrial > Soil > Riparian zone | place: USA: East River...
ATGGCCGGCAAGTTCTCCCCGTCCGAGCATTGGGACCGGTTGGCGCTGCGTCGCCTGCTGGACGATCTCTCCCAATCCCAGCGCGGCATTGCCATCAAGCTGCTCAAGAGCGGCACGGGCGTGGAGGATTGGGCCAAGGCACAGGATGGCGCACTGGAACGCACCCGGGGCTTCCTGGGCACGCTGGAATCCAGCGGCGAGCTGTCCGTCGCCAAGCTGATGCTGGCCTCCAGCCAGATCCAGAATCTGGGCTAGTGCCGGCGGTGACCGCCGCGGCCCTTGCCCTGTGACGGGGCGGCCGCGCCGCCGCCGTCGGCAGGCGCGCTGTCGGCTTCGCGCTGGCTGAGGACGCCGTCCTTGTTGCGGTCAAGCTGTGCGAACAGCGTATGCATGGGGGCGGCGAATTCGTCGAAGTCTATAAAGCCGCTGCCCTTCCAGTCGAACAGGAGCGTGGCGGAAGGGTCAGCCTGGGAACGGCGGTCATTCTCTTCGGCCATTTCCGAGCCGTTCAGCGCGCCATCGTGATTGTGGTCCAGGCTGCCAAAGTCCGCCCGCAGGACGGCGTCCATCTCCGCCAGCGAAACGCTGCCGTCATGGTTGGTGTCGAAACGGGCCAGCGGGCCGGTGAGGCTGTTGTCGTCTGGTTGCGCCCAGGCTTGCGAAGCGCCGATCAAGGCAAGAAGTAGCGCAAGACAGAGGGAACCGAGGCGCATGCATCAATCTTTCGAAGCGACGCCGGCACGCTACGCCCCGCGGCGGTCTTTGGCGGTGAATTGCCGGTAACGGTTGTATCCGCAGGTCGTGGCCCACCCCGCCTCCGGAGGGATGGCGAGAGAAACTTTCCGTTCCACCTGCTCCCGGCTTGTCGTAATGTGTCGCCGTGTCCGGGATTTGAGAACAAAAATACGTTTCGGAGAGCGTTATGGGGGGATCACCGGCTTTGTCCGGCGCGCTGGTCGCGTGGCAGGGCCTGTTCAGAGCTGAGGAACTGGATGCCATCGCCCGGCTGGGCGACAGTTTGGCGCTGGAGAAGGCTGAGCTGTCGGGCGGCGGACTGGGCTATGACAATATAAGAGCGACCCAGGTCGCCTGGATGCCGCGCGAACCCCAAACCGAAGACCTGTATGCGCGCCTGGAAGAGGCCGTGCTGCATCTCAACGCCCGCTTCTTCCGCTTCGACCTGTCGGGACTGGCGATGTTCCAGTACGCGCTTTACGGCGGTCCTGAAGGCGGCCATTTCGACTGGCACAAGGATTACGGCCGCGATCTCACCGATCCCGGTCAGGAGCCACGCAAGCTGACCTTGAGCCTGCAGCTTAGCGACGGGGCCGACTATGAAGGCTGCGAACTGCAAGTGCGCGCCGGCAACCAGATCGACACTGCCCCGCGGACGCGCGGCAGCCTGGTCGCCTTCCCCGCCAATGTGCTGCACCAGGTGACGCCCATCCTGTCCGGCACGCGCCGCGCGCTGGTGATTTGGGCAGTGGGCCCCGAATTCCGCTAGCGCCACATGGCGCATGCCGGCCCAAGCCTGTATCGGTAGACAATGAAGCTCCCCCACATCGTGATCTGCGCGGCCCTGATTGCCTGCACCCTGCCGGCACGGGCGGCGCCGCCGCGCGAAGCGCCCAAGGAGTGGGACGTCACCCTGGGCGCCGGCGTGTCGTTGCGCCCGACCTTCGAGGGCAGCGATCGCTCGACGGTGCACCCGCTGCCGCTCCTGTCCGTCAAATGGCGCGACACGATTTCCCTGGGCGAAGGCGGGCTCAGCTATACTTGGCACGGCAAGCGCCTGCGCCTCGGCGCCGGCCTGACCATCGATCCGGGCCGCAAGGACCATAGCAGCGGCGGCATTTTTGAATCCGGTGACGACCGCCTGAAGGGCTTGGGCACGGTAAAAGCTTCATTGGGCCTCAGGGGCTTTGCCTCCTATCGCCTGGGGCCGGTCAATTTCGACCTGTCGGCGACCAAGTTCACCGGCAGCCAGAATGACGGCGTCGTGGCGTCGCTGGGTGCCTCGGTGCCGCTGCCGCTCTCCAAGCGGCTGATCGTGATGCCGCATGTGCGCGCCAGCTGGGCCAGCGGCGATACCATGCAGACCTATTTCGGCGTCACTGCGGCCCAGTCCGCTGCCTCCATCTTTCCGCGCTTCAATGCCGGCTCGGGCGTCAGGGACGTGCGCGGCGGCGTCAACCTGATCTATCGGGTGAGCCCGCACTGGTTTATCGCCGGCGACACCAGCGTGACGCGGCTGATGGGCGACGCCGCCAAAAGCCCCATCAGCATAGACGATACCAATGTGATGGTGACCGGCATGATCGGCTACCGGTTCTGATCCATTCAGCGCGGCTTCGATGCCGCGTGCAGATACAGGTTTACCAATTCGCTGAACCAGGTTTCAAACCGGTCGCGTTGGGCGCGTTCCTTCAGTCCCGAACTTTGCCGCAGGCGGGTGCCGATCACCGCATCGCCGAACGCCGCGATGGTGGTCAGATGCACCACCGCGCGGGTGTCCTCGATGTCCGGCACGGCGCCGGGCTCGGCAAAGCGCAGCCGCACCTCGTGCAGCGCCCTCACGATCTCGTCGAACATGGTCAGCCCGCCGGTGACGGGCGGCGTCGACGACTGGATCAGCCAGAGCAGGCGCTGGGCGATGCCGTCGCGATAGGCCGCGAAGGTGCGGCGTATGCCTTCCTCGCCGCGCGCCTCGCTCATCTGGGCGATCACGCTGGTCTTGAGCGCCTCCAGGCTGCGCAGGTTCAGCGCCCGCATCAGTCCTTCGCGGCTGCCGAAGTGATGCAGGATGGTGGGGTGCGACACGCCGGCGGCGCGCGCCACATCCTGCAGCCTGAGGCCCGCCAGGCCGTCCGCCTTCAGACTCAGCTCCGCCGCGTCCAGGATCAGGGACTTGGCCTCTTCAGGCCGACGGCGGACTCGTTTTTCCTTGGTTTTCAGGGCGTCTCTCACTATTGACAATATTGTATATAGTAAACAATATCCGGGCGTGGCTCAAGGTTTTCAACGATGCTCGTCCAACTCGCAAGTTACCCCAGCACCCGCCTGAAGCCCTTCGAGGCCGCCAGGGCGGTGCGCCGGCTGTTCGCCGATCCCCAAGACACCCGCCAGATCTTCGCCATCTTCCGCGCCATGCGCGGCCGTTCCGGCATCCGGGCCTTGCGCCGCTTCGCCGCCAGCCCCACCGGCGCCGCCGTGTTGCGCGATCGCCGAAGCCTGCTGGACACACTGAGCGACCGCGCGGCCTTGTCGGCCTTGCCGCAAGGCAGTGTCGGCCGCACCTATTTCGATTTCATGGAAGAGGAAAAGCTGACCGCCGATGGGCTGGTGCAGGCTTCGCAGGACTGGGACCAGGATCCGGTGCCGCCCGACGTGCAGATCTTCCGCGAGCGGATGCGCGACGCGCATGACCTGACCCATATCCTGACCGGCTATGGTCGCGACCCGCTGGGGGAGATGTGCCTACTGGCGTTCATGTATGCCCATTCGCGCAACCTGGGCATGGCGCTGATCGTGGCGATGGGCTGGTCCCAGCTGCCGCCTGCCGCTCGCAAGGCAGTGACGCAGGCCTGGCGCAATGGCCGCAAGGCGCGCTGGATGCAGGACCAGGATTTCGAAGCCCTGTTGCCGCGCCCGTTGGACGCGGTGCGCCGCGAATTGAACATCGCCGAACCCTCGCTCTACCGGGCGATCACGCCATGAAGGAACTGCTGCATTCGGCCCGTGCGCTGCTGCATGACATGGCCTCGACCTTGCTGTTCTTCGCGCTCTATGCCCTGACCGGCAACATTATAGTGTCGGTGGCGGCGGGGATCGTGCTGTCCCTTGCCCAGATCGGCTGGCAACTGGCACACGGCAAGCCGGTGGAGGCGTTGCAATGGATCAGCCTGGTCGCGGTCATGGCGTCCGGCGCCACGACGCTGGCCACCAAAAACGCTCTCTTTGTGACACTCGAACCCAGCCTGATCTATGTGCTTGTCGGTCTTGCGATGCTCAAACGCGGCTGGATGCTGCGTTATCTTCCCGCCATCGCGATTGAGACGGTGCCGGACCTGGTGATCGGCTTTGGTTATGTCTGGGCCGGGCTGATGTTCTTTTCGGCGGTGCTGAACCTGGGACTGGCCCTCGCGCTCAGCGTGATGAGCTGGGGTGCGGTGATGTCGGCCTGGGCGACGGGCAGCAAGATCGCCCTGTTCTTTATCCAGTATGCCACGATGAAGACAATCGGCCGCCGCCGCTATCGCGCGAAGCAGGGCTCAGGACAGGATATGCTGGCGGTGGCGCACAGCGCCTGATCAGGCGCGCACGATATTGATGTGGTGGGCGATCTGCTGTTCGGCGGACTTTTCCTGGCCGACGAACTCGATGCCGATGCCATCGAGATGATGGCGCGCCACCCGGCCGGCGATCTGGGCGATCAGCACGAATTCTCCCATCGGAGGTTTCACATCGGTCTTCAGCGATACGCCGCCCACCGAGATATCCATCACTTCGCACTGCACGATCTGGCCGTCGGCGCGGGTGAATTTGGCAAAACCCTTCTGATTGGAACGCTCATGACGGCGCAGCACGCTGTCATCCACCAAAGTCTTGTTGAGGAACAGGATCAGCTGTTCGGCGGTGCGTTCGCGCTTGGAGGGCGTGCAGATGAAGGCGACGCCGAAACCATAGCCGTCGCGGCGCACGACATTGCCTTCGAAGCGGCCGAAGCCGTCCACATACAGCACCACGGGGATGCCGGCATCGGGAATGACATCGCAGGCAATGGCGGCGCCACCCGGCGAAAGATCGGTGATGGTGCAGCGCGCCTCGCGGCTGTCGGACGGCACGAACAGCCGTCCGGGCAGGTCGATCTTGACCCGGCGGAAGCGGCGGCGTTCGGCACCCGCTTTCGCGACGACCGGTTCGGCGTCCTTCATGGCCCTCGCCAAGCCCTGCATGGGCCTGCCCCAATTGTTAATGTCTCATCCTTTTGTACCCCTCTTTGGGTCAACAGGAGGTTACCGCCAGCCCCCGGGATCAACCAAACCACCATTTTACGGGCGACCGGGTGGGTTGGGGCCGCGGGGCACACGCCCAGGTGGGGCCAAGCATTTTGAAACAAGGGCCTTTTTCGCACTAAGCCACCGCGCTATATGGAGGGGCGTTGGATTTTTGCGGCAATGCCGGGGCTGGGGCCCCATAAGGTAAGCCGCCAGTGGGGAACTTATAAAATGCGCTTTTTTGCTGCTTCGAGTGGCCATGGCCGCCGCCTGACGATGCTCGCCGCCGCCGGTATCCTGGCGATGGGCCTGGCCGCCTGTTCCAGTGACGGCGACGAAGCCGCCGCCGGCTCGCCCTTCACCCAGGCCCTTTCCAAGGATTATGGCGACCTGGCGGCCCAGGCTTCCAGCCTGCCCGCCGAACCCGCCGCCGAGAGCTCTTTCCTGGATTCGCTGGATCCCTTCTCCAGCAGCGACACCTCCAGCGACCTGCTGGCTAAAGCCTTCACCGCAAAGGCAGAATTGGCCACTGCCGGCACCGAGCCGGAGCTGGAAGCCGCCTCGGGCCCGGCCCAGGCCACCCTTCGCGCCCGCGTCGAGCGGGCCGTCGCCGCCGGCAAGGACCAGTTCCCCGAACAGGCCGCCCGCGCCCAGGCCGATTACGATTGCTGGATCCTGTACGGCACGGTGCCCAGCGCCGCCGCCGCCAGCCAGGCCTGCAAGACTTCGCTGGATTCCTCGCTGATCCGCCTGGAAACCGCAGCCCGCCCGGCGCCGCCGCCGGTTTCCGCGCCGGTATCTGCCCCCATTCCGGCGCCGCCGCCCGCACCCGCGGCCAGTGGCGACTTCACGGTCTATTTCGACTTCGACTCCTGGACCCTGAAGGCCGAGCAGCTGACGGTGCTGGACTCGGCGATCACTGCCGCCCGTACCGGTGGACAGACCAACATCACCATCGTGGGTCACACCGACACGTCCGGCTCGTCTGAGTACAACCAGGCGCTTTCGGTCCGCCGCGCCAATGTGGTGGTCGAAGCCCTGGTCAAGATGGGTGCGCGCCGCGCGGCCATCCATGCCAGCGGCGTCGGCGAAACCGATCTTGCGGTGCAGACCGAAGACGGCGTCAAGGAAGCCAAGAACCGCCGCACCGTCATAACGCTGCAGCCGTAATCATTAACGACGCGAACAAGCAGCCCGCGCTCCAAAAGAGCGCGGGCTGTCGCTTTTTTGTGCCTGTCCAACCCCCGGCAAAGGGCCTAGTCTGGAGGGGATGAACAAGCAGCTTCTTGCAGTGATCCTGGCCGCAGCCAGCATGGTTTGCGCACCCGCGCTGGCGCAGCGCAACGGCAACTATCCCGTCAAGGAAATGAATTTCGACCTGTGGTGCCAGGAACAGGCGGGCCTGCCGGCGGAACGTTGCGACAAGCGGTCAGACCAGGACGAAGCCGCGTTCGAGGCCTATCGTTCGAAGGTCGAAGCCTATGAGATTCCGTATCTGCAGCAGAAGAACAGTGCGGCGCGGCTGGACCGCGATATCCTGCGCAACGACCCAGTGGACAATCCGCCCACCAGGGACATTCCCGCACAGCGGCCGGATCTCAACAATCCCTCCACCACGACGCCGCCTAGGCCGTAGAGCGGCGTTGCGCGAAGCGCATGAGCAGGTCCGGTGGACCTGCGAAAGCCGCGAACGCCGCGAGCCAGCGAGCGGCCGAGCAAACGCCCTAAACCAACCACTCAAACAAACCGGCTGAAGTCCTCGCTGTTGGCGGCGCGCCAACGGCCGATCACATCGAACATTTTCTGCAGCAGGTCGCCGGTTCCAAAATGCAGGAAAGCAGGGCTGTCCTGTGACACCACCAGGCGCAGATAAGGCGCCTTGGGATGGGCCCGCAGGCTCGGCGGCGGGGGCGGCGGAGGCGGCGGCTGGTCGCGGTCGTCAAAGGCGGAAAGCGGTTCGTCTTCCTGGATCATCTGCGAGCCGACCAGCCGTTCATAGGCGATGGAGCGGCCGAGCAGCGGCGTGGGATCACTCAGCATCTGGACCATGCCGAAAAAGCGGGTCGCCTCGCCGCCGTTGAAAGACACCGGCGTGAGAATGGTTTCCAGCTCGACCATGCCGTTGTCGGCGGTGGCGGCGATGGAAGACAGGCAGACCGGCTGGGACAGCTTCAGCGCCTGGCGCAGCAGCGAAGCCAATGACAGGCCGGACTGGGATTCCCAATGGGCCAGGAAACTGGTGCCCTTGAGTTCAAACCCGAAACGCTCGCACAGCGCGGTGCCGGCAAGGCGGTAAATCGGGCGGGCAGGATTCTCGCAATCCAGAATGAAGGTATAGGACAGCAGGCGCTTGATGGCGCGCGGATCGATGTCGGTCTGATCGGGGACATCGCGCCCCTTGCGCAGCCGGCTCCAATATCCCACCAGCAAATGCGAGTTCTTATGTTTCATGGCCGCGCCAATCCTTGTGCTTCGCGGTCCTGTGCTCCGTAACGGAACGATCAGGGGTCGCTCGCTAGGGAACAGAGCGAAAGCCGTGCCAGCGGAACCATCGAGGCCCGCGCCGGGCCCACACATATAAGGCCGCGCGCCAAAGCGCTCGTTTGCCGCAGTCTTTCCCGAAATGGCGCAGTTATTTGCGGAATTTGGTTTCCACGATTACCGGATTTTTATCGGTTGTCCCGCACACTGATCGTCAACGATGGCGCCATCCCATTTTGGGACAGGGCCGGAATGTGGGGGTCCCTGAGCTGGCACGGTTCATGAAGCGTCGGAAACGACCATTCATGCCCCTGTATGGCGAAGGAAACGTAAGATGTCCGTCAAAACCCTGATGTTTCTCACATCCGCGCTGGCAACAGCCGGTCTGGTGATCGAGCCACTGGCAGCAAATGCTGACAGTATGAGCCAGCTTGGCACATGGGGTCTCCCTGCGGGACACGGTGCCGGTGTCTCAAATCTGACCTGCGACGGCGTGCCGGGCGTGGACCAGATGAATATCCGGCAGATGAACGTGCCGCGCACCCCGGGCGTCGGCAACATGAGCGCCTTCCGCCCCAACGTTAACGCGGGCGCGAATAACTATACCAATCCCAACGTCAACGCCTCGCCCAATGTCGGCGGCGGCAATGTCTCGGGCAATATCGGCTTCAGCAAGCCGCTGAACGTCTTTAACCGTAACGGCGGCGACGCCGGCCCGAACGTCGATACCGGCAACCGCAACGCCGATGGCGGCAACACCCGCAACTTCGACGGCAATCGCGGCAACTTCGGCGGTCGCCCGCTGAATGTGACCGGCGGCGCCAACACCGACGCTTCGCCGGCGGCGAATGTCGATACCGGCAACAGTCATCGCGATTTCAGCGGCCATCGCCGCACCAACGCCGACCAGCCGCTTGCGGTCACCGGCGCGCAAGGCGCCGGCGACGCCGCCCCGCGCGTGGACAATTCGCGCATGTTCGGCGGCGGCTCGCGCCGCATGAATGTCGATGCCTCCCAGGGCATTGACGCGCAGCCCCATCCCGGCTTCGCCGCCGGCCATTCCGGCGGCTTCGACGCCTCGCACAAGATTGACGTGGACAACAGCTCGCGCCTGGGCGGCTTTGGCGCAGGCCGTCACAACGGCCAGGCCAATACCGCTGGCCAGGGCGCCATTGACGCCGCACCGTCGGTCGACAATTCCGCGCGCTTCGGCGGCAATCGCCGCGGCAACCAGGCCAATGCCGGCGGCCAGAGCGTCATCGACGCTGCGCCGTCTGTCGACAACTCCGCCCGTTTCGGCGGCAACCGCCGCGGCAATCAGGCCAATGCGGGCGGCCAGGGCGTCATCGACGCAGCGCCTTCCGTGAACAATTCCGCGCGTTTCGGCAATCGCGCCGACGCCTCGCGCAAGATCGACGTCAATCCCTCGGCCACGCCCGCGAGCTTCGGCGGCAACCACGCCGGCTATGACAGCTCCAAGAAGATCGATGTCGACAATTCCGCGCATTTCGGCGGCCAGCAGACCGGCGGCGGCGACCGCGCCTCCTGGGGCGGCCACGCCGGCTATGGCGGCGACAAGAAGATCGACGTCAACAACAACATCAACGTCAACAAGAACATCGGGGTCTATAACGACCACCCGACCTACAATGTCGACAATTCCAAGAAGATTGACGTCAACAACAACATCAACGTCACCAAGAATATCGACAATTCCAAGAGGATCGATGTCTACAAGCCGGTGACGGTCAACAACAACATTGATAATTCCAAGAACATCAATGTCTACAAGGACAACCACGTCACCAACAACATCGACGCGTCCAAGAACATCAACGTCTACAAGCCGGTCGACATCTACAAGCCGATCACCATCACCAACAATGTCGATGCGTCCAAGAACATCAACATCACCAAGAATATCGACAATTCGAAGGTGATCGACGCCTCCAAGAACATCAACATCAACAAGTCGATCGACATCCAGAAGACCAACGTCTTCAACTTCGGCAATGGCGGCAGCGGCGGCGGCAACGGCCATGGCGGCGGCAGCGGCAATGGCGGCGGCGGCGGCAATAACAACAACAATAATAACAACAACAACAACAACAATAACAACAACAACAACAACAACAACAATAACAACAACACGAACACGACCAACAACACCAACAACAACACGTCGGATTCGGCGGCGCTGGCGCTTGCCGCCGCGATCGCGGAACTGAATTCGACGATCAAGAACACCAACAACAACAGCTCGCAGGGCGGCAGCGCCACCACCGGGCCCACCAACATCACCGTGATCGGCGCCAGCGCGACGGGCGGCACCACCAGCTCCAGCGCCGAAGGCGGCGCAGGTGGCGTCGGCAATGGCGGCGCCGGCGGCGTCGGCCTGGGCGAAGGCGGCAACAGCGACGTGGACGTCACCGCCACCGGCGGCACCGGCGGCAAGGGCGGCACCGGCACGGGCGGCACCAACATCGCCGCGGGCGGCGCCGGCGGCGAAGCCACGGCCAACGGCAATGGCGGCAACGGTTTCGGCGGCAGCTCGACGTCCAGCTCCGACAACAAGAGCACCGTCACCACCACGGGCGGCACCGCCAACACCACCGGCGGCAAGGCCACCGGCGGCACTCAGAACCAGAATCAGACCAGCACGGCAACCAACACGCCGACCAACACCTTCGTGCCGACCAACGTCAACACGCCGGTCAACACCAACACCTTCGTGCCGACCTTCACCCCGACTTTCGCGCCCACCCTGAGCTACTCGCCCAGCA
>Ga0193716_1002531_pt1 | contig 10251 bp, 5 predicted proteins | sample U2c1metaG_FD_145901 | JGI IMG/M metagenome (GOLD analysis project Ga0193716, IMG submission 145901) | Soil microbial communities from a riparian zone of the East river system, Colorado, United States - U2c1 | ecosystem: Environmental > Terrestrial > Soil > Riparian zone | place: USA: East River...
GCTGGAGACGCTCAAGCCCAGCGTCCCGGTCAAGCGCATGGTGTTCCACGAGATCACCGAGCCCGCGATCCTGGCTGCTGCCGAAAGCCCCCGCGACCTCGACATCGACCTGGTCGATGCACAGGAGACGCGCCGCATCCTCGACCGCCTCTACGGCTACGAGGTCAGCCCCGTGCTGTGGAAGAAGGTGGCCCCCAAGTTGTCGGCGGGCCGCGTGCAGTCGGTGGCGACCCGGATCATCGTCCAGCGCGAACGCGAGCGCATGGCGTTCCGCAGCGCCGGCTACTGGGACGTCACCGCCGAACTCGACGCCAGCGTGTCGGACGCGCAGGCGTCGCCGCCGAAGTTCACTGCGAAGCTCAACCAGGTCGACGGACGCCGCGTGGCAGCCGGGCGCGACTTCGACTCGTTGGGCGGGCTCAAGAAGCCCGACGAGGTGCTGGTCCTCGACCAAGCCGCCGCAGGCGCGCTGGCCACGGGCCTGCGCGGTGCCCAGATGACCGTGTCGTCGGTCGAGCAGAAGCCGTACACCCGCAAGCCGTACGCCCCGTTCATGACCTCGACGCTGCAGCAGGAGGCGGGCCGCAAGCTGCGGTTCTCCTCCGAGCGCTGCATGAGCATCGCGCAGCGGCTGTATGAGAACGGCTACATCACCTATATGCGTACCGACTCGACGACGCTGTCGCAGTCGGCCGTCGACGCGGCCCGTAACCAGGCCAGGCAGCTCTATGGCGAGGAGTACGTCCACCCGACGCCGCGCCAGTACACCCGCAAGGTGAAGAACGCTCAGGAGGCGCACGAGGCCATCAGGCCGGCCGGTGACGTGTTCCAGACGCCTGGCCAGCTGCACGCTGCGCTCGACACCGACGAGTTCCGGCTCTACGAGTTGATCTGGCAGCGCACCGTCGCATCCCAGATGGCCGACGCCAGGGGCACCACGCTGTCGTTGCGGATTTCCGGGCAGTCCAGGGGCGGCGAGCAGGTCGTGTTCAGCGCCAGTGGCCGCACCATTACGTTTGCCGGCTTCCTGAAGGCCTACGTCGAGAGCCTCGACGAGCAGGCCGGTGGTGAGGCCGACGACGCCGAGAGTCGGCTGCCGAACCTGACCCAGGGGCAGCGCGTCGACGCCGCCGACCTGACCGCCGACGGGCACACCACCAGCCCGCCAGCGCGCTACACCGAGGCGTCGCTGATCAAGTCGCTCGAGGAGCTCGGCATCGGGCGGCCGTCGACGTACTCGTCGATCATCAAGACCATCCAGGACCGTGGCTACGTCCACAAGAAGGGCAGCGCGCTGGTCCCGTCGTGGGTGGCGTTCGCGGTGACGGGTCTGCTTGAGCAGCACTTCGGCCGGTTGGTCGACTACGACTTCACCGCTGCCATGGAGGACGAGCTCGACGAGATCGCCTCCGGTAACGAGCGAAGGACCAACTGGCTCAACAACTTCTACTTCGGCGGCGAGCACGGCGTCGACGGCTCCATCGCCCGCTCCGGCGGTCTGAAGAAGCTCGTCGGCGGCAACCTCGAGGGCATCGACGCGCGGGAAGTCAACTCCATCAAGCTGTTCGACGACGACCAGGGGCGCGCCATCAACGTCCGCGTCGGCCGCAACGGGCCATACCTGGAGCGGATGATCACCGGTGATGACGGCGAGCCCACCCCGCAGCGCGCCAACCTCAAGGACGACCTGACGCCCGACGAGCTCACCATCGAGCTCGCCGAGAAACTGTTCTCCACACCGCAGGAAGGGCGTTCGCTCGGCGTCGACCCCGAGAGCGGGCACGAGGTCGTCGCCAAGGACGGCCGGTACGGCCCGTACGTGACCGAGGTGCTTCCCGAGCCGCCCGAGGAACCCGACGCGGGTGTTGGCGCCAAGAAGGCCAAGAAGCCGACCGGTCCCAAGCCGCGCACCGGATCCCTGCTGCGCTCCATGGACCTGGAGACGGTCACGCTCGAGGACGCGCTGAAGCTGCTGTCGCTGCCGCGCGTGGTCGGCGTCGACCCGGCCAACAACGAGGAGATCACCGCGCAGAACGGGCGTTACGGTCCATACCTCAAGCGCGGCACCGACTCTCGCTCGCTGGCCAACGAAGACCAGATGTTCACCGTCACCCTCGAAGAGGCGTTGAAGATCTATGCCGAGCCCAAGCGGCGCGGCGGGCAGGGTGCGGCCACCCCGCCTCTGCGCGAGCTTGGCACCGATCCCGTTTCGGAGAAGCCGATGGTGATCAAGGACGGCCGATTCGGCCCGTACGTCACCGACGGTGAGACCAACGCCAGCCTGCGCAAGGGTGACGACGTCCTGTCGATCACCGACGGCAGGGCGTCGGAGTTGCTCGCCGATCGTCGTGCCCGCGGACCCGCCAAGAAGACGGCGAAGAAGGCACCGGCCAAGAAGGCGCCGGCCAAGAAGGCCGTCAAGAAGGCCGTCAAGAAGAGCTAGCTCTCGCGCTGCAACTCGCTCGGAACTTCTATATCGGAGTCCGGCGCAGCCAGAGTCACCGGCCTGGCCAACTGGGTTGGTGCGAGGCGGCCACGTAGTTCGACGATCTCGCCGACGTCCCAGCACAGCGCCTCGGCGTCCAGCGCGCCGCTGACGGCGATCGCCGATGCCAGCACGTGGCCCTGTTCCAGCTTCGCCAGTTCGGTGAGCCGGGCCGCCTCGTTGACGGGGTCGCCGATCACGGTGTACTCGAAGCGAGCCTGTGCACCGATGTGGCCTGCGATCGCACGGCCTGCCGAGACGCCGATGCCGAAGTCGGTCTGGCCCAACACCTCAACGAGGTCGTCGTGCAGTTCGCGGGACGCCGCGAGTGCCGCGCCCGACGCATCGGGATGCTCGATGGGCGCACCGAAGATGGCCAGTGCCGCGTCGCCTTGGAACTTGTTGACGAACCCGCCGTGCCGGTTCACGGTGTCGACGATGATCTGGAAGAACTCGTTGAGAAGGCTGACGACCTCGGAGGCCGGCTTGGTGGATGCGAGTTCCGTCGAGCCGACCAGGTCGACGAACAACACCGCGACGTCGCGCTCCTGGCCACCGAGTTCGGTACCGCGTTCGAGCGCGCGGCGGGCGACGTCCTCGCCGACGTAGCGGCCGAACAGGTCCCGAAGCCGCTGCCGCTCGGCCAGGTCCCGGACCATGTCGTTGAATCCGGCCTGTAGCAAGCCCAGTTCGCTGGCGTCGTAGATCTGCATGTGCGCGTTGTAGTTGCCGCGCTGGACTTCGCCGAGCGCCCAGCGCAATTGGCGAAGCGGGTCGGCGATCGACATCGCGACGAGCACCGTGCCCGCCAGCCCGATCACCAGCGCGGTGATGGACAGCAGCAGGATCGGGGTGTTGAGCCGCTCGGCCGGTGCGGTCAGGATTTCGAACTTGCTCGCGACCAGGGCCAGCACGATCGCCAGCACCGGCACTGCGGTGGACAGTACCCAGGTCAGCACCTGCCGCTGGATCACGCCGGGTGCCCTGAAGGCCTCGGGGACGCCGCCCCGCAGCGCTGCGACGGCGACGGGCCGCAGCACGCGTTCGGACTGTAGGTAGCCGATGATCGCCGTGGCGGTGGCACCCAGGGCGCTGGCGACGGCGACGACCGGGGCGGAGTGGCTGGCGACGGGCCAGCTGGCGACGATGAACACCACGGAGCCGAGGAGCCAGTTCGAGACGCTGATCACCGACCGGTAGAACGGCATCTTCAAGGCCCGCACGCGCGCCAGCTCGGTGATGGCCGCGTCGCGGTCCACCAGCAGCGTGTCGCGGCGCTGCCAGCGGATCACGGGGACGAGCAGGCGCAGGGTGAGCCAGGACGCGACGGTGAAGGACACGAACAGGTAGGCCAGGAAGACCGCCAGGTTGAATGCGGGCAGGTCCTGCAGCTGGACGCGGTCCTCCGGGGGCAGCCCGAAGCGCAGGAAGCCGAACACCAGCAGCGCGCCGATGATGTCGGCCTGCAGCATGCCCAGCAAGAAGACCGGCCACGGCGTACGCGCGACCCAACGGACGAGCGCGGTGATTCGCCCAATCCGTATCGCCTCGGTCACCCGACAACCGTATCGGGCGACGGGGACGTGTATCGCCGCTGCCTGAAAGCTCGTGTCGGGTTCGGACACTAGGGTTGGGTCCCGATGAGCGGTGTTTTCTCGCGTCTGGTGGGCCAGGACGCCGTCGAAGCGGAGTTGGTGGCTGCAGCGACGGCGGCCCGCGGTGATTCGACTCACAGCGCAATGACGACCGGAAACATGACCCATGCGTGGTTGATCACCGGCCCGCCGGGTTCGGGGCGGTCGATCGCGGCGCTGTGCTTCGCGGCGGCGCTGCAATGCACGTCGGACGGCGTACCGGGCTGCGGGGAGTGCCGGGCCTGCACGACGACGATGGCGGGCACGCACGCCGACGTGCGCCGGATCATTCCCGAGGGCCTGTCCATCGGCGTGGACGAGATGCGCAACATCGTGCAGATCGCCTCGCGCAGGCCAGGAACGGGACGCTGGCAGGTCGTGGTGGTCGAGGACGCCGACCGGTTGACTGAAGGTGCGGCGAACGCCCTGCTCAAGGTGGTCGAGGAACCGCCGCCGTCGACGGTCTTCCTGCTGTGTGCGCCGTCGGTGGATCCGGAGGACATCGCGATCACCCTGCGCTCGCGCTGCCGCCACATCGCGTTGGTGACGCCCAGGGTGGACGCGATCGCCCAGGTGCTGATCGACACCGACGGCCTGTCGGACACCGACGCCCGGTGGGCGGCGTCCGTCAGCGGCGGGCACGTGGGCAGGGCGCGCCGACTGGCCACCGACGAGCAGGCGCGCAAGCGCCGGGAGCGTGCGCTGGGGCTGGCCCGCGATGCTGCAACGCCGTCACGGGCGTACGCCGCCGCCGAGGAGCTGGTCGCGACCGCGGAGGACGAGGCGAAGTCGCTGACGGGCGAGAGCAACGAGGTCGAGACCGAGGAGCTGCGCACGGCACTGGGGGCGGGCGGCACGGGCAAGGGCACCGCCGGAGCCCTGCGCGGAGCGACGGGCGCGCTGAAAGACCTTGAGAAGCGGCAGAAGTCGCGCCACACCCGAGCGTCGCGCGATGCCCTCGACCGGGCGCTGATCGACCTCGCCACGTACTTCCGCGACGCGCTCCTGGTGTCCGCGGGCGCTGGCGCGGTAGCGGCCAACCACCCCGACATGGCCGACAAGGTGGCCTCGATGGCGGCGGTCGTGCCCCCCGACCGGCTGCTGCGCTGCATCGAGGCGGTGCTGGAGTGCCGGGAGGCGCTTGCGGTGAACGTGAAGCCGAAGTTCGCGGTCGACGCCATGGTGGCGACGGTCGGGCAGGCGCTGCGCAGCTGAGGTTTGGCGCAACTTGGGCGCGCGCGGGCTGCTGCCGTAGACTCGTCCCGCCCGGACGTCAGATCGGGCACGCCGCCTTAGCTCAGTCGGTAGAGCGTCTCACTCGTAATGAGAAGGTCCGGGGTTCGATTCCCCGAGGTGGCTCCCTTTTGCCCTGGTCATCGCGCCCGCCAGGAACCCGTCCACCAGGGGCAGGACCTCCTCGAGGTGGGTCTCCAGCAGCCAGTGCCCACCGCCGAGCAGGTGGATCGGTGCGTCGGGCAGGTCGCGAAGGTATGCACGCGCCGACTTCTCGGGCATGTAGCCGTCGTGAGGGCCCCACACGATGAGCGTGGGCGGTCGATGCTCCCGCAGGTAGGCCTGTTCCTTGGCGAACCAGTCCAACGTCGACGGCTGGTCCTCAAGGAGGCGGATGAGGTTGGCGATACGGGCCGGCGTGGACATCAGCGACCAGTGCAGCGTCCACAGGTCGGGACTGATCCGGTTGGCGACATCGTCGGGGAGTTCGCCACGGAACTCGCTTTCGAAGCCCTCCAGGGTGACGTGCTCCGCGATCTTGCGTCTTGCGGCGGGTCCGGGGTTCTCCCACGACTCCTTGAGGAAGTCGTACTTGGGGCCGAAGGCGTCGTCGTAGATGTCGCCGTTCTGGATGACCAGGCCCGCAACGCGGTCCGGCGTGGCAAGGGCCAGTCGAAAGCCGAACTGCGAGCCGTAGTCGTGCAACCAGATGACGTACCGGTTCAGGTTCAGTGCGCCGACGAAGGCCCTGCAGGAACGCTGCGTAGGCGTCGAAGGTGTACCCGAAGTCGTCCGGTGAAGGTGTTGCGCTGTAACCGAATCCGGGCAGGTCGGGAGCAATGAGGCGGTAGCGGTCTCCCAGCGCGGCCATCAGGTTGCGATAGACGAACGACGACGCCGGGTAGCCGTGCGGCAGCAACACGACCGGGGCATCGGCCGGTCCGCCTTCCCGGTAGAACGTGTCGATGCCGTCGACGGTCGTTCTCCGATGGCGACCGGTGCGTGTGTGAACTGCACACCCTTGTCCATTGCCGTTGTGGGCCAGCGCTAAACGCCCAGCTACCTCGGTGCCAGATATCCGACGGGCCCCGCGGCCAGGCATACCGACAAGGCGGAGGTGTTCGCCTTGGCGAGGATCGAGTCGCCGGCGCCGGACAACCGCACGTAGACACGGTTCAGGCCGGGCCGTACCCGGACCTTCGACTCGACCCCCTCGGGCAGTGACAACGTCATCGAGCCGTCGCTGTTGGCCAGGTAGTTGATCTCTGCCGTCCAGTCCGACGGCAGCAGCGGGCCGTCCAGCGGCATCCGGACCGGAGCGTCGGGCTGAACGAGGTACCCACACTTGGGATCCGGGCCCGGCACGATCGACCGCACCCACGTGACCTTGGCGGGTAGCAGTCTTCCGTTCATGTCGAGCATTCGTAGATCCGTTGTGCTCGAATCGAATTCGGGACGGTGGGGCAGCAGCGCAAAGACGTGGCTGGCCAGGTGTTCCGGCCAGGCGACGCGTTGCAGGACGAGCGGGTCGACTTCCTGGTCGAGCATGGGTGCGCTGGAGGTGTTGTACGCCTGCGCCAGGCTGGCTTCGGCGGTCAGCAGATACTGCCGGGTCGGGTTGTCGCGCCAGATGCGGGTGAACGTCACCGTCGAGTAGACGCTGCTGACCACGAAGAGCAGGGCGCAGCCGGCGATCACGGCAGTGCGGACGCGCGACGCGTCCAACCACGTCGACCTCGCCCGGTTCGGGGCACAGAACCCGACCGCCGCCAACAGCGCCAGCACCACCACGAGATCGGGCAGATAACGCAATGTCTGGGCCAACTCCAGAGCGGTGAACCGCGACGAGCGCATCAGATAGATCGGAACCTGACACGCGACGGCGTAGCCGACGGCCACCAGCCACACCGCGCCGATGCGTTCCTTGCGGACCAGCGACACCACGAGCACCGCCGCCAGCACGACCCAGCCCAGGATCATCACCACCAAAGGTGGTGTCGCCCAGGGTGAAGCGGGTGCCCAGCGTTGCCAGTCCCATGGTCCGCCTGCCAGGCCGGGCACGATCCCGTGCGTCACCGACCGGCGCAACAGGTCCCAGGTCATGCCGAGGTCGAAGCTCCAGCGCTGCTGGTCGACGACGACCAGATACACCCCGATCCACGCCGCCGTCACGGCCAGCGACGCCACCCACAACCGCAGCCCGCGACGCCACACCGTCAGCACGGCAGCACGCTCGCCTGTCACGTGGGCCAGCAGCGCGGTCACCGCGAATGCGACGAACGGAATCACCGCCGCCTTCTCGAAGAACAGCAGACCGCCAAGGAACACCAGCGCCCCACTCAGCGCGTAGCGCTGCAGCCCGGTCCGCACCAGCAGGATGGCATCGCCGCACACCCATGCCAGGGCGGTGATCATCGGCAACGAGTTCAGCGCGGACGCCCACCACGCAAACGCGGGCACGCCCAGCGGTATGAACAACGCGAAGGTCAGTGGCACCAGAAGCACGGGCCGCCAGCCGAGGATGACCCGCAGCGCGCGCAACAACGCCAGCGACGCCACCAACTGCAGCACGACGAGGCTGATCGCAGGGCCGATCCAGTTCAGCGGCGCCAGTCGGGTGATGGCCCCGGCGATCAGGAACGCGGCAGGCATGACGTGCCCGTCGTGGTCATCGAACAGATAGGACGGCGACAACAGCCCTTGCGTGCCCGCGCGCCCGGTGAGGATCAGATCGTCCCAGTAGAAGTATCCCTGAAACGCCAGCACCGCCCGAAGTACCAGCTGAAGCGCGATCAGCGCGACGGCGGTATTGCGGACCCACTTCACTCCCGTCGACTCTACGGGGAGGAATTCCGCGGGCATCGGTATGGTGAGCCGGTGCGGACACTGGTCACGGGAGCAGCCGGATTCATCGGATCGACGCTGGTAGACCGCCTGCTGGCGGACGGGCACAGCGTCATCGGCGTCGACGACCTCAGCTCGGGGAACAGCGTCAACATCGTCGGCGCCGAAAGGCACGGCACTTACGAGTTCGCCAAGGCCGACATCGTCGACGCCGATCTGGTCGGTTTGGTCGCCGAGACCAGGCCCGAGGTGATCTTCCACCTCGCCGCGCAGATCTCGGTCAGCCGCTCGGTGGACGACGCCCAGTTCGATTCGAGCGTCAACGTCGTCGGCACCGTCCGACTCGCCGAGGCGGCGCGCAAGGCCGGCGTGCGCAAGATCGTCCACACCTCCTCGGGTGGGTCGGTGTACGGCACGCCGCCGGTCTACCCGACCAACGAGGACGTCGCGATCAACCCGGCCTCCCCGTACGCGGCGAGCAAGGTCTGCGGTGAGGTGTACCTCAACATGTTCCGCAATCTGTATGACCTGGACTGCTCGCACATCGCGCCGGCCAACGTGTACGGGCCCCGCCAGGACCCCCACGGCGAGGCGGGCGTCGTCGCGATCTTCTCCAAGGCGTTGTTGGCGGGCAAGCCGACGAAGATCTTCGGCGACGGCACCGACACCCGCGACTACGTGTTCGTCGACGACGTGGTCGACGCGTTCGTGCGGGCCTCGGGCGAGACCGGGGGAGGGCAGCGCTTCAACGTCGGCACCGGGGTGGAAACGTCCACGCGCCAACTTCATTCGGCGATCGCCGCGGCGGCGGGGGCGCCCGATGAGCCCGAGATGCACCCGCCCCGCCTCGGTGACCTGAGACGGTCGTGCCTGGACAGCGGTCGGGCCAAGGCCGTCCTCGGCTGGACGCCGAAGGTGGCGCTCAAGGACGGTGTGGCGCGGACCGTGGACTACTTCCGCGCTGCCGACTGACGAGTCGTCGAAAAAAGATTGTAAGTACTCGCATTTTATTGTACGGTGGCGACAACCCGACGATTGGTAGACGCCATGACCTACGACGTGATCATCCGCAACGGACTCTGGTTCGACGGGACCGGTAGCGCCCCGCGGATCCGCACCCTCGGCATCCGGGACGGCATCGTCGACACGGTGTCCGTCGGCCCCCTGGACGAGACGGGTTGCCCCGACGTGATCGACGCGTCCGGGAAGTGGATCGTCCCCGGTTTCGTCGACGTGCACACCCACTACGACGCCGAGGTGCTGCTCGACCCGGGCCTGCGGGAATCGGTCAGGCACGGCGTCACCACCGTGCTGCTCGGCAACTGCTCGCTCTCGGCGGTGTACGCCAGCTCCGAGGACACCGCCGACCTGTTCAGCAGGGTCGAGGCGGTGCCGCGCAAGTTCGTCCTCGGTGCGCTGGACGCCAAGAAGACCTGGACCACGCCCGCGGAGTACGTGGCGGCGCTCGACGACCTGCCGCTGGGCCCGAACGTCAGCTCGATGCTCGGCCACTCGGACCTGCGTACCGCCGTCCTCGGACTCGACCGCGCAACGACCGATGGCGTTACCCCGACCGACGCCGAACTCGATCAGATGGCCACGATGCTCGAAAAGGCGCTCGACGCAGGGCTTCTCGGCATGTCCGGCATGGATGCGGCCATCGACAAGCTCGACGGCGACCGCTTCCGTTCACGCGCGCTGCCGTCGACCTTCGCGACCTGGCGGGAACGGCGCAAGTTGATCGCCGTGCTGCGCAAGCGCCGCCGGATCTTGCAAAGTGCCCCCGATGTGAAGAACCCGATGTCGGCGCTGAACTTCTTCCTGTCCAGCAGCCGCATGTTCGGACGCCGCCCCGGTGTCCGGATGAGCCTGCTGGTGTCGGCCGACGCCAAGTCGGCGCCCGCCGCGGTTCACGTGTTCGGCCCCGGCGTCCGGCTGATCAACAAGCTGTTCGGATCGCTCGTACGCTTCCAGCACCTGCCGGTTCCGTTCGAGTTGTACTCCGACGGAATCGATCTGCCCGTCTTCGAGGAGTTCGGCGCGGGCACCGCCGCG
>Ga0193716_1002533_pt1 | contig 10250 bp, 14 predicted proteins | sample U2c1metaG_FD_145901 | JGI IMG/M metagenome (GOLD analysis project Ga0193716, IMG submission 145901) | Soil microbial communities from a riparian zone of the East river system, Colorado, United States - U2c1 | ecosystem: Environmental > Terrestrial > Soil > Riparian zone | place: USA: East River...
CGACATTGCCGCTACGATGGCCATTATCATTTTCCAGCATCAATCTATTGCGCGAGGTTCCCCAATCATTGCACTTTATTGCCGCCAATGTTATATCCCGCGTCGGCACGACTCCCATCTTGGCTTGCTTCTTCAGCGGCCTCGTCATCGCCAATATTATATATAGCGACGCCTCGTGTGCCATCATTACCTTGCCCGTTCTAGCACGATTATCATGTTCATTTGCTTTACCATCAGCCTATTGCTACACCACATGCCTTGCCGAGTCTTTCTCTCTCATATGGCCTGTGCTCTCTCCCTTTGACGCGTGGCTTACATGTCTGTGCCAAATTCAAATGAAGCCGAGGCATTTGCCCAGAAGTCAAAGGGGAGGATTTCTGTCGCTTACTCTCATCATTCGATGACAGAGTGATTCCCCGCGCGGTGCCCCGCAACCTTTCTACACCCAAGGGCGTTGGGCGCATAATCCCAGACCGCTTGCGTCTTATGTCGCTTTTATAGCAACAGTTCCATTTTTACATGAACTACCGATGTAAATCCGAGCATCTTATCGTCACTCGAGCTCAATATTGCCCAACTAATGCAGACGTACGATCAGGATGAAGCAGAGTTTGATATCAAGGGATGAGCTATGTAAATCTTCTAAACCTACTACATGGAATCTTCAGCATCTGAATCTGATGTCAGGTCGATGACAATACGGCGAGGTGCTGCCTGCTCATCCAAAGTTAGATCGATGAAGCTTTCGTAGCAGTCATGCTGGGCCATCACTCGGCGGGTCATCATTATCTCGCATCGACGACATCTGACGAACAATTTGCGGCATGCGGCACGCGAGAGTCCAGGCCCTGAAGAGGCATCCAACTTCAATAATTGGTCCAATGTCGATGCCGCGATGTCGGCGGGGGACTTGTATGCTAGAATAGAGACCAGAATCGTGTCACGATCTAAACTTGACTGGCGGACAATTGGGACTACTCACTAAAAGACGAAATAGATGAGGAAGATGTAGGATTGATTTCCGAACGACGCACGTCATTCGAGGTGGCGGCATCTACTCCAATCATTAACGGCCTTCAATAAATCTGGGAAGGCAACATACCAGGGTATACCTTGGACAACAATCCTGGAATGGGATAGAGACGTTCAATCGCGACTATTTCGCATACAAAATGTCACCCATTATTCTCGACGACGACCATATGTTGACTCACCCAGGTAGTCACAACGGCCTAGAGCGCAACCGGCTACATACTCGCCACGATATGGACCCTCCATCGTGACGTCAACGGATGACTCAACTTGTACTGATCCGGACTGTGCACAAAGACACGATGGAGTTGTGAATGCATGTGTAGCGCGGTAATCGCCAAATTCAGATGGAGGTACACGCTCTCCACTCTGTTTAAGAGGCCTTGGATGACTGTGTTAACGTCGAAGCCAGTGATGGAGTTACCAGCATCTACGTACCAATACCAAGGGCGAAGAGCTTGAGCTTGGGCATCATAGTGCAGGATCATTCCATGGGCTTGCTGGCGAGTTACACGCTTGAAATAAAGCGCGTTGGAAAGGCTTTGGAGAGACATCAAAGAATCCTTAGTGTGAAGAGGTTTTAGGTGCGAAGGATTTACTGTATATGCAGCCATGTTCAGCAGTCTTATATAGTGTCGTAGTAGGATATCGAAACCAATTACGGGCTTGGGAGTTTAAGGTCCCGTAATACTGATGTTGTCACCATCTACCGGCGCTTGAGTCCATCCATCCTGAAGGCTCTTATGGATGGATACCAACTCAATTGGACCAGATCATGTCATATTGACAAGTCATCACCATGTGTCTGGCGCTAAGACTCACATTCCAATAGACCGACACAATCTGAGGATCTCTTGCGCATGTTACCGCTATCTGCCCTGCACTTAAGACTCGTGACATCCCAACTAGTCAACCGACGCGAGAGTCTGAGAGTTCCTCGCAGATGAACTTAAACTCCGAATCATGCGTCTGCTTTTGCGGAAAGTCTTTTTCTAGTCGACTAGGTGCCTTGGCCTTGCATCAGAGCAAGTGTCAAAAGTCCAAAAGACGCCTTTCCGGGGCACTAGAAAAGGCACAAGCCGTGTGGAAAAGCAGAAAGAGACGGCGAGTCGAAGTCGCGGGTGGAGAGCATGCCTCTAGTATGAACACCGGCCCTGAAGTATGTGCCGCGTTTCTCCACCAGTGCTCTTGTCTGACATATCATAGGGCTCTATCAATACCATTGGCACAGATGGTGAGCATCCCTCTATAAACCCTAGCCTTGAAGTATGTGTTTTGTTTGCATTACCATTGGGGCTTCTGTCTGACCTTTATAGGCCTCGCCTGCCGCCTCCACCAGTGAGGATCTACCACAACACCCTATCATATACAGTCCACCTTTGTCGCCGCCTTTGCATACCGCTGCCGAGGATAGTTCCTTATCTCTAGCTGAGCGTCGAACCCGCAGGCTAAATCGTCAACTGCCTAAACGATTCAGGGACGATGTTCCTCAGCCACTACCCCTTCTACCTCCGGAACCGGCGATTTACCCACTCGTTCCTGCATCCACTCCTTTAATCGATTCGACTTCGTCACGTTTACGTGTCCGTCAAACATTCACCACCACTCGAAACGCTTTCGGACTTTGGAGGCGATACGAGACCGACACGTTCCCTTCTCATGACCCAGAGGAGCGTGTTGATTGGCAACAATTCGTGGACGACCCGCTTTCCTATGCCGACCAGGAGGATTTAGAGGACGCGTCGATGAGTCCTAGTGATCAAAAGCCCTTTGGCCCATTTCCAAACAAAAGTGCATTTCTCCTTGGTGATTGGTATTGGAACCACGGGTCCCAGAAGTCGCAGGATAACTTTAGAAAACTCGTTGCCATTATTGGGGATAAGGATTTTCGGCCACAAGACGTGCGGCTTACAAAATGGAGAGAGATCGACAAAGCACTGGGTAAAAATCCTTTTGACGAGTCCGAAAATGATGACGGCGAGACAGAATGGATGGATGAGGATGCTGGATGGAGGAAGACACCCATCCATATCTCGGTGCCGTTCCATCATCGAATGCGAAACCCTGGCCCCAAGGATTATGTTGTAGGAGATCTCTATCATCGTTCATTAGTTTCCGTCATTAAGGAGAAACTTCGGAGGCCGCATGATAACCATAATTTTCACTACCATGGGTTCGAGACATTTTGGAAACGCACCGGAAGGAGTCGAGATATTCGAGTGCACGGCGAATTGTACACCTCACCTGCATATCTCGAAGCTCAGCGTGAAGTTCTGGAGTCTCCAGGAGAACCTGGCTGCGAATTGCCCAGGGTTGTTGTCGCCATGATGTTTTGGTCAGATGTAACGCACCTTACGTCGTTCGGAAACGCAAAACTGTGGCCCGCCTATCTGTTCTTTGGCAACGACTCTAAGTATCAGCGGTGCAAGCCCTCCTGCCACTTGTGCGAACATGTTGCTTATTTCCAGACCGTAAGCTTCCTGCTATCTAGATGGCAGACAACTCTAAACCATGCCCCCCAGCTTCCGGATTCATTCAAAGATTTTGCTTCTCAGCATGCAGGAAACAAAGCACCTAGCAAACATTTCATGACCCACTGCCGCCGTGAACTCCTGCACGCACAATGGTCGATACTTCTCGACGACGAATTTCTAGAAGCGTACGAACACGGTATCGTGATTGAATGCCTTGACGGAATCAAACGTCGGTTTTACCCTAGGATTCTTACTTATTCGGCAGATTATCCAGAGAAGTATGCCGTCCCATTCCTTTCCACGTTCCTATCCTGACCAAGTTTAGAATCATTTTGGCTAGCATTCGCGATAAAGGCCTGTGCCCATGTCCTCGATGCTTAATACCTCTCGCCCGCGCCCAGAATATGGGCATGGTACGCGACATGAAGGAGCGAAAGACCCTAGCGCGTGTCGATGACGAGGCTCGGAGGTGGAATGTCAAAACTGCAAGGGATATCATATACAGCAAGAATTATGCCGTGGATACTCCCGCGGTAGAAGAAATACTGCGGCCGCAGTCGCTTGTGCCAACGGTCGTGAGTACAAAGATCGATACCTGTTGTCAGAAATATTGACCTCTACTACAGAATGCCTTCTCGAACCGGCTCGTGTCGTTTGGTTTCAGCTTATACCTGATGCTCGTCGTAGATATTTTGCATGATTTCGAGCTAGGTGTATGGAAAGCCCTATTTATCCATCTGCTGAGGATGCTATATGCTGTTGATAAAATTCTTGTCCATGAGCTGGATAGACGGTAAGCAACCTGCCGCTGCTAAGCTATGACACGTTATTCTGATGTTACATGCATCAATCATCAAGATTTCGACAAGTGCCTACCTTTGGACGCGATACAATCCGACGGTTCTCGAGCAATATTTCTGAGTTAAAAAAATTGGCTGCGCGTGATTTTGAAGACATTTTGCAGGTGAGCTTTGAGTTTGCTAATTTATGGAATAAGGCTTACTCCACCTATCAGTGTGCGATACCGGTATTCGATGGTCTTTTCCCCGAACCATACAATAAGGCGATTCTGGATTTGCTGTTCACCTGCGCACATTGGCATGGACTTGCGAAACTTCGCATGCACACCGACCTTACCCTTAACATCTTTGACGAGGCCACAGTTAAGCTTGGGGCTGAATTTCGTGCATTTGTTGGCGAGACGTGTCCGGCTTTTGATACGCGGGAACTGCGTCGTGAGAAGGACGCCAGACGACGTCGCCGAGAGAAGAAAGGCAAGGAAAGGCAAATTTCGGGCGACACTGCTGCTGAATCCAACGAAGAGGAGCCACTTAAGAAGACGTTAAATCTCCGTAGGTACAAGTATCATTCCCTTGGCGACTATGCAAACACCATACGTCGGCTGGGCACTACAGATTCATATTCTACAGAACCGGTTAGCATGTCTATTAATATTGGTTCTCATGGTTCTGATGTGCTTAGGGCGAGCTTGAGCATCGAACACCAAAGGCTCGTTACAAGCGCACGGATAAAAAGGCTTTTGTTATGCAGCTGGCTCGAATCGAACGTCGCGAAGCTCGTCTCCGCCGTCTCCGAGCAAAACTGAACCAGGACAGCCCCACTCACGCTGAACCTGTGGCCAATACGCCGCAACAACACCACCACATTGGATCTTCCCAGAAGTTATATGAACACATTGGCACTTTTCTTCAAAAGTTTTCAGGAGATCCAGCCGTCAAAGTGAGTGCAAAGGCTGCACTCGAGCTCTTTCACAAACTGAATGACATGGGCCGGACTCAAGAATTTTCTGCCCAAACTCAAGATGCACCTGCTCCGAATCATAGCAAATCTTGAAGCCGAGAACGATATTCTAGCTACCGACGACCACGCTCGAAGCGCCCAACGTATCTACTTCAAACATGATCGGATGTACAAGCACCATATTGCGCGCATCAACTATACGACATACGATGTCCGGCGAGGCCAGGAAACCTTCAATCCATCTACATCCCACTGTAATGTAATGGTCCTCACTGGTGCCCTCGATGACAGCATGGATCCCAACATCACCCATCCATTCAGCTATGCTCGAGTTCTCGGAATTTATCATGTAAACGTTGTCTATGCTGGTCCTGGCATGACGGACTACCAGCCTCGACGAATGAACTTCCTGTGGGTGAGGTGGTACCGGCGTATCGAAAGGATTTTTACTGGATGGGGTGCTCGGCGACTCGATCGCCTTGAATTTCCACCAGTGGCAGGGGAAGATGCGTTTGGATTCATTGACCCTTCGGATGTCCTAAGATGTTGTCATATCATCCCAGCATTTTCCAGTGGAAAAGTGCATGAGGACGGCAGAGGCTTGTCCTTCTGCGCTAGAGATTCTTCAGACTGGGTTGCTTATTATGTAAATCGGTGGGTGCACTTGATTTCAGCAATTATGATGGACGCTAACCCACGACCAGTTTCGCTGATCGTGACATGATGATGCGGTATCATTTTGGCCTCGGTGTTGGGCACACTTATTTGCATTATGAACCATCCGATAGCATTGGTGCATCAAACATAGAAGAATCTGAAGATGACAACGACGGAGACAATATGGACTTCCATCCCCCTTTCAACAGCAGCGCAAATCCTCAGCCGAGATCAGAATCGGACTCGGGATCAGAATGGTCTGAAGAGCTTGAAGAGCTCGGAGATGACGATGAGTTGGAAGAAGATCCGTATCAAAGTGACGACGAAGAGTTCCTAGCATTAAACGAGATGTATGGTCTGTACTAGCGATGGATTATACCTTATTGAAAAATATCATTCCGGGTCCGAACCATAGTAATAAGTTGAGTAAATACCTACAAACACTGTAGTCCCCGATTCTTTCTTCGACACCATCGTCCGACCGTCTTCATTCCCTCCAACTTCGGTTCCGACCATGTCTGTCTCTCCCACTACGTCTACGTCTATCCCATCCAGCCCGCCTCCATCATTTTCAGAAGTTCGTCCACGTCCAGGCCCGCTTGGCCCTACTAAGGTGCCGGAGTACGTTTTGCAGGTACACTTTTTAAAATCTTCTTTCAAAATCGATTAATCAACTTTGATTTACAGGGCCTCTCGCTATCAAACATTATGGACCCTGTTGAGGCGGCTTACATTGCGGCCGCTTATGCGACTGAGACTCGCAACATCCTTGATGCAGAGGCTTACCTTGCTGAACGACGCTACCGTCAGACGCTTATAGCCGCTCAGGCGGCCAGGGCATCCATGGTCAAAGCAGTGAAGAAACGAGAGGATGCCATCACGGATGTTGCCAACATGCATGACATAACAATGACTGCAACTACCGGCATCAACTGCCGTCCAGCGCCGATTGATGGTGGTCTCGTTGATAGTCTTTACGATGATACTGCTAAGCTTGGATACATTGGAGGATTTCATAGTCAGTACAATTTTAATAGCACAATAATTTTACTAATTTTGCCCTTAGACATCATTGTCTCCGATGGTTCGACTTAATAGTCACAACTTGAACATACTATTTCGCGCGTATATGTTTGTTGTACTATATACGAAGTGATTATTCGTGGGTTTGTTTTTGTGTACCATGGATAATGACACCTCGAATGCAATTAGTTTTGTCAGTGTCGACCTTCCCGGCGCTGCCATGTGGAACAATATGTCAATGCGTACACATCCCAACGGACTTTTTGAATCAAATATTCGCACCCTACAACATGATAACAATTTTCACCTGTTCGTCCACAATTCAATCTTCGCCTTCCAACCTTTCGTTCCCTATCATCTCCTGGCTAAACAAAATTGTCAGCGCGTGGTGGATAGCTTGTTCTCAAACAAACCGTTCGCTCGGCAACCTTCGGTGTCTTTTGGTAAACCTAACCCTAACGGTGTCATCTTAATGATCGACTGTGTCAGCTACTTTATGTCAGACACAGCTCTTAAACCAACACATGTTCTCGAGTGCTTTACAAGGTCAGCCCAGAACAATTAGCCATGGCAAGTGCAGTACAACAGTGGCTTAGCATTGTCGTTAATATGCCACGGGTATCCTCCCGGATTACGGAGAGGCATCTCATATGCCTGGCAGCAATAATCCGCAAAGATGTGCGTTGTGGTATTATCGTGTCAACTTCAATACCTGACGGGTGCGCAGCCTTTCGAAAATGACACTCTCTTTGGGAACCCCCCAACGTATAAGCTGCTTATCACAGCCCTTGTACCTCCGACACTCAACGTGCCAAGTATTTTACGACAAAGCCCCTGGGCCATTTTAGACGTATATGAAGGTCGTAAATATGATGGAGACGCGCCCCAATGGATGCAATGGTCCAATTCTTCCATGTCCTTTTACCATTGCATACCTTCTTTCACCGAGCTCTTTATTGGCTTTGCGGATTTGAGGTTCAATGCTGATCAGGTGGGTGATGCCTCTCTCTGATGATTGTATTTTCTGACTAGGTCTTGCTCATACAGCCAGGATTGTCTTTGCAGATGGTCTCGTGGGCACGATGCGTCAGAAATGTAAGTCATATGCCTTTACTAAAGAAGGAAGTGTCTTATCTTTACGATGCTAGGCCGTATCGCACGGGCTCTGCCCTCAAACACCCAAGACTGTACGTATGATTCAGCAAACCGGCTTATGTAAAAGAATTGCGTACCCGGATTTTGAGGAGTCCCCAACAATTGCTCGGCGGGGTGCTATATCCGAGCTACCGCCCTCTGATGCTGGTTGGGATGTAGGCTTGCCATCTGTTGCCAGAACTCTCGGTGAGGAGATATTACACCCCTACGTTCCTTGGTTCGTGATTCTTACTAGATATGATATAGATTTCGGGTCTCCACGGACCAACCATGATCAAGAAGCCCAGCTAGGGCTTGGTTGCGATAACGATTCCAGCTCACCATTTGGGCTCCGTGCTGTCGAGCGCACTACGTGTTCGTTAGCCCCGACTGAAGGAAATCTTGACTGAACCCGTGGCTTCAGTTTGCATGCTGGACTTAACTCATCATGACATACTATCTACGCGAGTCCGGCTTTTTTTCCAAGTTGTAGAACTCGGTCCTTCCAATTGATTCGTTATACATACATGTCACACCTCCCCAACTTTGGTTTAGGATTTCGGTGAATATTAATGAATGATCTCCGCGACGTACGATTTTGGCAAGAGCACGTTCGATGTGGGATCACGTGGGTGAAGATTCTCACGACCGGTTGCAAGCATTATTGATTTTTGACAGACTATTTATATAGAACTAGTTGATGCCTTCACATCAATCCGACTGCGACATTGCATGAAATTATCATATTTTTCTAAGACTTACAGTGGAATTACATGTAATAAACAGCCAGAAATCAGTCTGGAGTCAGCAGATCAAGCAATATCATGTTTCTGCAATAATTAGACTACATTGCAAGTGCTGAGCAGACAAATGACACAATTGCACCCTTTGATCCACTACTGACAGACTGACAAAGATTGGTAAGTTTGTGTCAATCTGGCTGTAACATTGCATGAAATTATCATATTATTCTAATACTTATAGTGAAATTACAGGTACTGAACAGGCAGAAATCAGTCTGGGGTCTACAGATCAAGCAATACCACGTTGCTACAAGAATTAGACTACATTGTAACTGCTGAGCAGACAAATGACACAATTGCACCCTTTGATCCACTGTTGACAGACTGACGAAGGTTGGTAAGGGATTTTATTTCCTTACAATGTCTGAACATTCGTTCCCAGGCAGCCCTATACTTACAAACTCCGCCCGGTCATACCAACGTCGCGCCGATTTCCTGATGTAGCAGCTTGACCTAAGATGAGTTCTGCTCTAGTGCCAGCCCAAACACGGCCTCATATAGACTGAATACGGTGCTGGGGAACCTACAGTAGGATATTGACGCAGACAAATAGAAAACGCCTGCCACCAACAGACGAAATACAAAATCTCGCATTCATCCAAAAACAAACCATGAACTCTCTCTCGGTTCTTGATGTGCTTCTTTTTCTTGGCCTCATGTCTTAGGCCAGAAATCTCCCGCATTGCTATACCGGTTCTTATGTTGTTCCAAGTCTGTATCACACCCAAATTCGAATCAAGCACACTCAGTCTCCCCCGCCGGGCGCTTTCAATTGCTACTGGTCTTCATAATAGTGAGCTTCGGAAATCTGGAGGACAAACTACATAAATGGCGCACGAATTTCGCAGCTCACACCCTATTATCAGCAGCTATCTCTCGTACCGTCACCAGTTAAATATTTACCCCGAAGCGCGCCGATCTGGATAAGGTCAGTTTACTCTTACAATCCTTTCGTGCTGTAGGAATATCTTAAACCACTACTCGCAATCCTTTGTTGCACTCGCTACGCTCGAACAAACACACCTTTTGTCGTGGTTGCTCCCCAAGTATGCACGGTGCTAAAGAGACGGGGTTCACGCACGGAGCTAGATTGTATGAGGTTGACGATCGAGAGTTTGAGTGGTGGATTTCAGATTGGTGCCGAGTGAGTATAGTTTATATGATACCTTTTTGTCTATCTATTCTTCTCCTCTTGTGCGTTTCTGTCTTAGGTGCGGTGCTGACGCATCTATCCTAGTCTGTAGCAAACTAAATCAGTTCATCACGATCGGCTGATTATATATCTCTATCGACAAAGTGAGCGGCATAGTCGAGACGACCCACATTCAATAGCGCACAGTACGAGAAGGTTGTGAAATAGGACAAT
>Ga0193716_1002534_pt1 | contig 10249 bp, 4 predicted proteins | sample U2c1metaG_FD_145901 | JGI IMG/M metagenome (GOLD analysis project Ga0193716, IMG submission 145901) | Soil microbial communities from a riparian zone of the East river system, Colorado, United States - U2c1 | ecosystem: Environmental > Terrestrial > Soil > Riparian zone | place: USA: East River...
TGCCTCTCTCCACGGCCATGGGTCTTAAGTTCCCGACCGCTGGCGGCGAAACGTGCTGGGGCGCCGGCGGACACACGAGCGATCAGTGCACCTGGCTTCAGTTTTGGATTGAGCTTGACACGCCCGCCCAAGTGGCTGCGTATAAGTCTTTTCTAGCCGACTATTGGCTCGATCAGAAAGCACATGGCAGGGCCCTTCTCGGTACCCCACCCCAGCTCCTTGGATTGATGCATCGACTCGACGCGTTGCACCTCGTCCCCCCGAACGTTGGCTTGCAAGTATGGCTCGCCATTGGCTTCCTTTGCGTCTGCCTCTTCAACACCGTTTGTTTGATGCTGGCCAAGTTCCTCCGTCGCAGCGGAGAAATAAGCATTCGACGCGCCATGGGCGCATCGCGAGCGGACATCTTCGTGCAGTTCGGCATTGAAGCGGCCGTTCTCGGCCTAGTTGGTGGCGCATTGGGTCTGGTGTTGACCCGGTTCGGCCTTTGGCTCGTACACCAGCGGCCCGATGCCTATGCGAAGCTCGCGCACCTGGATTTTACGATGGTGTTTGCCACGGTTGCGCTGGCTATCGTGGCGAATACGCTAGCTGGACTCCTTCCCGCGTGGCGCGCGTGCCGCATACAACCCGCATCCCAGCTACACGTGAGTTGATCCGGAGAAAAGGATGCATTACCCACCCATCATCGCGAGTCTTTTCCGGCACAAGCTGATTGTCGCACTGATGATAGCCACAACCGCTCTCACGAGCGCAGTGATAACCAACATCGCTGTGATGTTCGTTCATCGGGTCGAGCTCATGCGCGAGCCAAGCGGTGTGGCCGAATCCACGCTGGTCGTCCTTGACAGCAATAAGATATCGGGCGAACAGCCTTCCAAAAATACGGCCGGCGCTGAGAACATGGAGGAATACCAGGCCGATGTCGTCACGCTTCGGGGAATCGAAGATGTAAGCGGCGCCACATCAATCAACGGCATGCCTTTCGGCGGCGGGGTTGCCTTGGACGTTAGCGCTAGTCCCGATGGGGATGGCATGCAAGCGACTGCCTTTAGTAGCAGCTCAGGTGCGCTCAATACGCTTGGGCTGCGGCTGATTCAAGGCAGAGACTTTCTTCAATCGGAGTATCTGCCGTCTGATGGGTTGAAGAACTTAAAGACTGTCTCGGCAGCGATCGTGTCTCGCACTTTGGCCCAGCGACTGTTTCATATCGACAACGCCGTGGGGCACTTTCTTTACTCGGCCGGCCACCCGATACAAGTTGTTGGTGTGGTCGATCATCTTATGGGCATGAGCCCGCAACTGGGCGCTTCTGACAATGAATACGCGATGATGCTTCCGCTGACTCCCGACGGCGATAGCGTAACGTTCGCTCTTAGCACCACTTCGGAACGGCGGGAGCGCGTCTTGCAGCGTGCTATCGCTGTATTGGGAAGTCGAAATCCTATGCGCATCTTGGACAACCCGAAGTCATTTGATCAGCTTCGCGCGGAATACTTTCAGCGGGAGGAGTCGATGATTACGCTTCTACTGGTCGCCGGACTTGCGCTATTGACGGTCACTGCCGCTGGCATCATGGGACTGGCAACGTTCTGGGTGCGCCAGCGCACCCGAGGCATTGGCATTCGGCGAGCACTTGGCGCCACGCGAAGAGATATCCTTCAATACTTCCTCGTCGAGAATTTTCTGATCGTTACTGGTGGCATTCTATTCGGTTGCGTATTAGCCCTGGCGCTCAATTGGGCTTTAGTTACCTACTATGAGGTGCAAGTACTACCGATTGGATACCTTACCGCGGGTGCGTTGGCCCTGTGGTTCACGGGGTTGGCTGCTGGTTTGAGTCCCGCCCTGCGCGCGGCCTCAGTGCCACCAGCGGTGGCAACCCGTTCAATCTCATAGTTTGGCACTCGCTCGCAGCTTGGCTCACGTCAGCCCAACGCCTCATTGAGGCACACGTGCGAAGGCAAAAAGAAGGGCCTGCCCGGGGAGGCAGGCCCTTCGGCCGCACGACTTATCTGGAGGGGATCAGAAGTCGTAGCTGACGCTGAAGCGCGCGTAGCGCGCCTGTTCGCTCAAAGTCCAGGTGCCGTAGTTGTAGTTCGGCGTGTTGTTGCCACCCGCCGTCGAGTTGGGATTCTCGAAGATCGGCTTCTGCTCGTTGAACACGTTGAACACGTTGGCGGCGAAGGCGAGCTTGCTGTCACCCCACGCCGGGCGATACGTCACGCCCAGATCCAGCGGATGGATGGTGGGCAAGCTGCCATGGCTGCCGGGCGGCGACGGCTGGCCATTACACCAGTGGTAGGCATTGCCGTAGCCCACGGGGTCCGTGTAATCCGGACCGTAGGCGCCCAGACAGATCTTCGGCTGGCCCGTCTGCACCAGCAGGTTGGCGGAGACCTGCCATTCCGGCGAGACCTGGTAGAAGCCGTAGAACTTCAGCACATGCGTGTGATCGTTGTTCTGGCGACCATTGGCGTACTGCATGATCGTGCCGTTGTCCCAGTCCTCCGACGCCGAGCCACCCAACTGCAGGAGGTCCGAACGCACCTGCCCCTCGGTATTGCCGTAGCTGCGCGAGAAGGTATAGCTGACCTTGCCATACCAGGTGCCATCGAACGGATGTTCCATGAAGGCATCCAGGCCGTAGTAGCGGCGCTTGAGGCCCTGGAATCCCATTTCCCTGTTGCTCAGGGTCACCTGCTGCGGATTACCGGCGGTATCGATCAGCACGAACGTATTGGCGCGACCCGGGTTGATCAGGTAGCAGCTGTTGGTCGAACCAACATCAATGCCTTGCGCGGCAGCCTTGGTGGTTACCAGGTTGACGTCGCAGAAGTCGTCGATGGCGTTATTGAGCTTGCGGTAGGTGCCCTTCAGGCCCCAGACGTACTTGTCTGTCAGCTCTTTGGTGAAGCCCAGGATGTATTCGTCCTGGTTCTCAGCGCCAATCCCCTTGCCCGTAACCGTGCGCGGATCGGGCTGCTGCCCGAAGCTGTTGTTGGCCGACTGAGGGGGGCCAATCTGGGTGAGGCCGGTCGGCACGCCGGTGGGATCGATGCCGCTATAGGTGAAGTAGGTCTGCGTGGCGATATAACCGGCCGCAGCGCCTGTTGCCGGGTTGAGCGGCAGGGACAGGTAATAGCGGCCGGCGTTGCCGAACACCTTGAAGCTCGAATCGCCGTTCACGTCCCAACTGAAGCCCAGGCGCGGCGACCACTGCGGCTTGGTTTCGGTGATGAACGCGGCGCCCGAGGGATTGAAGATGGTGAACTGATCATTGCGGATACCGGCCTTGACCAGCCAACGGTCGCTGACCTGCCAGCTGTCTTCCAGGTACTGCGCGCGCTGCGTGGAGCGGACGCTCACTGCGTTGTTGGCGATGTTGCGCGAGACGTAGTAGCCCGACTGGCCGTTGGGGAAGCTGTTGAGCGGGGGCAGGTTGCCGGCGGGCGACGCCGACGGATCCGACTGGGAACCGTAGTTCCATGTGTACCCCGGCCCTGTGTCGACGGTACCGATGTTGTTCGCGCGCGAGTTCTGGTTATCGATACCTGCGACGATCGTGTGATCGCCCCAGTGATAGGTGATGTTGACTCGCAGGTTGTTCATCTGGTTGCCGCGGCCGGGATTGGCCAGCGAGGCGATCTGATTGTTCAGGCGCGGAACACCGCCATTGAGCGCGGGGTTTTGATTCTGCGAACCATTGATGTAGGTGAGGTCCGCATTATAAGCACCCGGCACATCGTAATCGTGAGTCTTGTACTTGCCGTACAACGCATCGATGGTGAGGTCGTCGGTAATGTAGCCGGTGTACTTGACGATACCCAACGTGCCGCCTTGCTTGGTGTCATCCATGGGGCCCGTCTCGGCGCCGCGCACACGGTTGGCATAGTCGTAGGCATAGTAGGTTCCAGAGCCTTCACGCTTGTCCGAGGCACCGGTGAATTCGAGAATATTGCTGTCGGTGATGTTCCAGTCGACCTTGGCGTACCAGCGCGGGTTGTTGTACTGCTGTGTCTGCGCGGGGTTGGTCGTCCCGAGCTGATTGACCTGGCGCGCCTGGTCCCGCTCGTACTCACCGGCGATGAACAGATACAGCTTGTCCTTGATCAACGGGCCGCCGGCGTAGGCGCTGACCGTCTCGACCCAGGAGTTGATCAAGGACAAGCTGTATTACAACGTGCCTGACGGGGGTTCCGGTGCCGGGTTGGCTGCGTAGAGGCCAGGCCAGCCGTTGTTGTAATAGACGTTGCTCGCATTCGAACGGGCGAACTCGGGCTCCCACAGCACCTGGGCACCGAAGTGCCATTCGTTGGTGCCGCGCTTGCCTACCTGGTTGATAACGCCGCCGTCAGAACGACCGTACTGAGCGCTATATCCGCCTGTATAGACTTCCTGCTGGTCGATCGCTCCATAGGGGAGCGTGATGCCACCGGCACCGAACAGCGGATCGGTGGTGTTGAATCCGTTGATGTAATAAGCGTTCTCGGTAGCCGATGCGCCACCAAAGGAAACCAGCTGCTTGCCGGTCGGACCGGTGAAGTTGCCCGTGTTGGCGGCCACGCCCGGCGCCAGCTTGGCAATCGCCTCGGCATTGCGACCCAGCGGCAACTTGGCCAGCTGCTCGGAAGTAATCACCGTGCGCGAGTCGACCGTGGTGACGTCGATGGCGGGAAGTGCCGCTGCGGTCACCGATACGGCACCGAGGTTCTGGGCGTTCTCGGCCGAAGCCGGGGCAGCGAAGGAAACTTCCGCCGAGCCGCCCACCGTGAGCTGGATATTCTTGCGCGAATCAACCGCTGCGCCATCGCGGCGCAGGGTCACCGTATACGAGCCCACTGGCAGCTGTGAGGCGGTATAGCGCCCCTTGGCATCGACAGCGATTTCACGGCGCACGCCGCTATTGCTTTCCAGCAGCACCGTTTCGGTGCCGCCAACGGGTACTGAACCGTAAATCGTGCCCACCGTGGATTGTGCGAATACCCCCGACGTGGCCCCCATGCCCGCGAGCAGCGCCAGCGCAAGGACTTTCCTGCGCATGTGGATCTTTGTGTTCATGCCTGTGCCTTCCCCATCATCGTGAGCGCCCCGGAACGGCTAGCCCTATGCACGCGGCGTCCCTTCGACACGTGCGGCTGCCAAGAATTGCATGTCGATTTATTTCGATCTAAATCGTACAAGGCAGAGGTTTACACAAGTTACAAGGTCGTGTCCAGCGTGCTTCATGGCTGAGTCATTGGAGGTCTGGACGGCCAAATCACTGGCTTTGGCGTGCGTTGCCACGCGGCATATTCATTGATTTTTTTACATATATTCCTTCGCATTTGGCAATTTGCGCATTGCTGCACTGCAGTATCAATCATGCATGAGATCGTCCATCGGCCGGGCGGCCCTGCGTCGGACAGTCACCGGCTGCAAGTATTCGCAAAAAGTCCGGACACGGGCTCTTCACCTCATTTTCATGCCTCGATCTAAACGTCCTGGAAAGGTCGCCGGCTAAGAAATCGACCGCCACCGTTTGTCATTTTTATCAGCCGGCTTCCGCTCTTCCGTACGTCGGCGATACTTCGGCGTCCACGCAGGGGGAAGACAGGCATGACCGGTTCAAAAGGCTTCGATGGGTTGGCACGGCAGGCCGCGGCCTTCGTAGCCATGGCACTGGCCACGGCCGGCAGCCACGCCGCACCGCTCACCCAGCTCGACCGGAACGGCGCGCATGTGGCGGTCGAAACCTATGCTCCGAACGTGGTGCGGGTCACCATCAGTACCGATGAATCCCTCGCCCGTGCCGCCCCCGGATATGGCATCAACGGGAAGGCCGACGAGCGTGGCTGGACGCATACGGCCACCGCCCGAGGCGACCGGTTCACCTCGGCCACGCTCACGCTGGATATTCCCGCCCAGCCGAAACCTGGCCCGATGGACACGATGGCGCGTTACTTTGCACCTGAGCTTCCCCCCGTCGCGTTGAAGGTCACAAGCCCGGGCGGCGACGTGCTGCTGGAGATGACCGGCTGGGAGATGTCACCGCACGTGGTGGCCGGCGAAAAGACGTTTCGCGTGGGCGCCAGCTTCCTGGCGCCCGCCGACGAGCACTACTACGGCCTGGGCCAGAACCAGGAAGGCATCCTCGACTACCGCGGCCGCACGATCGACTGCAAGCACGATTACGACGGACCCGCCGGCGAAAGCGTGTGCGTGCCGATACTGGTGACCAACAAGGGCTATGCCGTCCTGTGGGACAACCCTTCGGCCACGCGCATTTCCGCGGGTATCAACGGCCGCACGCTGTGGCAGTCGAATGTGGGCGAGCGGGTGTCCTTCTTCATCATCACCGGCGCGCGCGTGGACGACATCTACGCCGGTTACCGCACGCTCACCGGCGCCACGCCCTTGCCGCCCAAGGCTGCGTTCGGCTTCATCCAGAGCAAGGCGCGCTACGACTCGCAACAGCAGCTGCTCAACGCCGCCGAAGGCTATCGCCAGCGCGGTTATCCGATCGACATCATGGTGCTTGACTGGTTCTACTGGACGAAGATGGGCCAGCTGGACTTCGATCCGGTAGCCTTTCCCGATCCCGCCGCGATGAATGCCAGGCTCCACGCCATGGGCATGCAAAGCATCATCAGCGTATGGCCGCGGTTCGAAAAAACCTCGCGCTACTTCGATGAACTGGCAAGCCGTGGCTGGCTGCTCAAGCATGCCGACGGCACGCCGGTGGACGGCCTGCCCTTTCGCAGCGACCGTGCGGGCGCCCTGATCGACAGCACCAACCCCGATGCACGCGCCTGGTTCTGGGGCAAGATCCGCGACAACATCGCCTCGAAGGGCTTCGACTGGTTCTGGCTGGACGAGACCGAGCCCGACCTCGTGCCCGATGGTTATTTCTATGCCATCGGATCGGGCGACCGCTTCCACAACGTGTTCCCGCTATTGCACGCCCAGGGCGTGGCCGAGGGTTCGCGGCATGATCGTCCCAACAAGAGGAATTTGATCCTGTCGCGTGCGGCGTACATTGGCGCGCAGCGCAACGGCGCGTTGTTCTGGTCGTCGGACATCCAGCCCACCTGGGAGGCGCTTAAACGCCAGGTGCCGACGGGCCTGGATTTCACGGCGTCGGGCCTAGCTTTCTGGGGCAACGACATCGGCGGCTGGCAATCGCTGCCGGCCCGGCACGTACCCGAACGCAAGCCACTGATCGACCCAGCCGATGCCCGCGACGTGGTCGGTGGTTACGACGATTACCCCGAGCTCCTCGCCCGCTGGTTCCAGTACGGCGTCTTCACTCCCACCCTTCGCGTGCATGGCCTGCGCAAGAAAGTGGAAGTGTGGGAATACGGCAAGGGCGCGGAAGGCGTGATGGTGAAATACCTGAAACTTCGTTATGCACTAATGCCCTACCTCTACGCCATGGGCCGGCATACCTTTGAAACGGGCGCGCCATTCATGCGCGCACTATTCATGGATTTTCCCGGCGACCGGAACGTTACGAACCTCGGCGACGAGTACATGTTCGGCCCGGCCTTCCTTGTCGCTCCGGTGACCGAACAGGGCGTGGAACATCGCGCGGTGTACCTGCCCGCGGGCAGCGACTGGTACAACTGGTGGACGAACGAGAAATTCACCGGCGGGCAGACCATCGATGTATCGGCGCCCATCGACACCATCCCGCTCTTCGTTCGTGCCGGCTCCATCGTGCCACTGGGCAAACCCATCCCGAGCACCGCCACGAAACAGGACCTGGCCGAGATCCGCGTATTCCCAGGCTACGACGCCGATTTCACCCTTTACGACGACGACGGCGTCAGCAATGCCTACGAACGCGGCGCCGGCACCAGCACGCAACTGCATTGGGACGAAGGCAGGCAGAAGCTCACCGCACACGGCGGGGTGAAAGTGGATGTTGCGGCGCTTGTGCGTGTCATCGGAAGGTGAATATCGCTGATTGAAACTGCGGGGCGATCCGGCCGTCGGCGGGGCACTGAGAAGGTGTACTGTTTCGAATCGCGGCGGGGCCTTTGCGGAGATAAGTCATGTCCGATCACGTCGATCAGCAGCGGCGAAAGGTCCTTGGGGCGACAGCCCTGGGGGTGGCGGCGGCAAACCTCGGGTGGACGTCCACCGCTCATGGACAACCGGGCAAGGCGCCGGGAAAACTGCCTGTTGCCGGCGCCCACACATCCTTTGCCATGCAGAAACAAATCCAGGCGGGCGTACTTGATGTGTCCTATGCCGAGGATGGCCCCATCGAGGGGCCGCCGGTATTGCTATTGCACGGCTGGCCCTACGACCTCCACAGCTACGTCGATGTCGCTCCCATCCTGGCAGCGGCGGGATACCGGGTGATCGTTCCTTCGCTGCGCGGCTACGGCAAGACGCGTTTCCTTTCGCCGGACACGCCCCGCAACGGCCAGCAGGCTGCGCTGGCCACTGATGGACTGGCCCTGCTGGACGCACTGAAGATAAAAAAGGCCGTGATCGCCGGTTACGATTGGGGCGCCCGCACTGCCGACATCATGGCCGCGGTCTGGCCGGAACGATGCAAGGCACTGGTTTCGGTAAGCGGTTACCTGATCGGCAGCCAGGAACTTAACCGGGCCCCGCTGCCACCGAAGGCTGAACTGCAATGGTGGTACCAGTTCTACTTCGCCACCGACCGCGGCGAGGCCGGCTATGCGAAGTACACGCACGACTTCGCCCGGCTCATCTGGCAGCTGGCATCGCCCAAATGGGCGTTTGACGATGCCACCTTCAATCGTTCCGCGGCCTCCCTGGATAATCCCGACCATGTGGCCGTGGCGATCCACAACTATCGGTGGCGGCTGGGCCTGGCCAAGGGCGAGCCGGCATTCGGCGAGATGGAAAAGAAGCTGGCTGCCCTCCCCTCCATTGGCGTGCCGACCATCACCATGGAAGGCGACGCCAACGGTGCACCGCACCCGGAACCGGCGAGCTACGCCAAGCGGTTCACCGGCAGGTACGAGCATCGCCTGATCCCTGGCGGCATTGGCCATAATCTGCCGCAGGAGGCCCCGGAGGCCTTCGCCAAGGCAGTGATCGACGTGGATCGGTTCTAACGGCACACCTGAGGTAGCCCACCATGGCAAAAGGCTCTGACTTACTGGTTGCGGCGCTCCAGAACGAGGGCGTCGAGCGCATCTATGGCATTCCCGGTGAAGAGAACCTGGACTTCGTGGAGTCGTTGCGTGCGTCGAAGATCAAGCTCGTACTTACCCGGCATGAACAAGCCGCGGCGTTCATGGCCGCAACGGAAGGTCGACTCACCGGGCATCCCGGGGTGTGCCTGTCCACGCTTGGGCCCGGTGCGCTGAACTTCACCACCGGTGCCGCCTATGCGCACCTGGGCGCCATGCCCATGCTGATCATCACCGGGCAAAAGGCGATCAAGAGCGCGCGGCAAGCCCGGTTCCAGATCGTCGATATCGTGGCCGCCATGCGCCCGCTGACGAAAATGACGCGCCAGATTGTCTCGGCAGCGTCGATCCCTACCCTGGTCCGCGACGCATTTCGCATCGCCAGCGAGGAGAGACCCGGACCCGTACACCTGGAATTACCCGAAGACATCGCGGTGGAAGAAGCCGAAGCGCCGCTCGTGCCGGTACACCCGGTCGACAACCCCGTGGCAGGCCCCCAGGCCCTGGAGCGAGCGGCGGCCATGATCGCGAAGGCCGCCTGCCCAATCATCATGGTGGGCGCCGCAGGCAACCGACCGCGGCTAGTCGAACCACTCTCGGATTTCGTGCGCCGGTTGCAGATCCCGTTCTTCAACACGCAGATGGGCAAAGGCGCCGTCACCGGCGGTTCGAACCTGTACCTGGGCACGGCTGCGCTTTCCGAGCGCGATTACATCCATGGCGCGATCAAGCGCGCAGACCTGGTGATCGCTATCGGCCACGATACCGTGGAGAAACCGCCGTTCCTGATGGGCGGAATTACCGGTGGGCCCAAGGTCATCCATATCGGCTACCAGCCCGCCCACGTGGAGCAGGTGTTCTACCCCGATGCCGAGCTCATCGGCGACATCGGCGCCAACGTCACCGCGCTGGCCGACCGTCTTGCAGGCGAAGTGAAGGTCGACCCCAGCATGCTCGATCTTCGCAAGCGCATCCTCGAGCACCTCAACGAAGGCAGTGACAACGCCGCGTTTCCGCTCGTTCCACAGCGCATCGTGAGTGATGTCCGCAAGGCGATGCCCGACGACGGCATCGTTTGCCTGGACAACGGC
>Ga0193716_1002535_pt1 | contig 10248 bp, 9 predicted proteins | sample U2c1metaG_FD_145901 | JGI IMG/M metagenome (GOLD analysis project Ga0193716, IMG submission 145901) | Soil microbial communities from a riparian zone of the East river system, Colorado, United States - U2c1 | ecosystem: Environmental > Terrestrial > Soil > Riparian zone | place: USA: East River...
CGGAAGTTGATCATGACGCCCCCATCGCCTGCTGGATCGCTGCAACGATGTTGGGATAGGCCGCGCAGCGGCAGATATTGCCGCTCATCAGTTCACGTATCTCATCTGGAGTCTTGGCTCTGCCTTCGGCAATTAACCCGGCGGCGGAGCAGATCTGGCCCGGTGTGCAATAGCCGCACTGGAACGCATCATGGTCGATGAACGCCTGCTGCAGCGGATGCAGCGTGCCATCTGTGGCCAGACCCTCGATGGTGGTGACCTCAGCTCCATCCTTCATGACGGCCAGAGTCAGGCAAGAATTAATCCGCCGTCCGTCGACCAGCACCGTGCAGGCCCCGCACTGGCCGTGATCACAGCCCTTCTTGGTGCCGGTCAGTTCGAGGTGCTCGCGTAGCGCATCGAGCAAGGTGGTCCATGGCAGGATATTCAGATTGCGTTCGGCGCCGTTGACGATCAGCGTCACAGAAATCCGGTCCGGCATCGACAAATTCGCCGGACCCGCGGCAGTCGTTCGCGCCATTTGCATTCTCCGCATATCGAAGAAATTTCGGCATCAAACAGATCGGAGGTATGGTACCGTGGTTTTACCGCCGCCCGAAGTTGGAACGTCACGCATTAGGCGTGAACTTAATGGCGCGTTCGTGTCCAAAAACATCCGCGCGTGCCGTGCAAAATAGAGGGTGCGACGATTGGTCAGCTTCCAAGCTGTTCTGCTCGCGCATCAGCAGCGCCAGCCGTGGCGGCAATTCGACAGGCGTATTTCAGGCACAGAATAGCTGCGCACCGAAGCGGTCATGCGGTCATGCGCCGGCCAATGGGTTCTCGCCCTAGCTCAGCGGCACGCTCTGGGCATGTTTGAAGATGTTTTTCGGATCCACTTCCGCCTTGATCTTCATCAACCTCGGCAAATTGTCGCCCCAATACGCCTTGGCATAACCCTCGCCGAGATCGAGATCGCAATAGTTCACGTAGCAGCCACCCGAAACGAACGGCCGCATCGAATTATACAGCGTCCGCATCATCGCGATGTTGGCGTCGGAAGCGCCGGCACTGTCCCACTGCATGTAATATTGCATCACATATTTGGTATTTCCCCGATGCACGAAAGCCGTCGCGTCGGCGGCGATCTTGTTGATGGCACCGCCATAGGTATCGCACAGAACGGCGATCTCTCCCGGCGCCTTCACCAGACCTTCAAGCAGCGTCGTGATCCCCTGCTCTGCCATGGCATCGGTGACATAGTCGGACTTTGCCTTCATCAGGACGGAATCGGGATTCGGCTCGCCGCCGTCAAAAATCGTGGCCGCCTGATGGAAGGTCAGCGTTCTCGTACTGACGACGCTTGCCGCGCCGGCGAGTGTTTGAAGACGCTTCAGTTCGGCCTTCAAACTGGTTTCGGATTGCACCGACAGCCCGGCCATATGGACGGTGATCAATCCACCCTTTGCCTTGGTCAAATGAAGCGTGCCGGTGATCGACGACGGCATGTTTTCGAGCCATTGCTGCCAGGCCTGCACGATCTTGACCGCCTGCGTGACCGGCTTGGTCCAGGTGATCGCAAACTTGGCGACCATGTTGACCGCGCTCGTCCGAAAATTGAAATTCGTCACGACGCCGAAATTTCCGTTGCCGCCACCACGCAGCGCCCAGAACAGGTCCGGATTTTCCTGTGCGCTCGCCGTCAGGATTTTGCCGGATGCATCGACCACCTCCATCGACAGGACACTGTCGCAGGCGAGGCCAAAAGGGCGGCCCAGCAGCCCAAAGCCGCCGCCAAGCGAATGGCCAGCGACCCCCACGGGAAAACAGCTTCCGGCCGGTATAGCCAGATGGCTTGAGGCAAGCGCGTCATACACCGATCCGAGCTGCGAACCGGAGCCGATCGAAACCGATTTCTTGTCGCTGGAAAGCGTGATCGCCTTCATCCCGCGAACATCGATGACAAGATCGGGACTCTGCGAAAATCCTTCATAGGAGTGCCCGCCCGAGCGAATGGCGAAGTTCAACCCATTGTTGGTGGCCCACAGGATCGTCGCGCTGACCGCCGCGGCGCTGCTGGCGACGACCCGCACCCGCGGCGTGAGCTGCATTCGCTTGGCGAAGGAAATGTCGAACTGCTGTGAGGTTTTGGTAACCGGAATCAAAACCATATCTTTTTTGAGATCAAGCTGCGCCTGCAGCGCTGCGATCGGCAACGCGGTGTCGGCCTCGGCCTGACGAACCGACAACAGCGCCCCGCCGACAATGAGCTGTGCCGACAGACCGCTGGAAATTTTAAGAAAATCACGCCTCTTCATGTCGTCCCCCTCCCAACTACCCACATTGAAGCAACGGCCGAAAAAACTGCGGCTGATGGAAGTTCGCTTTCCGCGCCTTTGGCAGGAATGAACTCCAGAAGCTTTGCGGCGCGCGTTCCAGGATGGAATAGAAATTCCCGCGAATTTTGCTGGGGTCGCCGTCCCATCCGAGCGGTTTTAGGGGAATTTTCAATTCGGCGGTCCAGCCGCCCGGCACGAGGGTCGCAGATGACATCAGGCCGAGATCTACACCCTCTTGATGCGGCTTGCCCCCGCCAGGGATTTTTACCTGAAAGGGCTGATTGTACGGCGACACTTCAAATTCGAAGTACGGAAATCCGGTCTCCGAAAACGTCACGAACAACTCCACGACGTCGAACATGTAAGGAAATTGTTTGGGGCCGAGAACCTTTTTGGCATTCAGCGGCGCGGTCACCGAATAGCTCACGGTCAACATATCGTCCGCCAGCGCGGCTTTCACCTGAACGGGTTTCCTGAGAACCGACTTCGTCGGCGCGACCAGTGACAGGTCGCACGCGAAAGCATTCGCAGAGGTCAGCAACATCGCAATGACAATGAGGGACTTCATGACGCCTGAGCCGGGGTTAAGCGATGTTGACGCCGCAAGACTTGCTGTCATCCAGGACGGTCGAAGGCCGTCCGGGAATAGACAGTCAGTCTAGCCTATCGATTGTTCGATAGTGTGACTAGCCGAGGTTGCATCGTAGGGAGAGGCATTTCTGAGGTTTAGGCCGCATTTGGCCGAAACCTGTAAGGCCCTACGCGACGCGCGCGCTTTTCAACGCGCGGCAGACCGGCTTCGGCGACGCCAGGAATAACGAAACTCGGTTCGTTATCCCTGCTCGCCGTTGCCCCCGTTGCCGTTCTCGGCTTCCTCGCCGATGTGCTCGACCGACACCACATGCTCGTCTTCGGCGGTATCAAACACGATCACGCCCTGGGTCGAACGGCCGGCGATCCGGATGCCCTCGACCGGACAGCGGATCAACTGGCCCTTGTCGGTCACCAGCATGATCTGGTCGCTATCCTCGACCGGGAATGACGCCACCAGCTTGCCGTTGCGGTTGTTGACCGACATCGCGACGATGCCTTTGCCGCCGCGGCCGGTGGTCCGGTATTCGTAGGACGAAGTGCGCTTGCCGTAACCGTTCACCGAGACCGTCAGCACCACCTGCTCCTGCGCCGACATCTCGACATAGCGATCGGACGAGAGCTGAATGCTGCCTGATGTCTCCTCGGTATCGGCCTCCGGAGCTTCTTCGGCCACGGCGTCGCCGTTAACGGCCTCGCCAGCGACGGCACGGCGCATTTTCAGATAGGCGGTCCGCTCGTCCGAGGTCGCCTCGACATGGCGCAGGATCGACAGCGAGATCAGCTTATCGTTTTCGGCCAGCGCGATGCCACGCACGCCCATCGAGGTGCGGCCCGTGAACACGCGCACGTCGGTGACCGGGAAGCGGATGCACTGGCCACCGGCGGCGGTCAGCAGCACGTCGTCGCGCTCGGTACAGATCTGCACGTCGACGATCGCTTCATTCTCGTCGAGCTTCATCGCGATGATGCCGGAGCGGCGCACATCGACGAAGTCGGACAATTTGTTGCGGCGGACCGTGCCGCCTGTTGTCGCGAACATCACGTCGAGATTGCCCCAGGAGGATTCATCCTCGGGCAGCGGCATGATCGTGGTGATGCGCTCGCCCTGCTCCAGCGGCAGGATATTGATCATCGCCTTGCCGCGGCCGTTCGGTGCCGCGACCGGCAGGCGCCAGACCTTTTCCTTGTAGACCTGGCCGCGCGACGAGAAGAACAGCACCGGCGTGTGGGTCGAGGCCACAACCAGGCGGCTGACGAAATCCTCATCGCGGGTTTCCATGCCCGCACGGCCCTTGCCGCCGCGCCGCTGCGCGCGATAGGTCGACAGCGGCACGCGCTTGACGTAGCCGGCATGCGAAACGGTGACGACCATGTCCTCGCGCTGGATCAGGTCCTCGTCCTCGACCTCGTTTTCCTGCTCGACGATCAGGGTCCTGCGCGGGGTTGCGAATTCCGCCTTCACCGCAGCGAGTTCTTCCTTGATGATGGTCTGGACCCGGGCGCGCGAGCGCAGGATCTCGAGATAATCGGCGATTTCGACCGCGAGCTTGTCGAGTTCTTCACCAATCTCCTCGCGGCCAAGGGCCGTCAGCCTCGCCAGCCGCAATTCGAGAATGGCCTTGGCCTGCTCGAACGACAGCCGCGCGGTGCCGTCTTCAGCGAGGCGATGGCGCGGATCATCGATGAGCGTGATCATCGTCGCGACGTCCTTGGCCGGCCAGTCCCGCGACATCAGGATATCGCGCGCGGTGTTGGGATCCGGCGAGGTCCGGATCACGCGGATGATCTCGTCAATATTGGCCACTGCAATCGCCAGACCGACCAGGATATGGGCGCGGTCGCGGGCCTTGTTGAGCAGGAACTTGGTGCGGCGCGTGATTACCTGCTCGCGGAAGGAGACGAACAGCGTCAGGAAATCCTTCAGGTTCATCACCTGCGGCCGACCCGAATCCAGCGCCAGCATATTGGCGGGGAAATTGGTTTGCAGCGGCGTGAAGCGATAGAGCTGATTCAACACCACTTCCGCCATGGTATCGCGCTTCACTTCGATAACGACGCGGTAGCCGTCGCGATCGGATTCGTCCCGCAGCGCCGAAATGCCCTCGATCGTCTTCTCGCGATGCAAGTCGGAAATACGCGAGACCATCGAGGCCTTGTTCACCTGGTAGGGAATTTCCGAGATGATGATGGCTTCGCGGTCCTTGCCGTATGCCTCGATCCTCGCCTTGCCGCGCATCACGATCGACCCGCGGCCCAGATGATAGGCCGAGCGGATGCCCTGGCGGCCAAGAATGATGCCGCCGGTCGGAAAATCCGGTCCGGGGACGATGTTGATGAGTTCGTCGATCGTCAGCGCGGGATTGTCGATCAGCGCCACGCAGGCATCGATCACCTCGCCGAGATTGTGCGGCGGGATGTTGGTGGCCATCCCCACAGCGATGCCGCCGGCGCCGTTGACCAGCAGGTTCGGGAACTTGGCCGGCAGAACGATCGGTTCTTTTTCGGAATTGTCGTAGTTCGGCTGGAAATCGACGGTGTCCTTGTCGATATCGCCGAGCACCGCGAGCGCCGATTTGGTCAGCCGCGCTTCGGTATATCGGTAGGCCGCGGGCGGATCGCCGTCGACCGAGCCAAAATTGCCCTGGCCGTCGATCAGCGGCACGCGCATGGAGAAATCCTGCGCCATCCGGACCATCGCGTCGTAGATCGACTGGTCGCCGTGCGGATGATATTTACCGATCACGTCACCGACGACGCGCGCCGATTTCACGTACTTCTTGTCCGGCGTGTGCCCCTGCTCGTACATCGAGTAGAGAATGCGCCGATGGACCGGCTTCAGACCGTCACGCGCATCCGGCAACGCCCGCGCCACAATCACGCTCATCGCGTAATTGAGGTAGGAGGTTTTCATCTCGTCGAGGATGGATACGGGACGAATATCGGAGGGGCTCGGCGGCTCTCCGGGCTTCGGATCTTCAGGTTCAGACAAGGAGGAAATCCGGTCAGTTTTGGGTAAGAATCATATAGCGCATCGGGGCCTTTGAAACCACCCTTTCCTACCCCGCGGAAGCCGTTTTTCCCTTCGTTTTTCCAGAGACTTACGCGGCGCTCGCAGCCTGCCTGAGGCGCACGAAAACACCTCGCCGCAATACCCGTAAATCAGACCGCAAAAACGAGAGGCCTGCCAAACGGCAGGCCCCTTGAACCGGCATCTCCTGGAACGGCAAATCCCTAAAACGGTTAAATGTAGGTTGGATTGTCAACTGTGTGTGTTAGTTCTTGCGATATCGGAGGAATCTCTTTTCGGCCCCCTCGATTTGTCAACTCCAATGGCGAAGCTGCCGTGGGCGCCCCGCGGCTGCGGGCGTCGACACCGGCCCCGGCAATCCGGGTAATCCGCGTGGCCCGGCCGGCCGCGGCAACGGGAATCCAGATTGGCATCGCCACGTCGCCCTCCTTGCGTGATCAAGCTTACCGCCGGTCCGACCGGCCCCGATCGTTCTCCTGCATCGGAGCGTCGAGCTGATGGGGCGTCATCCGGTGCAGGAAGGCGTTGTGCCGCCAGCGGTTCATTCTGGCGTAAAATATCTCGATACGCTGCTCCAAATCGGCGTTTTCCCGGTTGAGGAGCTCGATCTGCTTCTTGAGATAGGCGACCTCTTCGTCTCGAGTCCGGGCGACGCGTCGGCCAGCGTTCTTGGTCTTCTCGCGCCTGAAGGCTCTGATTTCATCCTGCCGCTTGCTGAAGGCCTTCTGCAAGGTCTTGTGCTTGGCCACCGCCTGCCGAGTCCATTTGCCTCCGAAACGTGCGCGGATGTCCGCCATGAACGTGTCCCAGGACAGTTCGTCGGTGAGCGGCCAGAATTGGATGAGCTCGAGGATAGCGTCGTGCGTCTTTTCGGTGACCAGCAGAAGCCGCGTGCCGGGCGGCGTCGCGCGACGGCCGGTGCGCACCGGGCGCTTCCGCCCGGTGACGATCTTTTCCCAGCCCTTCGGCGCTTTCGTCATCTCGTCCGTTTTCCAAGGACTCGATGCGTAAGCTGATTCTACCGGCTGGCTGAAATCCGCCTCCGACACACGTGACAAACGCCACCTATACGAACGCTACAAACAGAAGCCCTACGGCCGCAGAAATCTGCCGATGGTCTCCGCGACTTCCTGATCGCCGGTCTCGATGGATTCGGCGAAGGCGGGGAACGCGGCCAGATGCTCGTCCTCAAATGGTCTCGACCCGAACCGCATGACCAGCCGACCAACGGCGAAGGCCTGGTCCTTGGCGAGGCGAGCGGCAGCACCGTCCCGATCAGGGTCCAGGCTCGCCAGCGCGTATTTCATGATCGCGAACGCCCGCGGATCCATTCCGGTCATGCCGACGGGGGCGCCATCCCGGGCGATCGCGACCGCAGACACCGGCTCAAGATCGACCAGGCTGTGCAGCACGGACAGTTGCTCCTCGGAGGCCCCGTCCAGCTGATCGATGGACCGGAGCAAGGATCGACGGGTGTGCAGGTCAACCCGGAAGCCTCGATCGTTCCTGATCGATCGAGGCCGCCCGTGGATCGCGAAGGACTTGTCGGCACGCAGGAGGACGGGAAGCAACTCCTCCATCGCTGCCGGGCTGCTGTCCGCCGACGACAGAAGATCCAGGTCTCCCTCTGTGATGATGGACCGCGGCAGCATGGCGCCGGCGGAAGCTTCGTAGAGAGACACGGCGGCGCTGCCGATCACCATCAGCTTCGGCCCGAGCAGTCCTTGCCGGGCTAGTTCGCGCAGCACGTCGCCAGCGATCGGCTCGAGCCGACCAATTCGAAGTGCCCGCCCCACGCGGAGAAGGGGCTCGAGCTCTCGCTCCATTTCGGCCGCGGCCTTGTCGACCTCGGCGCGTCCGCGGTCGAAGTCGGCCTTCTTTTTCTCGGTCTCCGGTGACCGCCGGCCGAGCGAGTTCATCTGTTTTTTGCCGGTGACCGGGTCGGTCCAGTAGGTCGTCAGGTAGTCGTGGGGGCCGACCTTCTTCCAGCCCATCGCACCCCGAAACTGCTCCTGCAGGGTCATGACGAATTCGTAGCGGTCCCACAGTTCGCGGGCATCTTCGAGATGCCGTATCTGGGCGCGGTCCATCGGGGTGGGATCGAGGTCAGCCATTTCCTTCTACCTTGAAATACATTATATCATTTTCGGTAGAAAATACAAGTAGCTTGAGTTCCGATTTTCAAGCGGCCGGCATAGGATGAGACTTCCAATTTCATAGCGGAACCGCTATATTGCTGCTGGAGTGACCGCGTGGCGTCGCCGACCTCGATCGACATCAAGGAAGTCATCTTCATCGGCAGCGCCAAGGCCGACTTGGCAGCGTTGCCGGCGGAGGTGCGTACAGAAGCGAATGCCGCGCTCTGGAACTTGCAGAACGGCAGCTGGCCGCCGACGGAGCGCTACAAGGACTTCAGCGGCAACGACAAGCTCGCTGGCGTCGGCGAGATCAGACTGAACCACGACAAGGATACGTACCGCGTCTACAACGTCGTGAGCTACAAGGAGGTGCTTTACGTTCTCGAAGCCGGCATCAAGAAGTCAGTGCGAGGCGGCGCGATCCCTCAGCAGGACATGAGACGACTTGAGAAACGCTACAAGGCGGCCAGGGACGATTACAAAGCAAACCAGTCCGTCTACCAAGCGAGCTACCTCGAACGGGAGCGACGACGCAAGGCGTACGACACGGCGATGCAGGACGGCCTCCGCCCGGCATCGCGCAAACCGAAAGGAACATGAAGATGGCCCATGCCCAGCGACGGACGAACGCCGAGGACGAAGATCTGACGGTACATCGCGGCAGCGGCGATTTCCTCGCCGACCAGGGTATCGAGGACACGGAAGAATTCCGGGTCAAGGCGCACCTCTGCCACGAGATCGCTACCATTCTCGACAGCCGCCAGCTGACGCAGGAGCAGGCTGCCGCCATTACCGGACAGAAACAGTCCGACCTCTCCCGCATAGTCAACAGCCGCTTCGATGATTACTCCGTCTGGCGTCTGCTCAAGGTGCTTTCAGCGCTCGGCGCGGACGTGATGATCGCGGTCAATCCGAATGGGCAGGAGGCACACGGCATCATCACGTCCCGCATCTTGGAATCTCCCGAAGAGACGATTGCACCGGGCATGACACCCTGATCTGCGAGACAGTCGATGGCACCGCAAAAAAAATAAAACCCGCGAGACCGTATTGGGCAGTCGCAAGTCCGGCATGAGGGGATGAACGGACCAAGCTCTGTTGCTCGCGAACTTGGATAGCAGCGGACAATCGCTGCGAGGCGAGAACAATTATCGACTGCGCGTCCCCGCGAATGTTCCCGTGAGCCAGTTCTGGGCCGTGACCGTTTACAACAGTGAAACGTCGGCCCTCATCCTCGACTTGCCACGCCCGACTCTGGACTCATTAGATAAAGAACTGCGCAAGAACGCCGACGGCTCGGTGGACATCTATTTTGGACCGAAAGCGCCCGCCGGTCAGAAGTCGAACTGGATTTTCACCCCCGGTGGGGACGAGTTGGTTTCCATGGTTTCGGTTCTATGGTCCTGAGAAGGCGGTTTTCGACAAAAGTTGGAAGATGACGGACATTGAACAGGTGAAATGAACCTTGCGAGCAACCGCGCCAATCAACTAAGTGTTTGCTATTGGCGGCACTTTTCGGACCTTACGCGATGTCCGACTTGCGTCCGAAATGCGCACCAAAGCAGACGTCCAGGCCGCTCAGGCAAACAAAACTTCTGATCAGGCTCACCAGGGATCAATGACAGCCCCCGGAACCTCCCTCCCGCTCAAGACCCTGGCGCCGCCGTGCTCGCGCGCAAGGGCATCCACGCCTGCGGCGCGGACCCTCCCTTGCGCGCTGCGCGCGTCGTCACCGGACGGGTCGCGTGAGGGCGGCTCCGGGGATCAATCAAGCAAGATGCCGGGAGCCACAGGAGCTTTTCTGGATTGTGGCCATAGCAAGCCCGTTGTCCTGAGTTCTGCAGCGGGAGGCTTCGCCACGGCGGCGCCGAAGACGCTGCGGTCACCGACGAGGACGACCTGCTGTTCGGCGCGGGTGATGGCGGTGTAGAGCCACGAACGGTCGAGCACCCGACTGGGATAGATTGGGACGACAACACGCTTTGCGCTCGACCCCTGGCACTTATGGCAGGTGACGGCATAGGCAAGATCGAGGTCGACCAGGTGTTCGTCACCCAACGTTTTGGGCTCCGCATCACCGTCGAACAGAACTTCGACCATGTTTTCGGCGAGATCGATCGCCGTGACGCGGCCCAGCAACCCGTTGAAGAGACCGGCACGGTAGTCGTTG
>Ga0193716_1002536_pt1 | contig 10245 bp, 8 predicted proteins | sample U2c1metaG_FD_145901 | JGI IMG/M metagenome (GOLD analysis project Ga0193716, IMG submission 145901) | Soil microbial communities from a riparian zone of the East river system, Colorado, United States - U2c1 | ecosystem: Environmental > Terrestrial > Soil > Riparian zone | place: USA: East River...
GACGGCTCGTCCGGCAGGGCGAAATAGGCTCCGGCGCCAGCGCCCAGGGCGACCGGCAGCCACAAGGGCCAGCGGTCACGTTCGGCGGCCAGACTCTCCCGCCAGGACAACAGCCCCGCCAAGCGGTTTGCCAAACTTGCGCCCCTGCCTTAAGTCCCTCCGATCATGACTGAAAACACCAAACCCGTCCTGCGCTTCGCGCCCTCGCCCACAGGCATGCTGCATATCGGCGGCGCCCGCACCGCCCTGTTCAACTGGCTCTATGCCCGCCACACCGGCGGCCAGTTCCTGCTGCGCATCGAGGACACCGATCGCGAGCGTTCCACGCCCGAAGCAGTGGATGCCATCCTGAACGGTATGCGCTGGATGGGACTGGACTGGGACGGCGAGCCGGTCTTCCAGTTCGCCCGCGCCGCCCGCCATCGCGAGGTCGCTGAAAAACTGCTGGCCGAGGGCAAGGCCTATCGCTGCTATGCCACCGCCGAAGAACTCACCGCCATGCGCGAGGAACAGAAAGCCGCCGGCAAGCAGATGCGCTATGACGGCCGCTGGCGCGACCGCGCACCCGGCCCCGAACAAGACGGCAAGCCCTCTGTCGTGCGCCTCAAGGCCCGGCAGGAAGGCGAGACCATCGTCCGCGATATGGTGCTGGGCGATGTGCGTTTCGAAAATGCCCAGCTCGACGACATGGTGCTGCTGCGCTCCGACGGCAATCCCACCTACATGCTGGCGGTGGTGGTGGACGATGCCGACATGGGCGTCACCCATGTCATCCGCGGCGCCGATCATCTCAACAATGCCGCGCGGCAATTGCAGCTGATCGAGGCGATGGGCACGCCCATCCCGGTCTATGGCCATCTGCCGCTGATCAACGGCCCCGACGGCGCCAAACTGTCCAAGCGCCACGGCGCGCTGGCGGTGGAGGCCTATCAGGGCATGGGCTACCTGCCCGAGACCATGCGCAACTATCTGCTGCGACTGGGCTGGAGCCATGGCGATGACGAGATCATCTCCACCGAGCAGGCCATCGCCTGGTTCAACCTGGAATCCATCGGCAAGAGCGCCGCGCGGATGGATTACAAGAAGCTGGACAATCTCAACGGCCACTATATCCGCGAGACGGCCAACACGACGCTGGCGGCGGAAGTCATCGCCTTTCTCGCCCGCGAGACGCCGCCGCGCATCCTGTCCGCCACCGCGCGCAGCCGGCTGGAAAGCGCCATGACGTCCTTGAAAGAGCGCGCCAAGACCCTGGTCGAACTTGTTCAGGGTGCGGAATTTCTGTTTACGGACGGTCCCCGCACTTTGGACGCGGCGGCCGAAAAATTGCTCACCCCCGAAGCGCGCGCCACGCTGGCCGCCGCCTTGCCCGCGTTGGAAGGCACCGATTGGACCGGCCCGGCGCTGGAAACCGCCGCCCGCGCCCAAGCCGAAAGCGCTGGCCAGAAATTGGGCCAGGTCGCCCAGCCGTTGCGCGCCGCCCTGACCGGCAAGGCCAGCTCGCCCCCGCTTTTTGAAATGTTGGCGCTGTTAGGCCGGGAAGAATCCCTTGTCCGACTAAGGGCTTATGCCGCCTGACGAAATAGTCCGCGGTTCCCCCATCAGGCAGGTGACGGTTAATCAAAAGCCGGTCATATTGCAGCGCAAGAAAACCGGGAAATGGGGATTTCACCATGCGCGAGAGCAAGATCAAGCCCGAAGGCAAAGCCAAGCTCACCTACGAAGGCAAGGATTACGAATTCCAGGTCTATAGCGGCACCCAGGGCCCCAATGCCGTGGACATCCGCAAGCTCTACGACCAGGTGGACATCTTCACCTACGATCCCGGCTTTACCTCCACCGCCTCGACCGAATCCAACATCACCTTCATCGATGGCGACAAGGGCGTGCTGCAGTATCGCGGCTATTCCATCGGCGACCTGGCGGAGCACTCCACCTTCCTGGAAAGCTGCTACCTGCTGCTGTACGGCGAACTGCCGAACCAAAGCCAGATGGAGAAGTTCAACTTCGCCATCACCCACCACACCATGGTGCATGAACAGCTGGCCAGCTTCTTCTCCGGCTTCCGCCGCGACGCCCATCCCATGGCGATCATGTGCGGTGTGGTCGGCGCGCTGTCGGCCTTCTATCACGACAGCACCGATATCTCCGATCCCAAGCAGCGTGAAGTCGCCAGCCACCGGCTGATCGCCAAGCTGCCGACCATCGCGGCCATGGCCTACAAATATCACGTCGGCCAGCCCTTCGTGTATCCGCTGAACAAGCTGGGCTATACCGAGAACTTCCTGCGCATGTGCTTTTCGGTTCCGGCCGAGGACTATGTCGTCAATCCGGTGCTGGCCAAGGCGCTGGACACCATCTTCATCCTGCATGCCGACCATGAGCAGAACGCCTCGACCTCGACCGTGCGCCTGGCCGGTTCCTCGGGCGCCAATCCTTTCGCCTGCATCGCGGCCGGCATCGCCTGCCTGTGGGGCCCGGCGCATGGCGGCGCCAACGAAGCAGCGCTGAAGATGCTGGAAGAGATCGGCACCGTGGACCGCATTCCAGAATTCGTCGCCAAGGCCAAGGACAAGAACAGCGGCTTCCGCCTGATGGGCTTCGGCCACCGCGTCTACAAGAACTACGATCCGCGCGCCAAGGCGATGCAGATCCAGGCCCATGCCGTGCTGGACGAGCTGGGACTGCATGACGATCCGCTGCTGAAGGTGGCGATCGAGCTGGAAAAGGTGGCGCTGAGCGACCCCTATTTCATCGAAAAGAAGCTCTATCCCAACATCGACTTCTATTCGGGCATCACGCTGAAGGCGCTGGGCTTTCCCACCTCCATGTTCACCGCCTTGTTCGCCCTGGCCCGCACCGTGGGCTGGATCGCGCAGTGGAAGGAAATGCTGGACGATCCGCACCAGAAAATCGGCCGCCCGCGCCAGATCTACACCGGCCCGACCGAGCGCAGCTACGTGCCGATGGCGAAGCGGAAAAGCTAGCGCTTCTCCACAAACTCCAGCAGCACGCGCGCGGCGCGTAGCGACGGCGGCTCATCGCCCTCGCCCAACTGCCGCGCAAATTCATTCATCGCCGCAACCTGCGCGGTGCGATCAGCCTCGTCGCGGAACAAATGCGTCACCGCCTGCGCCAGATTTTCCGGCGTGGCACAATCCTGCAGAAATTCCGGCACCGCCTCGCGCCCCAACAGGATGTTGATCAGGGTGATGTGTTTCACCGTCATCAGGAACCTGGACAGGAAATAGGTCAGGCCGCCGACCTTGTACGCCACCACCATCGGCGTGCGCGACAGCGCCAGCTCCGCCGTCACCGTGCCCGAAGCCGCCAGCGCGGTATCGGCGGCATCGAAGGCGGCATACTTGTCGGCCTCGCTTTCCAGGACGTGCAGCGGCGTGGGCCAGCCCTCCGTGGCGGCGCGAACCTTGGCCGCGACATGGGGCACCGTCGGCAGCACTGTCACCAATCCGGGGACCTGCGAAGCCAGGAGCTTCACCGCGTCGCGAAAGGCCGGCAGGATGAAGCGAATTTCGCTGGTGCGGCTGCCGGGCAGCAGCGCCAGCAGCGGCGCATCCGGTGCGATGCCGAGCCGGGCGCGCAAGGCTTCGCCGCCTGTCACTTTCGACGCCCGCTCGATTACCGGATGACCGACAAAAGCCGCCTTCAGTCCGTATTTCTCGAAGAAGGCAACCTCGAAGGGAAACAGCGCCAGCACAAGATCGAAATAACCCGCCATCGCCTTGGCGCGATAGGCGCGTGACGCCCAGACCTGGGGCGCGACGTAATCCACCGTGGGGATCGAAGGGTCGCGCTTCTTGATGGCGCGGGCCACCCGGTGGGTAAAATCGGGACTGTCGATTACCACCACCGCATCGGGTTTGGTTATCACGGCGAAATCCACCGCCTGTTTCACCCGGCGCAGGATGGCGGGAATGGCCGGCACCACTTCGCGCAACCCCATCACCGCCGTGGTATCCAGCGGATACAGGCTCTGCAAACCTTCGCGCGCCATCGCCAGCCCACCTACCCCGGTAAAGCGCACCCGCTCGCCGGCAAGCTGCTTGAGGCCTGCCATCAGCTGCGCGCCCAGCGCGTCGCCTGACGGTTCGCCGCACACCAGCATCAGATTGATCGTTTTCACGGCTTGATGCCGGTAACGAACAGGCCCAGCCGGTCGGCTTCCGCCGCCACCGCTGCCTTGTCCAGGATCAGCGCAGCGCCGGCCTCGACCGCGATCCCGGCCAGGAACACGGCCGCCGCATTGCGCACGGTCTGGATCCCCACCACCGGCATGTCGGTCTTGGCGTCCTGGGTCGGCTTGAGCGCCTTGACCAGCACGCCGCGCTGCCTCGAAGCCGTGCCGCGCAGGCTTTCGCGCAAATGTCCAATCCGCGCCAGCATGGTATCGGTGCCTTCCGCGGCTTCCACCGCCAGCGCCAACCCTTCGCACACCACCGCGGCCTGGCCGACATCCAGCGCGCCCAGCGCATGCACGATCTTGAAAGCCTGGAGAATATCGCCGGCATGGTCCGCGCCGGGCGCGATGCGGCCCAGCGCGCCTTCATCCGCCACCAGCGACGGCGCGGCCTCGGCCACGCTGACCGCCTTGAGGCCCTCGTCCTCGCAGATGCCGACGATGAAGCGCAGCAGGGCGTCGTCGCCCTTTTTGGCCGCCGCCACCGCCTTGGGCAGCAGCAACATGCCCTTGGTATCCAGTTTCATCTCGGAGAATTTCGGCCGGTCCACCTTGCCCGCCAGCAGCACTTCGCTGGCGCCCGCCGCCTTCAGCGCCTTGATGATGCGCCCTGGCTCGCCCGGGGAATGAAATTCATGGGGGAAGTCGGCAATCCAGTCTTCACTGACGCTACCGGTCAGCGGCACCACAAAAACGTCGCGCCCCGCCCTGCGCGCCGCCTCCGCCACCGCGCGGGGCAGTTCACCGCCACCGGCGATCAGGCCGAGCGTACTCACGCATCGTCTCCCCGGCGGCGCGCCAGGCACAATTCCTGTTTCGCGTCCGCCAGAATGAAATCGGTGATCTCGGCTACTTCGACGATGCCGGGAAATTTCTCTTTCGCGGCGCGGGCGCGATCGGCCATGCCGCCGCCGCTGCCATAAAATATCGAACGAAAGGTCGCACGCATGGCATTGATGGTGTCCCTGGACAAACCGCGCCGCTTCAGCCCGATCAGGTTCAGCCCCGCCAGTTCCACATGATCGCCGAACGCCATGGCATAGGGGATCACGTCGCGATTGACGCCGGTGAGGCCGCCCACCATGGCGCCCTTGCCCACCCGGCAGAACTGCTGCACCGCCGCCAGTCCGCCGAAGATCACGCCATCGCCGATCTCGACGTGCCCGCCCAGCGCCACTGAATTGGCGAAGGTCACACCCTCGCCGACCTGGCAATCATGGCCGACATGGGAATTGGCCATGAAATAGCCTTTCGCACCCACGCGGGTGATGCCGCCGCCCTTGGCGCTGCCCACATTCATGGAGACCATCTCACGCAGCACGCAGCCGGCGCCGATTTCCAGCCGCCCTTCGGTAAATTTGTTGTCGCAGATCTGGCCATCGCCGCCCAGCACCACGCCGGGATACAGATCGCAACTCGCGCCCAGGCGCGTAATGCCGGTCACCGACACGTGGCTGCGCAGGCGCACGCCGTCTTCCAGCTGGACGCGCGAGCCGACATGGCAGAAGGGACCGATCTCGACGCCGGCCGCCAGAACTGCGCCGTCTTCCACCACGGCGGTGGGGTGCACGCTCATCCCGGACCGTCATGGATCATGGCGCTGAACTCCGCTTCGGCGCAGAGGTCGTCGCCGACAAAGGCCTTGCCTTCGAACTTCCACACCGGGCCGGTCGTGCCGCTCAGGCTGTGCACCACCAGCGCACCCGCCGTCTGGGCCATCGCCTCCACGATCAGAACGCCGGGCATCAACGCCCGTTCGGGAAAGTGGCCCATGAAAAAAGGTTCGTTGATGCTGACCGCCTTGTAGCCGGTGGCGCTTTGCAGCGGCACGATGTCGGCCAGCTTTTCCACCAGCAGCATCGGGGCGCGATGCGGCAGCAGCTTCTTGATCTGCTCGACGTCCAGAACGGCGGTATCAGTCATTGTTGCCCTGCTTGCGCGGCTTGGCGAGGCGCGTCAGCGCGTGAATCTCCCGGGCCCATTCTCTTACAGGTTTCGCGGGCGCGCCGCCATAATCCTGCCCGCCCTCCAGGAAGATGGACGATCCGGTGCCGGACCTCGCGCCCATCCGGGCCTTTGCGCCCACACGGCTATGATCGCCCAGGCCCACTTGCCCCGCCAGCACCACGCCGTCTTCCAGCACCACACTGCCAGCGAGGCCCGTCTGGCCCGCGATCACGCAATGCCGGCCGATCTGGCAGTTGTGGGCGATCATGATCAAATTATCGAGCTTGCTGCCCTCGCCGATCACCGTGTCGCCCAGCGCGCCGCGATCAATGGTGGTGGAAGCGCCGATCTCGACATCGTCCTGCACGATAACGCGGCCCAGCTGCGGAATCTTGAGATAGTCATCACCGCGGGTGGCAAAACCAAAACCCGGCTGTCCGATATGGGCGCCCGGCAGGATGGTGACGCGATCGCCGACATAGGCATGGCTGATGGTGACGTTGGCGCCGATCTCGCAGTTCCGGCCAATGGCGACACCAGGACCGATCACCGTGCCGGGACCCAGGCGCGTGCCGTCGCCGATTTCCGCACCCGGACCGATCGCCACGCCGGGCGCAAGCTCGACATCCTTGCCGATGCGGGCATCGGGAGAAATCGCCTCGCGCTGCCGCCAGTGCGGCTGGGAATGGGCGGGATAGAACAGGGCCGCAATGGTGGCAAAGGCGCGGCTGACCGAGGCCGTCTCGAGCACCACCATGCCGGGCGGCGCATCCGGGCGCGGCTTTCCCGGCTTGCCGGAAGACGCGGGAGGCACCAGGCACAGGCCGGCCTGCGATCCGGCGAAAGTATCGCGCAAGGCGGTGGCGCCGGAGAAGAAGGTCACATGCTGGGCACCCGCTCCCGCGAGATCCGCGAGGTCGAGAAACTGCCGCCCACCGTCCGCACCGGCGGGAAGCGCGATCCCGCTCTTTTCGCAAATCTGCGCCAAGGTGAACGGCCCAAGATTTTCGAAAAAGCGGGGATCGGCCATCTTATTTCTTGGGCGCGGCCGGCGGCGCTGCGTTGAAGTTGACCTTGTAGCTGGGGAGCTTCTGGTCCAACCGCTTGATGGCGTCGGCAGTGATGTCGAAGCCGGCAACAGTGGCAAACACCACCGCCTGCTTGTCGAGCACCATGTTGGCGCCGCGTTCCTTGACCAGCTGCTGCAGGATCGGCCCCAGCGCCTGTTCCATGGTCTGGCGGGCCTGGGCGAAGGCGAACTTGAGCTGTTCGTCCTTGCGCTGGGCGGCGCCCTGCAACGACTGTTCCTTGGCCTGGAAGGCCGCCAGGCGCTTGGCTTTCACGTCCGGGGCCAGGATCGCGACCTGCTGCTGCAGCGCGCGGCCTTCGGTCTGGATCGCCCGGCCTTGGGCGGAGAGATCGGCCTTGGCCTGGTTGGCGGCGCCCTGGATCTGCTTGGCGATGTCCTGTCCCGCCTTGGAGAACTGCATGATGGCGGCGCGGTCGATCACCACGATCTTGGGCTGGGGCGGATCAGCCAGGGCCGGGGTGATGAAGGCGGAGGTTGCGAGGCCCGCGAAAGCGAGCGCGATGAGGGTTTTGGTCATTTTAGTATCCTGTGGCAGTGCTGAAGTGGATGATCTGGGCTCTGTCGTAGAAGGTTTTGGCATAAGGCAGGCCAAGGTCTATCTGGACCGGGCCGAAGGGTGATTTCCAGGTGACGCTGACGCCGGCCGAGCCGCGGAAGGCCAGATTGTCCTTCACGCAGGTGCCGATACCGGAATATTGCACACCGGTACAAGTGCGCTCGCCGGCGAAATTGTCCAGCCGGCCCATGGTGCCGAAGTCGGTGAACAGCGAAAGGCCGACGCCATAGCTTTCGGGCAGCAGCGAAGGGAATCGCATCTGCGCCGTGCCGATGGCGCGCACCGTACCACCCAGCGCGCCGGTGTTGCTGGGTGCAACGATATCGCGCGGCCCGATGCCGGCCAGGGCGAAACCGCGGAAACTGTCGCCGCCATCGAAGAAGCGGTCATTGAACGGCACCAGCGAGCCGTTATAGCCGGTGATATAGCCGAAGCGGCCGCTGAGGCTCGTGATGATGCCGCCATCGAACATCGGAGCATAGGTGCCGAAGGTCGCGCCGGTCTGGATGTATTTCAGGTTGCCGCCGAAGCCGGCAAACTGCTGGGAGATCGAGAAGGTCGTGCCGGTGGTCGGCTTTCGGTAATCGTCCAGGTCGTTGTAGCTGTAGGAAAAGCCGAAGATCGAGCCGTTCAGGGTGCCTGCCGCCAGCTGCACGTCCAGCGGCGCGCCGGCATAGGGACGCACATTCTGAATCTGATAGCTGTAGCTCAGCCCCACCGAACTGTATTCGGAGATCGGATAGCCCAGGCGCAGGGTCGCCGCTGTGGTGTCGCTCTGATAGGTCGCCTGGTCGAAGTTGGTCTGGGTCTCGTACAGATCAAAGCCCACCGCCATGTCGGTGCGGCCCAGAAAGTTGGGTTCGGTGAAGCTGAACACCGCCTGCTTGGTGATGTAGGAGGCCTGCAGCGAGATGCGCAAATTCTGGCCGCGTCCGAACCAGTTGGAGTCGGTATAGCTGACTTCGCCCAAGAGCGAGGTGGTCGAGGAATAGCCCAGGCCCACCTGCAGCGCGGCGGTGGACTGCTCGGTGACGTTCACGGTCAGGTTGGTGCGGTCGGGCTGGCTGCCCGGCACGTTCTTGACCTCAACCTCCTTGAAGAAGCCCAGGCCGCGGATGCGGGTACGCGAACGGTCGATCAGCACACGGTTGAAGGCGTCGCCTTCCTGCAGGCGGAACTGGCGGCGGATGATGTGGTCCAGGGTGCGGGTGTTGCCCGAGATGTTGATCTTCTCGATATAGACGCGCGGCCCCTGCTCGATTTCGAAGCCCAGATCGACTGTGCGGGTCTTGGGATCGCCTTTCAGGCGCGGATGGACCTGGGCAAAGGCATAGCCCCTGGTGCCCGCCGAGTTGGTCAGGGCGTCGATCGCCTTCTGCACCTGCTCCTGGGAATAGATATCGCCGACCTTCACATCCACCAGGGGCCTGAGCTGGGCGCCCGGCAGCTCGCGAATCTTGGAATCGATGGTGACGGAGCCAAAGCGGTAACGCACCCCCTCGTCCACCGTGAAGTTGAGATAGAAGCTCTTGCGGTCCGGCGTGAGCTGCGCCACCGCGCTCAGCACCTTGAAGTCCTTATAGCCGCGGTTGATGTAATAGCGGCGCAGCGACTCGCGGTCGAACTGCAACCGGTCGGGATCGTAATTGTCGTTGGTGGCGAGGAACTTCCACCAGCGGCTTTCCTCGGTGGCGATCTGGCCCCTGAGCGTGTCGCTGTCGAATATCTTGTTGCCGGTGAAGTTGATCTTGCTGACGCCGGTGGTGGGGCCGTCGGTGATGGAGAAGATCAGGTCGACGCGGTTCTGCGGCCGCTGGATGATCTGCGGATCCACCCGGGCGGCGAATTTGCCGTTGCGGCGGTACAGTTCGATGATGCGCTGGACGTCGGCCTGGATCTTGGCGCGGGTGAAGACGGCGCGCGGCTTGATCTGGACTTCCTTGGTGAGGTCCTTGTCGGAAACCTTGGAATTGCCCTCGAACACCACCTGGTTGACGATCGGGTTTTCGGTGACGCGGATGGTCAGCGTGCCGGTGGCGCCGTCGAAGCTGGTCTTGACGTCGGAAAACAGGCCGGTGGTGGTGAGCGCCTTCAGCGCCGCGTCCACGTCGGCGGGGGTGTAGGTGTCGCCTTCGCGCACGCCGACATAGGTCAGCACTGTGCCCGCCTCGACGCGCTGGGTGCCGCGCACCACGATGTGCTGGATGATGCGGGGCGCCTGGACGCCCGGCTGCGCCGCTGCGGCGGCGGCCGGGGCATTGGCGGGTGCGGGCGGCTGTCCGTTCAGTTCCTTGGCGCGTTCAGCAGCGCCGGGGCGTATTTGTGCTCCCGCCGGCGCGGATGCCAGCGCCAAACAGAGTCCTGCGGAGGTCGCGCGCAACAACCTGCTTCTAAGGCGCAATGTCCGCATCCCGGTTTCGGCCAACTCGTCTATGGGGCGCGACGAAGCGCGGT
>Ga0193716_1002537_pt1 | contig 10245 bp, 9 predicted proteins | sample U2c1metaG_FD_145901 | JGI IMG/M metagenome (GOLD analysis project Ga0193716, IMG submission 145901) | Soil microbial communities from a riparian zone of the East river system, Colorado, United States - U2c1 | ecosystem: Environmental > Terrestrial > Soil > Riparian zone | place: USA: East River...
TAGTTTCGTGATGGCCGCGGCGATCCGGCGTGCCCGGGTCTCGGCCGCCTTGGCTCCCAGTACCGCCGTCACGTGCGCCTTCTGGTGGCTGTACGACAGCTTCGCCCAGGCCGCTGCTGCCTTCGGTGAGTCGTCGAGGGCGGTCCGCAGGTCCTCGGGCGCGTCGACCACCCGAGGTGCGGAGTCCAGGACCACCTCCACGTCGATGGCGTCGCCACCGGAGATTCCGGACTCGCGACGCCGTTCAGCACTGAACGGAAGCAGGTACTTGCCGCTCATCGGAGCGATGGTCGAGCGGTAGGAGTAGCCGTTCACCGTGACCACGACAGGGGGCCGCTTGCCAGAACCGAGCGCATCGACGATCTCGGCGGGTACTTCGATCCCGGTGTTGTTGCCGTCCTGGAACATCGTCGTGGAAAACCCCATCAGCCCATTCTCAACAGTTCGGAGTAGAAGTACAGCCATGGACATCGGATTCATCGGGTTGGGAAACATGGGCGCCGGCATGGCCGCCAATCTGCTCAAGGCCGGCCATCGGGTCACGGCGTACAACCGCTCTCGGGACAAGGTCGACGCACTCGCCGAACGCGGCGCGCGGCCCGCCAGCACGGTCGCCGAGGCCTGCGGCGGCGAGGTCGTGGTCTCGATGCTGGCCAACGACGACGCCGTCGAAGCGGTGACGTTCGGGCCGGACGGGATACTCGCGTCGCTGAGCGCGGGGGCGGTGCACGTGTCGTGCTCCACGATCAGCGTGGCGCTCGCCACCCGGCTGAACGCCGCCCACGCCGAGGCCGGTCAGCGCTTCGTCGCCGCACCCGTCTTCGGCAGGCCCGAGGCAGCCGAGGCCGCCAAGCTGTTCGTCGTCGCCGCGGCCGAACCCACCGTACTGCAGACGGTTTCGCCGATCTTCGATGCGATCGGTCAGCGCACGTTCGTCGTCGCCGACGATCCGACGGCGGCGAGCCTGGTCAAACTCAGCGGCAATTTCCTCATCGCCTCGGTGATCGAATCGCTCGGCGAGGCCATGGCGCTGGTGGGCAAGGCCGGCGTCGACAAGCTTCAGTACCTCGACATCCTCACCTCGACCCTGTTCGGCTCGCCGGTCTATGCGACCTACGGCGGCCTGGTCGCCCGTGAGCAGTTCGAACCCGCGGGCTTCGCCGCGACGCTGGGGCTCAAGGACATCCGTCTTGTCCTGGCCGCCGGTGAGGAGCTGCAGGTGCCACTGCCGATCGCCAGCCTGCTGCGCGACCGCTTCCTGACTCTGCTGGCCAACGGTGGAGGTCAGCTGGACTGGGCGGCCGTCGGCGCGCTGAGCGCGTGGGAGGCGGGCGGTAGAAACCCCGTCCGCTCTAGCTGACGACCCCGCGCAGCGCGTCCACCCCGAAGACGGGCCCCAGCATCGCTGACATGTCGGGGCCGCGTCGAAGGCCGTGCCCGCCATCGACGTTGATGAGCTGACCGGTGATCCAGCTCGACAGGTCACTGAGGAGGAACACCGCGGTGTTGGCGATGTCGTCCACCTCACCAGGCCGCGGCAACGGAGTGCAACTCGCGTAGTCGCCGCTGATCTCGGGCGAATCCAGAATGGGCGCAACGAGATCCGTGCGAATGAGGCCGGGACGGATGCAGTTCACCCTGACCCAGGAGGCGCCAAGTTCGTCGGCGGCCAGCATCATCAGATGGTCGAGTGCGGCCTTGCTCACGCCATAGGCGCCGAACCAGCGGTGGGTGTTGCTCGCCGCTATCGACGATATGCCGACGAACGAGCCTCCCCCGCCGCGCACCAGCTCACGCGCACTGTGTTTGAGCACGTACATGCTGCCGTTGACGTTGAGGTCGACGGTGCGCCGCCAGGCGTCCGAGTCGACCTGGGTGATCGGCCCGATGGTCTCCGACCCGCCTGCACAGTGCACGACACCGTGCAATCCGCCGTGCCAGGCGGTGGCGGCCTCCACGACCGCGCCGACCTCGTCCTCGTTCGTCACGTCGGCAGGCTCGTACTGCACCGAACCGGCGCCGTCTCCTGCCGCAGCGGCGATCTCGTCCGCTGCGGCTGCCAGGCGGTCGGCGTTGCGCCCGACGATCATCGCGTTGCCACCGGCGGCCACCACCGCCGCCGCAACGCCCTTGCCGATTCCGCTGCCCCCGCCAGTGACGAGGATGGTCCGATCCGCCAACGAGAGCTGCATCGCTTTCCCTTCGGGTTGTCTGACAAGAGCACCAAACTAGAACACGTTCTAGTCATCGAACCACGTCGCGAGTCCGCGGTACGCAGAATCCGACCCTGCCATCGGTCAGCAATGCCACAGGGGCCTGGCAGCGAGCTCACAGAAATGGCACACGCGCACCATTTCACCTCGCGATCAAGCGATGTTTCCGAGCCTCTGCGCGTATTCTCGAGGTGGTAATCGGCTGGCAAACAGCCCATTCCGCGTCGAATCGGTCAACACAACAGAAAGCGTGACGATGGCGACCCTTGAGTTCACAGCACGACGACTAATCCTTGCGGGAGGGTTCGCAATCGCGATCGCCGCCGCACCGGCGGTCGCCGCCTTCACCGTCCCCACCACAGCCGGACCGTCCGTCGCGGCATGCCCCAACGGCGAGTCCGAGGACACCTTCACCGGCACCTGCACGCCCGAGTTGGTTCCGAATTCGCCTGAGTTCCAGTCGTCTCCGGGTGGACTGCCCTCAATCGACAACATCCCCTGCACCGGCGCCAACTCCGGCCAGTGCATCGGCCTTTCCGAGGAGCAGCAGGCGGAAGGCCCCGCCGCCGTCCCGCACTCTTCGATCAGCTCGAGCCCCTAGTTTCGCGGCGAATTCCGCCTACTACGTCGCCACGCTCGTCGCACCCGGAAGCGGCACGTTCTCAGGGAACTCTCCGAACGTATGCAGATTCCTGGCAGGTTCCATAGAATCCTCTCGACGAGACAGTCAATTACGACAGAAAGCGTGACGATGGCGCCCTTCGAGATTTCAGCGCGACGACTTATCCTTGCCGGTGGGTTCGCGCTCGCCGTCGCCGCGGCTCCCGCGGTTGCCGCGTTCACCGTGCCGACTGCACCCGGTGTGCACGTCGCCGCGTGCCCCGCAGGCGAGGAAGAGGATCTGTACACGGACGCGTGCGTCCCCCACACCGTGCCGAACTCCCCCTTCAGCACGTCCGCGGCCAACCCGGACATCCCGGAGATCGACGGCGTCCCCTGCACCGGCCGGAACAGCGGCGAATGCATCGGCCTTGCCGAGGACGCGGCGCCCGCCGTCACGCCCGAGTCGACGGTCGGCAGCGACCCGACCATTACCGGCAGCGAAGGGTAAAAGAGCAGGCGGAACTCTAGGCGATTCGACGAGTCGCCTAGAGTTGTGTCATGCCTGCGAAATCTGATCCCGCCGAACTCGGTGACGTCGAACCCTTGGCCGATAGCACCGCTCGGCAGGCGCGACGTGTAGTCGCTGCCTATGCCGTCGATGCCGACGAGTGCCGCGTGTTCCTTTCGATGTTGGGAATCGGGCCGGCGAAGCAAGACGCGTAGTGACATCAGGAGACGGCGCGGATGCCGACTCCGGTGACTCCGACTTCGTTGCGGAGGACGAGTCCGACCCTGTTGCGGAGGGCGGCGAGTCCGACTTCGTGGTCGTGGCCAATCGGCTGCCCATCGACATGGAGCGGCTGCCCGATGGCTCGACGACGTTCAAACGCAGCCCAGGAGGGCTGGTAACGGCGCTCGAGCCCCTGCTGAGGAAACGCCGCGGGGCCTGGATCGGCTGGCCAGGCGTCACCGATGGCGACGAGGAGCCCATCGTCGAGGACGACCTCGAGATGCGTCCCGTGCGCCTGTCGGCCGACGACTTCGAGGAGTACTACGAGGGCTTCTCGAACGCCACCCTCTGGCCGCTCTACCACGACGTCATCGTCAAGCCGATCTACCACCGCCGGTGGTGGGATCGGTACGTCGACGTCAACCGCCGGTTCGCCGAGGCCACCTCGCGCGCCGCGGCCCATGGCGCCACCGTGTGGATCCAGGACTATCAGCTGCAGTTGGTGCCGAAGATGCTTCGGATGCTGCGGCCGGACCTGACCATCGGCTTCTTCCTGCACATCCCGTTCCCGCCGATCGAGCTGTTCATGCAGATGCCGTGGCGGACCGAGATCATCGAGGGCCTGCTCGGCGCAGACCTCGTCGGGTTTCATCTACCTGGCGGCGCGCAGAACTTCCTGATCCTGGCCCGACGGCTGGTCGGTGCGAACACCTCGCGTGCGACTGTCGGGGTGCGGTCCCGGTTCGGTGAGATCCAGGTCGGCTTCCGCACGGTCAAGGTGGGCGCCTTCCCGATCTCGATCGACTCCGCCGAACTCGACCGCAAGGCCCGCGACCGCGGCATCCGCCAACGGGCCCGCGAGATCCGCACCGAAATGGGCAACCCCCGCAAGGTTCTGCTCGGCGTCGACCGGTTGGACTACACCAAGGGCATCGACGTCCGGCTGCGCGCGTTCTCCGAGCTTCTCGACGAAGGCCGCGCCAATGCCGAGGACACCGTGCTGGTCCAGTTGGCCACACCCAGCAGGGAGCGGGTCGAGAGCTACAAGGCGATGCGCGAGGACATCGAGCGTCAGGTCGGCCACATCAACGGCGAGTACGGCACGGTGGGCCATCCGTTGGTGCACTACCTGCACCGGCCGATTCCACGCGATGAACTGATCGCGTTCTTCGTGGCTGCCGACGTCATGCTGGTGACTCCGCTTCGAGACGGCATGAACCTGGTCGCCAAGGAGTACGTCGCATGCCGCAGCGACCTGGGCGGCGCGCTGGTGCTCAGCGAATTCACCGGTGCCGCAGCAGAACTCCGTCAGGCCTACCTGACCAATCCCCATCACCTCGACGGTGTGAAGGACTCGATCGAAGCCGCGTTGATCCAGTCTCCCGAGGAGGGCAGGCGACGCATGCGTGCGATGCGCCGCCAGGTGCTCGCCCACGACGTCGACCGGTGGGCGCGCTCGTTCCTCGATGCGCTGGCCGACACCCGCAACACCGGCAACGGGTCGGACGTCAGAGGAGCTTGATGTCCTTGATCAGCCACTTGCCGTCGATCTTCTGGTAATCGACGCGCAGGCGGCTTCCGTCGTAGACGGGTGTCTTGGACTTGTCGGTGACGGTGCGGTTCATGAACACCAACACCGAAGCCGAATCACGTTCGGCGGACAGCATTCCGGTGCCAACCACGTTCACCTGGCTGACCACCTGCCGGTCCCTTGCCTGTGGGATCACGTTCTTGGTGGTGTCGTCCTCGTACTGATGCCGGAAATCTGGCGTCATGAGGTTGTACACCTCGGTGCGGCTACGCTCCACCGTCTGGTAGTCGAAGCCGAGGATCAGCGGGATCTGCTGTGCCGCAAGCGGCGGAAGTTCTTGGCTGGCTTGCAGTTCGGCGCGGATCTCGACGCGATTCCAGTACAGGTAGCCACCGACGCCTGCGAGCGCCACCAATGCGACGGCGAACAGTATCCCGAAGGCGGCGGCCAGTCTGGTGGTCCAGCGGCCCATCAGTTGCCCCCGTCCGGGTATTTCAGGTCGTAACCGGTCATGTGGCCGTTGTCGTCCTCGTGCACGATCACCCGCAAACGGTAGGGCTGCGACGGCTTGTTGACGCCATCGATGTCGGTCACCGTCACCCGCACCGACACCAGCACCGAGGCGTTCTTGGCGATCTCGTCGACCTTCTCCAGAGCGGCTCCGCTGACCACGGTCTCCGAACTCGCATTCGTGTCACGGAAGATCGCCTTGAGGTTGTCGACGTTTCCCGGCTGGCTCATCATGTCGCGCAGTGGACCGCTGGTGCCGTTGACGAACCGGTTCACGCTGTCGTCGATGTTGTTCTGGTTGTAGCTGAACATGTTGACCACGGTCTGCGTACCCGTGTCGATGAACTGTTGCTGACGTGCCTGCGCGGCATCGGCGGTGCGCTGCTGAGCGACGAGAAGCGCCACCAGACCGCCGAGCACGGCCACCAGCACCGCAGCGACGCTCAAGCCCACCAGAGCCACCAGACGGCCGTTCGGCCTGCGGCGCGGCGGCGGCCCGACTCGGGCCATCCGCACCCTGACCGTCGCCGGCGTCTCGACCTTGACACCCGTGGTCTCGACGACGGGCCCTGCAGCGGGTCCCGCGGCCCGGGAGGCCCGGCGGCGGCGGGCGGCAGCCTTCCTCGCCGACTCGGGCGCCTCGTCGGTCGATTCGCCCGCGTCCGTGTTCTCTTCGCTCATGCCTGCCTTGGATCCATCATCAGGTCGACCCACGTCTCCGCGGCCGCAACCTTGCTCGAACCTCCGGCGAACACACCTGTCCCGCCCGCGGGGTCGGCGAACACGCCGGTCTTCGAATCGTACGTCGTCGACGTCGGGCCGCTGGCCTGCGGCGGTGGCGCACCATCGGCGGGCAGCGGCGGCGCGTCGGGCGCAGGAGCCTCTGCAGGCAGCGGTCCGGGTGGTGGTGGCGCCGGCTCGCCTGATGGCGGCCTGCCGTACGGCGGCACGACCTGGTCCGGTGGGGCGTAGTACGGCCACGGGGGTGGCGGGCCGTTGTCGTTGGGCGGCACCGGCAACGGGAACGGCGCCTGCGGCGCGGGTCCTGGACCGGGCACGACGCCTGGCGGCAACTGCACGGACGGCGGACCCGGGTCGTAGTCGGCTTGCGGCGGGATGAACGGGAACTTGTTGTACGGCGCGATGCTCCGGCCCGGCGGCTCGTAGTGATTGTCTTCGGACTGGTCCATCGGCGTGCCGTACGGGAGCGGCGGGCCGCGCCACGGGTTGGTGCCGATCGGCACGTAGCCGCGCGGGTCGCGGCACAGCTGAATGGTCGGGGCACGCTTGCCGGGGAACTCCTGGCAGGGATAGTTGCGCGCACCGCGCACCACGGCCGCATCGTTCTGCGCCGTCTTGCAGTACAGGTCGGTCGGCAGGTCCCGCAGCGTGGTGTCGGCGGGCGAGCGGATCAACGGGGGCGGGATGAAGCCCGTCGAACAGGGTGGCGGATCTCCGAGGTCGACCTTGAAGTCCAGCTTGCCGCCCTCGTCGACGGGCACCCCACCCGCAACCGTGATCAGCGCCGCCATCAGTGCCGGGAAGATCACCAGTGCCTGCTCGATCGACTTGTGGTAGATCACGCCGATGCGGCCGACGTTGGCCAGGTTGGCGGCCAACATCGGGAACGTCGGCCGGATGCCGTCGAACGTGGCGTTGGCGGCTTCCGTCGTACCTGGCAAAGTTTGGAGCACGTTGCGAATCTGCGGATCGGCATGGGCGGCCTCGGCGGTGAACCGGGCCAGGCCATCGGCGAGCGACTTGATGTCGTCGCCGCTGCGGATCTGCGCGTCGAGGAAGGGCCCCACCTGATCAATCAACTGGGTGGTCTGCCCGTAGTTGGCGTTCGCCTCGTCGATCAATTGGCGTGACGACTGGATCAGCCGCGACAGTTCCGGGCCAGATCCGTTGAACGCCTTGAACGTTTCGCGCAGCAGATCCTGAATCCTGCTGTCCCCGACGCTGCTCACCAGATTGTCGGCCTGGGTCAGCAGTCCGGCGATGTCCTGGCCGATGGCAGTGTGATCGACGCCGATGCTCGAGCCGTCGCGGAGCAGGGCGTTGGAGGGGTCCGACGGTGGCACCAGGTCCACGTACTGTTCACCGACGGCCGAGACGCTCTTCACCGTCGCCGTGACGTTCTGCGGGATCGGGGTGTCGGAGTTCAGCCGCATGTCCGCGACGACGCCGTCCTTGGACAGCCCCACCGACTCGACCCGGCCGATGGTGACGCCGCGGTAGGTGACGTTCGCGTTCTCGTAGAGTCCGCCGCCCGCAACGAAGTTCGCGGTGATGTTGTAGGCCCCGATGCCAGCCGCGGCAGGTAGGTGCAGATAGAACGCCGAGATGGCGCCAACACAGATCACCGTGACGACCGCGAAGATCGACAGTTGGAGGCGCGTCAGCCGGTCCAGCATTACGGTGTCCCCCCGTCGTGCTGCGTTGCGGTTCCCGGCGGGATCTTGAACGGATCGGCCGCCTGGCCGGAGAGGTTGGCCATGGCCCCGACGAGGAAGTCAGGCGGGTTGATGACCTCGTCGAGGTGCTTCATGTTCGGATCGAAACCCTTCGACGTGGTCAGCACCGACTCACCCAAACGCCGAAGCGTCAGGTCGAACGTCACGAACACGTTTAGGTAGTCGCCGCGCACCGCGTTGCGCAAATACTTGTAGTGGAAGGGGAACGTCGGCAGCATTTCGAGGTCCTTGATGAAGTCGTCGGCATTGTCGTTGAACGCCTTGATCACCGGGTACAGGTCCTTGAGGTCCGCGGCGAAGTCGGTCTTGGTCTCCGACAACACGTGTGAGGCGACACCGGCGAAGGTGCGCAGCGCGGTGAACGCGTCGACGAGGTTCGACCGGTTGTCGTTCAGCACCTTGAGCGCGGCGGGCAGCGAATCCAGGGTCTTGCCGAGGCTGTCCTTGCTACGGGCCAGGATGCCGGCGAAGCGGTTCAGTCCATCGGCGGCCGCGATGATGTCGGTCGTCTGCTGATCGAGGGAACTGGTCAGCTCGGCGAGCCGAGGAATCAGGTCGGTGAAGCTTCCCGCTCGTCCGACCACGGCGGCGTAGGCCTCGTCGGTGATGTCTTGCAGCGCACCGAGATTGCCCTTGTTCACCACCACGCCCAACGTGGAAAGCACTTCTTCGGTGGTCGGGTAGCGACGGGCCTGGCTCAGCGGGATGTTCGAGCCCTCCTTGAGCTTGCCCCCTCCGGACTGCTCGGCCGGCGGGGCCAGCTCCACGTGCTGAGAACCGAGCAGGGAGGTCTGCGCGACGGTCGCCGTCGAGTTCTGCGGGAGGTTCACGTTCCCGTCCAGGGACAGCTTCACCGCTGCGAAGAACGTCCCGTCGGGCCGTTGCATGGCTTCGATTCCCGACACACTGCCGACGGTGACGTCATCGATCATCACCGGCGAGTTCTGCGGCAGCGTCGCGACGTCGGGCAGTTCAACCGTGATGGTGTACGACCCATTGCCATGGCCCGCGGTGCCCGGCATGTCTAGCGAGTTCAGCCCGCCGAACTGGCAGCCGGCCAGCAGCAGCACGCCAGAACCCAGCACCAGGCCGCGCCGGGTCAGCGCAGCGATGTTCATCCTCGTCATCCGCCCGCTCCTTCCGCAGGAAGCGGTGGCGCTTCCGGCGCGGGTGCCGGACCCGGCAGGGCGCCAGCGCCCATCGGCGACGGTCCCGGCGCAGGGCCCGCAGGCGAGATCTGGCCGACGACGGCAGGCGGCGGCAGAAGCAGGTCGCTGAGATTGCCGTCCGGCCCCACGGTCGGGGGCGTGACGCCGGGCGCGGGGTTCCACTGCAGGTACGGCACAGGGGTCTGCGCCTTCGCCTCGGTCTCCGGGGTGTCGTAGATGATCTGACCCTTGTAGGCGGTGATGCTGTTGATCGGGTGGAAGAGCAGTGGCAGGAAGTTCATCGCGATCCGCTTGAACACCGGCCCCATTCGCTGCCTGCAGATCTCGGCGCGCTTGTAGTTGTCCGGATTCGAGCCGATGTCGAAGGTGCCGCCGCAGATGAACTGCACCGGGTTGGCGAAGTTCGGCAGCGACAGCAGGCCGCCGACGGTGCCCTGGGCTGGGTTGTAGATGTTGTAGAAGTTCGCCAACCCGTTCGGCGTGATGTGCAGGATCTGCTCGATGTCGTCGCTGTGATCGGTCAGGATCTGGGTGAACTCGGCGAGCTTGCCGACCTGGCCGATCAGAGCCTCGTTGTTCTTGTTGAGGAAGCCCTTCACGTCACCGAGCGCCTGGTTGAGCGTGCCCAGCGTGACGTCGAGATCCTTTGAGCTGTCGGCCAACACCTGAGACACCGATGCGACGTGGTTGGAGAACTGCACGATCTGTTCGTTGCTGTTGGACAGCGCGTTCACCAGCACCTGCAAATTGCGCACGGTGCCGAACAGATCGGTACGCGAGTCACCGAGGCGCCCCGCAGTCTGGGAGAGTTCGCGCAACGCCTTGCGGAACGAGTCGCCGTTGCCGTCGAAGGTGTCCGCCGCCTGGTTCACGAACGCACTGAGCGGGCCCTGCATCCCACCCTGCTTCGGCCCCAACTGTGCGCTGAGCTGGGTGAGTTGCTCCTTGACCTCGTCCCACTCCACGGGAACACCGGTACGGTCCAGCCCGATCTCGGCGCACTCGGCAAGCA
>Ga0193716_1002538_pt1 | contig 10243 bp, 8 predicted proteins | sample U2c1metaG_FD_145901 | JGI IMG/M metagenome (GOLD analysis project Ga0193716, IMG submission 145901) | Soil microbial communities from a riparian zone of the East river system, Colorado, United States - U2c1 | ecosystem: Environmental > Terrestrial > Soil > Riparian zone | place: USA: East River...
ACCTTCTACCAGGTTGGCAATCCTAATCCCAGGACATTATTGGGGTTAAGCACGACCCTAAGATATAAAAAGGCATCGTTGATCGTCAATATGAACGGCGTCTTTGGGCAGGACATTTACAATAATACGGCAAATGCCATTTTGGACGTGGCCTCCATAAACGGGGGCAGGAACATAGCCTTGTCTGTTTTTAAGGAACCTATAAAAGAAGCGGTCTCCAATCCGGTGACGGCTTCTTCCAGGTATATCGAAAACGGAGATTATTTAAAAATGGCGAATGCCACCCTTACTTATAGTATCGGGGACATAACCAAAGTTTTTAAAGGGGCAACCGTATTTGCCACCGGGCAGAACCTTTTCGTTATAACCAAATACACCGGCTTTGACCCCGAAGTAAATGTAAACAAAAGTGTAAATAATATCCCGTCATTGGGTATTGACCTTACACCCTATCCATCTGCCCGGAGTTTCCTGGTCGGGGTTAATTTCTCCTTATAAGTCCATTTAAACATCGATCATATGTTACGAAAATTTTTATATTCATCCGCTTTGTTACTGGCAGTGTTTAGTTGCACCAAATTGGATGAAAAATTCAAGGGTGACCTTACCGCCAGCCAGGTCAGCGCCACTGCTGCCAATACCACGGCTTTATTGGCAAACGTCTATACGGCAACCAGCACGCCTTTCCAGGATCGTTCCGAGATCTATGCACTCAGTGAAATATCGACGGATGAGCTGGTGGCCCCAACCCGGGCATCCGACTGGGACGATAATGGCGCATGGCGACAGTTGCATCTGCAGAAGTGGGATGGGAATCATATCTATGTACGTCTTTGTTTTAATAACCTTTGCGGGGTTGTGTTTGCGGCCACGGATATTTTACGGTATAGCCCTACGACGCAGCAGCAGGCCGAAGCGAGGTTCTTACGGGCCTGGGCTATGTACTGGTTGCTGGATATGTTCGACCAGGTCCCTTACCGGGAGCCGGGGGAAAGTGTTATACAGGAGGCAAAGGTCAGAAAGGGAATGGATGCTATGAATTATATCATCAGTGAGATAAATGCCGTCAAGGCCGACTTGCCCGATGGTCCGGCCGGACTTGCCAATAAAGATGCGGCGAAGGTGTTTTTGATGAAGATCTACCTGAATAAAGCGGTCTATGCCAACCGGGCCGCTCCGGTTTTTGCAGTGACAGACATGGATAGCGTGATCAGCCTGGCAGATGACATTATTAATACCAATAAATATTCCTTTACTCCCAATTACTTCGATAACTTTTCTCCGAATAATACGGTCATCGGAAAAGAGAATATATGGACGGAGGAAAATGTAGGTGGAGTAACACCGACAGCGATCATACGCGGAAGATGGACAGCGGTGATGCATTATAATCAATTTCCAGTGGGTACGAATGGTTGGACGACGACGCCTGACTTTTACAACAAATTCGAGGTTACGGATAAGCGCAGGGGTGCGGCCTATGTCTCGCCCGGCGGACTAGCCAATCCGGGAAACCGTATCAATGTGGGCTTCATGGTGGGCCAACAGTATAATCTTACTACCGATGTTCCATTAAAGGACCGCACGGGACAGCCCCTGATATTTACCCCGGAAGTAAAGATAATCGAGACAGGTCCAAATCTTGAAGTTACCGGCATCCGTCCCAATAAATACCCCATCGACTATGCTAACGAAGCCAGCCGGTTGAGTGATAATGACTACGTATATTTTCGTCTTGCGGATGTGTTGTTGATGAAAGCGGAAGCAATACTAAGGGGTGGAACGGCAACCGCTGCGGGAACGTATGGAAGCGCACCGCTTGCTTTGGTCAATTCCATACGTACCACTGCCTCAAGGGGCGCGTCTGCCTTACTCTCTATAGACCTTGATGGTCTATTGGATGAAAGAGGCCGGGAACTTTACACAGAATGCTGGAGAAGACAGGACCTTATACGGTTTGGAAAATTCCTGCAACCTTTTTATGATAAGGATTATACCAGTGATCCTAAGTATTTATTGTTTGCCATACCTGTCCAGCAGTTAGCTGTAAACAGCAATCTTTCACAAAACCCCGATTATTGACAAAACCTCCCTTATAAGAATTATGAAAAAAATACTGTTGTTACTGGCCGGTTCGATCAGTTGCCTGTTCGGAGCTGCACAAAAGACCCCAAATTGGGTTAAATCCGCCCTTTTTTTTCAGATCTATCCATCCTCTTACCAGGATAGTGATGGTGACGGGTTTGGTGATCTCAAAGGAATTCAGTCCCGGCTGGATTATATCCAGTCGCTCGGCGTAAATACGATATGGTTGAATCCCATATTCAAATCGGGGTTTAAGGATGGGGGGTATGATGTTATAGATTTCTACCAGGTGGATCCCCGTTTTGGAACAAATACTGGTTTTACTCAGCTCGCTAAAGAAATACATCGCCGGGGAATGCACCTTATACTTGACCTGGTGGCAGGCCATTCTTCCAATGAAAATGTATGGTTCAAGCAATCCATGGAGGCTGACAGCAACCTGCAACACAGTAACTATTATATCTGGGCTCCCAGGCGGCCGTCGGATCTGTCCCCACAGGATTCCGCACATTTTGTCGAGGCCAATGCGCCAAGGAACAAATACTATGTCAAAAACTATTATGATGCCCAGCCTGCGTTGAATTATGGATATGCCAGGCTTAATCCCAATCATCCCTGGGAGCAGCCGGTGGATGCGCCCGGTCCCAGGGCCGTACGCCGCGAATTGCAGAACATCATCACTTTCTGGTTGGAAAAAGGTGCAGATGGTTTTCGGGTTGACCTGGCGTCGAGCCTGGTAAAGAGCGATCCCGACAAAAAGGCCACGATCGCCTTGTGGAAGGAGTTAAATAGTTGGTTCGATGAAAAATTTCCCGAAGGGATCATGGTATCCCAATGGAGCAATCCCAAAGAGGCCATTGCCCAGGCTGGTTTTGATGTTGATTTTTTTCTCCGGCCGGGAAAACTTGTCTCGGCTGCCGAAGGAGGAAGGAAAGGGGACGGCAAAGTATATTTTGACAGAAAAGGGGAAGGTAGTGTGGCCGATTGGGAAGTTTATTTCAATGACCAATATGAGAGTTCGGTGAACAAAGGCTACGTTTCGCTCCCAACAGGAAGTCATGGTGCATCCCGGATGGAAAATGACAATCATAAAGAGGCCGCCGATCTGAAAGTCCTGCTGACATTTGTTCTTACTCAACCCGGTGTGCCGCTTATTTACTATGGTGATGAGATCGGAATGAAATTTTTGGTCAATGAACCTGAAGTAGATGGGAGCCGGAACCGTTCCGGAAGCCGCACGCCGATGCAATGGGATGACAGCAAAAATGCCGGTTTTTCAACAGCCCCGCAGGATAAAATTTATCTTCCGATAGATCCCGATCCTAACAGGCCAACCGTTGCAAAACAGGATAAGGATCCAGCCTCTCAACTAAATTATGCGCGTGCATTGGTAAAATTGCGATCCGCTTCCGCTGCGATGGGCAACGACGGCAGATTGAAATTCCTGAGTGACACCGCCCAGCCCTATCCCCTGGTCTATATGCGCTATAGCGGGAATGAGAAATATATTATAGCTCTCAACCCTTCCAATAAAAGTGTGGAAGCAAAAATCGGTACGCAGGGCGGTAATCGGGTTACCTATGCGGCAGGGACTACGGAGAGCGGAAAATACACTATTGGCAAAACCGAAGACATCATAAAATTGCCCGCAATATCAGCTGCAATCTTTAGGCTTGAATAAATGGGCGTTAATTTGGGTAAGGGTTTAAAAAATTATACTTCAAATAATCAATTATGAAGAAAGTAATAATGATATTGGCCGGTTCTTTTTTATATATGTCGGTACCCGCGCAAAAGTCTCCTGCATGGAGTAAGACGGCTGTTTTCTATCAAATTTACCCGTCCTCTTTCCAGGATAATAATGGTGATGGATTTGGTGATCTGAAAGGGATCCAGTCCCGTCTGGATTATATTCAGTCTCTCGGTGTGAATAGTATATGGTTAAACCCGGTATTCAGATCCGGGTTTAAAGACGGGGGGTACGATGTCATCGATTTCTATCAGGTGGATCCACGGTTTGGCACAAATACCGATCTTGTGCAGTTGGCCGCTGAGATGCATCGCAGGGGAATGCACCTGGTGCTCGATCTGGTGGCGGGCCACTCCTCCAACCAAAGTGTATGGTTCAAGCAATCCATGGAGGCCGATAAAAATCTGCAGTACAGCGACTACTATATTTGGGCTCCGAATAAGCCTAAAGACCTGTCTCCCCAGGATTCTTCCAAATGGGTTGAGGCCAATGCACCCAGGGCCAAGTATTATATAAAGAATTACTATGATGCCCAGCCGGCACTTAATTACGGATATGCCAATCCGAATCCAGATCGTCCCTGGGAGCAGCCGGTAACTGCTCCTGGCCCTATGGCCGTACGTCGTGAACTTCAAAATATTATTAGCTTTTGGCTTGAAAAAGGGGTGGATGGCTTTCGTGTCGACCTGGCATCGAGCCTGGTGAAGAACGACCCTGATAAAAAGGCGACCAGCGCCCTTTGGAAGGAGTTGAACGCCTGGTTTGATAGCAAATTTCCGGAAGGAGTGCTGATCGCCGAATGGCACAACCCCAAACAGTCTATAGCGGCAGGGTTTGATATGGATTTTCTCCGGCCTGGATATCTTACTTCGGCAATTGAAAGAGGAAGGAAAACGAATGCCAAAGTATATTTTGACAAAAACGGGGAAGGTAGCAGCGGTGATTGGGGCCTCTATTTTAAGGACCAGTATGAAAGTACATTGAACAAAGGTTACATGTCGCTCCCGACGGGCAGCCATGATGCGCCCCGAATGGCAAACGAAGACCGAAAGGACCCCGCAGAGCTGAAAGTCCTTTTGACATTTATACTTACCCAGCCCGGGGTGCCGTTCATATACTATGGTGATGAGATCGGGATGAAATATATTGCTAATGAACCGGAGGTGGAAGGCAGCCGGAACCGCTCCGGAAGCCGCACGCCGATGCAATGGGATGACAGTCAGAATGCCGGTTTCTCAACGGGTCCCAAAGATAAGATCTATCTTCCCGAAGATCCCGATCCAAATCGTCCAACAGTCGCGAAACAGGACAAAGACCCCAAGTCACAATTAAATTATGTGCGGGCATTATTAAAATTACGGGCATCTTCTGCCGCTCTCGGCAACGACGGAGAATGGACATTTTTGAGTGATACGAGTCATCCTTATCCTATGATCTATATGCGCCGAAGCGGTAATGAAAAATACATTATTGCGGTTAACCCTTCCAATAAAAGCGTGGAAGCAAGAATTAATACGCAGGGCAGCAATCGGGCTATGTATGCTTTTGGAACTGTTGAGAATAGCAAATATACCGTTGGCAAAAGCGAGGATATGATAAAAATGCCCGCTGTTTCCGCCGCCATCTTCAAGCTGGAATAGAAAAATGAACTGAACCACTACTTTAATTTGATCTTGAGCACCCGGTCGTCGGACGTAATATACAACAGGTCCTTTGTCTCATTAAAGGCGCAATTGGAGGTTGGCTGGTTATATACTTTGATCAGTGCCAGCAGTCGCCCTGCGGGGGAGATGATATTGATGCCATCCGGTCCGGAGCTGAAAATATTGCCCAGGTTGTCTACTTTGAATCCGTCGGCGCCCTGTTTTACGGTGGCTTTTTCTTTCATCGCAGTTCCATCCAGGAGTATCCCGCCGTTTTTGATATTGCCGGTGCTGTCGAGGTGGTAGGCATACCAGCGGGTGTGCTTTTCATCGCTGCTGCCGACATACAATATTTTTTCATCCGGAGATAAGGCGATACCGTTGGGGCGGGAAATGCTATCGATCAGCAAAACGATCCTGCCATCGCCGGTTATTTTGTAAACACCTTCAAATTTCAATTCCCGGGTGGGATCATCCGCCCCTTTTGGTAATCCGTAAATGGGGTCGGTGAAGTAGATATTGTTCCTGCTGTCGACAACAAGATCATTGGGGCTGTTGAATTTCTTTCCCTGGTAATTTGGCGCGAGCACGGTAAACTCGGGTTTGGGCGCATCCAGGGATGTATTCAGCCTGACTACCTGCCGGTTGCCCGACTGACAAAGCAATAGTCTTCCATTCTTATCCAGCGCAAGTCCGTTGGACCCGTTCTCGCCATCACGGTATGCCGTATCGGTATAGCCCGACGGAGTAAGGTAGGCAACAGGTGTATCTTTACCATTCCATTGGTATATTTTATTCTCCTTGACGGCTGAAAAAAGCAACATTTGTCGAGCCGGCACCCAGACGGGACCCTCAGCCCATTTGTAATTTTTGCCGATGACCGTGATAACCGCATTGCTATCGATAATGTCAAGTGCGCTGCGGTCATAAATTTCCACTTTACCAATGGCGCTATCCTGCCCTACTGGCTTTGGTCGTTCATTTGGGGTAGTGCAACTGCAGCATGCCGCCAACCAGGCAATGAAAACAGCTGATAATGAATACTTCATATGGCTTCCTGATAATTCATATATGAAAAAACAATAACATTTCGTAGATTAGGTATTATGACAACTCTTGAAATATGAGAAAACTATTCGAAAAGGCCCATCCGCTACTTTTCATTTTATCGTTACTGGTATCCTGTAAAATAAAGAATAAAAACATATCCGCGGAGGAAATAAATGCCATCAACCTCAAAAGAGGTGAGATCGTTCTGTGTGGTCCTCCTGATAAACAATTTGGTTCTGTGGTATTTGATGTTGCCTGCTCAAAGGCAGTAAGGAATGATTTCAATCTTGCCGTTGCTCTTTTGCATTCATTCGAATATGATGAAGCGGAGAAGGTTTTTGCAAGGGTTATCAATAAGGAACCCGGATGTGCAATGGCCTATTGGGGAGTGGCTATGTGTAATTATCATCCGCTCTGGGCCCCATCCACCCAACCTGAATTGGAGAAAGGGGTTAAGGCGGTTGAGGTAGCCCGGTCAATCGGTAAAACATCGGAAAGGGAATCCGGGTATATTGAAGCGGTTGCGATGCTATATACGGATTGGGAAAAGGTTGATGATCAAACGCGTCGTATCCGCTTTGAAAAGGCAATGGAAATCGTCTACCGGAAATATCCGGCGGATAAGGAGGCTGCGATCTTTTATGCATTGGCCCTGGATGCCGCTGCCGATCCGGCTGACAAAACATTTGCCAATCAAAGAAAGGCCGGAACCATTCTGAATACTATCTACCCGGATGAACCCAATCATCCCGGGATAGTTCATTATATTATTCACACCTATGATTACCCCGAGCTTGCTGAACTGGCATTGCCAGCGGCAAGGAAATATGCTTCCATTGCCCCTTCTTCGGCACATGCCCAGCATATGCCCTCTCATATATTTACCCGGCTAGGTCTTTGGGATGAATGTATACAATCGAATTTGAGCTCAACCTCTTCTGCGAAGTGTTATGCTGAAAATGCCGGCCTTACCGGTCATTGGGATGAAGAACTTCATGGAATGGATTACCTGATGTATGCTTATTTACAAAAAGGAGAGGTCGGACTTGCAAAAGAGCAGTGGGATTATCTTAGAACTATCAATGATGTTTACCCTTCAGATTTTAAGGTTGCCTATGCCTTTGCCGCTATTCCGGCCCGTTATCTGCTGGAAAATAGGATGTGGAAAGAGGCTGCTGGTCTTGAATTCCATCCCATCGCCTTTCCCTGGGAGCAATTCCCCTGGCAAAAAGCCATCATTCATTTTGCCCGGCTCCTTGGAGCCGTTCATACCGGCCATATTGATTCGGCAAGGGCCGAACGGGGAAGATTACAATTTATTTACGATACCCTTGTTAAAGAGAAAGACAGGTATAAGGCAAACCAGGTCAATATTCAGATAAAGACGGCTGATGCATGGATGCTTTTTGGAGAAAAGAAAAATAATAAAGCATTAGAACTAATGAATGCTGCGGCTGACATGGAGGATGCGACGGCAAAACATCCTGTCACGCCCGGAGAAGTGATCCCCGCCCGGGAGCTATTGGGCGATATGCTGATCCAAATGGGTGATTACGCAAAAGCAATGGAAGTGTACCAGGAAGACCTGAAGAGGCATCCAAATCGCTTTAATGGCCTTTATGGTGCGGGGCTGGCAGCGGAAAGATCCGGAGACACCGGGAAAGCGGGATACTATTACCGGCAATTGTCAGCTATAAGTGCAACCCATTCTTCCCGGTCTGAATTAGCTGCTGCAAGGCTTTATTTACAAAAGCATTAGAAGGGTATAGATATGTTTTAAAGATATCCTGTCGCGAAATACCCCTTTTTTTGTCGTTTTTCCACAGCTTGAGTTGTAAAATCTCCGTGTATGTTTGCATGAGTAAACACTTAATCATTCATCATTAATAAACAAAACAATGGAAACGGTAACTAAGACTACGATCACGGTAGAGAACACAGTAGCAGCTCCTGTAGAAAAGGTCTGGAAACTCTGGTCATCACCCGAGCATATCACGAAGTGGGCAAATGCATCCGACGACTGGCATACGACTTTTGCAGAAAATGATCTGCGGGTCGGCGGCAAATTCCTGTCAAGAATGGAGGCAAAGGATGGCAGCTTTGGGTTCGACTTTGGCGGGATATACGATCAGCTCAAAACAAATGAACTCATTGAATACACGCTTGGTGATGGCCGGAAGGTGATCATTAACTTTTCGAAGGATGGCAAAGGGACAAAAGTGGTACAAACTTTTGAGGCCGAGGATACTCATTCGATTGAAATGCAAAAAGGCGGATGGCAGGCTATCCTGGACAACTTTAAGAAGTATGTGGAAAAGAATTAAGCTGGTTGAATTGTTGAGCGAGGCTCCTTTACCGCCACCATCGTTAAGATAGCTGAAAGGAAGAGGGATCCTGCCATAAAAATGTAGGAAGCGCCAAAACCGTGGGTAGCACCATTCAAATAACCCACCAGGTAGGAGCCGGCAAAGGACCCTAAAGCGCCCAGGCTGTTGATAAGGGCAATGGCGCCCCCGGCTACATTCCTGGGCAGGATCTCCGTGATAATGGCGAAAAAGGGCCCATATGGAGCGTACATAGCGCTGCCTGCCACCACTAACAATGCGAACGACAACCAAAAATTGCCGGTTCCCACCAGGTAGGAGCTATAAAAGGCGATAGCGCCGATCAACAGGAAGGGCCATACAAATTGTTTCCTTTTTACTATTTTATCGGAGAGCCAGGACACACTTAACATACTTATGATGGCAAACAGATAGGGAATGGAGGCGAGCCAACCTGTCTTTACTATATTCATGTCCGGGGCTGCATGGATGATGGAAGGCAACCATAGTACGAACCCATATACGCCGATGCTCCATAAGGCATATTGAAGGCTAAGCAGGATGACGGCCCTGGACTTAAATGCTTCGGCATAGTTTTTCACCGGTTTGATCGTCTGTTGCTCTTTTTGCAATTGTGCTTCCAAATCATATTTTTCCTGATCTGTTAGCCACTTAGCATTTCGGGGGCTGTCTTCCACCAGGCGCCACCAGAAGAATGCCCAGATGATGGCCGGCAATCCTTCCCAAATGAACATCCAGCGCCAGCCCACGGACCTTACCAAATACCCGGAGAGGATCGACATCCAAAGGATGGTGGCGGGATTACCCAGGATTAAAAAAGTATTCGCCCGGGACCTTTCTTTTTTGGTGAACCACCTGCTCAGGAACACCAGCATGGAAGGCATGACGGCGCTCTCTACCACACCGAGCATGAAGCGGATGACAACAAGGTATTGGATGTTGCTGATCAGGCCGGTGGCCATTGCCAACAGTCCCCAACCGATGAGGGACCAGAATATTAATTTCCTGGCGCTCCTGGTGGCAGCATACATTGCGCCGGGGACCTGGAAGAAAAAATAGCCAAGAAAAAATAATGATCCCAGCAGGGAGGACATGGAAGCGGTAATATGCAGATCCCCGGCCATTCCGCCTGCTGTCGCAAAACCAAAGTTGGCGCGGTCCAGGTATGCAAGGCTGTATGTTATAAAGGCTATCGGGATCAGGCGAAACCAACGCTTCCCGGCAGGTGTATTTCCCATGTTGTTGTTCTATGATTTGATGTGAACTACCAGGTCCTTTTGCTCATGACCTCATCCAATTGAGTTTTTGTCATCGTTCCCAGCTCCGGATGCCGGGCAAGCCATTTCAGAAATTCCTGTTTGATCTCCTCC
>Ga0193716_1002539_pt1 | contig 10239 bp, 9 predicted proteins | sample U2c1metaG_FD_145901 | JGI IMG/M metagenome (GOLD analysis project Ga0193716, IMG submission 145901) | Soil microbial communities from a riparian zone of the East river system, Colorado, United States - U2c1 | ecosystem: Environmental > Terrestrial > Soil > Riparian zone | place: USA: East River...
ATGGGGATCGAGGTGCGATTTTCTAAATCCGACCGTGCCGCCGATCTTGAAGCGTTGATCGACGACAACACACGCGCCATTTTCTGCGAAACCGTCGGCAATCCGGCCGGCAATGTCTGTGACCTCGAGGCGCTCGCAACCCTCGCCCATCGCTACCGCATGCCGTTGATCGTCGACAATACGGTGGCGACGCCGATGTTGGTTCGGCCCGTCGACTATGGCGCGGACATAGTCGTTCACTCCTTGACGAAGTTCATGGGCGGTCACGGCACCACGCTCGGCGGCATCATTGTCGATTGCGGGACGTTTCCATGGATTGCCCATGCGGCGCGTTATCCGATGTTCACGCAGCCGGACGAGTCGTATCACGGTTTGGTCTACACCGATCACTATGGCGCTTCTGCGTTCATCGGCCGCTGCCGCAGCGTGTATCAACGCACGGTGGGGGCGGTACTCTCGCCGATGAGTGCCTTCTTGCTGCTGCAAGGCATAGAAACGGTGGCCTTGCGTGTCGACCGGCATGTCGAGAATGCCCGCAAGGTTGCCGATTTCCTACGCGCCGACGCGCGGGTGGAATCAGTGAATTTCGCCGGATTTTCCGACAATCCGTACTACCCTCTGGTGCAAAAATATCTCGGCGGCCGAGCCTGCTCCCTCATGACCTTCGAGATACGCGGGGGATTGCCGGCCGGCATGCGTTTCTACAATGCGCTCAAGCTGTTCAAGCGCTTGGTCAATCTGGGCGACGCCAAATCCCTGGCGTGCCATCCCGCATCGACGACTCATCGGCAAATGTCGCCGCAGGAACAACTGGCCGCCGGGGTCGGTCCCGGCAGTATTCGCTTGAGCGTGGGCATCGAGCACATCGATGACATCCTGGTCGACTTGGATCAGGCACTCGGCGCCGCTGTTTGAGCCAGAAATCATTGCCGGATGCGATTCCGGCGTTATTTCCCAAAGCGTCGGACCGGGATCGGATCGGCAGCTGGCTCACCCTCGAGCTGGAAGCATCGTTGCGGCGCGTGCAGGCCGGACCGGTCGCGCCGACCATCGACATGCAGGCATTTCGATGGTCGGCGCAAACCTTCGATTTCAGCAAGCCGCGGCCGCTCGAGGATGCACTGCGCTGGACGATCGAGCGCATGGAACACGGCATCGTGCAAATGGCGAACCCGCGCTACTTTGGCCTGTTCAATCCGGGCGCGAATTTTCCTGCGCAATGCGCCGATCGTATCGCCGGAACCTTCAATCCGCAGCTCGCCAGTTCGGCTTCCTCGCCGGTGCCCGTGGCATTGGAGAGCCATGTCATCCGAGCGGTGGCGCGCCGCGCAGGACTCGGCGACGAGTCAACGGGACACTTTGCGACGGGCGGGTCCGAGGCGAATTACACCGCACTGCTCTGTGCTCTGACCGCCGCTCATGCGAATTTCTCGAATCAAGGCGTGCGCGCCTTTGCGGGGCCCGTAAAATTCTATACCTCCCGCGACTGCCACATCGCGTGGCTGAAAATAGCGCATCAAGCGGGCGTAGGACGCGAGGCATTGCGCCTGGTCGATACGGACGGCTGCGGCCGGATGGATCCGCAGGCACTTCTGCGCGCGATCGCCGCGGACCGCGCCGCAGGAGCCGTGCCGCTGATGGTGGTTGCCACGGCCGGAACCACGGGCGGCGGGATGATCGATCCCCTGCATGCTTGCGCCGACATCGCGAAACAGCAGGGCCTTTGGTTGCACGTTGATGCCGCCTGGGGCGGCGCCGCCCTCGCCTCGACGCGCCTGCGCAAGGTGCTCGACGGCATCGAGCGTGCCGACTCGATCACCATCGACGCCCACAAATGGCTGGCGACGACGATGGGGTGCGCCATTTTCCTAACCCGGCGCGCCGAGCTGTTGTCCGAGGCGTTTCACGCCTCGACCAGCTTCATGCCGTCGAGCATCTCGGGCGTGGATCCGTATTTGAATACCTTGCAATGGTCACGACGCTTCTTGGGTCTGCGCTTGTTCCTGGCGTTGACGGCGGCCGGCTGGGAGGGCCTGGGAGCGCATGTGGAGCGCGGCGTGGAAGTCATCGAACGCATCAAGGAAGGGCTGGTTGCCTTAGGCTGGACAATTGCCAACGATTCACCGCTGGCGGTCCTCGACGCCATACCACCCGCCGGCTTCGGCGACGTGCGAGCCCTGGTGCGTCGGGTGGTGGCCTCCGGTCGAGCCTGGGTCGCTCCCACGCTGTTCGAGGGCCGGGACGTGGTGCGGATATGCGCGACCAATGGCGAAACCAGGACCGACGATGTGAATGCGCTGATCGCAGCGCTCAATCAGGGGTCTTGAGAGCCCAGGGACCTCGAGGGCCCAGGGCCCTAAGAGCCTGGGGGCCCTTAAGCGCGTAGCGACAAGGTGCGGTCGACCAGCGCCTCGATGGATTGGAGCGAGTGGAAGTTCTCCGGGGTGATGTCCCCCTGCGCGATGGCGATGTCGAATTCCACCTCGACGGCCAGCATCAGGTTCACCATTTTCAAGGAACTGATCCCTAAATCGCTCAGTTGAGCGTCCAGCGGAAACGGCGTTGGAATGACGCTGCCTGCCCCCAGTACCGCCCTGACCAGCGAAATTAGCCGGTCGCTTACCCCTTCCTTCGCCTGCGAATCCACTCGATACTTCTCCCGAAGAAACCAGGGCCGGATCATACCCGTAGCGCAGGATACGGAATACGACGCAGGTTTTACATATGTTTGTAAAATGAGTGTGGCATCTCTAGGTAACGATATATTTACCCCCCCAGTTGTTGTCCCTCCGCGGCGGGGCCCGCATAATCGCCGGATTACTGGCCCTTGAGGCTTCTGAAATGGCAATAGAGACTCACCGGCTCCCCGGTACCCGCATTCCCAATGCCCGGCAAAACGACCTGACGGCGCGCGCGCGCGCGGCTGCCGAGGTTGCCAAGGCCAATGCATCGGCGGTCGACGCCGAAGCCCGGTTCCCCGGCGAGGCCTTCGCGGAGCTTCGCAAGCAGCGCCTGCTCGGCATCCAGGTTCCGCAGTCCCTGGACGGCGAAGGCGCCACGATCGCGGAAATCGCCGATGTTTGCTACATCCTGGGCCAGTCATGCTCCTCGACCGGCCTGATTTACGCCATGCACCAAATCAAGATGGCGTGCATCGTGCGTCACTTCAAGAACAACCCCCCCCATGAGCGCATTTTACGCCGCATCGTCGGCGAGCAATTGCTCATGGCGTCGTCGACCACGGAGGGCCAGGCCGGCGGCAATGTCCGATCCAGCGAGGCCGCCGTCGAGCACGACGGCGCGCAGATCACCCTGGAACGCAAGGCCACCGTCATCTCCTACGCCGTGGAGGCGGACGGCATCGTGACGACCGCTCGGCGTGCCCCCGACGCGGCGGGCAATGATCAGGTTCTGTTGGTGCTGTTGAAGTCGGACTACACCCTCGAGCGATTGCAGGTGTGGGATACCTTAGGCATGCGCGGCACGCACAGCGAAGGCTTCACGCTGCGCGCACGGGCCGCGGCCGGACAGATCATGCCGGAGCCTTACGAAAGAATTCATGCGCAAACCATGGTGCCCTTTGCGCACTTGCTGTGGGGTTCCGTTTGGGCGGGAATTGCCGCCGCCGCCGCCGCCAAGGCACAGGCCTTCGTGCGTCACGTGGTGCGCCAATCGAATGGCCAGATGCCGCCCGGCGCCGCGCATTTCACGCAGGCCGTATCGACATTGCGCACGCTTCGCGGCGTGTTGTCCGCCAGCCTGCGCAGCTACGAGGCGGTCATGTCGGACGAGAAGGCGATTTCTTCTATGGAATTTCAGGCGATGATCACCCTGACCAAGGTGCAGGTATCCGAGCTCGCGGTGACTACCGTGCTGACCTCGCTGCGCGCCTGCGGACTATCGGGATATCGCAATGACACGGAATTCACCATCGGCCGGCTGCTGCGCGATGTACTCTCTGCACCGATCATGATCAGCAACGATCGCATTTTGACGAATCTCGCCACGACGTCGTTGATGACGCCGCTGCCGACGTCGATCAGTGGTTAATCCCACCGTGTCGCCCCACGGCAGCTCGCCTTATCCGCTCGCGCATCTTGCCGATCAGCTGTTCAGGCCCATGGGCGTGGACGGGGTTTACGCGCGCACGGCACTGTATGTAGATCTGGTCGAGCGCCTCGAACAGTACATCACCCGGCAGCGCGATCCGAAGGCGGAAATCATGCGATTTCCGCCGGTGATGAGCCGCACGCAGCTCGAGAAATCCGGTTACCTGAAGAGTTTCCCCAATTTGCTCGGTTGCGTCTGTGCATTGCACGGCTCAGAGGCCTCGATCCGCTCCGCGGTCGAGCGCTATGACAACGGCGGCGACTGGACCACCTCGCTGACTTCTTCGGATCTGGTGCTGTCGCCCGCTGCTTGTTATCCGGTGTATCCGATCGCGGCGGCACGCGGCAAATTGCCGAGCGGTGGACTGTTGTTCGATATCGAAGCCGATGTGTTCCGGCATGAGCCGTCCGTGAGCCTCGATCGGCTGCAATCCTTCCGCATGCGCGAATTCGTGCGCATCGGCGCACCGGACGAGATCGTCGAGTTCCGCGAAAAATGGATGGCGAAGGCGCCGGTGTTGGCCGCCGAGCTCGGGCTGCCGCATACCATCGACGTCGCCAACGACCCGTTCTTCGGCAGAGTGGGCCAGGTCATGGCCGTGAGCCAGCGCCAGCAGGCGTTGAAATTCGAGCTCTTGATTCCCTATTATCCGGGCGCTTCGCCCACGGCGTGCATGAGCTTCAACTATCACCGCGAACATTTCGGACAGGTGTGGGGCATCCATGACGAGAAGGGCGAGCTGGCGCATACCAGCTGCGTCGCCTTTGGAATCGATCGGCTGGCGGTAGCATTGTTCGCGAATCACGGCCTGGACCTCAAAAAGTGGCCGGCGGCAACACGACAGGCCTTGGCTCTGTAGAACTATTCGGGCGCTGATGCCTCTCGACCCACGCGTCCAGCGCTTCTTGAACCTCCTTGCAGCGGGCAATCCGCCTGATGCGCGCAGCGCAACCGTTGAGGAGCGGCGCACGGGGCTTGCGGCTCTCATGAAATTTGCGGGGCCCGAAGTCGCCGTCGACCGCGTGGAAGAACGAAGCGTGCCGGGGCCGGGCGGCGCCGTGCGCATACGGCTCTATTCACCGGTTCACGCCGAGATGCAGCCCGGGCTCATTTATTTTCACGGCGGCGGTCTGGTCGCCGGCACCCTGGACACCCATGACTCGATCGCGCGCGCGCTGGCACATGCCGGCGCAGCTCGGGTGCTATCGGTGGACTACAGGCTCGCTCCCGAGCACCCCTTTCCCGCCGCATTGGACGATGCCATGGCTGCGGTTCAGCATATCAGCCGGCATGCTTCAGATTTCGGAATCGACGCCGCGCGCTTGGGGATTTGCGGCGATTCCGCCGGCGCCACGTTGGCCACGGCCACGTGTCAGGCAGCGGCTCGAGCCGGCGGTCCGCCCCTCGCGCTACAGCTGCTCATTTGCCCGATTCTCGATTACAGCCGTTCGACGCCGTCGAAACGCGAATTGTCGAGCGGTTATCTGGTCGACCAGGCCACCCTGGATCATGATCTGATGCACTACGTGCCCAAAGGCACGGACCCTGTGAATCCGCTGATATCCCCGCTACTCGCCGAGGACCTGACGGGAATGCCGCCTACACTGATTCATACGGCGGAGTTCGATCCCTTGCGCGATGAGGGGCGGAATTATTTCGAACGCCTGACCCAAGCGCGCAATGAAGTGTCCTACACTTGCCATCCAGGTATGATTCATCTTTTCTATGGTTTGGGGGCCGTGATTCCCTATGCGCGCACGGCATTCGAGCAGATCGGCGGGGAAATTCGCGCAGCGCTGGGCTAACCTTTAGGGAGAAACGAACGTGTCCGAGCGCATCGTGGCGGAGCAATTGATTCAGCAACTGCACGCGGCTCGCGTCGCCGGCGATCTTACCGGCATGTGCCGCGTTTTCGCCGATGACGGCCGATTCGAGATCCTCGGGGCAAGCGCCGATAAGTCGATCGCCATTCGGGCGAACGACCTCGCCGAATTTCGGCCCTGGCTGTCGATGATGGTCAAGGTTTTTCGAATCAGCAACTATCAGCTGCTGAGCCTGACGGTTGAGTGGCCGCGGGCGGTCGCGCATTGGCGCGCGGACATCTACTCCAAAGTCACCGGGGTTACGGTTCCGACCGAACTCGCCGATCTCGTGCAGCTCACTGAGGACAGCATCCTGACCTACACCGAATTCTTCGCGCCGCGCTGAAAATTCCGGCGATTTAGGATGCCGCAGGAGCCGCAGTGGTTGACCATCGCACGCGAGGTGCGGGCCATCGCCCAAACGGGCTTGGCATTCACCGCGGATGGCTTTGACCATCAGCGCTACCAGAGATTGCGCGAGCTGGCCGCGCTGATGATGGCTCAGGGTTCTGCCGGCGAGCATGAATCGATTCTGCAACTGCTGCGCCAGGAAAAGGGCTACGCGACACCGAAGGTGGATGTTCGCGGCGCCGCGTTCGTCGACGGCCGCGTGCTCATGGTGCGCGAAATCAGCGATGGAAAATGGACGCTGCCCGGCGGTTGGGCCGACGTCAATCAATCGGCCGGCGAATGCGTCGTCAGAGAGATTGCCGAGGAATCCGGATTCAAAGCCCGGACGTCGAAGCTTGCGGCCGTTTACGATTACCAACGCAGCGGGCATCCGCCGCACCATATCGATTCCATCTACAAGATGTTTTTCATCTGCGAAATCATCGGGGGCGAGGCGCGCGCCAGCGATGAAACCAGCGAAGTGGCTTTCTTTGCCCGCAACGAATTGCCGCCGCTGTCCTTGGGAAGGACCACCGCCGCGCAGATCGACAGAATGTTTCACCATGGCGAGCACCCGGAACTCGCGACGGATTTCGACTGACGCAAGGCCGCGCTTCAGGAGCCTCAGACCAGGCTCCTAGGCTCAAGCGTAAGTGATCAGCGTTGCATCCGGGTTCGTATCCAGATGCGGCAATCCATTGAAACTGACGAGATGATGGCGCCGCGGCGTCGAAGCGAACTCGGTAAGCGAGCTGTTGCGGATGCGCAGGTTCAATTCGACGGCAGTCGCGGGAGGCGCATTGAGTGCGGCCGCCACGATGGCGGCAATGGGACCGCCCGAGCTGACAATGAGCACGTTGCCGTCGGGAAATCGCCGGCGAGCCTCAACGAGCGCCGCCACCGCGCCATCCTGAAAGGCTTGCCAAACCGGCATCCCTTCCGGCTGGGTGCGGTCCTCGGCCCATGCCAGCAGTGCATCCCGCAGTACCCGGAAATGGTCGCGCACGACCACCGGATCGCGCCTCGCCGCGGCCGGCGCCGGTGCCGGAAAATTGCCGGTGAAGGCCATCATGACCGCTTCGGGTTTGTATTCGTCCAGCGCCGGGAAGGTTTCTTGGAGAGGCCGCGAGCCGAGTTCGGGGTGGCCCTCGAAAATAGCTTGCGCCGTTTCGCTCTGTCGCCGCAGGGTGCCGGTGAAGACGGCATCAAAACGAATGTTGCGCCGGGCAAAGTAGCCGCCGAGAAGCCGAGCCTGCGTAAAGCCGACCTCCGTCAGACGATCATAGTGCTCGGTACCGAAGGCCGCCTGGCCGTGGCGCACGACATGGATGACACCCACGCTATTCTGAGCTCCACGGAAAATCCAGTGCGACGGTCAATCCTCCGCCTTCGCGGTTGGCCAATTGAATCCGGCCGCCATGCGCTTCGGCAATCTCGCGGGCGAGCGCCAGCCCCAAGCCCGTGCCGCTGCGCTTGGTTGAATAAAAAGGCAGCAGCGCCTGCGCCAGCACGGTCTGACTCATGCCCGATCCGCGATCGCGCACTTCGATGCGTTGAGCGCCGCCGTCGCAGACGATCGAGAGCTCCACTTCAGCCGACTCGCCGCCTGCTTCGTGCGCGTTCTTGAGCAAATTGATGAGCGCCTGCTCGACTTGCACGCGGTCAAACCAGCCCGGCAGTTCCGGCAACGGCGAGGCGAGCGTAAATGACTGCTGCCCCTTGAGGTCAGCGGCAAACTGCTCCCAGCGCACGCTTTCCGGCCGCGGGGCCGGCAGCTTGGCAAAGGTCGCATAGCTGCTCACGAATTGATGCAAGTGTGCGGCGCGTTCCGCGATGGCGGAGAAAACCGCCGGCAATGACGCGTGATCGCCGCGCCGCGCAATTTCGGCGCCGGTGTGCGCGAGAGAGGACAACGGTCCCAATGAATTGTTCAACTCATGACTCAATACGCGAATGAGCTTTTTCCAAGTGGATACTTCCTGGCGGGACAGCTCGCGCGTCAGCAGTTTCAGCAGATACAGCCGAAACGAGCGTCCCTGCAGGATAAACGAGCGCTGCGACAGATGAAAAGTCTCTTCGACGCCGTCGATCTCCGTGGAAAACAAGCTGTCGCTCAAATTCGCGGCCGCGCCGCGCAAGGCTACCGGGGCGCGGGTCAATGCATCCTTGAATCTCGAGCCTTGAAGACTGCGTCCCTCGCTCAACAAATGCCGCGCGGCGATGTTGGCATAGGCGATGCGATCGTTGGCATCGACCAGCACCAGCGCCACCGGCGAATTCTGCATCACAGTGTCCAGCAACAGCTCTCGCTGCACCAGATGCGCGCGCTGCTCGCGCAGCGCCGCCGCCAGCTCGTTATGCGCCGTCATCAGCTCACCCAGCTCATCATCGCGATCGGCGACCAACGACAAGCTGAAGTCGCCCTCCCGGTAGCTGGCCACGGTGCCCGAGAGAGCGCGCAGCATTTGCTGAATCGGCCGTATGACGCGCGCGGACAGCCAGAGCACGGGCAACAGCGCGGCACCGACGATGAGCAGCCAGGCGAGGAGCGCGCTGCTGAACCAATGCACAGTCAAAGCGCTGGCCGCGGCCGTCGCGCCTACGATGAACATCAGCAGAAGCGCGAGCTTGGCTTTCAGGCTCACAGCGAGTCCCGCTCAGGTACCGCTGGCGGGACGCAGGTTGAACCGCTCCAAGCGGCGGTACAGAGCCTGGCGCGACAGCCCGAGACTCTGCGCCGCGCGGCTGATGTTGCCGCCGGCCTCGCGCAAGCTGGCCTCCAGCACTTCTTTGCTGAAATGTTCCGTTTCGCGCGGCGCGACGCGCGATGCGGCCGGCAAATTCAGATCCGCTGCGGCCACGACGCTGTCGCGCGCCAAGAGCCTGGCGCGCTCGATCGAATTGCGCAGCTCGCGCACGTTGCCCGGCCAGTCATGCCCCAGCAGAGCCGCCGCTGCATCCTCGCTCAACTGCAAACTCTCGCCGAGAAAATGGCGCGCGAGCGGCAAAATATCCGCCGGACGCTCCGCCAGTGGGGGAACCGCAATATCGATGACATTGAGCCGGTAGTATAAATCTTCGCGAAAACGCCCTTCACGGATCAGGGCCGGCAGATCCGCATTGGTGGCGCTCAAAATCCGCACTTGGGCGGTGCGCGTCTTGCTCGAGCCCAGCATTTCAAACTGACCCGTCTCCAGTACCCGCAATAATTTTACCTGGCCCGCCAGCGGTAAATCGCCGATCTCGTCCAGAAACAAAGTCCCGCCGTGCGCCGCTTCGAAGCGGCCCGTGCGCGCCCGGTTGGCGCCGGTATAGGCTCCGGCCTCGGCGCCGAACAATTCCGCCTCGATCAGTTCGGAAGGAATCGCTCCGCAGTTCACGGCAACGAAGGGGCCGGCGCAAAGCGCGGAATTCGCGTGCACGATCTGGGCTATGCGCTCCTTTCCGGCGCCATTGGGCCCGGTGATCAAGACGCGAACATCCGCCCGCGCCACGCGGCAGGCGAGCTCGACGACCCGTTCCATCGCATCCGAGGCGAATACGATGTTGCAGAGATCGTACTGTTCGGCCAAGCGCTCACGTCGACGGCGCTGCTCGTCCTGCAGCCGTTGGCGCTCGCGGGTCGTTTCCGCCAATTCCAGCAAATTCTCAACCGTCGCCAGCAGCTTGTCATTGTCCCAAGGCTTGCCGATGTAGTCCGCCGCTCCGGCTTTCACCAGCTGCACCGCGGCTTCCAGATGAGTCCAGGCGGTGAGCAAGACGACGGGCAAGTCGGGCTGCTGAGTCCGCAGCGCGCGGAACAGGACCGCACCTTCTTCTCCGGAGGTGGTATCGGCGCTGAAATTCATGTCGGCAATGACGAGATCGACGCGTTCGT
>Ga0193716_1002540_pt1 | contig 10233 bp, 13 predicted proteins | sample U2c1metaG_FD_145901 | JGI IMG/M metagenome (GOLD analysis project Ga0193716, IMG submission 145901) | Soil microbial communities from a riparian zone of the East river system, Colorado, United States - U2c1 | ecosystem: Environmental > Terrestrial > Soil > Riparian zone | place: USA: East River...
TATGTGTTTGTTTTCTACCATAAGTACATATACAGTGAGTGCCGATCGACAGAGCTCCTCGGCTGGCACACGTTCTCCCAGACTACAAAATCGAAACGCAAACCGAAAGCATTGGAGGAGGAGAAGAAGAAGAAAAACACGAATGCGGAGCCAACAATGTTAGATCTGTTTGTTGGCAAGACTGGCGATGGAAATGAAGGAGATGTGGTTATGAATGAGGATGGGACTATGGGGATGGACCCCGACGGCAACTCGGCTCCATACTAAGAATTACATCTTGCTCATCGTCTGCGTCGACGACCAACGACTTTTCTTCGTCGTGTGACAACACCTTGCGTGTATCTGCCCAATCGTGACAATGAAGGTTGTCACCACCTTTTCGCCAAGTTCATCCGTGCTATCCTCCATTAAATGCAGATTAGTTGCCAATTCAGAGCTCGAGTTCTTGGCTGTGGGCAAGCTTGATAGACTCGATGTCTATTCTCTGCAGCCAGAAGGACTGAAGCTCGAATGTGGCCTGCAGATTTGGGGTAGGATCCTCGCGCTCAAAGCTGTCCTGGTCGATGTGGGTCAAGAGACTTGTTTGTCTGTTCAATGTATTAAATAAATCATGCAGGAGTCAGGATGCGACAACCTAGTGGTCTTGACTGACCACCCCGACCCGGAACTCATATTTCTGTCATACACCATATCGCACTCTGGAACAAGAGACGTCCCAGAGTTGAAGGCACTGCACAATCTATCACTATACGAACGCAATGCACGCCCTGCAGAGTTCTTCAATGGTATGCTATTGGATCCAAGTGGGGTGATGTTGGTCGTTAGTTGTTATGCGGGGAAGCTGAAAGTTGTACTGTTAGAAGGTGGAGGCTACGAGAATGATTTTGACGTTTCGTGGGTTTCTTCTATCCTTCTTGTCGAATCATTTGATGTGTGTATTGAAGTTATGTTGGTGTGTTTAGGATCCACGAGCTTTCTCTGTTAGCTCTTACGTTCATCACGTCCAGCTCAACGGATGAGTTGTGTCTAGCTATATTACACATCGACCACCAACAGCGTCTGCAGCTGCTCTCACGCGAACTTGACGTATCGCCTAATAATGAGCAGCTCTCTCCCAAACCATCCACCCTACTCCCATCTACTCCACTTCCGCAGAAGTCTTTCCCAGGACCATTCGCCGGCGACACACTCCCCATCCTCATCCCTATCTCTGCCGCACCTTCCAACTCCTCCGTTGATACCGATGCACCAAATGGAGGCATCCTAATTCTGGGCGGCAAAAAGATCATATACTATGATCTCGCACCCCCTTCCGCACAACTAAAGGCGAAAGGCAAAATCAGTCGGACAGAGAAGAAAAAGAAGAGTGGGGAAAAGATGGAGGTTGACAAGGCAAAGGAGAAGGAGGAAGAGAGGGCGTGGAGAAAGAGGAAGGTTTCTGGGTGGGTAGAGTGGCCATGGAGCGAGGTTACGGGGTGGTGTAAGGTTACTGGTGAAGAGGAATGGTTGGGGCATAGGTTTTTTGTCGGAGATGCGTTTGGCCGGTTGGCGATGGTTTCAGTAGATTTGTCGCAAGAGAGGAAGATCACGTTGTTGCCACTGGGAGAGGTAATGTCCCACCAAAAACAACTCGACTATTTATTAATTTAACATGTAAAACAGACTTCTTCAGCAACGACACTTACGTACTTGAGCTCCCAAATCCTTTACCTCGGTTCCCACTACGGTGATTCCCAACTTCTTCGAATACACTCGTCTCCCGTCTCGGCGCTCGAAGTGCCTACATTACCTGTACCCAGTGATATTACTACAATCACCCCGTCACAACTGACTTCATTGACAACGAAGGGAAAAAGGAAGGGCAAGGGCAAGGAAAGGGTGTTGCGGATAGATGCGGAGGGTGATTATGGTGGCGGGACGAAGAAAGAAGGAAGAGGCATAATAGTGTTGGGCAAGGGCAGCTATTTAAGCATTTTGGAGGCATTCAAGAATATCGCACCGATTGTGGATGCTGCGCTGGTGGATACGGATGGAAGCGATCAGGTAAGCACATTCTTCCCCTCGGAATTTAACTGTGAATGTTTATGTTATCGCGTAAAGCACCAAATCATAACTTGTTCTGGAGGAAAAAACACCGGGTCATTGAATGTTGTGAGGAATGGTGCCGATTTCCAGGCGTTGGCTGTTGCAGAGGGACTGAGGGATATTGTTAGTATTTGGCCTATTCGCGCGTTGTTTGAAGATACGTGAGTCTTCATTCTCTTCGACTCTTTCTCACACAAGGTCTTTAATGACATTGGATAACAGCGTAGATACGCACATACTCGTATCAACTCTCCAGGACTCCCACCTCTTCCGATTCGAAGGTGGTAGCCGACTCGCACAAACCAGTTCATCGTCAACAGCACTCGTAACGAACGAACCCACCCTTGCACTTGGTAATATCCCCCGGAGACGATTACAGAAGGCACGACCTGGTCAAAATTCAGGTTTTGTGTATGTGGATTCATCTCTTGTGGTGCAGGTGACGAAGACGGGGGTGTGGTTGGTGGAATATGAAATGGCTTTGGGGCAGTATACCAAGGCTGGGGATGGATGGGTGCCTGGGAGAGTGCAGGGAGTAGAGAGTGGGAGTGGATGGAATGGTAGGACTATTGTTGCTGCTGGACTCAATGCTAGTCAGGTAGTGGTGGCATTGAATGGCGCGAGGTTGGTGTTGTTGAGTTTGAGCGAGAAGGACGACTTTAAACTTGTCGCGTAAGTGTTGGCCTTAGCTTTATGATATTTATCGGAGCTGATGACATCCTGAGAACAGCTTTCGCGATGTGGGCGACGCTTTCGCGAGCGAGATCTCTGCCGTCTCATGCACACCGCTTAACCCATCAAGAAATTTCACACACTACATTGCTACTTCATTTTGGGGCTCTAATTGTGTCAAGCTCTTCTCACCCGAATCAAACCTTACACGCATCTGTGAAACGCCTTCACTTCCCGCTCTTCCACGCTCTCTTCTACTACACAATTTTGGCCAAAGCACAAGTACCAAAGACTCTGATTACCACCCACACCTGCTCGTAGGGTTGACAGACGGCACCGTCGTTTCTTATGCGTTCGAGAACAAGGAACTGGTCGACCAGAGTATTTTTTCATTAGGAGATTTGCCTGTGTTTTTGAGCGTTTGTCAAGTGGATAGTCGGAAGACAGTGTTTGCTTGTGGAAGTAGAACGTCGATTTTATTTTGGGAGAGGGAGACGCTCCTCCATTCCCCGGTGATTTTGAAGGTACATGGCATGCCTATGGGATTTAATGTTCCTGGAGTTCTCATTTAATTTGGTTATATGCAGGATATCGTAGCGGCATCTCGGCTCAATACGTCGAGCTTTTCGTCCTGTCTGGTGCTGGCTACGTCGAATGGTCTTCTTATCGGTGACGTTAGGGATATCGACAAGATGCACATCCGCTCCGTGAGTGCCAGGAACTTATAATACTGTAACTATAGCTGACGACTGGCTTTAGATTCCTTTAGGTCTTGACAATCCTACACGCATAACGTACCATACCGTACTCAAGATGTACGGTGTCGCCTGTGTTCGGTCGGAGCCCTCGATGGTAGGAGAACCAGAGTCCGTTGCCAGCTCGTTCAAGATTTTGAATGAGACCTCCCTCAGCCGTAAGCGCCACATGGTTCGTTTTTGTGGACAGGACGCTTAACATTTTAAAATTGTCGCACTCAGAATTGGGTCAGTACGACTGCGGACAAGAAGAGGAGATCACGGCCGTCCATACGCTGTTGGTTCCATTTGATGAAGACAAGTTACCATGCTTTGCCGTTGGTTCCTGCAGGTATAAAGCTGGAGAGAAGGAACCCATGGAAGGACAACTCCTCATTTTCTGGGTCCACTCTGATGGTTCCTCAGCCAAGCTTGCTCCCGCTGCCTCCACGCCGCTAAACGGTTGCACTTACGCCTTTACGGATATCAATGGCATGATTGCAGTGGCAGTTGGCAGTTCGGTATGTCCATCGCCAATGTAAGAAGTATCAGATGCTTACGATTTTAAAGGTCATTGTTTTCCGTATCGCTGTGACAAGCGACGTGTCCACCACCCCCAGCTTTGCTCTACACAGAGTTGCAGAGTGGAACCACAACTATTATGTTACTAATTTGGTTTCTCATGGTAGTATTCTTATGTTGGGAGATGCGATTACTTCCGTCAGTTTCCTGAAACTCGATGGTACACGACTTGAAATGCTGGCCAAGGATTATGCATCGCTATGGCCCGTTTGTTTACAACGATGGAGTGATAAGAGTATCATAGGAGCGAACGTGAGCTGAGCCTGATTGCATTTGATGTATGTGCTTACTGACAAGAGGACGCAGGCGGAGCATAATTTATTCAGTTTCACTCTAGAAGAATCCGAGCTAGAAACCGCACTGAAAGGCGATGGCAGCTTCTACATCAACGATATGGTCAATAAATTCATACCAGGCATGTACTGCACACGTCCTGCACTGCAACGGAAAACCTAATAAATCTCTGAAGGCGCTTTGACCTCTCCTGATAAAAAATCGGATGATGCTATGCTCCAACCAAAACAGCTCTTCTTCACATCTTCCGGCCGCATTGGCGTCGTTGTCGATATCGGCGCCGAAATGTCATTGCACATGACAGAATTGCAAAGGAACATGGCACAAGTGATTACTCCAACAGGAGGACTTAGCCACACTAAGTAAGTCGATACCCCATTATACCATCCCAGTCACTACAAACAGAAACTGACCTGTCTTAGATTCCGAGCGCCGAGAAACAATAGAGGACGTAACGACGCAGAAGAGTCTTCGGTTGGCTTTCTTGACGGCGATTTCCTCGAACGATTTCTGACCTTCCCACATTCTTCGAGCATCGTAGACGAGATCATGAAAGGCGCGAGTCAAGCCGAGCGGTTGACGTTACCTCGGGAGAAGATACAGAAAGTTCTAGAAAGACTTCAAAGTTTGCACTGAAGAACAAATTCGACATGTATGTATACAATAGAAAATTGTATTATGAGTCCTTGGGTATCAAGACTGCAGAAAACGAAGAAACGAAGAGGCAGGACTCTGTGAGCGGAGACCAGACTCTCAAATAACGAATGTGGATGGCATGACAGTAAAATTGATATCAACGTGACCACAGCGATGAGATAGAGAGCTTGATGAATTGAAGAAACGGCACTGATGCCTGCAACGTGGTTGTCTGCCAGTCAACTGCAAACCGACCTTGATCCACATCAGCTTCCTGGTGCGGAGCAAAGAAGAAGCCAGCAACGAGTACGAGGTAGCTGGGATGCACAAGTAATCAGCAATTGGGCGGAGATGACTTGAACATGTTTGTTCACCTAAGGATGAGAATACTGCCTCGATGGTAATTGCTCTTCGCTTCGATATATGTGTAGGTCATCAGAAACACTGAAAGGATGATGACGATCACATCCCATCTTGGAAAAATCAGCCTGCAAAAGGCGGGCTCAATGTATAGTTCAAGTTGGACGCTAAACAACTTACGTGAATGTATAGGCAACTTTGCCCATCATAGCAGGTGCATACCAAGCGGAAAATGCTACCATGGCTGGAATCTGGAGGAGACACACTTGCAAGGCATACGCAGATCCAATTTCCATGCTGCAAGAGAGTCAGGTTATTGTCCTCCAAAGCCATCTACTGATGATAGCCCACCTGAGAGCAATATTGCCGTGCAGAGCAAACGATATTGCGTTCATGAACTCCGTCGTGTTTGGCACTAGAGCGAAAAGCGTGATACCTAAGAACTTCTCATCGATGCCGGAGCCTTCGAGGACGACATCGACAACATCGACAAGAATCTCTGCGGAAAATTAGACATGAGGTAACCGAATGCGTTCGATGATGGGCCTACCAGCAATAATAGCGTAGAGCGCCGTGCAGCCCAATAGAACTGCAGCGCTCATGGTTCGAGACCAGGATGGGGCTTCATGCCCACCATGACCGCCCTCCGTTTCGGCATCTCCGCTAAGACCCGAAATTCTTGCTCGTGCGGGAGATTGTCCATGGTTCTGCTGATGTCTAAGTGCGCTCACTGTAGCAACAGCGACAGCTCTGGTGAAATCATCGGTTGTCATACTGTCCGGCAACTGCATCGGTGAGATGCCCGTATTCTTGATGGCGTGATCAACACTTTCGAGTAAGGGTGTATAAGCGGGTTGCTGATGTCCGTGGGGGGGAAGGGTAGGAGCAGGAGCGTATGAAATTCTTCTGGTTGCTGAAGGTGATACTGGTGGAACCTGGCTTGATCCCGAAGCCTGTTGCGGTCTTGGAGTCGTGGCATCGCCGGTCGTCCTAGGCACGGGAGTTTGACTACGAGAGGGTGTTGTGCTTCCAGTGTTGGTCATGTTGCTTGGTTTCCGATTGAGCCCATGATGACTGGGTGTCGCATGAGTTGATCCCGTCGGTGCCAGTCGGTTATATATGGACAAGCGAGGCCCGGGTGGTCCTGGTAACTCCAAAGAATGTAGCAGTTGCTGTGGGTTTTGCCATATTTGAGACGCATGTGTTCTCAAAGAGAACCAAAGGCCGATAAGGTATGACTGGACGAAAGAAGCAGAGTCAGTTATCTGGATTACGGGTGGTTAGAAGGTGCTCACGAAGAGGAGGATAGCGGCGCAGAAGAACATCAAATCTTTGACTGTAGATTGATAGAATGGATCCTCCACCGGGTCGGGATGTTCGTAATAGCAGTGATCACATTTCCATGGTGCGCGAAGGCTGTCATACTGAGGGTCCGGACAGTCGCTGCAGACGAGTTGGAACTGCCGGTAAATTTCATAAGAGATGCAGTTCAACAAGTAAATGGGTAGAAAACACTCGCGTTTCCATAGGTTTGGTAAAACAACGTGGGTGTCAGAGTGCCGATGAATGCCATGATTAGCATCATGCTGGTGACACCAGCGCTCTTCGCATTGAACTTCTGTTCCTTCTTCTTTAGTGCACCACTACACATACTCAAGCCTGGCATTAACAGTGTACCCGCAAGTAAGCTGCCCACGATCGAACCCTCGACTAGGTGGCCCTTTCCTTCAGTAAGCATAATGCCATAGAGGATGATCTCAATTACGGAACCAAACGTCGCGTTGATTACTGCCCCCATTCCGATGGAGGACTGCGCGGAGATAGATGCGACGGCCATGCCGATGAAGTATGACAGCGGGATAACGCTGGCGAGACTCATAACGAAGATGAGGGCGCGAGAAGCGATGATATGGAGGATTGCTGGAACATGCTTTCCGGCTTTCTCGCGCTATTCTACGAAATCGAGTAGGAAGAAACCGTCAATGATAGCGAAGATGACCAATGGCAGGAGATTGATGAACATGATATTCACTCCGCCCACAGTGTACTTATAGTATTTCCATCCCACTGCCCGGTACGTACACAGCAGCACTTTTGATGTCGGCGATCCTGAAGACGGCGCTTGCTGACCTTCTGAAAGCCTCGGATGCTTGACGGAAAATTGAGGTGGTTGCATAGGGACGGGTGTACCATCTTCGTCTGTTATTCCCTCGGTACTGGGGGAAGAAATCACAACTGCTGGAGGAGCGGCGCAGAACCGAATTGAAGTGGGTCGCTCAAATAGGTATGTGATCAAGGCCCAATTTAGTTTTGCCATGGGGATGGTGATTACAAGGCCCCAGCATGCAATACAAACGATGAGGAGCAGAGGCGTGATGATTGTGATGAGGAAGAGCCAGAAGCACGCTTTACCCAAAAGGTCAGCGGTGTGGTGAAGTTCCTTGCTTGCTGAATTAGATGAGGAAATGGTGGCACCGTATGATTTTGAAGGCAGCTGGCTGGGACGAATTAAAGATGTGTTTTCGCTTGGCAAGGGGACAGGCGTCCAGGATACGGTTTGTGAGTGCTGCTGAGCGGTGCGGGGGGTAATGGTGGAATGCTTGGATAAAGGCACAGCGCCGTCTGAAGCAGTGGGCTCTGGGATGTCCGAATCTCGCGGGCGTTCCTCATCTTCAGCAAAAATATTGTCTTCATCGACTTCTCCTTCAACGTATTTGCCAAAGGGCCATGCGATGTACCAACCAAGACCAAAGACAAGCGACGAGTAGCGTTTTCCGCCCTGTGGGACAACATAGAGAAGGACTGAGACGGCGAAGCAGGACAATGCTAACCACCATCCAAAGAATACAACCCAGAACAAGTTCCCAGGCAAAAGATGGCGCTCGGCTTGAGCTGATGGAATAGAGTGCAGTGCTTCATCTGCATAACGAGTTACCGATCGAGACTTCTTGTACAACGCTGGCTTCCAGATAGGAAGTCCGAAAGGATGCTCGACATTGATGAGGGATTGACGGTCTTTCAATGTAATTGGGTCCTCATCCTTGTCAGTGCCACCATTTTCGTCATCCTCATCCAATACGTCTTGTTCCGTTGCTGCCGCTTTCCCCCTACTTCGCTTATGTCCATCCTCTTCTTCGTCAGCATCACTGCCCTCTTCGCTCACAGCTTCGTCAGGAAAACCCCTGCGACTGTTCAAGCTGGTGCTTCTTGTCCCGCGATGAATTGAGCCCCCAGACATGCTCCGAACGACACCAGGATGTTGCTGCCTTACGGTAGGGGAAACAGGTCTGTGTGAGATGGGGAAGTATGACGTGCCTGCATGGTGATGTGAAGGAGTATCAGTTGCTGTCCAACGAGCAGAGCTTTGGCTACTGCTGCGATGAAGCTGGGGGGAATGGTGAGAGGGCGTCGGCGTCGTGGACAAGACCGGGGAATCGTCGTCTTCTCCGACGTCGGAGAGGTCTGACGAGGATGGTCTATTCGACATTGTGGTCAGTGGACTTGCAGGGATAAAGCTTGAAATGGAAGTCAGTCTAGTGCCACGGACTTTGAATTTTATACATCTGTAGTGCATCCCAAGAAAATAGTACTGACATAGATGAAATACACGGTCGTGTCATAAGGTTAGGATATAGAAAAAGGAAGAGATTAACAATCCACACCCAAATTTATTCGATGGTGTTATTTCCTCAACAACTTCTCATGTAGCTCAGCGCCCTTCAGCTTGGCGCGCAAATATTCCAACCGTGTCTCATACCGCGCGGTAACCTCCCCGCGTCTTTTGCGGATATCAGCCAATTCTATCTCAAGGGCCATGATTTCGGCGTCCTCCTGATCAGTCCCTGTGACAGGTCGCGCTTCTGCGAAACTGCGTCTGTCGATAATTTCGCTCTCAGCTAGTGCGGATAGTGGGAGATGGGCGGTGCTGCGGGCTAGGTTCACACTCGAGGAGCTGCCAACGCCGAGGTGGCCGAGGTTAGATGAGGTGCCGGGTAGCGGGGGAACGGGGGGAAGGCCGTGGCTGCTGTTTCCGCGGGACGAAGAAGATATAGATGAGAATGAGGTCTTGCGCAGTAATGAGACTGATTTATTGGTTGCCGGTGTTCGTTTAGAATGCTGCGATTTTGCAGCAGAGAGTGTTGTGCCTGCTGACGCGTTGGAACGGATTGACAGCGCGTCAACGTCCGCCCCACGTCGTTTTCGATCGGGTGTTAGAGTCCAGTTTGAACCGTCCCCATTGTGACTCCGACTCTCTTCAGATGATGGAGATACTACGGACTGAAGACGAGAAGGCTGATTCCGGCGCCGGGTTAACGTACTCAGTTCTAAGCCGTTGAATGCATCCATCAGCCTCCTTCCCTCCGCTTCCACCACCCCGATCTCATGCCGGATGTCCCTGGCAGTTCGGAGATTCTCGTCGTCAAAAACGTCTTGCATGTTCATCGAAGAGACAGGCTTGAATCCTGGGCCAATCGTTTCGGTCCCAGATATACGCACGGGAAATGATGATGGAGGGGTTGCAGTAGCCAAGCGCCGTAAGCTTCTAGTTGTGGATCGGGACATGCTGTCCGTAGGGCTCAGACGCTGGTCCGCGGTATTAGCACCCGGCCTCGAAGTAAACGTCGCGTCATATGGTGTTCGAGACAACTCCGTTCGAATAGACGCCTCGCTTCCTTTTCTAGATAGTGATCGTGGCAGCGCTCGGCGGAAAACATTGGAAGTGGTAGAACTTATAGAGAATATAGAAGAGGCGTCGCTTGCTGCTGATGTATCCTTGAGGGCAGATGATGATTGTCGTCGGCTTGCTCGCCGGAATATGGTGGATACTGTGGAAGTCATCGACGGTTTCTTGTGGAGGGAGGGGGTTCGC
>Ga0193716_1002541_pt1 | contig 10233 bp, 16 predicted proteins | sample U2c1metaG_FD_145901 | JGI IMG/M metagenome (GOLD analysis project Ga0193716, IMG submission 145901) | Soil microbial communities from a riparian zone of the East river system, Colorado, United States - U2c1 | ecosystem: Environmental > Terrestrial > Soil > Riparian zone | place: USA: East River...
CCCATACCATCCCATGGCCCACACGGCACACTCTCGAGGGGAGGAGAACTGCAAGAGCGGGAGGAGGCACCCCGTATACTGGGGCCCATACCATCCCATGGCCCACACGGCACACTCTCGAGGGGAGAAAAACTGCAAAAAAAGAATCAACCACGATGCTGCGAGGAATTAAAAACTTACTTTAATGCTCCGCTTATAAATAAAAGCGATTGAAAATAATCTGGAATAAAGGCTTCAGCATACATAAATGATATTCATACAACTTACCTAATGCGCTCATTAACACCCTATGAGTGAAAACAAATTAGTAAGTGGATGGCTGGGAAGAATGTACTTACCTTGGAAATACCGGATGACGCGTACAATTGGTCACTGTCATACCCCCCTGCAGTGGAGTATGGCAGTGATCAATTGACTGCACCATCCGTTAACCCAATGACATCAATTGTGGTGGAGGAGAGGAAAGGAGAATGAACGAGCAAGCAACGCGCGACGCGCATCTTGAAAAGTTCAACTGTTTGCGCATGTTTTCATATTCCCACGCCGCCACCAAACAGGGCATCAAAGGTCACGACGTCACGTGACCTCGACATGAGGTTCAGGCGTGCTCTTATCGCGATTGCCCCATCTCCCATCTCTCTCATTCCCTCCACTCATCAGCATGCCCAGAACCACACAAACCGCTAGACAATCGACTGGAGGAAAGGCGCCACACACAACAGCCATCTTGCGTCGCCATCCAGGCTCATTTGTGGCCTCTGGCAATATTTCAGCCACTTCAGCCATCCCAAAGGACAGCAATCAGGTGAATAATATTTGTTTACTACTATTCTTGGCACTGATGTCCAGAGCAGAGAAACTGTTATATTTGCGTTAATGGAGGCAATTTGTACTTGTGTGATCATTGCCCCCGCGCCATTTGTTCCGAGCATATCCCCCTACCGGCTGGCGTCAATACCGCCAATTCAACTTTTGTATGCCCCGCGTGCCATATCAGTATTTTTTCTAAACCAATACAACCTTATTTTGTAAGTGTTCCAACTAATATTCCATTTCCATTCCGTTTGTTAAAATTGAATGATCAGGGTTTCTACCGAGGCACGCCATCAATTCTTAATCAACACAATTCTACTTGGGTTCCAGTTCTCAACAAAGACCAACCGCTGGTATTGCAAGGAGCTTACCAAATGGCTGCCAGATCCCAAGTTCTGGACACCTCTCTGCTTATCATTCACTTCATTCTCTCCGATATTTCTCCGGGTGGTAATCCTGCTCAAATTGTGTCTGCAATGATGAGTGCATTCTTGACTCATGAGGAACTCTTGTACCGTGAGATACCTTTCACATTCGCAAACACCAAGGACGTTGGGGAGCATGACAAGCGAATCGAAGGTCTAATGAACGAAATTCAAAAGTAAGTAAAGGCATTATTAGCCAGCATGCATGTTCATTTGTCGCTCATTTTGTTAGGTTTGAGTTTCAGCGAGTTGTGATTTTCATAACGGACCACTCTCACGATGATACAGGGGAATTATACAACAGTCCCAATACAACCAGTACGGTCGCATCTGTGAGTAATATTATTCATTATATTGTATTAATTAACAACCCTGTTGCTTGAGCAGGTCATGGACTATCTGATCCCACCCGTACTTGTATCGTATCTCAAACCCAAAGAGTGCACTATGTTTATACTTGCCTGTGGCGCTCTTGTTGAACAACAGAGGGCTTTTAATGATCTTGTCAAGTCTGTTAAAATGTAGGTAGCCCATTCACCATATATTGCAGCAGCTAATCATAGGATGTGCAGCCTTAATCTCAACCACCTCATCGCCTTCACAGCTCCAGAATTTCAAGCTATCCTCACTATCAGCTTTTTCGTGGACTTTACTCAGCGTATACTCATTGAAGGGTTTGATCTGAATCCTTCATTCAGAGCAATACTCAATGCGACAAATCAGTCACCTCTTGGTCGTCACACAAACGTCGTTCATATTACCCAGGTCCAAGACAACAACATGTTGAAACCCATTGCTAGGAAGTTTGTCTTTACACACCCACAGTTTCGGCCTTGGGGTCTACGGCTGCCAATCTCTTGTGAGAAGTGTGGTGCACCCCAACCTTGGGGGGACGTGATGAACCAGAATTCCACTTATGTCTTTTATTGCCGTGGTAAGCAATGTTCTGGTGAGTTTCGGGCGGAGAGGCCAGCTGGATTTGATAGAAATGAAACTAAAGGAGGTCATTGGATGGAGAAGCAGATTACCATTTGAAATGTATCTTTGTAGTTGTACGTCTTCCGCCTGCTGAATATGCCTATCAAGGACATTTGGATATATATGCCACTTCTATTCATTACTGCGATTCTCTTGTATCTAATTATGTCAATCTTTGATATATTGTTTTCTAGAGTGGCATTCATTGAAGTTGAAAGTATTCATATACCTTATATGGCTCATCCGCTTCCTTTTATAGTTGTGGCTGTGATGTTGTGGCTGAAATCTTGTGGCGTGTTTAATTGACGTGTCAGTGTCATGTGATGGTTGATTTTCCAAATTTGGGTGGTTGGTTCACAGCTATCCATTCTCATAGTGGAGCGCAAAAGAAAAAGATCCACATCTTTCAACCTTCTCCCCATGTTGACAGTTCCAACACTGAAGGAATATATATGGGAAGAACTTACCAGTATCATCCAAAAACATTCTTTCACACACCTACAAGGGAAGGATCTGGGTGGCGGGGCAATGAAAAAGTTCCGGTGTGGAATTGGCTGGGATCAGTTAGTTATATATAATACTGACTGATTTATTTTTAGGGTCAGGATCCGATCAGAATGGCTGGAAGTTGTATCTGCCATGGACTCTTCGGAACACTCCAGTCAACTTGGCCAGCCCATAACAAAGGAAGAATACCACCGCATTGCACTGACAATAGCATATGCCATTAGTAATCCATGTGACTAAATATCGTACTTTATAGTTCAATCAACTAATATTTGTTTGGGACAGATCAGACTGAGTGGGATGTCACTCGAATGGCTGACCGTGTGAAGAACAGGCGTCCCCAACCAGATGGAGATGATGATACGGCAGAGCTAGCCAAGTTCTTTATTAATCCTCAATTTGGACATTTTGATGAGCCCAGTACTGTACTTGATAAACATGGGCGTATAATGGTGTGGCATTTGCCCAAAATATATTCTCCATTCCGAACGGTGTGTATTTTCCTTGCTCTCTCTTGGTTGTGGTAGTATATGATGCTTAAATGAAATTGCAGAATGAGCTCAATTGTGCCACAAAAGATATTCGGAAGCCATTGGACTCAATGATGAGTTCCTCCAATTCCAGTACAAACCCAGGGTGGCGTAACAGTCATTTTCATCCTGGTCCTTGCTTTGGATCTGGAACCCTGAACATGTCCCCTGCCTGGTTTCAAAATTCTCATGAGGTGTGATCAATTTAATTTTAATTGTATCATTTAGTTGAGGCAAACTGTAAAGCGGCTTGAGGATCCACTTTATGTTTCAGGTGAAATCCGAACTCAATCTGCCTCCGACTTCCTCCGCACAACAATCAGTGTTGATATTATATGCAATGCCATTACTGCCCTGGTCGCACCCCAGCAGTACGATGTGGGACTCGATGCTATTCAGCTTATCAAGCAAGGCACACATCTTCATGGTACCCATCCAAATATAGACCATTGGATTTCAGTGTGGTCTGGCTTGGCAATTATTGTAAATAGAAAAACCCCTTGGCACAGGGACCAGGGTGGTGCACCTACCCATTATGACCTTCTTCTCTCCGCAGGCACACACACAGACTGTGTATTGGATATTCCTATATTAGGTTTGACATTATCATACCTTCCAGGAACTGTTGTTGCTATTGTTGGTAAGGTGATAGGGCATGGAGTTAGGGTGTGGGATGGAGGGGAGAGAATTTGCCAAGCAAGGTTTATTAAAGATGCAGTTCATGATCGGCTAGGACTGGTACGGCCTGAGTGGGTTAACCACAATACATACATTGGCTTGGCTTGATCAGATAACGTTTCAGCAATTATGTAAATTTCTTCAATTGGTTAGGTTAATTACTACATAGATAGGAATATGATTTACCCTGTTGGATAGTTGTCGGATCTGTCAATTAAAGTTTGGCTAATTGTGGACACACCGCCACGGAATTTACCCGGCATGGTTCAACTATTATCTGATTGAATTGACTGGTTGGATCCATCAATTAAAGTTGGACTAATTATGGACAGAGGAATTCATGCAGCATGGTTCGACTACAATCCGATTAAATTGACTGCATTCCCTCCCCAACACATTCACCACTGTAAAACATCTCATGAGGGAAAAAGTCAAAACCAAAAGGAAATCCGATGTTAAGGAAATGGTCTACGTCGATGGGGTTAGCAGGAGAGGGAAGCCCACCTTGTCTCTTCAGAGTGTCTCCCCATCCCCCCCACCAATTACTCCTTCTCCAAGCAAGTCTAGAAGGTCTATGAGAGGTTCTGAGTCTCCTTCAAAAAGACAAAGGATCCATTCTCCCCAATTTTATGTGGGCAATCCTGATGATGATGGTCAACCCAGAGTCCGAACAACAAAAGTATGCATTATACCATTCATGATTTTTGTAGACCATTGACAACTTGATGAAATAGTCACAAAATGACTTCCTAAGGGAATGGCTCCATTATCGCCCTCGCTACCTACAGGCCTTATTGGGTTTAGATTCCCAAAGAGGAGGTGCTATATGTTCCATCTGTGGCGTTGCTGAAGGGTCCCTCCGATGCAAGGATTGCTTTGGAATGCATTCATTGTGTCGGGATTGCACTCTGTCTTCACACCGGCTTCTACCCTTCCACAGACTGGAGAAGTGGAATGGATATTGCTTCCTGAATACTTCACTCTTTGAACAAGGGTTTGTGTTACGGGTTGGGCATGGAGGTTCAGTATGTCCAACAAGCCAACAAGATCAAGGGCCTTGGGAGGACATACCTGCCATGTACGATGATGGATCCCTTTCAGACGATAGCAATATCCAGGAGGATAATCATGATTGGCAGCAGGAGATAGTTATAACGGACACTGCAGGCATATTCAAGCATCGGATATCTTGGTGTTCATGTGATGGTCCCCCTGACCAACCCATGCAGCTTTTTCAACAGCAGCTGTTTCCAGCCAGCCACCATAGGGTCAAGTCCGCATTTACTTTCAATGTGCTGGACCATTTCTACCTGGACGCTATGGAATGTAAAACGGCAGCTATGAGCTTCTTCCAGAAGCTCAGAAGGTTGACTAACAATAGGTTCCCATCAAAAGTCCATGTGAGTGTCATGCATGGAAGATGTGAACCTTGTGCTGACACCTAGTCAAGAATCGTTACAGGGAGCTCATGCGAGTGTCAAGACAGTGGCGGGATTTGCTTGTTAGAAAACGGTTTGGTTATGGTCATGAGACTGAGAAAGTTCCAGGAAATGGAGACTTGGCAATATTTTGCCCTTCATGTCCCCAACCTGGTATCAATCTTCCTGATGGCTGGAAAGATGATCCTCATTGGTGAGTGGCAATATAATTCAATGTTTACGGTGGGCCCGAGTCGGCCGATGGTCTTTGGCAAACCGGCCAAACTATTATGTTTGACTGGTTATGGTGCCCTCTGCCAAAGGGCTATGCTCAACAGCATCACATTGGCTGAGAAATAACTCATCGACTCAAGTGGCATATGTCTCTGCAGCATTTAATCAATACATATATTCTGTGATGTTGACTGGACATTTTTATTAGGTGGTTATATCGAAGAGTTATTGTTGCTGATGGCAATATGTCTGCTCAACATATGAAGATGCAAAGGCCAGAGTTAGATGTAGCCCTAACAGATGGTGAGGGGTATGTGGTGGAGGACATGCCTTACCGATTGCATCTAAAAACTGCTGTTGAGATAAAACAGGTGGGAATGTTAGTTAAACTACCTGATCCCACACTTCAAAATCCAACAGAAAAGCACTTGCCGAAATCACAGGGCTCACAAGGAACTGGACTCTAACAATAACTTAGATGCATCTGGTTCTGGGGCTTGTGCCTGTGGCCGTCATGGCTGTTTTATCCCACACACAATGGCAGACTTTCAAAAGGGTGAACGGTACGCTGAATTTATTGATTATATGCTATAAAGTGCTGAGTGTAATGGTGTATTAGCCAAATGAATATTGATTATTCAATCTGCAATGCCTTGAAGTACAAAACTGAAGGACTTCCCCATGGCCTAGTTATCTATGACATTGCATGTCAATGGTGGATTAATTTTCTCAGGAGGCTCCGGAAAAATCGCCAATATCTCAGCATCCCCGATGTTATGTCAATTATCACTGCAGTGGGCTCATTTCATTTAAGTGCTCACATTCCTGAGTGCTTTGTAAAATTTAGCCTGCACTTCGTGCTTGGCTCTGGGCAAATTGATGGTGAGATACTGGAAACCCTTTGGGCAGGCTTCAATCCAATTTCTTCCAGTGCCAGAGCCATGAGTGCAGCTCACCGAAGGGAGGTATATGATGACCACATGCGGGATTCTAACTGGAAAAAGCATGTTGGGATCTGTGAGTAATCATTAATTTTTATAATATCCTGAAATGTCTGACACTTGTATTTATGAGTTATGACGCTACTTAAAAAATTCAAACGGGCAAAACATAGCCTGGTTGAGGCCAAATCAGCCTATGTTGGGCTGGAGAATTCATTAGACACTGCTGTGGTTAACCGGTGGAAAGATCAAGAGAAAGTTGCAATGGAAGAGAGGGGAGAGCGTCTCAGGATATTTGAAGTCAAGACAAAGAAAGGTATTTATTTTGATGATGCTTGTTGGCTTGTGCATATGTATTAGCTGATCCTGCTTAGAGCCAACTCAAGCACAAATTCGCCTTGATCTGGTAGCTAAGCAGAGCAGTGGCACTATTGATGGCAGTTTGGCTTGGTTATCCATGGGAATTAATCTGGAAAATGAACAGTGCGCCATCATCCACATATGCTCTGCATCTGAATTATATGTTAATTAAATGACAGAGACAAAATTCGGTTGGATATTCGGAAACTCTCAGTATATGCTGCTATGGGAGATCGTACGTCAATCATGGACCGTCAACATCGACTGTTGAGGAGAATCCGCGCTTTCCATGCCAAAAATTACCTTGTCATAGATGGCATTGCAAATAATGATTCCAACATCATTCCGCACCCAATCTCCTTTGATGAGGATGAAATTCTGCAAGATGATGAAGATCCAGAGGATATGATGGCATTTGAGGATGATGATAATGATGATGAGGAGGAGGAGGAGGAGGGAGGGGGAGGTGAAGATGAGGAGAGAGAGGAGGATGGAGAAGACGATGAAATATCAGCTGTCAATGATGAGGAGGAAGAATCCCCTGAAAGAATGCAGTTGATGATGCCTTCATCACTGAATGCTACTGACATAATCCATCTAGGAGTAGAGGATCTGGCGGCTCAGGAGTTGGAACTCAGGAAGGGACAGGCGAATGATGCTCTGGAACGGCTACGTCTGGCTCTCGCAAACAAAGCCTTGCTTTGGCGGACAAAGGTCCATGCAGCAAATACAACAAAAAAAAGGACACGGGCTTGGGCTGATATCAAAAAGGTTCGGCAACAGGTGGAACAACATGTCAGATGTTACCACAGGGCCCGCCATGCTTTGGCCAATCTTGGTGCTGATTTGGAGACAATGGAAAAGTATAAAAAAATTGGCAAGGCTGACCTCCGACTTAGTGGTGATGTGGTGGACCCAAGCCGATTGGGACAACGAAATGATTCACTTGCATGGTTCTGGAGAACAGGAGGTTACAATGCAGAACAGGAGGATAGTTGGATGCAGGAATGTACGTGAAGGCCATGCATGATTCCATCTTCTAATCCATTTGCTTCAGTTTATCGAGTAAACTTCTTGCGTGCCAAGGCCCGTTTTGATAGATGGGATGAAGAGATGGAGACGGTCCGTCATGAAATGATGTGGTGTGTGTTATATTTCAGGAACAAAAAGAAGACATGGTTGGGACATGTGGAGAAATCAAGGGGGAAAGATGGCCATATGGCCTATGCCTATAAGCAAGCAAAGGTATGGGAGGATTTTGAGATGGAGGCCTTGATGAAGTTTGGAGGGAAGATGGTACAAATTTAGATTAGCCGATACAGTGAAATCGAATATGGTGAATTGGCCCATACAATTAACATCACACTGTGGGCTGCTACAGTGTGATCACAAACAGGTCATCAGCCAATACGATAGTATCAGAGAATTGGCCGATACAGTATGATCGTATATAATGAATCGGCCGATCCATTACAGATGTACAGGTACAATACCATCAGAGAATTGGCCGATACAGTGTGATCATATATAAAGTGTGATCATATATAATGAATCGGCCGATCCATTAAAGATGTACATGATGGTAGCAGCCCATACGAGTCTATTGCATCAGCCGATTGTGGCATACTCGATATAATTGTATCGGCCGATGTACTGTAATACCGTATGGTTATATTGCATCGGCCGATTGTGGCATATTCGATGGGATTGTATCGGCCGATATAATACCGTGTGGTTACATTGTGTCGGCCGATTGATCAAATACAATAACATGGTATGGGCCCATGATATCACTGATTTCCAATGATAGTGTATAGGCCGAGGTCAGTACAAAGACACTGTATGGGCCAATGCCACCAGCACTCTACTATTCAATTGTATCGGCCGATGGTTTAAACATTGGGTCGGCTGATTGCTTAATATGAAATGACACTGAATCGGCCAATATAATTAAACTATATAGTTTTATTGTATCAGCCGATTAATATATCTGTGGGCACACTTTATTGGCCAATAATTAGGCCAATACAATGGCATGATATGTAAATCAGCCGATACAATGTTATCATATATTACTCAACCAGCCTAGACAATAGACTTGTATGGTCTGCTACCATGGGCCAATACGATGCCATTGGATATACACTTATTGGCCGATATGAGGTACCATAGAGGTATAAATTACAATTTATCGGCCAACACGATACCCCCAATGTCTATTGGCCTTCACGTTCAAATGGTGCGTCAGCCTAAGCGGTGTGTCCGTTTTATTGCAGTCCATCAGCCTTTACATTTGGCTCGTACGTCAGCCCATCCGGTGCATTCGTTTTATTCTAATATATCGGCCCATAGGGTCCCCCGGTATGGGCCCATACGTGCCCATCGCAATTTCTGTTGCAATCGGCCGAGATTGGCTGGTTCGATGTTATCGGGCATTTGTACACGTCGGGGCTTACAGTGTTATCGGTAGATTATGACTGAACCATGTCGTTCCCCGTCGTTTGGGAAGACTCGCATGGAAATCCATCAATGTAGTAGTATCCCTCGTGGAACAAGAACGGATGAAAGGCGATGCAGAGTATTCATGCGCCGTTAACAATCTCCGTACTCGACAATGTACGCTTGAAGACATTGATCTTTTCAACAGTCGTGTCATCAAAAGCGCTCAAAATCCAGACGGCATTGACATGAACACTGCTAACAAGGCAAGTGTTACTGCCATCATGTCCACCAATTTATTACGTGAAACTATTAACGCCCAAAAAGCACATGCCGATTGTACGGGACTGGATTCACCAACGTTGATTACATGTGCCGCACTTGATAACATTCTATGTGGTCCTAGTGGGAATGAAATAACCACACACCTCTTGAATATGAACATGACAAAGCTTACTGCGGAAGGTGCTCTTCCAGGATTCGTACCTTTATATGTAGGCATGCCCATAATTCTTCGTCATAGAAATATTTCTACTGAACTCCGTGTGACAAACGGCTCACAAGGTTATGTCAGGCAGATCAACACGGACAACACTACTGGTGGTCTCACTTTTGCTAAATCTGTCATTGTCGAGTTTCCTATGAGCAAGGCAAGTTTTGAACAACTTCCCGATCACTATTTTCCCATAACCCCCATATCCTGGACTTTTGCTACAAAAATAAAAGGAGAATTAATCCGTGTTAATAGACAACAGGTACCCATCCAACCCACGTTTGCCGTCATGGGCCATTCTGCGGAAGGCAAAACTTTACCCAATGTTCTTGCTGATTTGCATGAAGGTGGATTTGCCGCCTACGTTATCGCTTCACGACCGACCTCACATGAAGGATTATTTCTTTGTAGGCCAGT
>Ga0193716_1002545_pt1 | contig 10220 bp, 13 predicted proteins | sample U2c1metaG_FD_145901 | JGI IMG/M metagenome (GOLD analysis project Ga0193716, IMG submission 145901) | Soil microbial communities from a riparian zone of the East river system, Colorado, United States - U2c1 | ecosystem: Environmental > Terrestrial > Soil > Riparian zone | place: USA: East River...
CCAGGCAATCGCGCTGTTGAGACCGAAGGGTGCGAGCGATGCGGGCAGCAAGAAGACGCCCGAGCCGATGCTGTTGCCGACCACCAACGCCACGCACATCCAAAAGCTGAGAAGCTGCGGGCGCGGCGTGGTCATGGAGCGACACTATAACTTGACCATAAGCGTCTCGCATTTGACATTAATGCGGAACTCGGGCTCTCACCTGCTGTTTGATGCGACACCGTCCTACAGAATTGGCGTACCCTTGGGTTGAGAATAAGCGATCCGCCCCGATGAAGGGATGCTCCGGTGCTACCGGAGTTCTTAAGGGGCAAGGAAGAAGGGGCGAATAATGATCGACGCCGAAGTGGTGCGACTCCGCAAATTGCGAAATGTGGCCTTACGGGCGCGGGCATTGGCCAAGGCCTTAGAATCTGATTCCATCGACCATGGCGTTTTTGCCGAAAGCGCGATCATGTGTTGGACCATTTCGCGAATTGCCACAGGGCATCTGCGGGCGCATCCGTACCTGAGCTACCAGCAAGGCCCGAGCCGGACTCGTGAACTCGCCGATCGGGCGATCGCATCGATAGCTGCCTTCACTGCGCGTCGTCAAAACCGGCGCTTCACCGTGTATGCGCCGGAACTTCAAAGCGTCGCACGCGAAGTTGCCGACGTGCGCGCGCTGACTTGGTCGGCTGATCTCAGCGATGCACTCGGGCGCGCGCAATTGCAATTGCGCGGGCTTGCGCAGCGACTCGATGCGGGCGCGCGCCATGAGTCGGGCGCGGTTTCCATGCCGCGGGGCAACGCCATCGTTCGCGCGGAAGCGAATGGCGGCGCACTTGAGGATATGGGCCGGACCACCTGGCCGTATCTCGCGATTTAGCGCGAGCTTTTAACGGCGCACTTTCCGATCTGACAACGGACGTTGAGGATTCCTACAAAAGTCGCAGCGTTCCGCCGATCGCTGACGGCCTGATCCCATCGCACTATGGCCCATCAACGGGTGCACATAGGAGCCAACCATGGGAAGCGCAATTATTTCAACGCCGGCGAGTCCGGAAACGCCACCGTTGGCTCCCCACGATCCGCCGGAGCCTGCACCACAAGCTGCGGCCTGGCGGCGCGCTCTTCGGGTGATCGGCTACGTGCCGCCCAAGGATTATCGCATGGGCAGGACCACCGTCGTCCGAAACACGGTTCGCAAGTGATAGGCCATGGACAAAAAACAGCTGATCGCGATCGGCATTGCCCTGCAAACCCAGGTTCTAAAAGCTTGCCCTGTACATCACCAGCTATATTTCGACGACGAGGTGAATCCGGCGAGCGCATTCGCGCTGGCCATTGATCTGGTACGCAAGCGCAAACCTTATGTCGAGGAATTCAACAACGACGAGCACGAATTGACGGACCTGCTCAGCGATACGCTGGCGACAACGCCCATCGGTTGCCCTGAGTGCCAATCGGCGGTGAAACTGAACTCGCCGCCCGATTCATGGCGACCTGACATAACACACTACAAAATGCCTACTATTGCCTTGTTTTGAGACCTGCGACAGCCACTCCCGCACGCCGGAAATGTAGAGTTGCGGCGCGATAAAAGTGGAGGATGTCATGGTCGAATTAGTATCTCGCTGGGGCAACGGCGCCTTGTTGTTCACGTTTCTGCTGATAACCTACGCGGTGATCATCACCCTAAGGTAATTCGGCGCGTGCTCTCAAGCGCGGACCGGAACTGACTTCCGCAATGACTCGTTTTGATTTCCACAGCACCACGCTGTAGTAACAAACGTAGTAGCCCATCAGCACGAAAAACAACGCGACGGTCAGCGGACTTTGCAGCATGCCTGCCGATGCAAATGCCGGGCCGGCCGAGTCAGCGGCAACCGCATGGGCGGCAGGCGTGCCGCCGTACTCCTGCACGAACCGATAGACAAGGCGCCCGAGAAACAATAACGAAACCGCGATGCCCGTGTAGGTATGCGGCACGTAGTAGAGCTGCTGATCTATTTTGAGGAAGCGTGTGCGCGCCGCGCCCCATAGCGCCAAGGCGACGCCGGCGGCGACGCCCGCCAAGACTGCGGACAGGAATTCCGCCGACCGCCATGCGACCGGCAGCAGAAGGCAGCCGACTATCAACAGCATGACGATACGCACTTGCATGCGCACGCGCCGCAGTTGCTGCTGACCGAAGCTGCGGCGGAGGCGCCGGTAGATGACGAACACCGTCACCGCCGCGATCAAAAACGGCCCGATTTTCGAAAAATCTGCTTCCATTTGCCCGATACTACTACACCCATGGGAAACGCGAGTTTGGCGTCGGGGGCAAGAAACGAATTGACTCGCGGAGTCGGCGCTTGGGGCGCGATCGCGGTCAATGTCGCCAACATGATTGGCACGGGAGTCTTTCTCAAGACCCGAGTCATGACCTGCAATGTCGGCAGCGCCGACACAGTCCTGTTGGTGTGGCTCGCGGCGGGATTGTTGTCGCTGGCCGGGACCTTCTCCTATTCGGAGATCGCCGCCATGATGCCGGAGGCGGGAGGCGACTACGTTTACCTGCGGCGTGCCTATGGCAAGGCGGTGGGTTTCTTGTACGGCTGGATGACCTTCGCCGTTGCAAAGGCCGGATCACAAGCCGCTCTCGCGGTCGGCCTTGCCATATTCATGAACGTGGCCGTCGGCGGGGCATTGGAACATTGGCAGCTCCAGGCCAGCCCGTTTGGCTTTCACCTGGGCGTGAGCGGCTTGACGCTGGTCGCCCTTGCCACCATTTGGACGGTGGCGCTGATCAATTGCGCCTCCGTGACCTCGGGAGGGCGTACCGCACTGACGTTGACGATCGCGAAAGTCGTGTTGATTCTCTGTGTGGGCATCAGCGCGTTTGTTTTTGCGCCGGGTGACTGGACGCACCTGGCAGGATCGGGAATCGCCGGCACTTGCGAGGGAGTCGCAGCCAGTGCGCGTGGCGGCTATGCAGGTTTCGGCGCCGCCATGCTCGGCGCGCTCTGGGCCTATGATGGCTGGAGCAACGTGGCGCCGCTCTCGGGAGAAATTCGCAACCCCCAGCGCAATTTGCCGCGCGCCTTCGTCGGCGGCATGCTCGTTGTCGCATCCTTGTACTTGTTCGTCAATGTTGCGTATTTCTATGCCATGACGCCGCTCGAGATTGCGAGCGTGCCGACCAGCTCCTCCGTAGCGACGGAAGTATTGCAGCGCTTCTTGGGACCCATCGCGGTCTCCATGACGGCGGTTGCGCTCATGATCTCCTCGTTCGGCTCGCTGCATTCCAGCGTGCTCGCGAATTCGCGTGTTCCTTACGCCATGGCGCGCGACGGCTTGTTCTTTCGCGGGCTGGCCAAGCTGTCGCCCCGTTCGAACGTTCCCGCGCGCGCGATCGTGGCGCAGGCCGCCTGGGGCAGTGTGCTCGCGCTGTCGGGTTCGTACGATACCCTGACCGACTCTGTGGTATTCGCCTCGTGGCTCTTCTATGGGTTGAGTACCGGGTCGCTATTCATTTTCAGACGGACGATGCCCGACGCGCCGCGGCCCTACCGAGCGCTGGGCTATCCTGTGGTGCCCGCAATTTTTCTCCTGGTGACAGGGGCGCTGCTGATCAACACGTTCATCGCGGCGCCGCATGAGGCGCTGCGGGGCGTCGGGGTATTGTTTGCGGGACTACCGCTGTACTGGTATTGGTCGCGCAAAAACCCGAGTTCGTAGCTAGTGATCTTCGCCCGGCAGGTCGAATACCAGCACCTCGGCCTCCTTGCCGCGCTCGAGATGCAGTTCCGTGCCGCGAGTCACTTGCAGCGCGTCGCCCGCATCGAGGGCAACACCGTTCGCCGTCACCGCGCCGCGCGCCACATGCACATACATGCGCCGCGCGGATTTCACCTCAAGATCCGCCTGTTCGGCGCCGTCGAACAACCCCGCGTAGATGCGCGCATCCTGATGGATCAACAGCGATCCTTCGGCGCGATCCGGCGACACAATCAACCGCAGGTGCCCACGCTTCTCCTGCGCGGCGAAGTGCTGTTCCTCATAGCTCGGCTCAATATTGGCCTTGCTCGGTTGGATCCAGATCTGCAGAAAGTGCGTAGCCGCAGTCGGCGACGGATTGAACTCGCTGTGCCGCACGCCGCTTCCCGCGCTCATGCGCTGTACGTCTCCGGGTCTGATGGTTGAGCCATTGCCCATGGAGTCCTTGTGCGCAAGCTCGCCGGACAACACGTAGCTGATAATTTCCATATCGCGATGAGCATGAGTGCCGAAGCCGGCGCCGGCCTGCACCCGATCTTCATTGATCACACGCAATGGGCCGAACTCGACGTGCTTGGGGTCGTAGTAGTCGGCGAAAGAAAACGTGTGAAAAGATTTAAGCCAACCATGGTCGGCAAAACCTCGTTCTTGACTGCGTCTGATCTCGTTCATTGGAACCTCCGTGAAGCTTACAATAGGCCCGAACATGTCATTAAAAAAGCGCAAAATTTAGCGGTAATCGATCGAAAAAATGGATCTCTTCAGGAGTCTCGCGGGATTTGATCGACGCTTGGTGTCGGTAGGACAGGCCCTACAGAGGGTAACGAGGCGGCCCGACTGCTTGGCATGGCAATCGCGATTAAAGTCCCCTTACAGCTGCTAGGGGAGATCAATAATGTCAATAAGCACGATCCTGCTGATAGTTTTGGTGCTGCTCTTGATTGGGGCGCTTCCCTCGTGGCCGTATAGCAGCGGATGGGGTTACTACCCGAGCGGCGGCCTGGGCTTGGTACTCATTGTACTGCTCGTTCTGGTCGTGACCGGCCGCTTGTAGTGAAGCGGATTTGGTGGGTGCCCCTGGCATTTGCCGGGGCGTTGAGCGCAGCTTCGAGCGGGCTGGCGGCCCCGTGCAGCGACCCCGCGCCGCTGTCGCGCTTCGATTATCTGGTGCTCGCAAGCATGGCCGATTCGAAGCGGCCGTTCTCCCTGGCTACTTACCGGCCGCAGCGGCGGGCCTCGCCCGAGGCCACGCGGATTGAGCGGATGGATGGGCCGCCGAAATCCGCAACGTCTGCTGCGCCGCTATCGCACTGAGCTGCCGAAAAAGCCGCAAGGCGGCCATCCTTGCTAGAAGTAGCCGTGCAACTCCATCAGGATCACTTGTTGATTCTGCGTGTTGTTCTGCGGAATACCGAAGTAGTGGCGATAGCCGGCGCGAAGTTGCAAGAAGGGCAGCGGCGTGTACTCATACACGATGCTGTAGCGGGTCTGTTGGTCATTGCTCACGGATCGATCCGGATCTTCATATTCCGCGGTCAGCTTCAAGTTATGGCCCTTGCGAAGTCGCCAGTCCCCCTCCAGCAGCCCTGCAGTAAGGGTGCGTCCTCCGGGAAGGCTTTCATCGCGCACCAGGTCGGCCTCAGCCAACCATGCAATGGGACCGGTCCTCAAGCCGGCGAACAGACCACCGACCCGCCGATCGCCAAGGTCGGATTGAGTGGATGAGCCTGCAATACCCACCCGCCAAATAGGCTTCGTGTATACCACCTGGGTGGTGACTTGGTAGCCCTGCCCGGTTGTCGCGTTGGCCGCGCCGTTGGTCACGTCAAATTGCGCCGACCAGGCGGCATGCTCGTACCCCAATTCAACGCCTTTGTCGGGAGTTGTCATGTTGATGCCAGTGACCTGGCGCACGAAGGCGGTTTGATCCTGAAGTCTCCAGCCGAAAGGCAGGTAAAATTGTCCGCCTTTGATATAAAAGCCATCCTGGGTGTTGCCATAGCGCACGTAGGCTTCTTCGTTGATCGAACCGTCGGGCGCTATTTGTTCGTCCACGTATAGCCCAAGCCGGTCCGGAATGATGGTCAGGTCTGCATAGACTCGAAGTTGCTCGAGCTGAAAAGATTGCTGGCTCGGCGAGTTCGGGGTGGTAACACGGGTCCAATCGGCTCGCAGGTCGCCGCCGACTCGCAGTCGGTCGGTGACTTTCCCGGTCCAAGCATCGAGCGTGTTGTCAACCGTCTCTGCGGGCAACAGCAGCTTGGCGTAGGTCACTCCGAATTCGTTGCGCAGGCCGCCGCCGGTCGGATTGACATGGCACACATTGCATTTATAGCCCGTCATGACGGCCAGGTAGGGCTCCGCTTGGGCGGGAGCTGTGCGCAATAGAGCGACGATCGCCAACATTAGCGCAGCGATTGTTAAGCGCTGAATCATGGAAGAACCTCAACATCAAATGTAGAAATCACCGAATCGCCGAGTTCGTCGGGCGCGCCGACCACGAGCGAGTGACCCGCGATGTCGCTGAATTGCGGTGGCGTACCCGCGTTGATCACGACGCGGTAATGACCGCTCGAGAGCGGCAGCGACGGCCATACCATGAGCGCGCCCGGGTTGGCGCTGGAAACTGTGAGGTGCGCCGGTATGATTTCGCTCACCACCGGCGGCGCACCCGGATTCAACTTTTCGATGTGCATGGAGCGGCTGTCGATCTGCGTCACGTCAAGATCATGATTGAAGGCAATCATGATTTGCGGCGGTGATGCGCTCACCGGCTCAAGGTCATCCGGCACGATGGAAGTGATTGCCAGCGGTGCCGCGGCGTGAACGGTTGCAGCAGCAGTGGCAGTGGCGGAGGGCGGCGCGCCATTCGTGATCCATTGCCGAATAAAGGCAATGGTACTGGTGGTCAAACAGGGTTGCGACGTGGGGCATCCGTTGGGCATTTGGTTACCGACTGCCTGGTGACCCTCCAGCTTCTGAATGATGTAGCTGTTGTCGGGATCTCCCGGTTTTACGCGCAGCAGCGACGGCACTTCGGTGCTGGGCACGCCCACCAGCAAATTGAAGCTATTGGCCGCATCAAGGCGCAAGCCCTCTGGGGCACTGCCGCCCATATGGCAGACCGAACAGATCGGCGTGAAAATATTGGCCTGAATGGAATCGAAATCGGCTGAGAGTGGTGGTAGGGCGCCGCCGCCGCCCGGTACCAACGGCCGGCCATTCGCGTCCAGCCCTTCGCCGTTGCCGGCGCAAGCTGCAATGACCAATGATGCCAATACAATGCAGGCGCGCGATGCCGGCGGCACCAGAGACTTTACTGATTCCATAGCTCCGCTCACGGGGTGGTGGTCAAATCAATTCGCCCGTACACGCCGGCCGGCGCCAGAGCAAGTCCCCAGGGGGAATTGATTTCGCCGCCGGCAACGAGTTGCTTGATGAGTTTGCCATTAGTGTCGTAGATGTCAACGTAGCCCAGGCCTGCACCGTTGGCATCGAGCAAATTGGCAGGCGCTACTTGCCGGGCATAGGTTCCCGCCAAGCCGCCAATGGCAGCACGAAAAGTTTTCAAGATTGATCCCCAACTAAGGAGCGTGTGAGCGTGTTCGAGAGGTATGTGCCCAAGCTGTGAAGAAAGGTTTAACCTGTGCGGCGATAACGGTGAGGTTTTTCAATGCAGTGCATGGTCTGGCGGTTGTGAAATAGTGCGTGTGCCTGCGCGCGCTGCCGCATGGCTTGTCGGTGTTACCCTCGCTTCAACTCACTCCATGGCCGCAAACAAATGGGGCGGTTCCGCCGCCCTGACGAGCGACTACTACGTGCGCGGCATATCCCGCACCAGCGACAATCCCGCGCTGCAATTAGACTTGCACTATGCGAGCCCGAGCGGATTCTTAGCCGGCGCATTCGCTTCCAGTACGCAAATCGATCCCGGACAGCCGCATGACGTCGAGCTCAGTGGATTTATCGGATACGCGCATGATCTCGGCGACGAGTGGCGCGGCAGGTTAATGGTCAGCCACTATGCCTATCCTTGGAATCGAGCGGGCTCGCAGTACAACTATGATGAGTTCGATTTTGACCTTGCCTATCAGGGCTGGCTGCACTTCAGCGTGGGCTATTCACCCAACTCGCCGATGTTCTTGCAAAAGCCGTCTCGCTATGTTACGGGCGTGACCGAAAAGTCAGCCGAATTGAGCCTGCAACGGCAGATCGTTGGGAAACTTTCAGCCACGGCGGGGGCGGGCTACAGCTTCCTCGATGGCCCCCGATCAGGCGGCTACGCCTACTGGAGCGGCGGCGCAGCCTATGACTTTCGGTCGCTGACCTTGGTTTTGTCATATGTCGATACCACCGCCGAAGCTAAGGCACTGTTTTATAACGCTGCGGCAACCGGGGAGTGGACGGCGACCGCGATTTGGCGCTTCTAAAATCATGTACATTTTGCAACTCTTTGGCGCACGCTTGGTACTCATAGGGGATGGCTAAATATCGATGAGGACCGTGCTTAGATGACCCCGTTGGCCAAGAACTCTCCAAAGGAACGCGATAACGCGCTGCTGACAGCCATTGCAGCGGGCGACCGGCGCGCGCTGGAAGAGTTGTACCTAAGCTATCACCGGCGGTTGGCGCGCTTCTTGTCGCGTTTTACGCCCCGCTATGAAAACATCGAAGAAATCATCAACGACACTTTCATGGTCGTCTGGCAAAACGCGAAGGATTTTCGCAACGCATCGCAGGTCTCCACCTGGGTGATCGGGATCGCATATCGCACGGCATTGAAATCCTTTCGGCGCCAAAAGAACCACAACATGGCCCACAGTCTCGAGGACTACCCCGAGCAAACGGTCGATCCTACCTCGGAGACTGAAGTCCATGATTGGTTGAAGCATGGCTTGAGCCGCTTGCCCATGGAGCAGCGGCTGACATTGGAACTGGCCTATCACATGGGACATTCTTTAGAGGAAATCGCGGCGATCACCGATTGCCCCGTTGGCACGGTCAAGGCTCGCATGTTTCACGCCCGCGAAAAATTACGCCAATACCTCCCCGCCCTGGGCGGCGGGGCATCCGAATTGCCCGCGAGAATTGGATGACCCACAACCGCCGTTTCGAAAATTCCGCGGAGCACCAAGAGGTCTCGGCGCTGATCCCCTGGTACGTCAACGACACCCTCGCTGACCCTGAGCGGCAAAGGGTGGATGCGCACATCGGCAGCTGCGCAGTTTGTCGCGATGACTTAGCCGTGCATAAGCGCATCCTCGAGGGAATCAACGCGCAGCCGGCGCTCGACTACATGCCGGTGGCATCTTTGAAGCGACTGCAGGTGCGGCTTGATGTTGCGCAGGCCCAGGACGCCGCGCCGCCCATACCGCCGCTCGAGCCAAGCCGCAGCGACGCACCGTGGCGCGGGTGGATGGCCGCCTCGATTGCTGCGATGGCGGTTGCCATCGGCCTGTTGGCGGCCGATCGATGGGTGCAGTTTGAAGTTCGTGAGAAACAGCCGAACTACCGCACCGTGACAACCGCGATCCCCCGGCCCCAGGGTGAAGTGATTCGCGCCGTGTTCGCGCCGAGCATTACGTTGGTTGAACTGCAGACAATACTCGATGAGGCGCAGTTGAAGATTGTTTCCGGTCCTACTGAAGCGGGCGTGTATTCGCTGGCTTCGAATTCCACTCTGACCGTGCGCTCATCCCTGGCGCTGTTGCGTCAGCACTCGAGCGTGCGCTTTGCAGAGGGCACGTTGCCGGAGCCCGAATCAGGCAATTCTCCATGATTCGATGGTCGATGCTGACTGTCGTGATGATAGTGGTCAGCGCGTGCAGCAGCGCGCCGCCACGCATCGAGTCGAGCGCCTTAGGCAATCAGGTATCTCAATCGGCGGATCGCTTCATCATTGTCGCGGTAGAGAGCGCGCCGGCCACCTATGTTGCGCAGGCCGGCGGCACACCGCGGGGCTACGATGCCGTCGCGGACTACGGTCCGACCTCTCATGCTCGCCAGGCGATGCGCGCGCTGGAGAAAGAGTATGGCTTGAGAGAAGTCAACGCCTGGCCGATCGAGCCATTGCACATCCATTGCGCTGTGCTGGAGATACCCTCCGGCGCGGATCGCAACACGTTGCTCGCGGCGTTGGCGAAGGATCGGCGCGTCAAGCTGACGCAGCCTTTACAAACCTTTGCGACCCGCACCACCGGCTACAACGATCCTTACATCGGATTGCAGCGCGGCTTCCAGCAGATGGATGTCGCGGACGCCCATCCCTGGTCGCGAGGCGAGGGCGTCAAAGTTGCCATCATTGATACGGGTGTCGACATCCAGCATCCGGATTTGCGCGGCAGCATCGCGGGGGCTGCCAATTTCGTCGATGCCGATGACGCGCAGTTTCGCCACGACCGGCACGGCACCGAAATGGCGGGCGTCATCGCCGCCGTCGCCAATAACCGCGAAGGGATCGTCGGGGTGGCACCGAC
>Ga0193716_1002546_pt1 | contig 10219 bp, 18 predicted proteins | sample U2c1metaG_FD_145901 | JGI IMG/M metagenome (GOLD analysis project Ga0193716, IMG submission 145901) | Soil microbial communities from a riparian zone of the East river system, Colorado, United States - U2c1 | ecosystem: Environmental > Terrestrial > Soil > Riparian zone | place: USA: East River...
ACAGAAAGACGGTTGTTTCCACCTTTCCCATTGACTGTAAGGTTCTCCTCGGAAATACCTGGAGTTGACGGCTTTTTCAGATGGTTTCACAGTGTCATTCGTAGTCAACGCTTGAAGAGTACTACGTGTATGATGGCTGTGTTCGATGGCACCCCGATCAACGCGATCGAAGCTCGCGGACCCCGAATTGCACCAAAATAACAATAGTTTTTATTTATTTATTTGCAATCCGCGTACAGCATACCATTATGCCCGTTGCGATATTTAATTCTCTTCCTTCTCGTCCGACGCTGGAGCACCTTTGAATTTTTGGTCCTCGCTGAAGAGTGTCAAGTTCGACTGAAAATGAGAACTTGTCTCCGTCTTGGTGACTTCCCGCAAAGCCATTGTAGCATATGCGGCTGTGCCAAGGGTGAGGTGAATTTGAAGAGCCTTAAACTTCCCGTCTTCGACAATGACGGGAGGATCAAACCCGAGTAACTTGTCCTCGTCGGCTTGTGCTAATGCAACGTCCGGGTCAGTGTACCGCAAGATTGTCCAAGAAAAATCTTTTGGTAGCTGCAATATTTTCCGGTAGGATCCACCTAGCGTATATTCTCTTTAAAGAAGCAGATCAGCAATGTATGTTGTGTCAAATGTGTTTGCAGACTTACTTTTGTTTTCGAACAAAGTAATCTGGATCTAAGCCATCGAGTTCCAGGTATTTCCGATAACGTTCTCCCAATTGACCTCCCGGGTAGGCTACATCAGTACCAGGCAATGGCATTATCACATCGAAAATGGTGTACTTGTCCAAGTCTTCTTCTTTTAACGTTTTTACACGAGGAGCTTGCCAGGATTTGGTTCTGCGGGGTTTACCAGATGTAGAATTTTCTGCTCGGAGCTAAGACATCGCCCTGAGAATCAACAAAAAAAAAAAACCTGCCTGGTTCGTCCGCGGTTTTGTCAGGCTCTTCTTCATCCTCACCCTCGATAGCCATCTCATGATCTTCAGATTCGACCTTCTTATCACCCGATTCGGTATCGAAAACCAGGTCTCCTACTACAGGCTTGTCGGATCCATGCATACGAATCCGCTCCGAGACAATCGCGTTCCATACATAAGACTGGTACGCATGCACGTACATCAGCCGAAGATTACGAGGTATCTTTTCAAGACGGGACATATCAGCATCCTTAACTGAGAACAACGGGGAAAACCCACCGTAGACAGCGCACCCATCGCATTCCTGGTGTCTCCTTTTTGTTTCTTGAAGCTCTCGAGAATGCACCTTTCCGCCACCACGCGCCGAGGCATCAAGTCGAGAGCTCTGTCCAAATCGCCGTCAACGAGCCAAGCTTCTCGCGCAGCTACGACTTCGGGATGTTCGCCAGGCCGCTTTCTCAAGATCAACGAAATGGCGTGATGCCAGTCAGATTTTAGTAGCGCGAGGCCTATGGAGTGAGTGGGAATCGTTGCGGTGCCGAATCGTTGCATGCCTGAATATCACTCTGTCATTAGCATTCATACAACTAGAGTAATCGTAGTACAATCACCGTAATAGTTGATGAAACCTTTGTGCTTCATGCTATTCATTGCTCGGTCCAGTGTGTCAACCGAATCAACTTCAACATTCCTACATCAATCATGAGCAATGCGCAATTGACATATTGCACAAAAACATGTCCAAACACGCACCGCAGCGTGATAATAAAAGCATTTCCCTTCAACATCCCAAGGTCTAGAAAACTCTTCCTGTAATTCAGATCGGCAATCCTAATCCCCCTCTCCCCTCTCCTCGTCAACACTTCATCCTTTGACCTCCGTCCAACTTGACCATTTGCAAGCTTCCAGACATCGTCAACGGTTTTATTATGCCGCCTAAGGGCTACGCGTTGGACCGTCACGCCGCGTTTGTCTTTTGTGCCCGCAACTGAAAGGTCTTTGATATTGACGTGCAGGAGGCGCGACAGATGAGCTAGTGCATCTTGGGTATCACGGTTTGTTTTTTGAAGAGTGAAATGAATATAGGGTGGGTAGGTCCCGCGGGGAGCATGATCGCCTCCCCCGTTTCCTGGACACAGTAAGTTAATACTGCGGAATAAATAATTGAAGATCAATTGATTACCTCTGCTTCCACGTGCACCTCCCCGGCCCCCACCTCGTCTTGTCCACTTGATAGCGATCCTGGAGCCACCATCAGCCTCAGAACCAGTAGCATGCGTCTCGCTATCAAGCTTTCCCCCAAACAGTTCTCTTACAGTCTGATGTAAGGCGGTCCGAGTCGCCTTGTCCGAGATGGGCTATTCATATTGGAAGCCATCAGATTATTGTTGATGCAGATTAATAGACATAGGATGAAAAAACGGACATCCGATAACACCTTCCTGGTATCCTCCCTCCTGCCAGCACGACCTCCTCTTCCACCGCTTTTCCCACCTCGTCCGCCCCGTCCACTCCGTCCACCACGGTCTTTTCCACGACGCCCTTTATCTTCCTCGGGTGGCTCGGGTGCATTTGAGGATTCAGCCATGTCAGTGTCGGCAGGCCTGGCTGGTCGCCCGCCCCAGCCGCTGTCACTGACCCTTGGAGGTTCTGGTCCCTCTAAAAACATTGTCTTCATCTGAGTCACTGCTTCCTTCGAAAGGAAAGGCGCAAAAGCAACAGTGAAGCGATCGGGCCATGGCTCGTCCGGCTGTGACTTCTTCTCTTTAGATTTCCCTTTCTCGCGGGATGGTTCAACAGAGGCACTGGGTGTTGTCTCAGAAGGTTCATCAGTTTTTCTGGAAGCCATGTCGCTATGGTCCTCGATCCCTTCCATTGCAGTTGTTTCTGGAGCTGGTGCAACTTCCGCCGTGACATCTAGATGGTCATCCTCAGTTATACCGGCCTTGTCCTTGTCCTTCTTCGGTGAGGATTCAGGGATATCAAGCGATTTGATATGAATGACATTGTAGTCTAAGTCAACCTCATACACGAGAAAATCCGTGAACCTAGTATGACCCAATGAGCATCAATACTATTACGGATAAAAAGGGCTAACGTACCTTTGCTTGATGATCCCGCTTATTTTAGGGACGTCACTGGCAATGTATTCGGATATTCCAACGTCTGCCTCCAGAATCCGATAGATGGATCCATCTGAACTGAGTGTAGGTCCGAGAAGAACATGGCTGGGAGGCAAAACATCCGCCAACTCTGGGTCGCCTGACGATTTTGAGCCTGTCAAAGATTCGTCAATTTTTGTTCGTTTTGGGGATCTGCCATCTTGTGAGTCGTCGAGTTCGCGTGCTCGAGTCGGTGCGGACTCGGTGGACATCAGAAAGAGATACTAAGATTTCACATTTCCTGATTCCATCCGATTCTTTACATCATGTGATTGAGATATTATTTAATGATCCGTCGATACAAATTGCAATCTTCTGTAACAACATGTCCCCACATCTGAAACCATATGGCCAGCGAGCCGCAAACCATTCTAACCCAGCGGCGCAACTTCTCCTCCGAACTATAGAACACAAAAAGTCAAATCTAGCTGTTAGCGTCGATCTGACCAGAAGCTCGGATTTTCTCAAAGTGATCGATGCTGTTGGGCCTTACGTCTGTCTCATAAAGGCACGCAAAACACATCAGTTAATCCGCCGGAAGCTAATTGTCTTCATTGTGTACCTCTGTTTGAACTCTGAAGACACATATTGACATCCTTGAGGATTTCACACTTGATGTTATCGAGCAGCTCCAGGCGCTCAGTGTCAAACATTCATTTGTCATTTTTGAGGATCGAAAATTTGCAGATATTGGTACGTCATACTTCCGACCTTGTACCAACTATTCAAGGCTGATGAGACCAAAATTTGCCAGGAAACACTGTTGCGCTTCAATATTCATCTGGCGTACACAAGATCGCATCCTGGTCACATATCACAAACGCCCACCCGGTCCCAGGCCCCTCCGTTATAACAGGCCTTGCATCAGTAGGCTATCCCCTCGGCAGAGGCTTGTTGCTATTAGCCGAAATGAGTACGGAAGGATCCCTCGCGACAGGATCGTACACAGACAATGCAGTGCGCATGGCGCGCGAACATCGTGAATTTGTGATTGGATTTATCGCTCAAAGGCGGATGGATCGTGTTGGAGCTGGCCCGTCATCACAGCCGGAGGACGACGAGGATTTCATAATCCTCACTCCAGGTGTCAGTCTCGAAACGAGCGGCGATGCAATGGGACAGCAGTACAGAACCCCCGAAAAAGTAATCTTGGAGAATGGGTGCGATGTGATTATCGTTGGAAGGGGAATATACGGAAAAGGTACTGGGGACGTATTAGATGTGGGCCGTGTAGAGTTGCAGGCGGAAAAATATCGGACAGAGGGTTGGAATGCGTATTTGATGAGGATTGGGTCCGATTCAGCTGCTGGGCCCACATCATAATGTGGGATGTCCCTCTCGTCATGTCAGATATGTAACATCTGTGAGTGGAGCACGATTGTAATGTAAATGGTCATTAGCTGGTTGATAGGGTCGCTGGTTGATAGGAAGCAGCGTATAAACACACAGATATGACGCGGTATAATATCCGCAAGTACAGACTATGCGTGAAAGGACTCGAACGGCACTCAGAAGCAGCGGCACGTTCAACGGATGTTATGATATCACTCGTCCAGATCGAAGTCTTCGTCATCATTCCGTGGGCGCAGGCTCCGAGATGATGTCGTAAATACAGTCTGCACTGTACTTCCAGGTGTCGTCTTTTGTATCACGCCTGTGCGCAAGAATTATCAATGGCTGTTTCATGCCACTGTTTGGTGATTTATGCGTACCACACATCGATAATCGTAACTCCAACGCTGCAGTATCAAACGCATCGTCATTACCGAGCTCTTCAAACCCGATTAACCTAATTATCCTCTTCCGCTTAGTACATTGGAATGTCCAAGTCATCAAATCACTCACCGATCTCTCGAAACACCATCCAGAAAACATATCACACACGGCAAGACTTTAATCATAAGTTTCTCCACCAGCCATGGTACATTCTCGACGAATACGCGAATAAAACGTGTGGCGAAGTACTTTGGGGCGAGTTTCTGAGTATATCAGTCATTAACCGCATTCTGATGAGCCTGGGCGTGCGGCTCATACCGATAGATGCTTGTCCATAATTTCGCATCGTTTGAAATTTGTGTGATAGAAATGGATCACACAGCGTGGTTCTTTCCTGCGCGCAAATGGATCAGCGAGAGAAAGAATGGATCTCAAGACAGAGCAGATACACTGACGCAGATGCTCGAATGACTTCCTTCTCATTCATGATTTCCGTATACCTCCCATGTTCATTCGCTTGCATATCTTTTACCCGATCCATCCTGCATGCTGAAGTCAGCCATCGAATACATCCCATTTGCCCGACTTGATAGCAAAGGCAAAGGGAAGCACCTCACTCTTGCCTAAACACCGAAAGCCCATGTTCTCTCATCGAAGCACTGCTGTCATTCTCAATTTCAGCTTCGAGTTCTGCGAAGAGCGCTTCTTCGTCATCTTCGCCGTCTCGATCTCGGTCATTGTTGGGTTCGACAAGACGAGATGCCAGGGAAGCGATTTTTGGGTCTAAGCTGTAGAATATAAGCGAAAGTCATACATCTAGGCAGGATGTCTTTACTCGTTATTGAATGGCATGCTGCAACCCTGTAAGCTGGATTGGACGATTCAGTTCGTAAGAGTCAAATAGTAAGAACCCAGCTGTAAAAGTGCCGCACTTGCTTTCGATCACTCACTCCACGATGAAACTTATCAAAAAATTAATAGACAAGCATGGGACTGTAAGTCATGGTTCTGTGGAGAAACACACTGAATATATATGAATCAATAGGGCTTCGTTAGTCTTCGGCCAGAAGACGACGAGGACATGTGGCATCTTTACAATCTCATCCAGAAAAATGACCTTGTACGAGCAACTGCAATTCGGTCAGTCCACTCATACATGTCCCATCTTTCTATACTAAATAAATTTTAGCCGTATCCATAATGTATCATCGACAGGCTCCACGGAATCCCATCGAATCCGTCTGAATCTAACTGTACAAGTTTCCCGTGTAGACTTTTCGTCCTCTTCAGCCCCTACGGACTCGAATGCCACTGCCACATCTTCCGCCTCCTCTTCAACAGTCCCACTACCTACCGCATCTCTGCATATATCCGGCCCAGTCACTTCCGAAAATGATCATGTTAGGATGGGCGCATTCCATACCCTAGACATCGAAGCTAACCGCGACGTCCGCATCGAAAAAGCAGATGGATGGGACAGTATCGCTATCTCCCGCGTCGAAGAATCTTGTGTCCCTGGTAAAGGGGCGGAAGTGGGTGCTGTAGTCTGCGGGGAAGGCACGGCTGCGTTCTGTTTACTCTCCCAACACATGACAGTCATCACACATCGATTGTCCGTGCCCATCCCCCGGAAGGGATCAGCCTCAGGCGCATCGCAGCATGAAAAGGCGCTGACAAAGTTTTATGGGACGTTGTTTGAAGCGTTTCTGAGACACATACCCTATTCGAGTCCGGCGCTGAGGGCGATTGTGCTGGCTAGTCCAGGGTGGGTCAGGGACACAGTGTATGAGTATATGGTGGGTGAAGCGTCGAAGAGAGGTGATAAGATACTCGCGAGAGCGTTAAAAGATAAGGTCGTCAAGGTGCATATTACTAGTCCGCATGTTCATAGTCTGGTAGAGGTTTTGAAGAGTCCGGAGGTATGTACTATCGACTCATGGCGATGCCATCGATAATTGACTCCACTTACAGATTGTATCACGACTGAAAGAAACCAAATTTGCACGAGAGGGAGTCATGCTTGATAAGTGCGTCCTCTTCTCCCCCCTTCCGCTCCACCTGTTGAACTTCTTCTCAAGATTCTTCAAAATGCTTGGCACAGACGAACAACGCGCCTGGTACGGCCCCACGCACGTCTCACTCGCCGCTAACCGTGGCGCCGTCGGTACCCTGCTCATTTCAGACGAGCTCTTCCGCGCAAGCAACCCGGCGCAGAGGAAAATATATGTCGAGCTTGTGGAAACCGTTAAAGGTAGCGGGGCAGAGGTGCTGATTTTTTCGAGTATGCACGAGAGCGGGCAACGTGAGTGATCAGTTCTTCCATTTTTTGGGGGATTTATCGATTTCACTGGAAAAATAGAATTAAATCAACTAACGGGCATCGCGGCCATTCTCACATTCCCGCTGGACATAGAAGTTGTGGAAGCGGAGGAGAAAGCTGCGAAGGAGGCTGAGGAAGAGGCTGCTGCAGACGTAAAACATGAAGCAGATGGCGCGAGGCTGGCGAATTAGTTGACCACACCAACGATATCGGGACAAGGGATAGATGGTTTCAAAATGTATCGGTAGAACTCACAGTCGAGTTTCATTCTGCGTTGTATTTCATTCACCGGATCACATGTACTACGTGTAGAAATTTATCGCAACTCTGGTTCATTCTTCGCCAGGGTTCTTATACCGCCTCAACGCCCTGGCTCTAACCTCATCATGTTTAACAATCGGTCTTGGATAACCCAATTTATCCGCTATCTTCGCCGGTGGGTTGTGAAGGTCTGTGCCACTCAGCTGCCTCAGCTCAGGCACGAACTCACGAATATAATCCCCTGTCGGGTCACCCTTCGTGCTCTGTGAATATGGGTTGAAGAGCCGGAAGTATGGCGCTGCGTCTGTGCCTGTCGAAGCACTCCATTGCCAGCCACCGTTGTTAGAGGCGAGGTCGCCATCGATGAGGGTTTGCATAAAATACTATAGGATACTAAATTACTATGCAAGCATGATGGGATGGTAACTAGATTGGCTTACCCTCTCGCCTAGCCTCCAATCAATCATCAAGTCTTTGCATAGGAACATTGCAGAAATCATTCTCATCCTATTGTGCATCCAACCTGCAAATTAAAATGATAAGTTCAGCCACCCTGCGCTTCGCTGCTCATCCGGACGCGCTGAAACACTTACCCATAGTGTTCATCTGCCTCATTGCAGCATCAACAATCGGAACACCGGTCTTACCCTCCTGCCATTGCCTCAGCTTTTCATCATCTCCCTCCCATTTTACAGAGGCATACTTCTCATTGAAAGGACGCCCCATCGAAACGCGGGGGAAAGCTGCGAGAATAGATGTGTAGAAATCGCGCCATGCAAGTTCCATAACCCATCGTCCCGCCCCACCACCGCTTACTACTTTTCCGGCGTCATCATGCACTCCGCGAATACCCATAGCGCCCCTGACACATTCACGAACACTAATGACCCCGGCGCTCAGATATGGACTCATCCGAGAGGTAGAATCACGGTCGCCTCTGTCACGAGAATCGTTGTAAGTGCGAATACGGCTGTCCTTGATGGTGGTATTTGATTCGGAAGAGGCTGCTTTAGCTTTGGAGCCGGACTTTTGCTTTGTGGACTTGACTGAAAATGAAGTAGAAGTACCGGCTGCAATTGTGAATGGAGTAGTAGTAGCTGCAAGAGTGGCGTCAAGCGGTGTAAGGGGTGAGACAGCCCCAAGTTGAGAAGAGCGACACTTGGTGGTTAAGAAACGAGAAAGGATCTGCAAGGAGGAAATTGATAGGTGAAAATTTAGAGGCTACAGATACCCACGTCCTTGGCAGCTCCTGTTCCCGCAGGCCAAATCTCCTCCATTTTCCTCTTATCGATATCATTGAGCACGAAGCCTTCCACTCTGCCCGGAACTGGAGTATCGAACAAAGGGCCGTAGATCGTGGATTCATGGATAGCCTCCGCGTTGGCCTGCGGAAGAGGAGCAGAGCCAACATACTCTGCAATTCTTGAATTCACAGTGGCAATCCAGTTCTTTTGATAAGGGGAATATACCTGATAAATGTGAGTAGATGAGAGGGAGATATATGGCATCTAACTCACTGTATACGTCCTGCCTTCCTGTGTCTTGACGACACCAGGTTCGATGAGACACTTGTCATGACAGAATACAGGCTTGACACCCTGTGGCCTGGCAAGTTCACAGATCGTAATATCTCGGCGGAGTTCATCCACTTCGTACTCTATATTGGCATACAGACGGGTTGCATTAAATGCGCGAAGCAGAGAGAGAAGGTAAGCTGGTAGGGTACGCCTGGGTGTATGCGTTACAGTATGTAGTGGGATGTGGAGCGATGCGAGGGTTGTCTTGATTATTGCAAGATTGCGCAAGGTAAAGTCAATTCGGCGAGCACTCCTGTCGTGTGCAACGTAGTCTTGTGGACTGATGATAAACAGAGCGATGAGCGGGATTCTATCTTTCAAAGCCTGCGCAGACGCCTGAGAAAGTGCACGGTTGTCCTCGACTGGAATAACGATCAGCTTTCTATGCAATATCCCACTCGCCCATGATACACACTTCTTAGATCTGACATCCTCATCCAGTAGACAACAGAATCCCCCTTGGCAGGATTTTTAAGTTCATTTTGAACACCTTCAAGGAGCTTTGACAAAGGTGGATCTGAGACGACAGCTGCAGCATTCTCCGCCGTCGCAAACTTGTTAGGATTAAAAGTGGTCGGAATCGCCTCAGGACGTGGCTTCTTGTTCGCTTTGCAAACGCCAGAGGAGCTGGCCACAGTTCTTGGGCTGATAGATCTTGAACGTTTGGCCATTGTGAGCGACCTGAGCATGCACGACAGAACACTTGGTGCCTTCTAATATAAGCGCGCCGATGGCTGGCACCGATCTCAGGCCAGCAGTGATGACATCACAGACACCCATTATATTCTGGGTGTAAGCGGTTACACCGATGTAGAGTTAGAAAGCAGGAAGGAATCATGAAAGAGACCGCACTCAAGAGTTTCCAAGGTTGAGTAGATATCAGACGCGCAATTGGATAGCGGCGCAGGGCGCCAATTCCCGACTCGTGACTCTCTGTAAAAATGAAAAGTCAGGTGCAGTCATGCAACAGTCAAGTTAAGTCTCACAATAGTCGTCTCATAGTCAATGCACAGTCATGGCATCAAAATATAAGGTACGCAGCACGTTTGCGCCAAGATATGTGTCAGGTGTTAGTCAGGCCTTAGTATGCTTGTTTGAATAGCGTGTATTTCCTGGGCGCGGCCTGGGAAGTGACGCTAGCAACTAGAACTGAGGACTTTGGAACGACACACCAGTATGTTACAAACTTTGCGAAAATTTTCACTAAGTCATCTCTTTGTTACAACCACCATCTCCCTCTAGCTCTGCATACCTTATA
>Ga0193716_1002548_pt1 | contig 10213 bp, 9 predicted proteins | sample U2c1metaG_FD_145901 | JGI IMG/M metagenome (GOLD analysis project Ga0193716, IMG submission 145901) | Soil microbial communities from a riparian zone of the East river system, Colorado, United States - U2c1 | ecosystem: Environmental > Terrestrial > Soil > Riparian zone | place: USA: East River...
TCTCGGTCTCACCCTCCCACAGCGGTTACGCCCACCCGCTGTGGCGAAAATCGTCTCAGGGGGTTCAATCTATCTTTCTGTCATCCTGAGTCCGGTGCACCAGCTCTTTCATGAAATCCATCTGGATTTGTTGGATCTCCAAAAGCTTTTGCCATTGGTGCTTGAGTAAGACATCGAGTTTTTCATGTAAGTGGCGGATTTCCAGCTCGGCCTTAAGATTCACCTGATAATCGTTTTCCGAGCGCAGTCGGTCTCTGGCCTCGATGCGGTTCTGGCTCATCATTATGACCGGCGCCTGCAAGGCTGCCAGACAGGACAGAATCAAATTCAGTAAGATATACGGATACGGATCAAAGGAGCTAAGCGATTTGGAGAGGCTGTTGATACCTATCCATACCCCCAGCACCGCGAAAAAAGTCCCGATGAAAATCCAGCTGCCGCCGAAGGTAGCGACCTGATCCGCGACGTGTTGACCAAACGTGACGCTTTTTTCAAAAGCGAGGTTAATATTCTCCGTTAAGGTTTCTTGCTCCCGTAAGCTGTCGATAACCTCCTGTTCCAATTTGGTGAGCTCGCCGACCTCGTCTTTTAGCGCGTCCTCGACGTATTGGGATCTGAAAAGGTCAAGGCAGTCGACGCAAATCATTTCGGTGGGTGTCCAGGTGGGATTGCGCTTCCTGAGGGTGTCAACAATTGCCGGCCGAAGTATCTCGCCGGGGACCATGACGTCGTACGCTCGAACGCGCTGACAATGAAAGCATTGTTTATCCGCCCGCGGTATCATAGCTTCTCCTCCAGTTTTAATTCAACCGAGAAATTCTAGCGGATAGCCTTTCCGCCGGTAGTATTTTTTCACTTCTTCAAAAGCAAACAGCAGCACCATCCCGTGAAATCCAAAGAGATAGACATGCCACGGCACCGGCGCGAAATAGTAGATCTCGGAGAGCGGCGTGTAGAAGAAGAGATAGCAGAGCACAAGTTCGAACAGGATGCCGAGATCGATGAGTGGGTTGGAAATAAAATTAAAGATAATGTAGTGGCGTTCGAGAAAACGCGCGAGCCAGGCGGTGAACGGAATGATGAGTGGCTGCTCGATGCGTGCCAACGACTGAAAGAAGAGCATTGAAATGAAATGGAATGGCAGAACGATCAAGCCGCCGGCGAGGGCGAAGAAGGCGCGCGCCATGTCAAATTCCATCGCCCCGTCGACGTGATAATCGATGCGAACTCGCGCCGTATAACGCGGCGGGCGCCAAGTCGCAAGCGCTTCGAGGGCTTGTCGCCGGCGCACTGGGTTCAAGAAGTTAAACGAAAAGAGCGAGCTGCGCCGTGAGCGCTTGCAGAGCACATTGGCGATTTGTGCGGTGACCGTCGGGAAAAAGTAAGCAGTCAAAGTCTGCAAGTAAGCGTAGGACGCGGCCTCAAACTTGAGGCCGGCGGGCGACGCTGGCATATTTGCAAGACTCTCGCCGGGCCGCCACGCGCCAAGGACCCAGCCCATATAATAGTAAGTGGCATAGCAACTGGCGGCGAGCAGAGTGCCATGGACGAAATAAGAGCGCAGGATGAAAGTGAGCGACAATATCCTTTCGTCGCGCCGCCGCGGCGGCCGCTCCATGATCCCTTCTTCGGGCGGCTCGATGCCCAAGCCCATCGCCGGAATGAGGTCGGTTCCGACGTCCACCGCCAAGACGCCCATCACGGTCATCGCCAGGGGCATGCCGGGGAACAAAACCCAGAAAAGGTACGGATACATTTCCTGCGGGTTGCTGTTGAGCACGTAGGCGGCGAAACGTTTGATATTGTCGAAAATCGCGCGCCCTTCTTCGATCGCGGCGACGATGGAGCTGAAGTTGTCGTCGGTCAAGATCATGCGCGAGGCTTCTTTGGCGACATCGTTGCCGCGCAGTCCCATGGCAATGCCGATGTCGGCCTTTTTTAGCGCCGGCGCGTCGTTGACGCCGTCGCCGGTAACGGCGACGATCTCACCCATTTGCTTCAACAGAGAGACGACACGTAACTTGTGCTCCGGTGCGACACGGGCAAAGATCGTTTCGCCGTCGGCAAGGATTGCCCGCAACTGCTGGTCGTCCATCTCAGAAACTTCCACACCGGTGAATGTTCGCGGTGTTGCGGCTTGGCCTAAACCGATTTGCGCGCCGATACTAGCGGCGGTGAGCGCATAATCGCCGGTGATCATGACCACGCGGATGCCAGCCGTGTGGCAGGCGTGGATCGCGGCGGGAACTTCGGGCCGTACCGGATCAGAGAGCGCCACTAGCCCAAGAAAAACCAACTGCGTCTCGATGTCCGTCGTCGTGTAGGGCATGCCCTTAAATTCCGCGCCGTCGCGATAAGCGAAAGCAAGAACGCGTAAGCCGCGATTGGCCATGCCGTCATTCGCTTCAAGAATTTTTTTCCGATCCGAGTCCGTCAGCGAACGCGCCTCGTTGCCCCAGTGAATGCGATTGCACTGTTGAAGGGTCTCGACCGGCGCGCCTTTCACGTAGATCGTCGGCTCGGTTTGAAGATAGGCTTTCACTACCACGCTCATTCTCTTGCGGATCGATTCGAAAGGGTTGAGGTGCAAGCGTTGATGCATGCCGCGAATCCCGGCTTTTTGCGTCAGGCAAATCAGGGCGCCTTCGGTGGGATCGCCGATCACGTGATAATCGGCATCGCGTTGTTCGATTTTGGCGTTGTTACAACTAAATGCGCAGTCGAGCAGACGCCGGAGCGTGCTCCATTGGGAAATCGCTTCCAGCGAAAGCGCCTTGCCGTCCTGGGAAAATTCGCCTCGCGGTCGGTAACCGACACCAGCGACTTCGACACTCTTACCATCGACGGCGATCTCGGTAGCCATCATCAGATTCTGCGTCAGCGTGCCGGTCTTGTCGCAGCAGATCACCGTCGTACATCCCAGGGTTTCCACCGATGGCAGGCTTTTTACCAGAGCATGGCGCTTGGCCATGCGTTGCACGCCCATCGCCAGTGACAGCGTGACCGTCGGCAGCAATCCTTCCGGCACGTTGGCGACGAAGAGACCGATGAAAAACACAAACGCTTCGAGAAACGTCAGCCCGGCGACGAGCCAGCCCAAGAACAAAAATACCAATCCCAGGCTGCCCGCGAGGGCCGCGATGGCGCAGACCGTGCCACGTAATTGCTTTTGCAGCGGACTCGGTTCGCTTTGGACGTCCTGTGTAAGATTGGCGATTTTGCCGACTTCCGTATTCATGCCTGTGCCGAAAACCACCGCGCGGGCACGGCCGCGCAGCAGCGACGTGCCGGCGAATACAATATTTGGCAGCTCCATCCACAGGAACTTTCCGGAGATCAAAACTGGCTGATCGGACTTGTAACGGCGGGCTGGTGTCGACTCGCCGGTGAGCGACGAGTTGTCGACTTCCACTTCAAAGGCTTCGAGCAAGCGCGCATCGGCGGGCACAAGATCGCCTTCCTCAAGCACGAGGAGATCTCCGGGCACGAGCTCACTGGCGTCGATCTCGGACAACGTTCCGTCACGAATCGTGCGGCACTTTTGGGCAATCATTCGCTGCAACATTTCTAGAGCGCGGTCGGATTTGTATTCTTGCAGGAAGGCGAAGAATCCGTTGACCAGGATGACCATCAGGATCGCGATGCCGAGCTGTGGCAGGTCAACACCCGGGATGAAACAAAGCAGCGCGGCGATCCAAAGAAGGATCGCAAAGAAGCTGAACAGGTTGCGTACGAGCTTGAGATACCAGGGCTCGCGTCGGCTGCGCTGCAAAACGTTGCGCCCGTAGTGCGCAAGACGGTTGCGCGCTTCGACCGCGGACAAACCATTGCCCAGGTTGGTCTCGAGCTCGAAGCCGATCTGTTCCTGAGTGAGATTTAGATAGGTCGGCAAAGCCGATTGCTGCTCGGCGCGCGCAATGAGTCGGAGTACCCGGTCCGCATCGGGCTGCGCCAACAGTTCGTCACGGATTGCCGGGAGCAGTGAACAGACACGCTGCAAGAGTTGCAGATGTTGCGCAGGCTGTTCGGTGGGTGTGGCAAGAAGCAAGACAACCTGGATCTTTTCGTTATTGAAGGAAAGGCCTTCCGGGGAAAGCCCAAGGACCAATTCCGGGGCGGCAAGACCATCGATTCGTACGTGGGGTATGGCGATGCCGTTACCGATGTAACTGTAGCGCTCATTTTTCTTGTCCGGTTGATCGGCGCGAAATCGAGCGGCCAGATCGGGTAGGCCGGAGGGCCGGCACAGGGTATCGATGGCTTCAGAGAGATTTCCCTTAAGACTGAAGACGATCTTAGTCGGCTCTAGTCGCTCCGCGATCATGGCAGATTCCCGGTCGTAGCGATTTGCTTACGCACACGCAGGTGAAGCGAGCGTCCAATTGTGTGAAGCAAGGCGGCCAGGACGACGAGGATGAAGATGGCGAGTCGGCCGACTGCAATTCGACCCGTGGATTCTCCTAGGATCGTGAAACTAGCAAGGATAGCAAGATGCTTTGCCAGCTTGGCGAAGACGGCGGCGGTAACGCAGGTTGCAGGGATGTATTCGCGCGCCTTGCCAACTTCGGGAGGCTCGGCGGATTTGTGGAACTTTTGCAACATAGGAAAAAGCGAGCCATCACGGCAGGCAAGGCTTCTCTATTCGATGTCCGCGACTTTTCGAACTCCATCACCCCAGTCTTCGATTCTGAAATCCTTGAATGGGACAACGATAGGTTCTTTCTCTTCGATAGAGATCATGCGACTTTTGTATTCGAGGAGGAAGGAAATCCTAAGCAGCAATGAATTGTCTTTAACCTCTAAAAGGTTCACCTTTTCTTCGAGATAGGAATATTCTTTATTGTGAAAAATTTCTTCCACCCGTTCTCTCGTGAGTGCTACTTTTTCCCCTAAGAATCCGCCCATATTCCCTCCGTGGTCATCCCTTCAAGAAGTCAGTTTATCGTGTTGAATTTCTAAGTGGTCGGTGTTCCATGAACCACGTGGATATTCATGGGAAGATGCCTTTTATCTTCCCAGTCTCTCGACGTATCTCAAGATATCAGTCGTCGTCATGAGTCCGACGATGGCGCCGTCGCTGACCACCGGCAAGCAGCCAATTTTTTTATCGGCCATCAGACGGGCGGCGTCTTCGATCGACGTCTCGGGCGCGACCGTTATTACTCGTTTTTTCATTACGTCCCTGATCAACACGCTTTTTAGCAGCGCCGATTTACTTTTCTGCCTCAGCCTAAAGATTCGACCAGCGGCTGCGCCCATCAGATCCCGTTCGCTAAGCAAACCCACGAGCTGTCCGGTGTCCACGACCGGTATGTGGCGGATGCGCCCAAGTGAGATTACATCGTTGGCAAGATCCAGCGTGTCCTCCGGCTTGAGTGTCACCGGACGGCCCATCATGATTTCTCTGACGACTCCTTCTTTACCGTTTTTCATCTCAGTCCTCCTGCATTCGGTTCAAAAAACAACGCAATAGATCGATATAGGTAACGATGCCGACTAAGCATTCCACCTCGTCCACTACGGGGATGCCGCCGATTTTTTCCTCGATCAGCAATTCCACCACCTGCTCCAGATCGTCATTCGGAGAAACGAAAATGGGCTTCGTGGTCATGACATCGCGGACTGGCGTGCGTAGGGCTCTTTCTCGCGCTTCGAAGTCGCCGAGCAAGGAACTGCTGAGGAACGAGCGAATGTCTCGGTCGGTGACTATACCGATAAGGTCTCGGCCATTGACCACGGGGATCTGCCGAATATTGTTTTCCGACATCAGCTCGTCGGCCTGCCCGATCGTTTCCGCGGCCACGATAGTGAGGGGCTCTTTGGTCATGACATCGACGACTTTCATCCAACCGTACCTCCCGATAGTTGCAGCGAAGTTCATAGACGTGCTGTAATGTTCTACAAGCTCTATGTGCACTGTCCGTGCCAAGAGTTGCGCTGAACTATCCCTCGGAGTTTCATCGGTTGAGAGCTTCGCCACACACGTTTGTTTTCAATTTTGCGAATTTTCCGCGTCGATTCCTCATCGGTGAGAAAGACGCAGGTAAGAGATTTGAAAGTAACTAAATTGCGAGTTAGACCGGGCATGTTTCTTGCGCTTCGTTTCTAGCAAAAAAGGGGTCGTCGTGAATAAACCAAAAAAAATTCTTGCGCCGACGGATCTTTCCAAACTGTCACAGCCAGCGGTTCGTTACGCGTTGGAGATTGGGTTGGAACAGGGTTCGGAAGTAATTATCTATCACGTGATCAGCGAAGACGGTGACTGGTTCGGGAAAAATGATCCTTTGAATCCTGCCGGAGCGCTTGTGCCGCAGCAAAAGGAACGGCTGCGCGAGTTTGTCAAAGAAAACTTCGCCGATATGATCGGGAAAGTGAAGATCATAGAAGTGGTCGAGGCAGGAGTCCCTTACAACAAGATAGTGACAAAGGCCGAAGAGGAGAACGCCGACCTAGTCGTCATGTCAACGCATGGCCGCACGGGCATTGAACAAATCATGCTGGGCAGCGTCACGGCCAAAGTTATCGCACGTGCGACCTGCCCAGTACTATCGATCACGCCCAAAACGAATCAATAGTCAATGCAAGATATTTCACGTAAAAATATTTCACGGGTATCGCTTCGATAAAGCGATCGGACCAATGCCATCCCGTCCCGCCGTGAAATGCTTTTCGCTTGTACTTCTCAGGTCTGAGAAGAGAATTTGTCACGATTGGTCTACCTCAAGGTGTCTAGCACTTTGACAGGTGAACGACAGGTTCTAGCGCCACCGTGCATAACCCGTCAACGATGGCAGAGGCTGGATTAGCGCGAAAATCGCTCGAAACCAAATGGCTCATTGCAATATTCAAGAATCCCCGAAAGTTTTTCGCTGGCCGCTTGCTTCAATGCGGAATTGATAGTCTCCACTGACGCGGACTTCTTTAGATCGACTACGAGATCGACCACGGAGATCGTTGACGTTGGAACTCGGAGCGAGAGCCCATGAAGCTTGTCTTTTAGTTCCGGCATAACTAGACCGATCGCCTTCGCCGCGCCGGTGCTGGTCGGCACTTGTTCATGGCGGCCGCGCGCGCTCGCCGGAGATCTTTGTGCATAAGATCCAAGATGCGTTGATCGTTAGTGTAAGCGTGTATCGTGGTCATGAGCCCGCGTTCGATGCCGAAAGTTTCGTGGAGCACCTTCACCACTGGCGCCAGACAATTGGTTGTGCAGGAAGCGTCGAAACGATGTGATGTTTACGCGCGTCGTAAGCCGAGTCGTTGACACCCAGAACCAGTGTGAGGTCTTCGGCGGTTGCTGGCGCCGTAATGATCGCTTTTTTCGCGCCGGCGTCCCAGTGAGCTCGCACTCGAGCGGCGTTGATAAAAACGCCGGTGGACTCTATGACAATATCGATTCCCAACTGTTTCCGTGACAAACGGGAAGGATTTTTTTGATTCAAGACGACGATTTGTTGCCCGTCGATCTTAATGGCGCCTTCTCCCCAGAGGTCTCGATTTGTACCGCCGTACTTTCAACCTCTCGATAAATGAGAGCCGCCTAGTTGACGGCAGTATGTGCGATTTCCGTGCCGCCGAGGGAATCGCAAGCTCTTGCTGGCTTTAACCGAAACTTGCTCCCGTTTTGTTATCATTCCTGCGAACTAACTTTGTATAATTTCCTGGAGATGCGAAAAATGGGGTTCTGCTTGTTCACAATATCGAAATATGTGTAGCAATCGCCCCTGGCATGGCAGTTGCCTTTGTTACAAATCAACCAAACTTTCAATACCCGAATGGAGGGAGTGGAAGATGAGCACAGAATAAGTGATGATTGAAGAGCCCCGGATTGCAAGAATGTTGTTTAGCGACGCACGTTTCGGCTGGCTCTGGCTGCCGTTGCGGTTGTACCTAGGTTACATGTGGTTCGAGGCAGGTTGGCACAAGTTAGTCGATCCAAGATGGATGGGAACAGGTGAAGCTTTGCTCGACTTCTGGAAACGAGGTTTAAAAATGACGCCGAAGCCAGCGATCTCTTATGACTGGTATCGCGGTTTCATCGAATACCTGGTGAACTCCGAGGCTCATACTTGGTTCTCCAAGATCATTATCTTCGGTGAGTTAGCTATCGCCGTGGCTCTGATCGTCGGCGCGTTCGTCGGTGTCGCAGCCTTTTTTGGTGGAATGATGAATTGGAGTTTCATTATGGCCGGCTCCGCTTCGACCAACGGCATGCTCTTCGCAATCGCGACCTGGTTGGTTTTGGCATGGCGCAATGCGGGTTGGATCGGACTCGATCGCTGGCTGTTGCCGATGATCGGTACCCCATGGAAGTCAGGACATTTATTTCATAAAACGACGGGCGTTAAAATCACTTGATGAGCAAGGTTCAAAAACAAAACGAAGCAAAGAGAAAAGGGGGACGTTATGGCCGAGATCTATGGAATGGGAGGGCTGTTCAGCACGAAGGCATCGGGAGAAATATCGCCCATCGAGCGTTTGCTGAATGAATTTGAAGCTCATGAAGCAAAAGAAGAAAAGTCGATTGAGCAATACAGGACACTGATGCGCGGACTGCCGAATCCCGCCACAAAATTTATCTTGCAGCTTATCATCTCCGATGAGGAGAAGCATCGTGCAGTGATTCACGCGATGATTGCCACACTGAAAGGTAGCCTCACTTGGACAAAGCCGGAAGGGAGTCTCGATGGCACGGCGGACCTTTCCGTACTCAACGGGCGGCTCCGCTCAAGCACCGCGGAATTTATCGAACTTGAAAAAGAAGGCATAAAAGAATGTCAGACGCTTATTAAAGAGAGCAGCGGCTACTACCATGGCGTCTTCAAAGTCCTTTTGGACGCGATGATGCGAGATTCGGAAAAGCACATAGAGCTCCTTGAGTTTCTAAGGGACAGCTTGAAAGAAACATGAGCTTCAGGGGGCGGAATTTTTGGTGAAAGATGGTGAGAGAGGAAAAGCTTTATCGTACGCGCGCACGAGCGCGCCGAGCTAAAAGTTTTCGCCTCTTGGTTTTTATCGTAAGATTTTCGCAAACGTCTAACTAGATTCCCGTCTGTAAGGCTCCATTGATGATTGTTCCATCGGCAGAGATTTGGAAATGCATTCTCTTCCCTGAAGTTTTAACGGTGGCACTACTTTTGCGCTCGTTCCCAAGCAGAGGAAACAGATGTGAGTGTTCACGTGGCGAACACGGTTCCGGATTGGGATTCTCGAGGCTCTTTGGCGGCCGCGATGATGGAGCCGGCTTTCTATCCGAAACCGCCTGCCGAAGTGACTCATAAAGAGACCCACATCTCGCATCTCTTTTTCGCCGGCGATAAAGTTTACAAGATCAAGAAACCCGTTCGTTATTCTTTTCTCGATTACTCCACTCTCGCCCGGAGGCGCTATTACCTGAACGAGGAAGTTCGGCTGAATCGGCGGCTAGCACCTTCGGTTTATCTAGGCGTGCTGCCGATTTGCTTCGATGAATCTGGTTGGCGGTTAGATGGCCGGGCCGAGCCATGCGAATACACTTTGGTGATGCGCCGCTTGCCTGAAGAATACATGCTACCGTTTTTACTCGACACTCAAAAGGTGACGCCGGACATGATGCGTGAACTGGCTCAAGTGCTTGCCCGCTTTCATACGGCGGCGAAAAGTATTCTGGACATTAATCCGAGTGACTATCTGTCTGCGCTGGAAAAGCAGTGGAGCGAGAATTTCACGGAGCTAGAGTCAATCCCAGGAACCGATCATCAAGCCCTTCAGTCGATCCAAAATTCTGGTGCAGCATTTATCGAAGCACACAAGGATCTTCTGCCACGGCGTGTGGCCGAGGGCTGGGTTCGCGATGTGCACGGCGATCTACATACCGAGCATATCTGTTTTGCGCCGGAGGGCATTCAGATCTTCGACTGCATCGATTTTAGCGCCGACTTACGCCGCTGCGATCTTGCTGCGGAAGTTGCTTTTCTCTCGATGGATCTGTGCGTACGGGGCGGCGAATCGTTGCTTGAACCCTTCATGATTCGCTACGGCGAACTGTTGATCGATCCTGACAGGGCGCGCTTGCTGCCATTTTTCGAAAGCTATCGCGCGCTTGTGCGCGCCAAAGTTCACGTCTTGCGGACGGGCGGGTGGAACGGTGACGCAGCACGTTATTTCGACTTCGCCCGGCGATTTACTTGGGCGCGTTTCAAACCATTTCTCGTACTCATCTGTGGGTTTTCCG
>Ga0193716_1002549_pt1 | contig 10211 bp, 6 predicted proteins | sample U2c1metaG_FD_145901 | JGI IMG/M metagenome (GOLD analysis project Ga0193716, IMG submission 145901) | Soil microbial communities from a riparian zone of the East river system, Colorado, United States - U2c1 | ecosystem: Environmental > Terrestrial > Soil > Riparian zone | place: USA: East River...
ACAGCTGTAGCGTCGCCCGCGGCGTGAGCGCGAAATCCACGCGAGCGGTGAGCGACGCCGTCTTCTGCCGAAGCCGCCCGACGATGTAGCCGCTGCCAGTCGACGAAGTGTCGAGGTGCTGCACGTACTGCAGCGGCTCACTCGAGTACGAAAGCGACGGCGCGAGATCGATGCGCAGGCGATCGGTGACGCGCGAGTCGAGGTTCGCTCCGAGTGTGACGCCGTTCCCGATACCTCCGTCGTCGAGGAAGCCATTGGCGGTGAGCGTCAGCAGCTTCCGTTTCCGACTGTCGGTGCTCAGCGTCCCCGCCCACGTCGTGCGCGCCGGCACGAGCAGCGCGGGGCCGCCACGCAACGCCTCCGTCGACAGCGACGCGAGCTCGCGCCCGACATTCAACGCCGCGCCCCACTCATTGTGAAAGGTACCGCTCGCGTTCACGGTGCCGACCGTCGCGCGCCGCTCGCCACCGTAGCTCCAGCCGGCGCCGAGCTGATCGACGCTCACTGTCCACGTGCGGAAGATAGGATCGGGGCGGTACTCCACGTACGCGAGCGTGCCCAGCGCGATGATCCAGTCTGAATTCCGCTGAAAGCCGATGTCGTTCACCTCGAACCCGGGCGAGATCGTTTGCGCGATCGCGCTCCAGCGCCAGTGCCCGCCCCCGATCTTCGCGAGGCGCGCCTGCGCCGAGAGTCCCTCGAGCGAAGTGCGCGCGCTGTCGCTCGCGTAATCGCGCAGATGCGGCGCATCGGGACGAAGGAGATAGTGATCCGATGAGGTCTCGACGTCGCGAATCGCCGAGCGCGATCCGTTCACGCTGCTGGCCGACACGAATCCCGATGCCTCGAAGTCTCCTGCGCGAAAGCGATGGCGCCCGTCGAGTCCTGCGAAAATCGAGGTCGATGGCAGCCCCGACGAATCGTTCGGCGACATGAATCTGTGCACCGTCGTGAACATCGCACCGGCAGCGCTCTGGCCCCCGCGGAAGTCGCGAGTGACGCGTCCCACCGCGAACTGCGCGGCCGGCTCGACGACGATGCTGCGCCCGCCGTGGCCCGGATCGATGATCGACGCACGCTCGGTCGCCGTCTGCGCATCGAGCGCGCCCGCAGTCCATCCATCGTTCGTGCGACCCACGAGCTTCGCTGCGCCGAGTATCGTCGTGGAGCCGGGAACGTCGAGGACGCTGGCGTCGCCGGGGATCGCCCCGACGTGCGGCGCGCGGCCGATGCGCCGGCTATAGAACGGGCTCTCGCTCGAAAACGCGTTCGCGCCGGTTTGCAACGGCAGTCCGATCCCCGCGCCACCGTTGAAGGTGAAGACGTCCGCGCCCTCGATGAAAAACGGCCGCTGCTCCGGAAAGAACGATTCGAACGACGTCAAATTCACGAGCGAGGGATCGGCCTCGACCTGTCCGAAATCCGGATGGATCGTGGCCGCGAGCGCGAAGCCGCCCGGCAGCGCCACTTTCGCGTCGACGCCCGCAACCGCGCTCGTGCCCCGCGGCAGCGACGCGCTCGACGCATCGCCCGTGAGCTCGGGAGCGCGGCCCGAACGCGCACCGACGTAGGGCGTGATCTCGAGTTGCGACGGACGCCCGCCGAGATCGATGCCACGCAACTCATTGAAGCGCGAGATCACCGCGCTCACCGTCGGCAGCCTCGGCGACCAGTTCGACACTTCGCCGGCGTGCGGCGAGAAGCGATAGAAGTTGATCCCGAGCACGAGCTCTCCCGCAGCGTTGCGGGACATTGAGAGCTGCGAGAAGGGGATTCGATATTCGGCGGTCCACCCGAGTGAATCAATTCGCGCGCTGGCCTGCCACACCGCGTTCCACGCCGGGTTGTAGACGATGTCGTCCGACCACGAGCCGTCCACCTGCACGCCGCGCGGATTCACGCCGAAGCTGAAGCCACTGCGATGGTCGTGGCGGCTGTCGATCTCGACGAAGACCCAATCGGAGGTCGTCTCGTCATCGCGCCGTGGAAAGGGAGCGAGAATCGCCGCAGGCTTCTCGTCGTACATGCGAAGCGCGACGTACAGCGCATCGTTGTCGTAGGCGACGCGCGCGACGGTGCGCAGGCTCGCGATCGTGCCCGGATGCGGGTGACTGCGGACGAAGTTCGTGGCGACGGGTGCCGTGCTCCAGATGGGCTCATCGAGGCGCCCATCAATCACCGGCGCCTCGCCGTCGATGCGAACCGCGTGAATGCTCCGCAGCCCAAGCGCCTCGGCGACAACAGGCGACTGGGCGGAGTCGCGAAGGGCCTGTGCCTGCGCGCGCGCTGGTGCGAGTGCAGCTGCGATGAGAGTGAACTGAGCGACGCACGCACGGTGGCGATGGAACAGAGTTGACGATGCGAGGGGCACTGCGAGCTCCGGAATGCAGGTGCGCCGAAGCTGGTGAGGATGGGGCGCGCGGCCGAGCGGAGATCGCGTGATCGGCACGCCAACGCAGTGGACGGTGCGAAGTCACCTGCGAACGGACGGCGTTGACGCGATCCGGCGCGCGGAGCCTCCGCGGACCCGCGCCGACGCCCACCCGCTGCACCTTTTGACCGTTCGCCGCGCCCGGTACTGCGTGCGCGCGGCCTGTTCGCCATCCTTCCTGCCATGCAGGACACCGAGCGGCCACGTATTGAATGGCGACTGATCATCGCGGTCTGGATGCTGCCGACGATCGCCGATGTCGCGGACACGTACATCGTGCATCGCGTCAGCGGAACACCGTGGCCCCCGCTACGCGTCATCGCCCTCATCTCGCCCGCGTGGCTGTCGTGGATTCTCTTCACGCCGCTGATCTTCTGGTTCGGCGCACGCGTTCGCATCGGAAGGCCGTGGCGGGTAAAGCCCATCGCGACACATCTGCTGTTGAGCGTGTTGGTGGGCCTTGCGCATGACGTGGTGCTCACCACGGCCTCGCAGCTGTTCGACCCCCGCAGGCACATGACGGCGGGCGCGCGCTTCGCCATGACCGTCCAAGACTGGCTCCCGATCTCGATGCTGCTCTACTTCCTGACACTCATCGCCGGCTACGCGCTCGAGGGCGCGCGACGCGAGCGCGCGCAGGCGCTGCGCACCACGGAGCTCGAGGGGCAGCTCGCGCGCTCCGAGCTCGCGGTGCTGCGCGCGCAGCTGCACCCGCACTTTCTCTTCAACGCGCTGAATACGGCGGTGTCGCTCGTGCGGGCGAAGCAACCCGAGGCCGGGGTGCAGGTGCTCACGCATCTCGCGGATCTGCTGCGCCAGCTCGTGCACGGAGTGGAGCAGGAGGTCCCGCTTCGCGATGAGCTGCGGATGCTCGACAGTTACCTCGAGATCGAGCGCGCGCGCTTCGGAAGTCGCCTCACGATCGATGTGAACGTGCCGGCAGCGCTGCAGGACGCCTACGTGCCCGGGCTCGTGCTTCAGCCGCTCGTGGAGAATGCGCTGCGGCACGGAGTGGGAAAGCGCGATTCGCTGGGACACGTCTCCGTGGACGCGATCGCGCGGGGCGACACGCTCGAGCTGCGCGTGCGCGACGACGGACCGGGCTTCGCGCTGGATGCGCCCGCGAGCGATCCACCCGGTGTGGGGATCGCGAACACGCGCGCGCGACTCTCACGTCTCTACGGCGATGCGGGCACACTCTCGCTCCACAACGGCGCGAACGGAGGCGCGGAGGTGATCGTCTCACTCCCGATTCGCCATGCCCCAGTGCACGCGGCGTCCGCATGACCGCTAACCTGCGCGTCGTGATCGTCGACGACGAGCCTCCGGCGCTCGCGGGACTGCGCGCGCTTCTCGCGAAGCACGTGGACATCGAGATCGTGAACGAAGCGCTCGGCGGCGCCAGCGCCATCGCGGCCCTTCGCGAGCTGCAACCGGATATCGTGATTCTCGACGTGCAGATGCCCGAGGTCGACGGCTTCCAGGTGCTCGACGCGGTGCAGGAGTCGGAGGGGCGCCTGCCGTTCGTGATCTTCGTGACCGCGCACGATCAGTTCGCGGTGCAGGCCTTCGATGTACACGCGGTGGATTATCTGCTCAAGCCCGTCACCGAGCAGCGATTCGCGCGCGCGCTCGCTCGCGCGCGGGACTCGATCACCTCGCGCGACAACGGCAACCTCGGCCAACGCCTCCAGGCGCTGCTCGACGAGCATTCGCGGCGCGGGGCGCGTGAGCTGCTCGCGTCGTCCACGTCCTCTCCCGACGAGGGCGCGCCCTCGCGCTTCGCCAGCCGGATGCTCGTGCGCGTGGGCCAGCGCGACGAGATCGTTTCGGTCTCCGACATCGACTGGATCCGCTCTGACGACTACTGCTCGATTCTCCACATCGCCGGCAAGCAGCACATCATCCGCGAAACACTCGGCTCGCTCGAGAAGAAACTCGACCCGCGCAGCTTCGCGCGCGTCCATCGCTCCGTGATCGTGAATCTCTCGCGCGTGACGGCGCTGCGACGGCTTCGCGTGGGCGGCGTGAACGTCGTGCTCCGCGACGGGACGCAGCTTCCCGTGAGTCGCGCCCGACGCGCAGCGCTCACCGAGATCCTCGGCTCCGCGACCTAGCGCAATCTAGAGGAACGATTCGCCGTCGAGATCGCGCGCACCCGGGAGCCCGAGCAGGTGCAGCGCGCTCGGCATCACATCCGTCGTGCGGCGCGGGATGCCGCGCACCGTTCGATTCGTGAGCAACGGTACCAACATCTGATCGCGATGAAGCGACCCGTGCGCGCTCGCATGTTTCACCGGCTCCCACTTCTCGCGAAAGTCCCACCCCGGAGCCGCCGAAACGATGATGTCGCCCGAGCGCGCGCTCGACGACAGCTGCGCGATCTGCACGATCGCGTCGGGATACGCGCTGCCCACCAGCGCCTCGTACGCATCCGTGGCGGTGACGTTCGCGAGCTCGAGGCCGAGGCCGAGCGGGTCGCCGTCGATGGTGCTGTAGGAGTAGCGGCCATTGACTGCGACGATTGTTGCCGAGCCGCGGTCCCTCGTTCGCACTTCGGTGCGCGTGTCGTCGAGCGGAAGCATCACCATGTCCACCGAATCGCGCGCGAGCAGCGTGCGCACGAGCGGATCCCACCGCTCGCGGAGCGCGATCCAGCCGGCGCGCTCGCGGCGCTCGAGCTCCACGTAGAGATGCGCCATCGCGTTGCCGCTCACCATCACGGCGACCTCGGCGCCGCGCGTGAAGAGCCACGGATGCGCGAGCACGCGATGGCCGCTCTCGCGCACGAGGGCGGCGAGATCGTCGTGCGCGTGCACGAGCGAGTGGCCGTGATCGCTCACGATCCAGAGGTGGGTATCGTCCCACATACCGGCGCGCTCGACCGCGGCGCGAAGCTGGCCGACCGCCGCATCGATCCCCGCGAGCGCACGACGCGCGAGAGGGCTCTCATGCCCCTCCGAGTGCGACGCCTTGTCGAGACCGAGCAGCGCGATGCAGGCGAAGGCTGGTCGATGTTCGACGATGTGCGCGGTCGACACGCGAGCGACGTACTCGTCGAGCTTGATCCAGCCGCCGACATCGCCGCTCCAGTGCGTGTACGCCGCGCGCGCCAGTGTGCGCACGTCGCGCCCGAGGCGCTCGCCGCGCGCGGTGCCGCGACCGAGCATGCTCATGGCGTTCCAGCGCGAGGGGGCGAGCTCGAACAACGTCGGGTGCGACGGGTCGAGATCCTCGTCGAGGTGCCGCATCTCGGCGCCGAGGTAGCTGCGGGCGTACGGGAAGCGGCGACAGCGCGTGTGCGCGCGGTCGTACCACCGTAGTCCGGGAAGTCCCGACGGGCCGGGGAAGCGGCCGGTGAGAAATGGAGCGTAGGCGACGCCCGTGACGGACGGGAATGCGGTCGTCACGGGGTAGAGCGCACCCTCCGCGCGCAGGCGCGCGAGCGAGGGGAGCGATGCGGATTGGCCGGCGCGAGTGCCGGCGTCGATCGTGTCGAAGCGCGCACCGTCGGCGACGAGCAGAATGAGTGACATGCTGACGAGTGCGGCTGCGAGTACACTCGCTACAGAGGCGAGGCACTACTACTATTGAGACGCGCGCTAACATCCACGCGTGTAACGCGCGATTCCCGAGAGGAAGCTAGCACATGACCGCACGAACTCGCTGATTCATGGCCACGCGAAAATCGACGACCGGCACTACGAAGAAAAAAAAGGGAAGGAAGTCCGTCGTAACCGGCACGGGGAAGCGCGCCAATCCCGGGATCATCGCAGACGCCGAAGAGCGAGCACGCGCGGCGCTTCGGGAGCGCACCGAGCAGGGACACATTCTCGCCGGCCGCACGCCGCCCTCGCAGCGCGTACCGCGCGTGCAGACCTCCGGGCCCACGAAGATCAAGGCGAGCCCGCGGCCGCTCGATTTCTCCATCCGCGACGACCGCCCTCTCATCGAGACCGAGGACGAGAAGCTCCTCGGCTCGACGTCCTCCCGTGTCGACTTCACGCGAACCGATCCGTGGCGCGTGCTGCGCATTATGTCGGAGCTCATCGAGGGCTTCGACACGCTCGCCAACATCGACAAGGGCGTCTCGATCTTCGGCTCCGCGCGCACGGGCCCCGACGATCCGCAGTACCAGGCGGCGCAGGAGACCGCGCGACTACTCGCCGAAGCGGGGTTCGCGATCATTACGGGTGCTGGGCCGGGCATCATGGAGGCCGCCAATAAGGGCGCGCGCGAAGGAAATGGGCGCTCCATCGGCTGCAACATCGAGCTCCCCTTCGAGCAGGGCTCGAACCCGTACGTCGACACGGTGATCGAGTTCCGCTACTTCTTCATCCGCAAGCTGATGTTCGTGAAATACTCGTCTGCCTTCATCATCTTTCCCGGCGGCTTCGGGACGCTCGATGAGGCGTTCGAGGCGCTCACGCTCATCCAGACGGGGAAGATCTACGAATTCCCGGTGATCCTCTTCGGCCGCCACTACTGGGCCGGTCTGCTCCGCTGGCTCAAGTCGCGCGTGCTCGTGGAGAAGAAAATCTCGCCCGGCGATCTCGATCTCCTCCTCGTCACCGATGATCCGGCCGAGGCGGCGAATGCGGTGATCGCGGCGCACACGGCGCATTTCAGGCCGCACAAGCGACGCTCGGGCGACCATCAGATCCCGCGTGAGGAATAAGCGGTAACAATTATCTCAGTACTAAGGGAATTCGGAAATGGCCGCAAAGAAGGGTAAGACACCGACGCGCTCATCTGCCGCGGGACCCAAGGCGCAGCAGAAGCAGGCGGCCGAAGAGCGCGAGCGCGCCGGTGCGGCGCACACGTCGCACGAGAAGAGTCGCTTTCTTCGCGGTCAGCGCATCGATCCGCGACGCATCGATGGAAAAGAGAGCGTCGTCGATCTGATCGAGGGCACCTTCCTCGCCTACAACGCCGCGCGCCTGCGCGAAGCCGCACAGCTCTTCACCGAGAAGATGCTCGAGACCGATGTCACAGTCGGGCTCACGCTCACCGGTGCGCTCACGCCCGCCGGTCTCGGGATGGCCGCGCTCATCCCCCTCATCGAGGCCGGCTTCGTCGACTGGATCATCTCCACCGGCGCGAATCTCTACCACGACACGCACTTCGGGCTCGGCCTCGCGATGCACCGCGGCAACGCGACCGAATCCGACATCGTGCTGCGCGAAGAAGGCGTCGTTCGCATCTACGACATCTTCTTCGACTACGATGTGCTGCTCTCGACGGACGCGTTCTTCCGCCAGATCATGCGCGCGCCCGAGTTCCAGCGCGCAATGTCCAGCGCGGAATTCCACGCGCTCTGCGGCAAGTACGTGCGCGAGCGCGAGAAAGCGCTCGGCATCGGACAACGCTCGCTCCTCTCGGCCGCGTACACGGCCGGGGTGCCGATCTACACGTCGTCGCCCGGCGACTCATCGATCGGGATGAACATCGCCGCGCTCGCGCTCGAGGGAAACAAGCTCCTCATCGATCCGAATCAGGATGTGAACGAGACGGCGTCGATCGTCCTCGCCGCGAAGCGAGGCAACGGGCGGAGCGCCGTCATGATCCTGGGCGGTGGAAGCCCCAAGAACTTCATGCTGCAAACCGAGCCACAAATTCAGGAAGTGCTGGGCATCGACGAGAAGGGACACGACTTCTTTCTGCAGATCACCGATGCCCGCCCAGACACGGGCGGACTCTCGGGTGCAACGCCAGCGGAGGCGGTGAGCTGGGGGAAGATCGATCCAGACAAGCTGCCGGATGCCGTGGTCTGTTATGTTGATTCGACGATTGCGCTACCACTGCTGACCTCGTACGCGCTCGCGAAACGGAAGCCGCGCAAGCTCAAGCGCCTGCTCGATCAGCGTGTGGCGAACATGGCGCGCCTGCAGGAGGAGTTCGCACGGGCGGGCGGTGAGCCCCTGACGTCGCAACAGACGAGCGAGACGCTGCCGCGGCATCGATAGACTCTGGAGGCTGGACAGCGGTTCGCCCTCCCTCTACAATGAACAAAGCACCCACGCGCCCGGCTCCCATGCCGGGCGCTCACATTTTACGCCGTGCTGCTTTACAATGATCGAAGAGCTGAAGGAAAAGCTGGAGCTGGAAGCCAACAAGCTTCAATTCGAATTGAACGTCACGCTCCCCAACGAGATCCGCAAAGCGGTCGAGATGGGTGACCTTCGCGAAAACAGCGAGTACAAGGCCGCGCTGGAGCGCCAGCAGTTCGTGCAGGCGCGCCTGGGACAGCTGCGCCAGCGACTCAGCAAACTCTCGCAGATCGATGTCACCCAGATCTCGCACGACAAAGTCGGACTCGGCTCACGCGTCATCGTGAAGGACAGCGCTACGGGAGCCGAGGAGAGCTATCAGCTCGTCTTCGGCGACTCGGTGGAGTTCGAGGAAGGGCAGGTGACGATGTCATCCGCCATCGGCAAGGCGCTCGTGGGCAAGGCGGTGGGTGAGCTCGTGCTTCTCAGGCTTCCGAACATGACGCGCAAGCTCGAGATCATCGACCTCAAGACGATTCACATCCCGGCGTCCTAAGCCTCCACTAAACCTCCGCGATCCCGAACAGGTCGTCGATCTCGCGCCGGTACGACTGCAGCTCGTCGTCCACGTTCCACTGCATCTTCGGCGCGAGATGCTCCGCCACCGCCTCCGCGATCGACAGGGCGTGATCGCGCGTCTCGAAGGCGATGTGTAGTCTCCGGATGAGAAGGTCGCCGAGCGTGCGCGCCATCTCGTGCGTAACTCCCCACTCGAGCTCCGCGGCGATGTAGGGAAGCTCGGGCACCAATCGCTCGGCTAGCGCGCGATCGACGCTCGCCATCTGCCAGAGCGCGCGCCAGCGAGTGCCGTAGGCGTGCACAAGATGCTCGGCGATGTCCGGCGCGCCGATGGTCGCGCGCGCGAGCGCGAGCTCGTCGTCGAGCGACTCGATGTCGCCGCCGGGGAGCGACTCCTTGTGCGTCGCCGCGCGTCCGTGCCCGACGCGGAGACGCCGCGCGATGGTGTCCATCACATCGGCGGCCATGGCGCGATAGGTCGTGAGCTTGCCGCCCGTGACCGAGAGCAAGCCCGGGACCGTCCAGGCGATCGCGTGCTCGCGCGAGGTTGCGTCGGGACTCTTGTCATTCGATGCGACGAGCGGACGGATGCCGGCCCACGCAGAAACGACGTCGCTCGCCATGAGATGCGCGCCGGGAAAGAAGGCGTTGGCGGAGCGGAGGAGATAGGTGACGTCGGCGACGGTGGCGCGCACGCGCTCGGGGCGTCCCTCGTAGTCGGTGTCCGTGGTGCCGATGATGCTGAACAGCCCCGCCGGGAGCACGAACATCACGCGTCCATCGATGGGCGAGAGGAGCGTGAGCGCGCCATTGTTGCGAATGCGGTCGCGAGGCACAGACACGTGCACGCCCTTCGTCGCGCGCAGCGACCGCCGGGCCTGCGGCTCGGCCATGCGACGGATCGTGTCGCTCCACGGGCCGGCGGCATTGACCACGGTGCGCGCGCGGATCTCGATGTCGACGCCCGTGCGCAGGTCGAGAGCGCGCGCACCACACACGCCATCGCTCGTCATGAGCAGATCGTGCACCGACACGTGATTCACGACGACCGCTCCGGAGTCGCGCGCGCCGAGCACGGTCGCGAGGGTGAGGCGGATGTCGTCGGTGGCGGCGTCGAAGTACGAGGCGCCGCCGACCATTCCCATCGCGCGCAGCTCCGGCTCGAGCGCCGTGACCACGTGCGCGCTGAGCGTGCGATGACGTCCGAGGTT
>Ga0193716_1002553_pt1 | contig 10187 bp, 6 predicted proteins | sample U2c1metaG_FD_145901 | JGI IMG/M metagenome (GOLD analysis project Ga0193716, IMG submission 145901) | Soil microbial communities from a riparian zone of the East river system, Colorado, United States - U2c1 | ecosystem: Environmental > Terrestrial > Soil > Riparian zone | place: USA: East River...
TGGGAATTTTGCTGCTGGCCATCTCGTTTGTGTATCAGCGCGACTGGCTCCGGCTCTCCCGCCATTCTGAAGCAGGTCCTGCCGGTTCATGAAATCCACCTCCCTCGCATTCGCTTTGATTGCAGCTCTCGCTGCCGTCCATGAGCCGTCCATTTCCTATTTCACCAACGTCCGTGACATTCATACGGTTCAGACCAGCCCGCAGAATTATGTCGTCTTGGACGAAGAAATATGGACCCGGTCGCGCCCTGATCTGGCAGACCTGCGAATTTACGATGGCGACTTCCAGGTGCAATACGCCCTCAGCGAACAACGCGGCGGAACTTCCACGTACGAGGAGCCTGCGAGAATGCTTAACCTGGGCAGCGTCGCCGGACACACCGAGTTTGATCTCGACCTGGGACAAACTCCAGAATACGACCGCATCCGGTTGCAATTGGACGCCAAAGACTTCGTGGTAACCGCATCGGTCGCGGGCAGCAATGAGACGAGCTCAAAGATGGTGGCTCAGTTGCCGTCGTCAACACTTTATGACTTCACGCGCGAGGATCTGGGATCGAATGCGGTATTGAAAATCCCACCCTCGAGTTTTCGCTACCTGCATGTAAAATTGGGCGCCGGTATCGCCCCGGCGCAAGTGAAGGGGGCGTTGGTCTACAACCTGCAGGAAACCAAAGCCGTCTGGACCAGCGTAGGATCATGCGGCGCGCCCTCTCAGGTGGGAAGGACCACCGTAATCATGTGTAATTCGTCCGCGAAAGTTCCGGTGGACCGGGTTCGCTTTCACGTCGATCCGAAGCAGGTGAACTTCCGGCGAGCCGTCATGTTCTCGGATGCCAACGACAATCACTACGGAATGGGCAGTGACATCACGCGCGTAAAGATCAATCGCGCTGGCACGGCTGTGATCTCGGAAGAATTGGATGTTCCGGTCGGCGGACAAAGTTCCGGCCCGCTGAAGGTCACTGTGGACAACGGAGATAATCCGCCTCTGGCATTCTCTGCCGTCGAATTACTCTCGCTGGAGCGCCGCGTATATTTTGACGCCCAGGGCAAGTCGTCCCTCAAGCTCTACTACGGCGACGACAAACTCGAAGCGCCCGTCTACGACTATGCCCGGTTCTTCAAGCCTGATCAGGCTGCGGCCAAAGCTGAGTTGGGATCAGGTGCTCACAACGAAGCGTACACGGGCCGCCCGGACGAACGCCCCTGGTCAGAGCGTCACAAGGCAGTGCTGTGGGTGGCGATGATTCTGGCGGTGATTGTGCTGGCCGTACTGGCAATTCGAGGACTAAAAGCAAACCCCTTGTCATCCTGAGCGAAGCAAGAATTTCGCTTCGCGAAATTCTTGCGGAGTCGAAGGACCCCTATAGCAACGATGCATTGCCGGGAATAGAGGTCCCTCGACTGCGCCGAACAATTCGCAAGCGAATCGTTCGGCGCCGCTCGGGATGACAAAACTTGAAGATGACAGGGAAATTACCGCATCGACTCTTCGACTTCAGAAATCCAGTCAGGTCTTTTCAGCACTTCGCGCGGCTTGGGCCCGTCGGCGGCGCCCACAATTCCGTCGCGCTCCATCAGATCGATCAGATGGGCGGCGCGTCCGTAGCCGATTCGCAGGCGGCGTTGCAGCAGGGAAGTGGAGGCTTTGCCGAACTCGATCACCAGGCGAACCGCATCGTTATAGAGAGGATCGTTTTCCTCCTCGCCCACTTCGCCGGACGTCCCCCCCTCACCCGACCCATGTTCGTCCTTCGGAGCCTGCAGGAATTTCTCTTCGTACTCGGCCGTGCCTTGGGCGCGCCAGAACTCGACCACAGCGGCAATTTCTTTTTCGGTAACGAAAGGCGCGTGCAAACGATGCAGGCGGGATGATCCAGACGGAAGGTAGAGCATATCGCCGCGTCCCAGCAAAGCTTCGGCGCCGTTAGCGTCGAGAATGGTGCGCGAGTCCACCTTGGTCGCGACGCGGAAAGAAATGCGGGCAGGGAAGTTGGCCTTGATCAGGCCGGTAATCACGTCGACCGATGGCCGCTGCGTCGCCAGCACCAGATGAATGCCTACCGCGCGCGCCATCTGAGCCAGACGTGTGACGGACTCTTCCACGTTGCCCGAATCCAGCATCATCAGGTCCGCCAACTCATCAATGATGATGACGATATATGGCAGCGGCCGGTCTTCCGAATCCTCGCCAAACAGGCTGCGCGTGCCTTCATCATCGAATAGCTTGTTGTACTGCTCCATGTTGCGCACGCCTTTTTCAGCCAGAAGTTTCAGGCGGCGTTCCATTTCGCGGACGGCGTTTCGCAGCGCGTTGGCGGCAAGTTTGGGCTCGGTAATGATCGGCGTGAAAAGATGCGGTACACCTTCGTAGTTGCCCAATTCCAGCCGCTTTGGATCCACCAGAATCAGCCGCACCTGGTCAGGCGTGGCCTTGTACAAGATGGACATGATCATGGCATTGATGGCCACGCTCTTGCCCGCGCCGGTCGAGCCCGCGATCAGCAGGTGAGGCATGCCGGCGAGATCGGCAGTCACGATGCGTCCGTTGATGTCCTTGCCCAGAGCCAGCGTCAGCTTTGATTTGGTGCCGATGAACTCCGAAGATTCAATGTTCTCGCGCAGCCAGATAATCTCGCGCTCGCGGTTCGGTACCTGAATTCCGACCGTCGACTTGCCCGCCATGCGCTCCACCAGAATGCTCTCGGCTTTGAGCGCCAGGCACAGATCGTCGGTCAGGCTGGTAATACGGCTGTATTTGATGCCCGCTTCAGGCTTGTATTCGAATGTTGTGACCACAGGCCCAGGATTGATCTGCGTCACCTGCCCATGGACATCGAATTCCGAGTACTTCTCCGTGAGCACCTGGGCCAGCAATTTCAATTCGTCGGCGTCGATCGCCTGTTGCTCATCAGGACGGTGCAGTAGGCTGCTGGGCGGCAGCTTGAAACCCCCAGCCGCGATGCGCGGCATGGTCGTCTTTGGCTTGGCTCCAGTGTCGGCACGTTCCGTGACTTCAACATCAGGAATGATGGTGGCAGGAATATTACGTCGGGCTGGTGCCTCTTCCGCGCGCTCCTCGCCCCGGTCGGCCACACTCATGCGGTCGATGCCGGTCACCCGGGCGGGCTCAGGCGCGTAAGCCGGAGATGGAGCCGCCGCGGGACGAGCAGGAACTAATTGCGCAGTGATGGTTGGCCGGGTTGCCCGGCGCTTCTCGAGCTCCTTCTGCATCTTCTTTTTCGCCCGGTCATCCTGCCAGTCCTGGTAACGATTCCAGAGCGCGACCACGAAGGCGAATCGCGTGGGAACCCAGAGCTGCAGGGAAGCGAAAGAGAACGCGGTGGTGAGATACAGCGCAACCGCCAGAACCGTCGCGCACACAATATATGCGCCAGCCAGATTCAAGTAGTGGATGAGGACATCGCCAACGATGCGCCCCCCCAGCCCTTCCATGGGAATCACGCCCATCCAGCGCACGTGGCCGGGCATGAGCGCCAGCAGCGCCGGGACGAACACCAGCAGCCATGCCGCTCCCAGAGATTTCGCAACCGGAGACACAATCTTGCGCGACCGGAACCAGCGCGAACCCAGTGCTCCCAAAAACACGGGAACCAGAAATGCCCCAATTCCGAAACCTTGCAGCATCAGGTCGGAAACGATCGCACCTACCAATCCAACCCAGTTGCGGGCGGACTGAGAACCCGTGAGTACAGATGCGCTGTTGAACGAAGGATCAAGCGGAGAATAGGAGGCCAGAGCCAGAAACAAAAGCAGTCCCGAGACGCAGAGCACGAACCCGATCAACTCGTTGAGCCGCCGGTTGTTCGTGGGAGCGAAAATCTTTGAGAAAAACTTCATGGGCATGTTTGGTTAAATAACCACAGAGGACACCGAGGACACAGAGAGAACATGAGAGCTCCAGTTTCCTCTGTGTCCTCCATGTCCCCTGTGGTTCACGGTTTCAGAGCCCAGCAATTATGACAAGAGTCGAGCACACCAACAATGACGGAATTCAGAAACAGTATCGAGTTAGTTTCCTTTGGTAGCTAAATGTGGGCGCGAGCGTCCCGCTCGTGCGGCAGTGGCAAGACGGGTAGCGTTTCTCGAAAAACCACGCCCAAGCGGAGATTGGACCGGGCACCTTCTGGACTGGTATTAGCCCGCGAGTCTTGCCGCAAACGCCAGCACCAGAATGCCAGCCACAATTCGATATACCGCAAACGGCGCGAAGCCATGCTTCCGCACCCAAGCGATGAACCACGCCACCGCCGCATAGGCCACCAGAAACGAAACCACAAAGCCGATCCCCAGCACGACCCATCCGTGAGGATCGATCTGCGAGACCCCAATGGGGTTCGCGCCTTTACCTCTAAGGGACTTCAACAAGTCGTAGCCGGTCGCCGCCACCATGGTCGGAATGGAGAGGAAAAACGAAAACTCCAGGGCGGAAGAGCGCGACATCCCCGCCAGTTGCCCGGCGGCGATGGTAGACATCGACCGCGACGTCCCGGGAAAAACTGCAGACAGAATCTGGCAGGCCCCGATCCATATAGCTTGGCCCAGGCTCATCGCTTCCATTTTCCAGGTGTGAATACGGGTTTCGGAAGCACCCGGCCCCGCTGCTTCCGCAGAGGCATTCATGGCATCGACGATCCACATCACGACTCCGCCGACCAGCAAAGACATTCCCATGATGTACAGGCTCTCGAGATGTTTGCCGATGATTTTGGTCAAGAGAAACGCTGGGATTGCGGTTATCAGAAAAGCGACAATGATCAATTGAATGGGTCGAGACTGAAGGATGGCCACGATCAAACATCGCAATACTTTGATGGGGGCTAAGAGGAGAGGTGTATTGCCCCGGCTGTAGCCGATGAACTTCGCAATCCTGTCCCAGAAATACACCGGAAGACAGAGAATCGCTCCCAGCTGAATCACGATCGTGTACATCTTCCAATACCCGTCGGACAGGTTGATGTGGAAGAGCGCCTCAGCAATTCGTAGGTGCGCGGTCGAGCTGACGGGCAGAAATTCCGTGAGTCCTTCAATGATTCCTAACAATACGGACAGCAGGTAGTCGTTCAAGCTTCCTCCCCGGAGTGGGACAGACATTATCGCAGAAGGCGCAACGGTGCTCGCAACGGCATCAGCGATTGCTGTGGAAATGAGAAATTGCTGCGATCCTTATCGCGAGGTTTTGGATTTCATAGTCTCAGCGTAGGTGATACGTGAGAACGTTCCGTGCTTGTAGTCAGTTAACCACACCGAGTCATGACCAAAACGAAGCGCATCGCCGCCCGCCCCGACCCATTGACGGAATATCTTGTTGGTTGTTCCATCGATGGCGGTGAGCGGGACACCAAACACAGTCGTCCAGGCAAAGCCTCCGCCCCATCCGATGTCGCCACCAGGACCCGGAATTCCGACGGTGATGGTCGCTATTGCTTTTCTGCTTTGCGCATCGACGCGCGTAACGCTTCCGTCGCCTTGGTTTAAAGTCCAGATAGAGCCGCCACCAACGGCGAGAAACCTGGGCTTGGGGCCGACCGGGACTGTGGCCAATACGGCGCCCGATGCTGCATCGACGGCGGTCACGATGTTGGCAATGCCGCCGCTGATCCAGACCGTGCCATCTTCGGACATGCTTCCGTCAAACACGGGATTGTAAGAACCCGGCGCAATGGAAATTGTCTGGCGCACCTTGTTCGACACAGGGTCGATACGGACGAGCGTGCCGGCATTGTCGGTAACGATCCAGACGCTGTCGCGGCTGGCAGCGATTCCGCCTTCAGGGCCCGCCGGTCCAACAGGAAGCGTGGCTGTGATCTGGTTGGTTGCGGGATCAACCCGAATTATCGAGCTAGGCTTGCCGCACAACGGCACCCAAAGGCTGCCAAAACCAAATGTCAGACCAGCGCATGGATCTCCGGGCACCGGCACGACGGCAACTTCCTTGTTAGTCTTGGGGTTGATTCTGTGGACTGAAGCGGGTTCCGAGCTGGCAACCCAGACGGCATCGTCAGTGATTTGTACCCAGTCCGCGTCCGCGCCGATTTTGAACGTCGCCTCGGGTTTGAGGGAAGCGAAAGGAACCTGAAACTCCTTCACTCCTGGCCGCGTGATCTTTCCGTTGGGCGCCCAATCCTGGGCCAATCCCCTTGGGGCTGAAATCATCATGCCCGCGAACGCGAACACGAAGAAGACTGCGGCTGTCCCGACCATGAGACGACTGCTTCGATCTGTCACTGCGTCGTATTTCCATAGGTCGGAATGCCTTGCTCTACCAGGTAGAGCAGTCGCTGGCCGCGCGCTGCCCAATCCTGGGAATTCGTCTGCGACGCTGCTTTCTGGGCCAGCTCAATTGCCTTGGCGCGCGCTTCCTCCGACTTTTTCGGCTCTTCTTCTGTCTTGTAGATTTCGATCAGGGCCGACCACCGCCAGGCAGCGTCGTACAACGCCTCTGCTGCCGCCGGTGACTGGGGCCGCTCGGTGGCGTATTTCTCGTAAATCTCCGATTCTTTTACCGGACACTTCGAACTGCCCTGCCAGTCGCCGCACAGTTTGTTGTCGATCAAATGGAACGCAGCCAGATCGGCCCACTTGGAGCCGGGAAATTTCTTGATGACCTCTTTCATGTATTTTTCGTTCATACCTTCGCGCAGGTAAGACTCGCGTTCCCGGGACGACGGACGCGAGGACACATCCACCTTCTCCAGCTGCCAGCGAATATCGGCGGAACGGTACATGGCCTCGCCTGCCATTGGCGAGGTTGGAAAATAATCGGCAACACAGTAATAAAGCCGCATGGCATCCTGGGCGGCGCCATTGCGTCCGCGTCTGCGGCTGGCTTGATCTTCTGAGTCCACGGCCTCGCCAAACAAAATCTTGTCACCGTTCGGAGTCGAAGCTCGAACCACGCCTTTGTCTAACACCCACCCAGTGACGGTCCGTTCTTCCGTGAGATTCGCCTCGACGTGGACCCACTCGCGGCTGGTTTCGAGAACAATGATTTCGCGTCCGCGATCCATTTCCGCCAGCTTGGCGGAACTCGTGTCGGGCGAGAGATATATTTGAGCGATGCGAACGACAGCGCCACGCTCGTAGGTGGCGGCGCCAGAGGGAATGGCGAAAACAAGCAGACAACCGAGCGCAAAAAGCGCGGTGGGAAAAGTAGCGCCGGCGTCCCGCCGGCTGTCGCGAGGGCGTCCCGCCCTCGCACGCGATGCAGTATGGAGAGGGTCGCAGAGGCCGCCACTACCCGGAGATCTAAGTTTCCTGTCATCCTGAGCGAAGGCGCCCATTCGCTCGCGAATGGGCAGCGGAGTCGAAGGACCCCTATTCCCGGCAAGGCATTCTGGCGCCAGGGGGTCGACTTCGTAGCGGCTTCGCGACGCGAAGCCCCTGCTCCGCTCAGGATGACCAAAATGTAGGGTCACGCCCTCCCCCTTATTTCCGCCAGTGTCTCGGCTTCAATATTTCCGCCGCTGATCACGGCCACGTTCACCGTTGTTTTCGGCAACTCGTCCCGATGGAAGAGGAACGCGGCCACTGCCACGGCCCCACTCGGTTCGGCCAACGTCCTCGGGTCGGTAGCCAGCAGTCGTGTAGCTTGTCGGATTTCGGCCTCGCTCACGGTCACGATGTCATCCACGTAACGACGGATATGTTCAAAGTTCAGTGCGCCGATGCTCTGAGTGCGCAAACCGTCCGCAAGCGTCCGGGTCGCTTCTTCCGCTGTCGAATGAACGATCTTGCCGGACCGCAAGCTGGCCTGCGCGTCCGCCGCCAGCTCCGGTTCCGCGCCAATTATCTTGACCGTCGGCTTGCTGAGCTTGATCGCGGTGGCGATTCCGCTTAACATTCCACCACCCCCGACGGGCGCGATCACGGTTTCCACTTCGGGCAGGTCTTCCAGAATTTCCAGTCCCATCGTGCCTTGGCCTGCGATGATCATGTCGTCGTTGTAAGGTGGCACGATCACGTACCCGTGCAGCGCCGCCAGTTCTTCCGCCTTGGCCTGCCGCTCGGAACTTGCCGGACCCACCAGTATGATCTCCGCTCCCAGGGCTAGGGTTGCCTCGCGCTTGACCGTTGGTGCATTTCCCGGCATCACGATCACGGCTTTCAGGCCGAGTGCCCGAGCTGCATAGGCGACACCCTGTGCGTGATTGCCGCTGGAATACGTGATGACACCGCGACGACGATCCTTCTCCGCTAGAGAGGCGACCTTGTTGTAAGCGCCGCGGAGTTTGAACGATCCGATGGGCTGCTGGTTTTCAGGTTTGAGATAGAGCCGGCGGATGTCGTTAGAGTTGGCGGACTCGTGCAGATGCGTCGGAACCAACTGGGTGTGAACAGCAACGCCGCGCAGGCGAGATTGCGCTTCGCGAATGTCGTTGAGCGTGACGATGGGGACATCTCCACTGTCATCCTGAGCGGAGTGGCTGCTTCGCTTTGCGAAGCGGCCACGCAGTCGAAGGACCCTATTCCCGGCACCGACTTTGCCGGTAGAGGTCCTCCGCTCAGAGTGACAAATTCTAGATTTCCAGAATCACCGGCATGACCAGCGGCCGCTTCTGTGTCTGCTTCGAAATATAACGCTTCAGGTCGGTGCGGATCTTTTCCTTGATCACGCCGTAGTCGCCTTTTTCTTCCGCGCTCGACATTTCCAGCGTCTGCATCACGATCTGCCGCGCCCCGTCGACGAAGCCGTCCTCTCCCGGGGAGAAGCCTCGAGTGACAATCTCGGGCGAAGTTTCGACTTTGCCTGTGAGCTTGTTGATGGCAATAATCGGCAGTACGATACCGTCCTCGCTCAAGTGCCGCCGGTCTTTGACGATCAGGTCTTCTACCACGTCAGTACGGGATCCGGAGTCGATGCACACTCTGCCGACATTCACGCGGCCAGCCTTGCGCGCGCCCAGTTCGTCGAACTCGAGGATATCGCCGCTCTCGATCAGCATCACATTTCCAACTGAGCCCTTCATCGCTGCTGCCATCTCGGCGTGCAGCTTCAGTTGCCGGTATTCGCCATGGACGGGAATGAAATACTTCGGCTTCACCAGGTTGATAATCAGCTTCAATTCTTCCTGGCTGGCGTGTCCGCTGACATGCACTGGCGGTGAAGATCCATCGTCGTAGATCACATGTGCTTCGCGCCGGAAAAGGTGATCGATCATCCGGTAGATAGCTTTCTCGTTGCCGGGAATGATCCGCGACGAGAGCATCACCGTGTCACCCTTTTCGATCTTGGCGTGTTTGTGATTATCGACCGCGGCCCGGGAAAGCGCCGACATGGGCTCGCCCTGTGTGCCGCTGATCAGCACGCAAACCTTTTCCGGCGGAAAGTTCTTCATTTCGCCGGGATGGATCAGCAATCCCTCTGGAATCTCGATGTAACCCAGGTCCTCGGCGATCTCCGCGGAATTGTTCATCGAGCGCCCGGCAAAAGCCACTTTGCGCCCGTGCTGCCACGCCATCTCCACTACCAGCTTGATGCGATGAATGGAGGATGAAAAACACGAGATGAACAAGCGCCGTTTGGTGTGCGCGAACACCTCGTCAAACTTTCGACGTACCGCGCGTTCACTCGGCGTGTAGCCCTTGCGCTCGACGTTGGTCGAGTCCTGGAACAGCGCCAGCACGCCGGTCTTGCCGTATTCGGCGAAGGCGTGCAGGTCGAACAACCGGTTGTCGGTAGGCGTAGGATCAACTTTGAAATCGCCGGTATGAATGATGACCCCTAGTGGCGTATGAACGGCCAGCGCCACGCAATCCACCAGACTGTGCGTCACCTGGATAGGATTGATGGTGAACGGCCCGATCTTGAAACTCTCCCCCGCGCGGATCTCGCGCAGGTCGGCGTCGTCGAGCAAGCCGTGCTCTTCGAGTTTGTCCTCGACGTAAGCCAGGGTGAACTCGGTGCCCCACACGGGCACGTTCAGTTCGCTGAGAATCCAGGGCAGCGCGCCAATGTGGTCTTCGTGGCCGTGGGTAAGGACGATACCCTTCACCCGTTGGCGGTTTTCGGTCAGGTAGGAGATGTCGGGAACGACAATATCGACGCCCAGCAGTTCGGCCTCGGGAAACATCAGGCCGCCGTCGATGACGATAATGTCGTCACCCCAGCGGACAGCCATGCAGTTCATTCCGAACTCGCCCAGGCCTCCGAGGGGTACGAT
>Ga0193716_1002554_pt1 | contig 10186 bp, 6 predicted proteins | sample U2c1metaG_FD_145901 | JGI IMG/M metagenome (GOLD analysis project Ga0193716, IMG submission 145901) | Soil microbial communities from a riparian zone of the East river system, Colorado, United States - U2c1 | ecosystem: Environmental > Terrestrial > Soil > Riparian zone | place: USA: East River...
GAGCGACAAGGTCCTCTATCTTCAGCACGCGGTCGATAATTTAATCCGCCGGCTCCGCCGCGGCGGCCGACCCGCGGTGGCTCAGCGGCGCTTTTTGATCGTTCAGATCGACGGGTTGTCGCGCTCGGTGCTCGATCACGCGCTCGCGTCGGGATACCTGCCGTTTGTGAAGCGACTGTTGCGGCGCCATGGGTTTCGCTTGCAGCCGATGAGCGTCGGACTGCCGACTTCGACCCCGGCGTTTCAGATGGCGGCGATGTATGGTGTGCGGCCCGACATCCCGGGCTTTCACTACTTCGACCGGCAACGCCAGACCGACGTGCATTTTCCCCGACCCGGACACGCGGCGTCGGTGGAGGCGAAACTGGCGGCGGGCCGGCGCGGCATTCTGAGCGGCGGCAGCGCCTATGGTTGCGTGTTTACCGGGGGCGCCGACAACCATCTATTTACTCTTGCGAGCGTCACGCGTCCGAGCGGACGGGGTTTGCTTGCCGCGCTTGCGCCGTTTTTCGTGCTTGCCTGGGTATGTCTGACAAGTTTGCTGCGAACGCTCGTGGAGTTGGCGAAAGCCGTGCCCCATCTCCTCACAGGATCGTCAAACCGGCGGCAAAGTCGACGCTGGTTCATGATCAAGATCGGCATCTCCGTGTGGATGCGCGGATTTTTTACCATGGCAGTTTGCCGCGATCTTTATGCCGGAACTCCCGCGGTATACGTAAACTACATCGCCTACGACGCGACCGCGCACACGTTCGGTCCGCGGAGCCGGCCGGCGCTGGTGTCGTTGCGTCGAGTCGATCGCGCGATCCGCCAGCTTTGGCGCGTGCTGCGCCGGGTGCCCGAGCATCGATACGATTTGTATATCCTCTCGGATCACGGTCAGACAACTTGCAAGCCCTATCGCGACCTCAACGGCGGCCAGCGCTTCGAGCGCTGGATCTTTGACCAATTCTTAACTGCGCCGCCGGGGCGAGTCGGGAATGCTGCGCCGACCGAGGGCCATCGTGGGTTGCTTGCGGGCATTCGTTCGCGCTCCCGTCGCCGATCCGGACTGTTCCAGCATTTTCTTAATTATGTCGACGAGGATTTTCTCCGGCGCAAAGATCCGGAAGCGCACCAGCAAGATGGCATTCGCGTGATTTCCGCCGGTCCTAACGCTTTTTTGTACATGCTGGATGCGACCGAACCTTGCGATGCCGATCTAATCGAGCAGCGCTTCCCCGGTTTCGCTAAGAAGCTCTCGCAGAGTATAGGCGTGGGCCTGGTCCTGGTGCGTACGGCCAATGGGCCGGTGTGCTTTTATCAAGGCCAGTGTTACCGCCTCAGCGATTCTGAACTCGCGCCGTTTGCCGGACGGCCGGATGCGAGTGTCGTGATTCAAGGAATTCACGATCTCATGCGCATGCCGAGCGCGGGAGACCTGGTGATTTATGGTATCGACGCCGCAGGCGGGCATGTGTCGTTCATCCCGGAGATGGGCGCTCATGCCGGGGCATCGCCCGATGAGATGCATACTTTTATCCTGTGTCCGAAGAAGATCACGCTGCCGGCGCCGATCAATCATCCGGTGCAGCTGTACGATCACTTCATCGGTTATCAGTCTTCGGCCGAGCATCACGCGCCAGCGAAGGCAGTGGGTAAGTTCGGTGTCGTGCGCACCGGCGACTCGGCGGCGCGCCCCTAAACTCTGCGGAGGCGCAAATATCGCCGTGAGTTATCGAGCCAACGAAAACCGATTTCATGCTGCTTACGCGGTTCTCCGGCGATCCGGCGGTCTCCTTGCAACGGTCGGCGTGGTCTTCCTGGCGAGCGCTTGCAGTCCGGGAGTAAAGCCGGCGACGGCGCCGCCACCGGAGGTTGAAGTTGCGGCCGTGATACAGAAGGACACGCCGATTTATTCCGAGTGGGTAGGCACCTTGGAGGGGTTTATCAACCCGCATATTCAGCCGCGCGTGACCGGTTATCTGATTTCGCAAAACTACCGGGAAGGCTCCTTTGTAAAGCAGGGCAGTCTGATGTTTCAGGTCGACCCGCGACCGTTCCAGGTAGTGCTCGAGCAGGCCAAGGCGCGGTTGGCGCAAGCCCAGGCGGCATTCAGCAAAACCGAGCTTGATGTAAAGCGCCTCACTCCCCTCGCCAGGGAAAGCCTGGTCAGCCGACAGGAACTCGACAACGCGGTGCATGCTAACCTCGGCAACAAAGCCGGTGTGGCGGCGGCGGATGCCGAAGTCGCGCAGGCGGAATTGAATCTCGCTTATACCCGAATCACGTCTCCCATCGACGGCATCGGCGGCATCGCGCAGGCGCAAATCGGCGACCTGGTCGGACCGAACACCACCTTGGCGACAATCTCGGCCCTCGATCCGATCAAAGTCTATTTCTCGGTGAGCGAACAGGAATACTTAAGTTACGTAAGGGAGCATTCGGACGCGGCAAAGCGTGCGGCGCAGGAGGCGCATCTCGAGCTCGAGATGATTCTCGCCGACGCTTCGCTTTATCCTTATAAAGGCAAATTTTCCCTTGCCGACCGCCAGGTGGATGTTAGAACCGGCGCTCTGCGCTTGCTCGGCTTGTTTCCAAACCCGGGAAATATTCTAAGGCCCGGTCTATTTGCGCGCGTTCGGGCGATCACCACGTTGAAGAAAGGCGCCCTGCTCGTGCCTCAACGAGCGGTGGCGGAATTACAAGGCGCGTACCAGGTGGCGGTGGTGGACAAGGACAACAAGATCGATGTGCGCCAGATCAAACCCGGCGAACGGGTTGGTTCGCTGTGGATCATCGAGCAGGGCGTCAAGCCGGGTGAGCAGGTGGTCGTCGAGGGCATCCTCAGAGTGAAGGAAGGCATGACCGTCATCCCGCGGCCGTTCACGGCCGCCGCCCAAGCCGGCACGCCGGTGAAAAAACCCAACCCCGGATAAACTCCATGGCGAAGTTTTTCATCAACCGGCCGATCGTAGCAATTGTCATATCGATCATCATGATGATCGTCGGCATCGTCGCCATGGTGCAGTTGCCGATCGCGCAGTTTCCCAACCTCGCGCCGCCGGAAGTTCAACTCACCGCCCAATACCTCGGCGCCGATGCGCTCGCCGTGGAGCAATCGGTGGCAACGCCAATCGAGCAGCAGCTGAGCGGCGTCGACCGGATGATCTACATGAGCTCGGTGAACTCGGCGAGCGGACAATTGCGCCTGAGCGTCGCCTTCGATGTCGGCACCGATCCGAACACGGACCAAATCCTGGTGCAGATGCGCTACGCCCAGGCCGAGTCCCAGCTGCCCGTCGACGTGCGCAACTTGGGCGTCAACATCCGCAAGTCCACGGGCAGCCCGTTGGCGCTCTTTTCGCTGTACTCCCCGAAAGGAACCTACGACGCCTTGTTTCTCGGCAACTACGCCTACATCAACATCAACGATCCGATGACGCGGGTGCCCGGCGTTGGGCAGGTCACGATCTTCGGCGCGGGGCAGTACGCCATGCGCTTCTGGGTGCGGCCCGACACTCTGGCCGGACTCGGCATTACCGTGAACGAGATTGTCGACGCGCTCACCAAACAAAACAGTGTGAATCCCGCCGGCCAGGCCGGCGCCGAGCCGATGCCGCCCGGCCAAGAGTTCACCTACACCGTGCGCGCCCAGGGTCGGTTGCAGAGCGAGGAGGACTTTCGCCAGACCGTGCTGCGGGCCAACCCGGACGGCTCGCTAGTGCGGATGAAAGACGTGGCGCGGGTGGAACTCGGCTCGCAGTCGTACAATATCAAAGGGCGTCTCAACGGCGAGCCCGCCGCGATCATCGCGGTTTATCAATTGCCTGGTTCCAATGCCATCGACACCATGAACCGCGCTAGAGCCTTGATGGACGAAATGAAGGAGCGCTTCCCGGAAGATCTCGATTACGTGGTTTCCCTTGACACCACCCAGGCGGTCAGTGAGGGAATCAGCGAAATCCTCACGACACTTTTCGAAGCTCTGGCGCTGGTCATCATCGTCGTGTTCGTTTTCCTGCAGAGCTGGCGCGCGACCCTGATTCCGCTGCTGGCGGTGCCGGTGTCTTTGATCGGTACGTTTGCGATTTTTCCGCTCTTGGGCTTTTCCATCAACACGCTGTCGCTGTTCGGCTTGGTGTTGGCCATCGGCCTTGTGGTCGACGACGCCATCGTAGTCGTCGAAGCGGTGGAACATCACATCGAAGCAGGCATGACGCCGCGCGACGCCACGGTGCAGGCGATGGAAGAAGTTTCCGCCCCGGTGGTGGCGATCGCGCTGATTCTCTTCGCCGTGTTTGCGCCGACGGCGTTCATTCCGGGCATCACCGGACGACTCTATCAACAGTTCGCCGTGACCATCGCCGTTTCGGTCATCATCTCCGCCTTCAACGCGCTGACCTTGAGTCCGGCGCTGGCGCTACTGGTGCTGCGCCCGCGCGGGGAAAACCGCGGCGTCGCGGGCGCGTTTTTCCGCTGGTTCAACCGGCGCTTCGCCCACGCCACCGAGACCTACATCGCTGTGAGCCGCCATCTGATTCACAAGTCCGGCTTCGCCATGCTGTTGCTGCTCGCCATCGCCGTTTTTGGAGTGTTACTGGGAGCGCGCCTGCCCAGCGGCTTTTTGCCGGAAGAAGACGTCGGCTATTTCTTCATGAACGTGCAGTTGCCGGTGGCGGCATCGTTGCAGCGAACCGACGAGGTCGCGAAGCGCATCGAAACGATCTTGAAAGACACGCCGGGCGTCCAGACGTTCAACACCATCGTCGGTTTCAGCTTGCTGAGCTTAGTCAATACCACCTATAACGCATTTTACTTCGTCACCTTGAAACCTTGGGGCGAGCGCGACCGGCAAGGGTTGACCGCAAACGTAATCATGCGCCGTCTCAACCAACGCCTCGCCGCGCTGCCCAGAGCCCAGGCCTTCGCCTTCTCGCCGCCGGCCATACCCGGCATCGGCACCAGCGGAGGCATCACCTTCATGGTCGAGGACCGCTCCGGCCAGGACATCCAGTTTCTCGCGCAAAACACCGAGCGCTTCCTCCAGGCGGCGCGCCAGCGTCCCGAATTCGCGTCGCTGACCACGACGTTGATTGCCGCCGTGCCCCAGGTGTTTGCCGACGTCGACCGCGACAAAGTGCTCAAGCACGGTGTCGACCTGCAAACGGTCTATCGCACCCTGCAGGCGTTTATGGGCGGCACCTTTGTCAACTACTTCAACCGCTTCGGCCGAATGTGGCAGGTTTACGTTGAAGCCGAGGGCGAGTTCCGCGCCGATGTCAAGAACGTCGGGCAATTTTTCGTGCGCAACAATGCCGGCGACATGGTGCCCTTGTCGGCGCTGATTAAGATGAAAACGGTTTACGGGCCAGAGTTCACCAACCGCTTTAACGGTTATCGGGCGGCGCAGATCAACGCCATCCTGGCGCCCGGCCACAGCTCGGGGCAGGGATGCAGGCGCTGCAAAGAAGTATTCGGCCAAACCATGCCGCGCGAGATGGGCTACGACTACGCCGGCATGTCCTTTCAGGAAAAAGTCGCTGCCGAGGGGGCGCCCGCCAGCGCCATTTTTGCTCTCTCACTGCTTTTGGTTTTTCTGATTCTCGCGGCGCAGTACGAAAGCTGGTCGCTGCCGTTCAGCGTGCTGCTGTCGACGCCGGTGGCGGTGTGCGGCGCGTTTCTGGCGCTCTGGTTGCGTGCGCTGGTGAATGACGTCTACGCACAGATCGGACTGGTGATGTTGATCGGCTTGTCGGCGAAGAATGCGATCTTGATCGTCGAGTTCGCCAAATTGGAGTACGAGCGCGGCAAGTCGATCGAGGAGGCGGCGCTCGCCGCGGCCCGCCTGCGCTTGCGGCCGATCATGATGACCGCCTTCGCATTTATTCTTGGCGTCGTGCCGCTGGCTTTCGCTTCCGGTGCGGGCGCGGCGGCGCGGCGGGTCATTGGCACCGCCGTCCTGGGCGGCATGCTGAGCGCTTCGCTCATCGCGATTTTTCTAGTCCCGGTCTCCTTCTGTGTGATCGAAAAGCTCAGCCATAAATCTCTAAAGCATGCACGGACGCCGGCGCCGGCGGCGCCGGAAGCGACGCCGGTCTGAGGCGAACCAAAGGACGCTAGATGTGGAACAGGACTTCGGCGTTTGGAGAAATGGTCGATCAGTGCGATGTGCCTCGATCGCGGGGACGGTTCTGATCATGTGCACGCTGATTTTCAGCTGTGCCGTCGGTCCGGACTACCGCCGGCCGCCGATCGATGCCGCCGCGGTTTTTCGCGGTCCGGACGGAGGCGCTCAGGCCTCGTTCGCCGACCTGCCTTGGTGGGAAGTGTTTAACGACACGAGGTTGAAGGACTTGATCAAAACTGCGCTCACCAACAACTACGATTTACGCGCGACCGCGAGCCGCATCGAACAGGCGCGTGCGCTCGCCGCGCAGACACGCGCGCAATTTTTCCCGCAGCTCGGCTACGACGGTGAGATCACGCGCGGTAAAAACTCCTTCTTCAACAGAGCCGCTCCCAGCGGCGGCCGTATCAGCGATTCGGCGTTGGGATTATTGAGTATTGCCTGGGAGTTGGATCTCTGGGGCCGCATCCGGCGCGCCGACGAAGCGGCGCGAGCGCAGCTCTTTGCCGCCGGAGAAGCCAGGCGCGGCGTGATGCTCTCGTTGGTCAGCGATGTGGCCCAAGCGTATTTCGAATTGCTCGAGCTCGACCTGCAGTTGGAAATCGCCAAACGCACGACCAAGTCTTTCGACGATACCCTGAGGATTTTTCGCGAGCGGCTCGAAGGCGGCGTCGCCTCGAAGCTCGAAACCGCGCGCGCTGAAGCCTCTCTGGCTACGGCGGCGTCGAGCGTTCCCGATCTCGAACGCGTGATCGTCATCAAAGAAAACCAAATCAATTTTCTCTTGAGCCGCGACCCGGGGCCGATCCCGCGCGCCGCGGTGCTGCTCGATCAACGCGTGCCGCCGGACATTCCCGCCGGCCTGCCGTCCATTTTGCTGGAGCGTCGTCCCGACGTGCGCCAGGCCGAGCAAGAGTTGGTCGCGGCGAACGCGCAGATCGGCGTCGCGGTGGCGGATTTCTTTCCGAAAATTGGTCTCACGACATTTTTCGGCCGGGCCAGCGCAGCGCTGTCGGACTTTAGCTCCGGCAAAGCGAACACCTGGGCGATCGCCGGTGCCGTGAGCGGTCCGATTTTTCAAGGCGGGCGGCTCGTTGGCCAGTACGACCAGGCCGAAGCGCAGTGGCAAGAAGCGCAACTGCATTATCAACAAACCGCGCTCAATGCCTTTCAAGAAGTGTCGAACGCGTTGACCTCGCGTCAAAAGCTGGAAGAAATCCGAATCCAACAAGTGCGCGCGGTCGCTGCGCTGATCAAGGCCGTGGAGTTTTCCACTCAACGCTATGTCGCCGGGCTATCGAGTTATTTCGAAGTGTTGGAAGCTCAACAACAACTCTTTCCCGCGGAAAATGCTCTGGCCCAGACCCAACTCAATCAATTGCTGGTGGTCGTCCAGCTTTACAAGGCTCTCGGCGGCAGCTGGAACCTGGCCGATGACAAATGGACCGGGCCATGATGGAAGCAAGACGAATGATTTTCTCGTGCCCAAGTAAGAAGCGCCGCAGCGTTCATAAAAGGACGAGCTGAATCTATGCCGGCATTTTTGTTCGATCTCGACGGCACCCTAGTGGACAGTGTTTACCAACATGTTTTGGCCTGGCGAGAAGCTCTGGAAAGGACCGGCATCACCCTGGCCGTGTGGCGCATTCATCGCCGTATCGGCATGAGCGGCGGATTGCTGGTCAATGCTCTGCTGCGTGAAACCGGCCATCGGATCAGCGCCGAAGAAGCGGCGCAGTTGCAGCGCCTTCATGAGGAAGCTTACGGCCGCCTGGTCGTTCAGGTGAGGCCTCTGCCCGGGGCGCAGGACTTGCTGAGTTATTTGTCCAAGGCCGCCGTGCCTTACGCGATCGCCACCAGCGGAAGGCTTGAAAGCGCGCGGCCCAGTTTGGAAGTTTTGGACGTCGGCGCCGAGATTCCCTTGATCACTCGCGATCAGGTGTCGCACGCCAAACCCGATCCCGACTTGTTTCTCGCCGCTGCCGCGCGTCTGGGAGTGGCAGCCGCCGATTCGATAGTCGTGGGAGATAGCGTGTGGGATCTGCTCGCGGCGCGCCGAGCGCGCGCGCTCGGCGTCGGCTTGCTCTCGGGCGGCTATGGTCAGGATGAGCTCGAACAGGCAGGCGCCTATCGCGTCTACCAAGATCCCGCCGACCTGTTGAAACATTTGGATGAAGTAGGAGTGCGAACGACGGAATGAAATTCGTCGACAGAGAAGAACTCGCTCCGAAGCGCAGCCGACGCATGAGCGATGGCGGCAGCGCAGAGAGAAACCCGTTCAAGCTGCTGCCGCCGGAGGCCAAGGCGCGGCTTCGGAAGATCGCTCAACCCGACTGGATCGCGCCCATGCTGGCGACGCTCACCAAGGAGCGCTTCTCGCGCCCCGGCTGGCTATTCGAGCCCAAGTGGGACGGCGAGCGCTGCCTTGCGTTTCGCAACGGCCGGCACTTGCGCCTGGTTTCGCGGAACCGCAAGCAACTGAATGAAAAGTACCCGGAGGTCGCCGCCGCGCTGCGCCGGCAGGAGATGAATTCGTTTATTGCCGACGGGGAAATCGTCGCGTTTAAGAACGGTGTCACCAGCTTCGCAGAGCTGCAACAACGTATGCAAATCGCGCATCCGTCGGCGGATCTTCTGCGCAGTGTTCCGGTGCGTTTTTTTCTGTTCGATTTGCTCTACCTGGAAAGTTGCGACACCCGCCAAGTGGCGCTGCACTATCGGAAGGAACTGCTGCGCCGCACCTTCGACTTCCGCGATGAGTTGCAATTCACTGAGCATCGCGAGACCGAGGGCGAAGCCTATTATCGCGAGGCGTGCCGCAAGGGCTGGGAAGGCGTCATCGCGAAAAATGGCGATAGCACGTACGTCTCCAAACGGACGCGCGACTGGCTCAAGTTCAAGTGCATCCAAGAGCAGGAGTTTGTTATCGGTGGCTACACCGATCCGCGCGGAGAGCGGATCGGCTTCGGAGCGTTGCTGGTGGGCTTTCACCGCCGGGGAAAGCTCGAGTATGCGGGCAAGGTCGGAACCGGCTTCGATACCGATACGCTGCAACGTCTGGGCAGGAAGCTTATCCAACTGGAGACAGACACCTGTCCGTTTGTTGGCGACGGACTGCCGCGGCGTGGCGTGCATTGGGTAAAACCGAAGCTCGTCGCTCAAATCGGCTTCACCGAGTGGACTGCCGGCGACAAGCTGCGTCACCCGCGTTTCCTCGGCCTGCGGGAAGACAAGAAACCAGAAGAGGTAGTGCGCGAAGGCTAAATGGCGAGCAACTTCGGTTGCTGCCGGCGGCAAATCCATATTCCCAAAAGGAGACGATTCAATGACTCCGACGGGTCTCGAGGTTTTCGATAGGACGGTGCAGAAGACCAACAGCTGGCTCCATGACCTGATGCAGGTTCTTCAGTGGCCCGACAAGCACAGGGTTTATCTGGCACTGAGAGCCACGCTGCACGCGCTGCGCGACCGGCTCACAGTGGACGAAGTGGCGCAGCTTGGCGCCCAACTGCCGATGCTGATCCGCGGTTTCTACTACGAAGGCTGGGATCCAACCGACAAGCCGCTCCGAGGGCGCACTAAAGAGCAGTTCCTGTCTCGGATCGAGCAGCAGTTCAAGGACCACGATAGCATCGATCCCGGCGTGGTGGCGCGCGCGGTCTTTTTTGTGATCGAACACCGGGTAAGCCAGGGAGAAATCGAGGACGTAAAGCAGGTATTGCCCGCGGAGATGCGCGATCTTTGGCCGCGAAAATAATGAGCCAGCCAAATCACAGCGTAACAGATGGCCGCTTTGTCGAGGCGGTGCGCGCAATGGCCCACCCGCTGAACGGCACTGCTCGCGACTATGATTTGCTCATGGATCTCGTCGGCGATGCGCGCTTGGTTTTGCTTGGCGTGGCGTCGCACGGCACCTCCGAGTTTTATCGGGAGCGCGCCGAGATCACCAAGCGGCTCATTCAGGAGAAGGGGTTTACAGCCATTGCCGCGGAGGCGGATTGGCCCGGCGCCTATCGGGTCAATCGCTATCTGAGCGGCGAGACGAGCGCCGCCGACGCAGTAGAAGCCCTCGCCGAT
>Ga0193716_1002555_pt1 | contig 10179 bp, 8 predicted proteins | sample U2c1metaG_FD_145901 | JGI IMG/M metagenome (GOLD analysis project Ga0193716, IMG submission 145901) | Soil microbial communities from a riparian zone of the East river system, Colorado, United States - U2c1 | ecosystem: Environmental > Terrestrial > Soil > Riparian zone | place: USA: East River...
GTCTGCTGCAAATGACGCACGGAAAAAGCTGCGCAGTCGATCTCGTGGAGATGCAGCCGTATTCTCCGCCTTCAATCGGATCGACTCCTGCAAAGACATCGCCAAAGTCTCATACGTCAGGGCGACCAGACTCGATTTGCTCGGGAAGTGGTGATTGATCAGGCCGATCGAAACGCCGGCAGCCGCACTGATTCGGCGCACCGAAGCGCCCTCGTGTCCAAATTGCTTCAGACACTGCAGCGTTGCATCGACCAATTCTTCGCGCCGTACGTTGGGAGATTCCCGACGAAATTTAGGGACCGGTCGCTTGTTTGCCATGCAGTAAGCCCTGTGTTTTCCGACGAGTATACGCAGTTCGGCCGCGCGGCCCACTGAGTAAGATTACAGCGCATGGCTGTGAGCCGGGACCCGGCTCACATGGATCGGCCTATGACGCAGGCTTCATCCCGGATTGCCGCGTGTCGAAATAATCGCTGAAGCGCAGGATCTTGGGGCCATCCATCTCCAACAAGCCCACCGCCTTGACCGAATTTATTCTGCTGCCGTCTGCCCGGTAGAAATTATCGATGCGCTCGTTGAAGACGAAATTTCCGGTCGCCGCAATGTGTTCAACGATGACCTCGCCTCGCGTCGGCTTGAACTTCTCCTCGTAACGATCCAGGAATCCGATCGCCCCTTCAATACCGACCGTGGTACTGACACCGACATTGTCCCACAGGGTCTTCGGGGTGAACCGCGCGCGAATCGAGGCGCGCAGTTCGTCCATCGTTCCCCACTCGTTGAAGAAGGCGAGCACTTCATCAATCGGATTGCTCATGTAGAAATTTCCCTTATAAGTTGCTGCGGCCGTCTGAGTAAGAGTCAGCGGCGTTACCAGCGATGGCTGGGTCACCATATCATTTCTTATATAGAAGTAAAACCTATCTTATCGAATCTCAGAGTGTAGGTTAGCTACGCGCTACCGCGTTCGATATAAACAATGTATTTTGGGGTCGCGCTTCGAGCCCACAATGCCCTCAGCGGCTGTCCCGCGGACGGCGAAGAACGGTTTGTCATGCCGCATTGGTTTTCGATAGAGGTCCGATGGATAATCTCGTTTCCCCAGGAGCCCACCGAGCTCCGGCCGTAGCGCGGGCTGCGACGGTGCTGCGCCTGCTCGCCGGCGAGGTCGCGGGATTGGGCGTGAGCGAAATTGCGCGTCGCGTCGGCCTGGTCCCGAGTACATGCTTGCATGTCTTACGGGCGTTGGTCGAGGAAGGCTTTGTCGATTTCGACACCCAAAGAAAAACCTATCGTACCGGCGTAGGCTTGCTGACGTTGGCGCGCGAAGCGCTGGCGAGCAGCGATTTCCCGAAGATTGTCCAGGAAAGTCTCGAGTCCCTGGCCAAGGCGCATCGCGTGACTGCTGTCGCCCTCGAGGTCGATGGCCGCGAGCGCATCGTGGTCGTCGGAATTGCTCGATCTCGGGAGCTTATCAGCCTCCACATCAACGTCGGCAGCCGCTTTCCCGCTTTTATCAGCGCGACCGGCCGTTGCGTGGCAGCGCGATCCGGCCTCAGTCGCGAGAAGCTGCAGGACAAGTTCAAGGCTCTGCGGTGGGAAAGACCGCCGAAGTTTGAAGAATGGTACGCGGATGTAGAGCGCGTCCGGCGCGAGGGTGTGGCGGTGGACCGCGGCAACTATGTTCGCGGCGTGACGATAGTGGCCTCGCTTATCCCCCAGACGCTCGATCGCGCCACCCGGGGTATCGCTTTGATCGGCTTCGAGCACGAAATGATCGAGAAACACTTGCGAGAGACACGACAGGATCTGCTGCTCGCGGTTGAAGCGATCGTCGCAAAGCTCTCTTAAGATTCGAATCCTCCGGGCCATTCCTCGCTCTTATCTATGGCCGCCTTATCGGCCATCCGGTATTCCATAATCGTTCATGTCGTCGAAGGTGCCCAAGACGGGGCCGCCTATGCATAGGAATCGCGACACTTGCGCTGGTGCAATGATTATTCGATACTGACAAATCCATTGATTGCAGTAGCGCCGGGGGCACGATCGAAGGCTGCGCAATAGGCGGGTCGGAACCCTCCGGCCGAGCTGTGTTGAGGGGATTACACATGACGGATTCCGCAGTAAGCGAGTTGCAGACTTTTCGCGCTGACGTACGCGCCTGGCTCGAGTCGAATTATCCCGCCCCGTTGCGCGACCCCAACATGGCCCGCAACCCCGAGGCAGTCTGGGGAGGCCGGGCCTTCGCCGACAATTTCGACGATCCTCAATTCGCTTGGATTCGCAAGCTCGCAGAGCGTGGCTGGACCGCGCCGACGTGGCCGAAACAGTATGGCGGCGGCGGTTTGAGCGCGGCTGAGGCCGATGTGCTCGAACAGGAGATGAGCCGCGGCGGCTACCACAAGGCTCTTTTATCGCTTGGGATTTGGATGCTGGGCCCAGTGCTCCTGGAATACGGCACGGAAGTCCAAAAACTGGAGCATATTCCCAAAATTGTCCGAGGTGAGATCCGCTGGTGTCAAGGATACTCAGAACCGGGCGCAGGTTCGGACCTGGCGTCGCTAAAGACGCGCTGCGAGGATATGGGGGATCATTGGCTCATCAACGGTCAAAAGGTCTGGACATCCCATGCCAATAAGGCCGATTGGTGCTTTTGCCTCGTGCGCACCGATACATCCAAGAAGCACGAGGGAATCAGCTTTGTCCTAATCGACATGGCCAGTCCGGGGGTCGAGACCCGACCGATCAGACTTATCAGTGACGAGAGCCCGTTTTGCGAAACGTTTTTCAAAGACGTGAAGATACCCAAGACCAATTTGATCGGCCGGGTGAACGGCGGTTGGCAAATCGCAAAGCGGCTGTTGGAATTCGAACGGCAAAACGTTTCCGGGGGTTTCAGCGAAGGCGCGGGCGTGGCCGGCGGAGTATCCGGAGACCTTGCGCAATTTGCCAAGGCCTATGTCGGTGTTGACGGAAGCGGCGCGATAGTCGACGCCGATCTGCGCACGCGCATCACCAATAACAAGATGGATTTCAAGAGCTTTTTTCTCACGCTTGCCCGCGAGGCCGATGAATCGCGCGCCGGCAGCGGCCCCAGCGCGACGGTGTCCATCATCAAGTACGCCGCCGCAAAATTCGCGCAGGAACGCGGTGAGTTGATGATCGAGGTCCTCGGACATCAGGGCCTGGGTTGGGAAGGCGATGGTTTCGCGCCGGATGAACTCATTGCGACGCGCGGCTGGCTGCGTTCAAAGGGCAATTCAATTGAAGGGGGCACCTCCGAAGTAAATTTGAACGTACTCGCAAAGCGAGTGCTCGGCCTGCCCGACCCGAAATGAGGACCTGAAGTTATGGCCGTTTTGACTGACGAACAGAGCATGCTGCGCGACGCCGCGCGAACCTGGACTCGGGAGCAGTCTCCGGTCTCCGCGTTTCGCAGGCTGCGCGACAACGGCTCATCGCTCGGCTACGATCCCGCCGCCTATGCCGAGATGGCCAAGATGGGCTGGACCGGGGTGATCATCCCGGAGGCCTATGGCGGCTCGAATTTTGGCTATCTCAGTTTAGGGCTCGTCCTGGAAGAGACCGGCCGTACGCTAACCGCCTCGCCGCTGTTGTCGTCGGCTCTTGCCGCTCCCAGTGCCCTGCTAGGGGGTGGCAACGAGGCGCAAAAGGCGGCCTGGTTGCCGCAGATTGCCGCGGGTGATCTCGTAGCCTCGCTGGCGGTCGACGAAGCCGCCCACCATAAGCCGGAACATGTCGTACTGACCGCCACTCCGTCGGGTGCGGGCTACGTTCTCTCCGGCGCCAAGACCTATGTGTTGGAAGGAAGCGCCGCCGGCCTCTTCGTGGTTTCGGCTCGAACCGCCGGCGACGCCGGCGACAAGGCAGGCATCACCCTCTTCCTCGTTCCGGGCAACGCCAAGGGTCTCGACCGCAAACTGCTCAAGCTGGCTGACAGTCGGGGCGCTGCCAACCTGCTTTTCAACCGGGTCGAGGTGGGCCCAGACGCAGTGCTCGGCGAAGCCGGCAAGGGCTGGAGTCTTTTGGACAGAACCCTCGACTGCGCGCGAGCCGGTCTTGCAGCCGAGATGCTCGGCACCACGCTTCAGGCTTATGAAATCACCCTTGACTACCTCAAAACTCGCCTCCAGTTCGGACGTCTCATTGGCAGCTTCCAAGCTCTGCAGCACCGTGCGGCCAAAATGTTCGTCGACTTGGAACTGTCTCGCTCATGCGTCGAGGCGGCGCTCACTGCAATCGACAACGATGCGCCGGACATTGCCGAGCTTGTATCGCTTGCGAAGACGAAAACAAGCGACGTCCTGCACCTGGTATCGAACGAAATGATCCAAATGCACGGCGGCGTCGGCATGGCGGACGAACATGATGCCGGGCTCTACCTCAAGCGCGCGCGCGCTGCAGAGGCGACATATGGCAACCAATCTTTTCACCGCGACCGTTACGCGCGTCTGAACGGCTACTGAAATTGCACAATATCGAGCCCGGCGACGGCCTTCTCGTCCCTCAGGCCCGATGGTTTCAGCGATAAGTGAATAACTTGGATCGCTGGAATATTGTTGCTAGTATAGAATACTCTTCTCACTAAGGAAATTCTCTCAGTCTCAAGAGGTAGACTCCCTTGCACCTTGAAACACTCACTTCGCGCTTATTTCCTCCCGTAAAGCAGCGTTACGAGGCTAAGGACACCATTCTCTACGCACTTGGCGTCGGTGCGGGCGCAAATCCGCTGGATGCGGGCGAGCTGCCCTTCGTCTACGAGAAGCTCCTGCGCATCATTCCCTCGCAGGCGTCGGTTCTGGCGTATCCAGGTTTCTGGCTTGGCGAGCCGGGCTTGGCGATCGACTGGGTCAAGCTGCTGCACGGTGAACAGGGCATTATCTTTGAGCGCCCGTTGAAGCCTGCGGCGGTCGTGCGCGGCGAATACCAAGTGCTTGGGGTCGACGACAAGGGAGCCGGCAAAGGCGCGGTGATTTTTTTCGAGAAGCGCATTTTGGATGCTGACGACGAGGGTTTGATCTGCCGCGTCCGATCCACCTATTTTCTCCGCGGCGACGGCGGCTGCGGGAGCTGGGGCGAAGTGCCTCAAGGGCCGTCCGCATTGCCGGAACGGGTGCCGGACCTCGTGCTCGAGCTGCCGACGATCACGCGTCAGGCGCTCATCTACCGTCTGAGCGGCGACTACAATCCCATCCATATCGATCCTGAAATCGCCGCAAAAGCCGGATTCGACAAGCCGATCCTGCATGGCCTGTGCACGTTCGGCGTCGCGTGTTTCGGCATCGTGCAACATCTCTGCGCGGGCGAACCGGATCGGCTGAAAGAGATATTCGTACGATTTAGCCGGCCGGTCTTGCCGGGTGAAACGATCCGTCTCGAACTGTTCAAAGAGAACGATTCGTGGCGCTTTCGTGCGCGGGCAAAGGAGCGGGACGAAGTCGTGCTCGATCGCTGCCTGGCAAGGATCGCTTGATATGGCACTCGGGATCACAGCATGGGGTGCCTATATTCCCAGCCAGCGCCTGGACCGAGGCGCGATCGCCGCCACCCACGCGTGGATGGCTCCCGCACTGAAGGGGCTCGCAAGAGGGCGCCGCGCCTTTTGCTGCTGGGACGAAGACGTCGTGACGATGGCGGTGGAAGCCGCCCGCACCTGCCTAGGGCAGCGCGACCGGGCGGAGGTTCGTGAAATTCAGCTCGTCTCGACCACCGCACCGTTTGCGGATCTTCAATCCAGCGCCATCGTCGCCGTCGCCTTGCGATTGGGAGGAACCGTGCGGGCACTGGATCTGGGCGGTTCGCAACGCGCGGGAGTCGCTGCGCTCGCGGTCGGTCTTGAACGAGCTGCGCATCCCACCTTGATCATCGGGTCGGAACGGCCTCGCGCACGTCCGGCGAGTGTGCAGGAGATGCAGTATGGCGCCGGCGCCGCCGCCTTTCTCCTTGGCAGCGATAATATTGCCGCGGAGATCATCGGATCGTCAGCGGCGACGACACTGCTAGTCGATCACTTCCGCGCGGACGGCGCCGCGTACGACTATTTCTGGGAGGAACGCTGGCTTCGTGACGAGGGCTATTTGAAGATCGGCGTCGCAGCAGTGCGCGCCGCTTTGGCCGACGCAAAGATCAGCGCAAGCGCTGTCACAAAATTCATTTTTCCATCGCCGGCAGGCAATGTGGCGGATGCGATCGCACGAGCCTCGGGTATCAATGCGGCATCGATTGCTGACCCGCTGGCCGCCGATGGCGGCTTTGCCGGCGCTGCGCAAAGCCTGTTGATGCTGGCGAACACACTCGATCAGGCATCCCCGGGCGACGTTATCGTGGTCGCGGGCTTCGGGCAGGGTTGCGATGTAGTGGTACTGCGCGCCACCGATGCCGTTACAGCGGCCCGGCCGGCGCAGAGCCTCGCTAAAACCCTCGCAAGCGGCGTGACCGTGCAAAGCTATGCTCAGATGGCGTCCTTCTACGACGAGCTTTCACCCGACTGGGGAATGCGCTCGGAGCGCGACACGAAAACGGCCCTCACCGAGCAGTACCGTTCATCGGATCAGATCAATGGCTTCGTAGCCGGCAAATGCGCATCGTGCGGACAGGTCCAATTCCCGCAACTCGCCTATTGTGTGAATTGCCACGCGCCCGCGAGCAGCCTGGCGCCGGTATGTCTTGCCGAAGAGACCGCGCGCGTTTTGACGTTTACCGCGGATGCGTTGACGTTCCACCCCTCGCCGCCGCTTTATGTCGGTTTCGCACAATTCGATGTGGGCGCTCGGCTCCTGATGGAGTTTGTCGACGTCCGGCCCGACACTTTCGAGGTCGGTACGCGTCTGAGCATGCGTTTTCGAATCAAAGAGCGCGATCAAACGCGTGGTTACTATCGCTATTTCTGGAAAGCGGCCCCCATCAACTGAAAAAGGATCGTGCAGTGGCTACTGGCATCAAGGACAAAGTCGCGATCATCGGCATGGGTTGCTCGCGTTTCGGCGAACGCTGGGATATCGGCACCGATGGACTGTTGGCAGAGGCGTTCGACGAGGCGCTTGCGGATGCGGGTATCGAGCGTTCGCAAATCGACGCCGCATGGACCGGTTCCTGTTTCGACCGGATCAATGTGGGGAATTCCGCCATTCCTGCCGCAACCGCGCTGCGTTTGGACGGCATTCCGGTCAGCAGGCTGGAGAACATGTGTGCGACCGGAACCGAAGCTCTTCGCGGTGCTGCCTATGCCGTCGCTTCCGGCGCCGTCGATATCGCGCTCGCGGTCGGGGCCGAGAAGTTGAAGGACACCGGCTACGGCGGCCTGCCGGTGCAAACCAAGGGAACGTTCAACGATCTTTGGTTACCGATGGCATCAGCCCCCGCCGGCTTCGCGCAGCTCGCCGCCGGCTACCGGGCGCGGCACAAGATTGCAAAAGACGACCTCAAGCGCGCGATCGGACATGTATCCTGGAAAAGCCATCAAAACGGCGTTCAATCGCCGAAAGCGCACCTGCGCAAGGCCGTTTCGATGGACGCGATCCTCGGAGCGCCAATGATCGCCGACCCGCTCGGCCTCTTTGACTGCTGCGGTGTGAGCGATGGCGCAGCGGCGGCCATAGTGACGACGCCGGACATTGCGCGCGGCCTTGGCAAGCGGGATTTCGTAACGATCAAAGCGATTCAGCTTTCCGTATCAAGCGGCCGCGAATCCACAACCGACCGCTGGGACGGCAGTTATGTGCCGAATACGCGCAACGCCGCCACAAGGGCGTACAAAGAAGCCGGCATCACCGATCCGCGGTCCCAGCTGAGCCTCATAGAGGTCCATGACTGTTTCTCGATTACTGAACTCGTAACGATGGAGGATCTCTTTCTGTCGGACGAAGGCCGCGCGGTCACGGACATTTTGGACGGCGTCTACGACCGCGACGGACGCGTGCCGTGTCAGATCGATGGTGGCCTGAAGTGTTTCGGCCATCCCATCGCCGCATCGGGATTGCGCATGGCCTATGAGATTTACACCCAACTGTTGCAACGCGCCGGCGGACGTCAACTCAAAGACGTTACTCTCGGGCTGACCCATAATTTGGGCGGCGTTCCTTATCTCGGTGTCGCCGCGGTTTCCGTTCTCGGCTTGCACTAGGCGGCTATTTTCATGATCACGCGTACGATATTCTCCGGCGAGCACGAGATATTTCGTGCAAATGCGCGGCGCTTCATCGAACAAGAGATGGTGCCGCACCACCGCGAGTGGGAACGAGCTGGGGTCGTTCCGCGAGAACTCTGGCGCAAGGCCGGCGAGCAAGGGTTGTTGTGCGCGAACGTCCCGGAAGTCTATGGCGGCGCGGGTGCAGAGTGGCTCTACAATGTCGTCGTAATCGAGGAATTGGCGCGCGCCGGCGTCTCGGGACCGGGCTCCGGCTTCATGGTCCATTCCGAAATGGTTGCGCCCTACTTGCTGAGTTTTGCAAGCGAGGCGACGAAGCGAAGATATCTCCCAAAGATGGTATCCGGCGAGATGATCGGCGCGATTGCCATGACAGAACCCAACGCGGGCAGCGATCTCAAGAGCCTGCGAACGAGCGCCCGCCGGCAGGATGATACGTACGTCATCAATGGACAGAAAATCTACATATCGAACGGCTACAACGCCGATCTCATCGTTGTCGCCGCAACGACAAATCCCGGTGCCGGTGCGAAAGGCGTATCGCTGATCGTGATCGAAACGGCGCAGACGGGCTTCAAGCGCGGTCGCCTTCTCGAGAAAATCGGTCTGCATGCTCAGGATACGGCCGAACTCTTTTTTGAGGATGTTCGGGCGCCCGTTGAAAACCGCCTTGGCGAGGAAGGTGCGGGGTTCGGCATTCTCATGGGCAAGCTCGTCCAAGAACGGCTCGTCCAGGCGATCAGGAGTGTGAGCGCGGTAGAAGCGATTCTTGAATGGACGGTCGATTATACCCGTGAACGCAAGGCGTTCGGCCAGACGCTCGCCGACTTCCAAAACACGCAATTCAAACTGGCCGAGCTGAGCGCCGAAGCCGGCGCGTTGCGATGCTTCGTCGATCGAAGCATCGAGGCGCACATCGGCGGATCGCTCACTGGGGTCGATGCGGCGAAGGTGAAACTCGTCGCGGCCAATCTTCATTGCCGCGCCGCGGATGAATGCCTGCAATTCTTCGGCGGCTATGGCTATGTATTTGAACTCCCGATCGCCCGCGCCTATGTGGACGCGCGGGTGTCGAAAATCGCCGGCGGCGCGGTTGAGGTGATGAAGCAGATCATCGGCCGGGATCTTTTCTCAAAGCGGCACGGCTAGGTCCGGCGGCGGTCGGTGCCGCTAAAGAGCCTATAGCGCTCGAACCGCAGCCCCTTCTCCGTCCGTGGCAGAAATCCAGGGGTATCTGTCATTGCTGACAAGCGGCCTCCCGTTTAGCTTGGCGCGCACTCGTCAATCACGCCGCTCGGGCGGCAGCTTCGACGCAATGCCAGGAGAGACCATGTCCGATGCCAAGATTCGTTGTGATGGACGCGTCGCGATCGTTACCGGGGCCGGTCGCGCGCTCGGGCGGGCGCACGCTATGCTGCTTGCCGAACGGGGAGCGAAGGTCCTCGTCAATGACTTCGGCGGCGGAGCGGATGGCGCGGGCGGCGATACCTCGGTGGCGCAGAGCGTCGTCTCCGAGATCGTCGCTCGTGGCGGCGAGGCGGTAGCCAACACGGGCGACGTGTCGAATCAATCCGACGCCCAAGCCATGGTGGCCGCGGCAGTCGATAACTACGGGCGGGTTGACATCGTGATCAACAACGCCGGCATCATGACCGTAAAGGACTTCGCGTCGCTGCTTCTCGATGCGCTCCGGCGGCAGCTCGAAGTGCACGTGGTCGGAGCCTTCAACGTCACGCAGCAGGCGTGGCCGCACTTCGTCAATCAGCGGTACGGCCGGGTGGTGATGACCATCTCGACGGGCGTCTTCGGTACGGCCGAGACAGTCCACTACTCCAGCGCGAAAGCCTGCGTGATCGGCTTGACGCGCAGTCTCGCGGTAGCCGGCAAGGCTCACGGGATCATGGTGAACGCGCTTTCGCCGAGCGCCTATTCACGCTTGTTCAGCGATCCTGGGCTGCGCAAGTTTGCGGCGCCGCCTGCGGACACAGCGAAGGAAGGACGCGGCGATCCCG
>Ga0193716_1002557_pt1 | contig 10175 bp, 8 predicted proteins | sample U2c1metaG_FD_145901 | JGI IMG/M metagenome (GOLD analysis project Ga0193716, IMG submission 145901) | Soil microbial communities from a riparian zone of the East river system, Colorado, United States - U2c1 | ecosystem: Environmental > Terrestrial > Soil > Riparian zone | place: USA: East River...
ATCTCGCCAACGCAGATTGCATTTTAATCGAAGGCTCGTCCATGGCCGAGGCGCACCCGGTCGGTTTTCGCTGGGTCATGAAAGCGAAGGAGCGCGGCGCGACCATTATTCATGTCGATCCAAGATTCTCACGCACGAGCGCGTTGGCCGATATCTGGGTGCCGATGCGCGCCGGCGGCGACATCGCGTTTCTCGGCGGCATTATTAGGCACATTCTCGAAAACAATCTTTTTTTCCGCGATTACGTGGTGCACTTCACCAACGCTTCCTGCATTTTGCGCGAAGATTTTCGTGATACCGAGGAAGGCGCCTCCGGATTTTTCTCCGGCTGGAACGAAGAGAAACGCAGCTACGACAAAGAGAGCTGGTTCTACGAAGGCCATCCCGACCTCAGTTTTCCCGAGCGCGATCTGACCCTGCAACATCCGCGCTGCGTTTTGCAAACGTTACGCCGTCACTTCGCTCGCTACACCCCAGAAATGGTGGAGACGATTTGCGGCATTTCGCCAACGCTCTTTTACAAAGTTGCCGATGCGCTGGTCGCTGCTTCCGGTCCGGACAAGACCGCGGCGATTTGTTATGCGCTCGGTTGGACCCAACATTCGAAAGGCGTCCAGATCATTCGCACCGCGGCGATCCTGCAACTTTTGCTCGGCAACATCGGCCGGCCCGGGGGCGGAATTATGGCGCTGCGCGGACACGCATCGATCCAAGGATCAACCGACATTCCGACTCTCTACGACACATTGCCCGGCTACCTGGCGATGCCAAAAGGCGACGGCACCGAAGAAACTTTACGCGAGTACCTCGCGCATCAAACTAAGCCGACCGGGCTCTGGAATAATTATCCGAGCTATTTCATCAGCTTGTTGAAGGCCTACTACGGCAACAACGCGACCGCCGAAAACGACTACGGCTACAGCTGGGTGCCGAAGCTCACCGGCAACCATTCGTTCTTCGAATATCTCTATGACATGGCCGACGGTAAAATGGAAGGCATGTTCATGATGGGCCAGAACCCGGCGGTGGCGGCGGCGAATTCGCGGTTCCAACGCACATCGCTCTCGAAATTAAAATGGCTGGTCGCCCGCGACATGGTGGAGATCGAAGGGGCTACCTTCTGGCGCAACGACTCGCCCGAGATCGAACGTGGCGAATTGAAGACAGAAGATATCGAGACAGAGGTTTTTCTTTTTCCGGCAGCGGGACACGCCGAGAAGGAAGGCGCCTTCACCCAAACTCAGCGCATGTTGCAGTGGCGCCAAAAAGCGGTCAACCCGCCCGGCGACGCACGCTCGGAGGGATGGTTCATGCATCAGCTGGCGTTGCGTCTGATCGCGAAGGCGAAGCAATCAACCGATCCGCTCGACGAACCGTTGCGCGCGCTCGACTGGTGGTATCCGGAAGATGAGCACGGCGAGCCGCACATGGAATCCGTCCTCGCGGAGATCAATGGTTGGCAGACTCTGGAAATGTGGGAGCGACCTCAGCGTCGCGACCAACAACCTGATCGGGGCACTGAGGCCCCTCCCACATTGGAGGATGGCATCGTCTTTGGTCTCGATCGCGAGGGCAATCCCCATCACGGCCCGCAAGTGGACGGATTTGGGAAACTCAAGGCCGACGGTTCCACCGCCAGCGGCTGCTGGATTTATTCCGGCGTTCTTGGCCCGGACAAAATCAATAAGGCGAACTCGCGAAATTCCACAAATTATCTCGGCCACGGCTGGGGCTTCGTCTGGCCGGCTGATCGCCGTATCATATATAATAGAGCCAGCGCCAAACCGACCGGCGAGCCATGGAGCGAGCGCAAGAAATTAGTCTGGTGGGACGAAGGCCAACGCAAATGGACCGGCATCGACGTTCCTGATTTTGTGCCCGACAAGTCGCCGGATTACCGTCCAACGGGAAACGAAAGCGGACTCGCTGCGATTCCGGGCGACGCGCCATTCATCTTGCATGAAGATGGTCTCGGGTGGCTGCATGTCCCGAAAGGTCTGCAGGATGGGCCGATGCCAACGCACTACGAACCGCTCGAATCGCCGGTGCACAACGCGCTTTACGCGCGCGACACCAACCCGGCGGTCAATTGGTTTACCCGCCAGGAAAATCGGTTTGCTCCGCCGGGCGATCCGCGATTTCCATTTGTCTTAACGACCTACCGATTGACCGAGCACCATACCGCCGGCGGAATGTCGCGCTTCCTCAGTCATCTCGCCGAGTTACAACCGGAGCTGTTCGCGGAAATTTCTCCGGAGCTCGCAGTTGAGTTAAAGATCGAAAACGGTGATTATATTTCGATTGTGAGCTTACGCGGAGCAATCGAATCGCGGGCATTAGTCAGTCGCCGCATGCGGCCGGTGCATCTCAACGGAAAAACCGTGCATCAAATTGCGATGCCGTTTCATTTCGGTACGGCCGGACCAGTGAAAGGTACCACTACTAACGATTTAGTTCCGATTTCGGGCGAGCCAAACGTCACGATCATGGAAGCCAAGGCGCTCGCTTGTAATATTGTCCCGGGCCGATTGCCGCGCGGACCTGCGTTCGGGGAATGGATAAAAAAATATGTGCCGCAGGGTGGCCCACCGAATTTGCATCCCGAACAACCGCCACCGGGCGCGTCCCCCGGCCCGTCCGCGGGTGGTCACAGTCAACACGGAGTGACCGACTCACGATGATCGGCGAAGGAATCCAGAGCACGAATCAGAGAAAACATTCCTACGTGAACGATCACGTCGAGGTTGGTTTTTTCACCGACCCGAGTGTTTGTATCGGCTGCAAAGCTTGCGAAGTCGCGTGTAAAGAATGGAACCAGGTGCCCGATGACGGATTCAACTGGTCGGGAAATTCCTACGACAACACCGGCCACCTTGGTGCATCGACGTGGCGGCACGTCATGTTCCTCGAGCAAGATCGACGGAAGGGGAATCAGATCACGGGACCGATGGGTCTGCCTAATCCCATTCCGCATTCCGAAATCCAAAATCCGCAATCAGACATGTCCGCCGTAGCCTTGGCGGAGGCGGAGGATCCGTTCCGTTGGGTCTTTTTATCCGACGTTTGCAAACATTGTGAGGAAGCCGGCTGTCTTGAGGCGTGTCCGACCGGATCAATCGTGCGCACGGAAGTTGGTTCCGTGCTGGTGCAGAACGATGTCTGTAATGGCTGCGGCTATTGCGTTGTCTCGTGTCCCTTCGGGGTGATCGATCGTCGCCCCGAGCCGCTTCACGACGCCGGCGGCGCGTTCAAATGCACATTTTGTTACGATCGGCAGAAGAGCGGGCTCGTTCCGGCCTGCGCCAAAGTTTGCCCGACCGAATCGATCGTGTTTGGCCGGCTCGACGATCTGCGCGCGCGTGGAGCGGAGCGCGTGCAGCAATTGCAACAAGGGGGTTATAGCGACGCGCAACTCTACGATCCGACGGAGACGTCCGTCCGTGGCATTCACGCGTTCTTCTTGATTCTGGGCGAACCTGAGGCCTATGGACTTCCGCCAAAGCCGCAGGTTCCAACCATCTATCTTAAATCGGCATGGATCTCGGCGTTCGCTACCGCCATCGCGTCGGTCATCGCCGCGTTACTGGCATTTGCGTTTTTCTCATGACCAGCAATTCGCCATCCGAAAAGCGGCTCGAAGAATTGCGCGAGCAAGCATGGAAGGACGGCGTCGTGCCGGGCAAAGGTGTCGATGTTGCCGGCGGCCCGATTCCGCGCCAACCCGGTTACTACAGCCAGCCCGTGGTCAAGCCGCCGGTTTGGACGTGGGAAATCCCGCTCTATTTTTTCGTCGGCGGCCTCGGAGGCATGTCGGCAGTGATTGCTAGTGCCGCGCTCTCATTTCACCATCTCAATCTGGCGCGCGCCGCCCTCTGGCTGGCCGCGGCCGGCGCATTCCTCTCACCGATTCTGCTGATCATGGACCTCGGACGCCCGCGCCTTTTCATCAACATGCTGCGGGTCTTCAAACCCCAATCGGCCATGTCGATGGGTGTTTGGATTTTGGTGTTGTTCAGCACGTGCGCCGTTCCCGGTTTGATCGCGCTCGAACTCCTCGCCCTACACCTGTTCACCGGAACGATGGATCAGTTGCTTAATATTGCCGCCGGCATCCTTACTTTCGGTTCAGCATTCTTCGGAACGTTGCTCGCGACTTATACGGGAGTGCTGATCGGTGCCACCGCAATCCCGGCGTGGTTTTTGCATCGCGTGTTTTTACCGATTCATTTTGGCACGGCCGGATTAGGATCAGCGGCCGCGTTGCTGGAATTGCTCGGCCATCGCATCGCGGCGCTCAACGCACTCGGGTACTACGCCGCCGCAGTCGAGTCGGCGCTTTTGATCTGGCTTAGCATCGACAAGCATGGCGTGGCCGATCGGGCGATACACGAGCATGGCTCGGGCTGGCTTATTCGGATCGGTGAAATTTTGACCGGCCCGCTTGCACTTGTTCTGCGACTGTTCGGCCAGGTCCCATTCGCGGCGATTTCATTCTTAGTCGGCGCGCTGGTTAGTCGCTTCGGTTGGATTGCGGTCGGCAAAGTTTCCGGGTCCGATCCAGAATCTGTCTTCGCTGCGGAACGGTTGTAGCCGCGGTCGCTGACCGCGGTTCTTTTCCCGGCAAACCTCCCTCCGAAGAGGGAGTCGCCGTCCGTCCTTTAGTAGTAACAGAAAACCCTACGGACGCGTCGTAGATACTGATTGAACGCATCGATACCATTTCCGCATGAAAATGAACGGATTGCTTTGGATGGCGTTGATCGAACAGGTTGGCGTTCCGGCACTGCGCGTCGCATTCACGATTGCCGTGACTATTTTTCTGTTTGCCGGAATTTTCATCTGGCGCCGGCGGCACCAATTTTTTGATCGTGATCCAAACGTTCAGAACGATTTTGCAGTCACGCGCCACAATCGTGAGGAGGAGATCCTACTGGTTTGGGGCGGATTGACGACGGTGCTGGTCTTCATCCTCATCCAGGTTTGGCGCGCGTGACCTGAACAACTTTAAACCCGAAACCCAAACTCAAAACCCTCAGGAGATATTATGAGCGAATTCACTCGTCGAAGTTTCATTGGAAAAACCGCGGTAGCGATCGGCAGCTTGGCCGCATTGCAAAAAGTCGTAGGCGCAGACCTAAGCAGGACTGATCCTGGTCCGGCCAATCCGGCGCTTGATGGGCAGAACCCGGATTCCATCTGGCCGCCCAGCACGGACTCGAAGAGCCTGGTCCAAAACTTCAAGTATCCGTTCTCTTATGCGAACAAGCGTACTTATGAAGGCGGATGGTCGCGTGAGGTGACTGTTCGGGAACTGCCCGTCTCCAAGACTCTGGCGGGCGTAAACATGAGACTCACGCCCGGAGGCTGCCGGGAGTTGCATTGGCACACGGCCGGTGAGTGGGCCATCATGCTTTACGGGGCGGCGCGGATTACGGCGATTGACCTGGACGGCAAAAGTTTTGTTGCCGATGTGAAGAAAAACGATCTTTGGTTTTTTCCCAGCGGGAACCCGCACTCGATTCAGGGTCTCGGTCCAGACGGCTGCGAATTCATGCTCGTGTTCGACGACGGTGAGTTTTCCGAATCAGAGACGGTGCTGTTGAGCGATGCGATGGCGCATCTACCGCCCGGGGTGCTATCCAAAAATTTCGGCGTTGGCGCACAAGCGTTTCAGAATGTGCCGAAGGAAGAGCTATTCATTTTCCAGGCGCCTGTTCCAGGAGGACTGGAGGCCGATCAGAAGGCAGCCGCCGGAGCGCTTGGAAAGTCACCGAAGGATTTTGCTTTTCGCACGATGGAAATGCCGCCGTCGAAGCAGACGAAAGGGGGCGAGGTGCGCATCGTTGATTCGAGCAATTTCAAAATCTCAACCACAGCGATGGCCATGGTCACCGTTCATCCGGGCGGATTGCGGGAACTGCACTGGCATCCGAACGCGGACGAGTGGCAGTATTTTATCGCCGGCAAGGGACGAATGACGGTGGTGGCGACCGGCAACAAAGCTCGGACGATGGACTTTCAGGAGGGAGACGTCGGATACGTGCAGAAGAGCTTGCTGCACTATGTCGAGAACACGGGCGACACCGATTTGGTGTTCCTCGAGATATTCAAGGCCGATCGCTTTCAAGACCTTTCATTCTCGGAGTGGCTGGCTCACACCCCACCGGAACTGGTCATGGCGCACTTACATATCGACAAAGCCACCTACGATACGATACCAAAGAACGGCGTTTCCGTAACGCCGCTATCGTAGGAGGACTTTAATGCGAACAAATAATCGATGGGTAATCGCAATCGCTGGAGTGTTCTTCCAGATCGCGCTCGGTGCGGTCTATGCGTGGAGTGTTTTCCGCGCCCCGCTGGCGAAGCAATTCGGATGGAGCATTTCAGAAATAACGCTCACTTTTACGATCAGCATTTTTGTCCTGGGGTTTGCCGCGTTCTTCGGCGGCCTGTGGCTGAACCGCAAAGGACCGCGCATCGTCGCGTTAACCGGTGGCGCGCTCTATGGACTGGGCGTTTTTCTGGCCAGCTTCTCACATAACCTGTGGTGGTTATATCTCAGTTACGGTGTAATCGGCGGAATCGGTCTTGGTCTGGGATACATCGTTCCGGTGGCCGTATTGGTGAAGTGGTTTCCGGATCGACGGGGACTCATCACCGGTATCGCGGTTGGCGGGTTCGGAGCGGGGGCACTCATCACCGCACCGGTGGCGACCCGACTCATTCAGAACGTTGGCGTCTTGAGCACATTCGCATACTTGGGCATCGCATATCTCGTCGTGGGTTGGACGCCGACCGCAACCGAAACTTCGCATCGCGCGAACCGCGATTTCACGCTGGCTGAGGCGCTCAAGACTTGGCAATGGTACGCCCTTTGGCTGCTGCTGTTTCTAAATACTTGCGCAGGCATTTCAATCATCTCGCAGGAGGCTCCGATTTTTCAGGAATTAACCGGAGCCAGTGCAATCGTCGCTGCGGGCATGGTGGGACTGGCCAGCATCGGCAATGCAGTTGGTCGAGTATTCTGGGCATGGGTTTCCGACGTGATTACTAGGCGAGCAACCTTCGCCGTCATGTTCATTTTTCAGGTTCTGCTTTTTTGGTTTCTTCCGAGCATCGCGACCGTCTCGTTGATGACGATCGTTACGTTCATCGTGTTGATGTGCTATGGCGGCGGGTTTGGCACCATGCCCGCGTTTGCGGCTGATTATTTTGGTCCAAAGAATGTCGGTCCCATCTACGGTTTAATGCTGACCGCGTGGGGATTTGCGAGCGCGTTTGGTCCATTGTTCATCGCGCACATGCGCGAGACGGCTGGTTCGTATGGCGGCGCTCTTCATGTCATCGCCGGGGTGATGGCGGTTTCGATTTTGCTGCCGATCTTGGTGCGACCTCCCCGCGTTGCCGCGAGAGCAGCCATTTAGCGAACGGCGCTCTCCCAAAAGAGGTGGTTGCGATCGCCTCTCGCGTAAGGTCATAAAATCCCACGGACGCGCCGTGGCGGCGATGCGATGGCCCGTCCTAGCGTGAGGTCATGAAAAGGAAAAGCTTTCGCCATCGGGCGATACCGTTCTCTACGCGGGTCGTTAAGTTCATCAACAAGCCGAACGACAACTCGTTTCGTTTTTCTTCTGTGAGTGAACACTCCCGCATCCGCGGCAGAAAGATTTTCGTCATCAAACAAGTGCAACGGCTGCCGGCAACAACTATTCCAGGCAAGGAAATATACCGCATTATGATTTTCGATTACCATCCCGATAGCCTTCGTTTAGTGTTTGCCCGTCACGCCAATTCACTAGCCCATCCTTCCGACCCAGGCCCCATGAACTCAGGGAGTCGCCCTTCTCTGGATCTTTACCGTGGCTCTAATGATCGCGATGTTCTGGCCATTTCATTGAGGCTCTCGTTCGTGGACAGTGATACGGAAGTTGGTTTGCCGATTCGAAGATTCCTGAGCGCGCCTAGGACTCACTCAAAAGAGGGAACGAGTAGCAACTCTTACGTGAGACCGCAAAATCCCGCGGACGCGCAATAGCAGCGAACCCAAGAGTAACGATCTTTGGGTATGAAAAAATTAACATTATTGAGTCTAGTCGGCATCACATCGATAGCCCTTGCTCAGGTCGCAGCTGGCCGCGGTGGCGGCGGAGGAGGCGGCTTCCATGGTGGTGGTGGTGGTTTTGGCGGCGGCGGAGGCTTTCGTGGTGGTGGTGGTGGTGGTGGTTTCCGTGGCGGTGGTTTTGCGCACATAAGTCCCGGAGCGCGCTTCTCTTTTGGGGCGCGTCCAGTCTATGGGCGGCCTGCGTTCGTCAGATCAGGCAGCCGGTCGATGGCTCCGTCAGCGCGGGCAACAACAGCGCTAAATCGGCAGCAAGGTCGCGGTATTGCAAATGGCAATCGTACCGGGGAGACATCGCGCTCGCCGGTTGCTAGGTCAACGGATCAACGACCAGTGAGCGCAAGCGGTCACATCTTTGCGCGCCACAACAGTAATTGGCAGCGTGGTTGGGATCGCCGCAGCGCGCATTACCGGAATGGTCACTGGTGGTGCTATGACGGGGACGCTTGGATAGGCTTGGATGATGGATTCTATCCTTGGGATTACTACCCTTACTATGCATACGACTACTACCCGGGTTATTACGCGGATGTTGAACCAGAGTATTACAGCGCTGGCGTGCCCGCCTCTGTCGACCAACGCACGGACCCTAACGTCACCGCCGTTCAGACCGATTTAGCAAAGCTCGGTTATTACCGCGGAGCGATCGATGGACTCTTCGGGCGGGATACACGTGATGCAGTCGCGCGTTATCAATCCGACCAGAACGTCCGGATAACCGGAACTCTGACTACCCAGACGCTCCAGTCCCTGGGAGTGAAGAAGGTGGCGAGTAACTAAAACTCCAAATCCTCAAAGACTAAGTCCTCCACCATGTATCTGAATCCAATGCCGCGTGCGGGAAGCACCCAAGTTTTCAGGAGCGGCGATACGGAGGAATGGAAGTGGGCGTCCCCGGCGGCGCTCACTTCCCACTCGCTCGGGGCGGCACCTCGAGTTTCACGAGCCAGAGGAATCCAATGAAGCCACGGCTGATTCTTCTTTTCACGCGCGATCGGAACTTCGCTCAACTCGTACGCGAAGCACTCTTTGGAAGCGCGGCGATCGTTCTCCTAACTCAAAACGTCGCCGACGCGCTGCAAATTGTTTGTCGACGCGGCCGTGAGTTCGACTTCGCATTGCTGGATTTCGATGGCGGCTGTCGTGGAATGACGCTCCTGAGCGCGGTGCATACTTGTTACCCGCAATTGCCCATCCTCGTGACAATTTCAAAGAATTCGGAACATATAACTGCTGTTGCTTACGCAAACGGGGCCAGAGCTTGTCTCAACAAGCCGTTGCCGCCGGCAAGACTCGCGAACGCCATCACGGACTTACAAGAAACGCACGCCCAGTTGGCCGTTGCCTAATGAGCAAGATCGACAACAACAACTAACAACATTTCAAAATATGAAATCTAAAGGACCAAAAACGAAACCGATCACCATGACCGATATGAAAACTAAGCGACTCGGTAACTCCGATTTGTCCATCACGCCCATCGGCTTTGGCGCTTGGGCTATCGGCGGCTCGGGTTGGGAATTTGGCTGGGGAGAACAAGACGACAAAGCATCTGTGGCCGCAATTCATCGCGCGCTTGAGCTGGGCGTTAACTGGATCGACACCGCCGCGGTTTACGGGATGGGCCACTCCGAGGACGTTGTCGGCTTCGCCTTGCGTACTTGGGCGGGCCCACCGCCTTACGTCTTCACAAAATGCGGTCTGCGCTGGGATGAACAGGGATATGTTCATCGCTCATTGACCGCGGATTCCATCCGCCGCGAGTGCGAAGACAGTCTGCGCCGGCTGAAGGTCGATGTGATCGATCTTTATCAAATCCATTGGCCGACAGAAGACTTGGAAGAAGGGTGGGGGGCGATGGCTCAGCTCCAGAAAGAGGGAAAGGTTCGCTGGATCGGCGTCTCTAACTTTGACGTCGATCAGATGCGCCGGGCCCAAGCGATCGCTCCGATTACTTCACTGCAGCCTCCGTATTCGTTAGTTCGCCGCGAAGTCGAGCAGGAGATTCTGCCTTATTGTCGATCTAACGGGCTCGGCGTGATTGTCTATTCGC
>Ga0193716_1002559_pt1 | contig 10169 bp, 11 predicted proteins | sample U2c1metaG_FD_145901 | JGI IMG/M metagenome (GOLD analysis project Ga0193716, IMG submission 145901) | Soil microbial communities from a riparian zone of the East river system, Colorado, United States - U2c1 | ecosystem: Environmental > Terrestrial > Soil > Riparian zone | place: USA: East River...
TTGCATATGATGGTTTTCACGCCGCGCGCCAACAAGGCGCATGTGATCAGTCTGCGCAAGGCCATCAAACGCGAGGTGAAACGATGAAGCGCAAGCCTAATCCCCAGAAGGCGGATCGTGAGAACCCGGCGTGGACGAAGGAAACTTTTGCGCGTGCTCGCAAGGCGCGTAACGTGTTGCCGGAAATCTTCGGTGCCGCGTCTGCTGCCAAGATGTTGAAACCACGTGGACGACCGAAGTCGGGCAGGGCGCGTACATCGATCTCTATCCGATTGCCACCGGAAACATTGGCGCGTTGGAAGGCTACGGGCCCGGGCTGGCAAACACGGATGGCCGAAGCATTGTCGAGAGCTGTCTGATTGACATGTAAGCCGCGCGGCGGCCGGCAATGCCGCCTAGCGCATCAGAAGGCACGACAGTTGTCTCACGGTGTCCCTGCGTTGCGCCACATACCGCCAAAATTCACACGCTAATCACACTTGCCGTCAGCATTCACCCCAAACCGCTTGTTTTAAAGGCTCGGAAGCACGTTCCCGGTGGGTTCGATTCCCATCGCCCGCTCCACTTTTTGTTGGCTCAGATTGGCCTAAGTCGGGGCACGATGCTCGCTATCCCGCACTCGACTTTCGGACCAAGAGCTGTTTCTCAATGGGAATCTGCAATGCTGGTAGTTCCTCGAATTGGGGTCGACCGAATAGATATCCTTGGAAAAGCGTCACGCCGGCGTTCTTGAACCACCAATACTCCTCGAGCGTCTCCACGCCTTCAGCGATGACATCAATGCCGAGATCAATGCATGCCTGCATGATGGCTCGTACGATGGCTTGCCGCGGCCCGTTCCCTTCGATGCCGCGAATCAGAGTCATATCCAGTTTGAGCAGGTCAGGTTGGAAGTCGGCAAGCATTGTCAAACCAGCGTATCCGGCCCCGAAGTCGTCAATTGCAAGCTGAAGTCCAGAGCGGCGAAACTCATTGACAGCGCGCCCGAACGCAGCATGATCGTCGATCACTTCGCCTTCTGTAATTTCGAGTACCAAGCGATCAGGCGTAATACCGGAGCGCTGCGCCGCTTCCAGCGCACTGTTAACCGCCGCCGGCGACGAATATAAGCTCCGCGGCAGAAAGTTGAGATTCAGTTTGCACGGCAAGCGCAGCCGCGACGCAAGTTCGATCGCGGCGACGCGGCTCTCCTCATCGAACCTATGTAGATCATCGGACGGGACGCGCTCAAATACGCGCGCCGCGGAGGCACCGTCGGGACCACGCACAAGCGCTTCATACGAGAATATGGAGCGAGCGGCGACGTCAACAATGGGCTGAAATGCGTAGGAATAGTCCTGGCCCGGTAGCAGTCTAGTTTCGATAGCCGCGGCCGGAGTTGCAATTTCCGGTGTTACCACCGTGACTACGCGGCGGACGACGCCCGCCAGCGGCCGCCCGCGAAAGCCGCTAAGAGCTTTTTCGCACGACCCGCGCTGAGATCATAAAGGCAAGTCTTTTTCTGAAAGAAGTCGTTAACGCCGATGATTTCCGCTACGTCTTTGGATGTCACCGACGCAAACCCCATGGACCAGTCAGCAAATGACCGACTAGCAATCGGCTCTCGGACGATTAACACGACATTTGTGTGCCGCTTGTCGTGCGTGATTTTTGCGTACAGCGAGTCGATCGCCTCAGCATCGCCTTCCAGCACCTGAAAATAGCTTCCTTCGGTATGCAGCAAGATGCCAGTAATATCTAGCTCTGAATTCACCGTTCGCGCCCGATCGAGAATGGCGCGAAGGTCTGCGTCGCTCATTTTTGAATCGGCGGAGCTTGCGTAAATTAGATGACTGAGAGTTTTCAAGAGTATCTCCACCAACATTGTCAAATGCGCGGCATGCAAGAAGGGGCGTGTTCGCGTATGTATCGGCATTTAGATAACGATCTTGAGTCGCAGCCAGGAAAGCTGCCAATTTGGGATCGGGAGATCTTTCACACGGTAGCCACACGCGCTGGTCCTTCACTGTCGCAACTGATGGATTTTGCAGAGAGTTATAGGTTTTTCCCTTGGGTTCGATTCCCATCGCCCGCTCCCTATCTAAGGCTTTGATTGTCGCAGCATGCGCGCGTGGCGGTACTCGATTCTCACAGCGTCGAAGTCCCCGGTCTCTCGCTCTGCTATCCAAGTCGAAGCCAGTCGCTTCCGAAGCTTCGGGCGTTCATCGAGTTGGCCACTAAAAGGATGCGAAGAGACTTTCAAGCCGGTGACTATCTTGCAGCGATCATCAGCCCCCCACCGGAACACTGCCACGGGCGGGCCGCTCCGCTTGCGCCCAGCGCACATGCCAAGGCCAGCTCAGCACCAGTCTAACGAATCCGCATTTTTTTGATGTAAGGAAACTGTGACAACAAGCGAGACTTACTCTCGCGTCACCGCGATTCGAATCGCGCCCTCAATCATTGACAGCGCATCCTCTGGCGTGTCGGCTGCCGCATAAGGAATGTGTGACGGAAGACAGCATCTCAGTCCTCGATCGGCGTAGCGTGAAGCAAGTAGCCGCTTCCCGCTTCGACTTTTGCGCGGTCGTGCTTCCGGGTTTCGCAGCCTCATGTATGTTTAATTTCACGATTCCAACGGCCGACTAACAGTAGACATCGCATCAATCTGATTCAATCCCCTCTGATCGAGCGAGCAACGGCCAAAGAAGCCGCCTTGGCATCTGCGCGGGTCGAGGAGCACTTCGGCGAGGTTCTACGCAAGTTGGACGTGGCAACGGTAATGTTTGACCGCGACGCCCACATTACGTTTTGCAACGACTACCTGCTTGAGTTGACGGGCTGGCGGCTCGCTGAGGTCATCGGGAGAAGTGTTTTCGAGGTATTCTTGCGCTTCGAACACGGTGATTCACAAGCTCGTCTTGCGATTCTGCTTGCCGCCACGAATGACAAATGGCGCCAAGAAAATGAGATCTTCACGCGTACGGGTGAGCGCAGGCTGATGCGCTGGAACAGTCTCAAGTTGCGCTCCGGATCCGGCCATGTGATCGGAATGGCCTCCGTCGGCGAGGACATCACGGTGGAGCGTCAGGCAGAAGCCCGGATCGCCTATCTAAATCGGGTATACGCGGTCTTGAGCGGCATCAACGGCCTGATTGTGCGCGTGCGCGATCGCGACGAACTGTTCCGGGACGCATGCCGCATCGCGACCGCGCAAGGCGCATTTCCCTTGGCCATGATGGGCGTCGTGGACCGAAGCGCAAGAAAAATTGTTACCGTGGCCCTCGAAGGCAAGGATCCATGGGTGGTGACGGCCATCAAGGCCATCCTGTCCGTGAGCGATGGTTCGGTCAACGCGATGGTCGAAGAGGCCGTCCGGACCAAATTGCCCGCGATCGCGAACGATTCACAACACGACCCCCGCGTCGCGTTCCGCGCGAAGCATGCTGAACTCGGCTGCGGTTCGATGGTTGTGTTGCCCCTGATCGTGGCAGATGAGGTCGCCTGCGTACTCGCGCTCTACGCCAAGGAGAAGGACTTCTTCCATGAGGAGGAAATGAAGCTCTTGACGGAGTTGGCCGGCGACATCGGATTCGCCATCGATCACCTTGAAACGCAGGAGCGCTTCGACTATCTCGCCTACTACGACGCCCTCACCGGACTTGCCAACCGGAACTTGTTTCTCGATCGTTTGGCACAACACATGCGAAGTGCCGTTGCCTGCGGCCAGCAACTCGCCTTGTTCCTCATCGATTTGGAACGGTTCAAGAACATCAATGATACCCTCGGCCAGGCCGCCGGTGATGAACTCTTGCGCCAGGTTGCCGACTGGTTGAGGCACACCATGGGGAACGCAGATCTCCTGACGCGATCTGGTGCCGATCACTTTGCAGTGATCCTGCCCAATGCAAAGCACGAAGAGGAAGTCGGACGGCAGGTGGAACAGACGATGGGCGAGTTCATCAACCATTCGTTTCGTCTCAATGACGAGTCGTTTCGAATCGCCGCGAAGATAGGTATCGCGATATTTCCGCATGACGGCACCGACGCTGCCACTTTGTTCAAGCACGCCGAGGTCGCGCTGAAAAAAGCCAAGGTAGGCGGAGATAAATATCTGTTTTACGCGCATAGAATGACGGAGACGGTGGCAGGCCGTCTCACGCTCGAAAATCAGTTGCGCCTGGCACTCGATCGCGAAGAATTCACCCTCCACTATCAACCCAAGGTCAATATTGCGACAGGACAACTTGCCGGCGCCGAGGCGTTGATTCGCTGGAATGATCCGGTTACGGGCCTCGTGCCGCCCGCGCGTTTCATTCCGATCCTCGAGGAGACCGGACTGATCTATGAAGTGGGACGTTGGGCGCTGCATAAAGCCATCCAGGATTACCTGCGGTGGTTTCGCGCCGGCCTTGCTGCCATGCCAATTGCTGTAAATGTATCTCCTCAGCAGTTGCGTCATCGCGACTTCGTTGCCGACATCAAGCTGGCGATCGCCGTAGATCCCGCAGCTGCGGCCGCATTGGAATTGGAGATCACCGAGAGCATGGTGATGCAAGACTTTAAACACAATATCGCGAGCCTGCAGGCGATCCGCGGCATGGGAATTTGTATCGCCATCGACGATTTCGGCACCGGTTTCTCATCGCTTAGCTACCTGGCGAAGCTGCCCGTGGATACGCTCAAAATCGACCGATCGTTCATCATCGACATGGTCTCTGGCGAAGAGGGCTTGGTGCTGGTCTCCACCATCGTCAGCCTGGCGCACGCCCTCAAGCTCAAGGTGGTGGCCGAAGGCGTGGAAACTCAGGAGCAATTGCGCTTGCTGAGATCACTCAGGTGTGATGAGTACCAGGGATATTTGTTCGGCAAACCAGTGCCAGCCGAAATATTTGAGGAGAAATATCTTGCCGCACCAGCCCGCCAACTCGAGGGAGCACTCGCGTCTGGGTGAACCCTGCATTTTAGCGTTCTGGCCAACCAAAGGCAGCTTCGAGTGTTGGAATTGGCTGACAACAACAGGATGCGCGAGTTCGCAAAACAGCTCGGCATGACGTCGAGCTGAATGTGTGCGGGGCAAATGCGAAAGGCAATGGCCATCCTAGTTCCCTCCAGTTGCCAAAGTGACATACTCGGGGTCCAGGATTCTGCGGAGGAGACCTCGATATGGCGAACGAAAATCGACTTCTCGTACCAATCGACGGATCCGATCACGCCCTGCGTGCGCTCGCGCATGTGATCAAACGTGTCGCATCGCATCCGCAACTCCAGATATATGTACTCAATGTGCAGTTGCCGTTGCCTCGAAGCCTGTTTGTCTCGCGGTCGATGATCGCTGATTACCACGAGGCAAAGAGCAACGAGGGCCTGGCGCGCGCGCTGCGGATGCTGCAGCGAAACGGCTTAAAAGCAGAGATCATGGTTCGCGTGGGCGAACCCGGCGAAACTATTGCCAAAATGGCGCGACAGAAACACTGCGGCGAGATCGTTCTCGGTAGCAGGGGGCTGGGAAATCTCAAGAGTCTCGTCCTGGGTTCGGTGACCACCAAGGTCATTCACGCGGCGCGTGTGCCGGTAACGGTCGTACCGTAGGGGCACCTGTGAGCCAGTTGCCCTTCGTCGGCCTCAGTTCCGTCGAAGCGGCTGCCCGACTGAAATCCCGCGGGTACAACGAATTGCCGGCAGCGGGGCGGCGGGGTGTGTTTCGGATCGCCTTCGAAGTGGTGCGGCAACCGATGTTCGCGCTGCTGATCGCAGGCGGTGTGGTGTACCTGATTCTGGGCGATCTTACGGAGGCGGTACTGCTGCTCGTCTTTGCCTCGCTTTCGGTCGTCATCACAATCGTTCAAGAGTCGCGCAGCGAGGGAGTATTGGAGGCCCTGCGCAACTTGGCTAGCCCGCGGGCGCTGGTGATTCGGGATGGCAAGCGAGTGCAGATCGCCGGGCGGGAAGTCGTCTGCGGCGACCTTCTCGTTATCACTGAGGGCGATCGGGTTGCGGCGGATGCAACCGTGTTGGACGGCCATGACCTCATGCTCGACGAGTCGCTATTGACCGGCGAGTCTCTCCCGGTGCGCAAGGTGGCGGCTGCCGTTGACCTGCAAATAGAGTTGCTGGCTGGCGGTGAGGATTCTCACCACGTGTTCGCTGGTACGTTGGTTGTACAGGGTACCGCTAAGGTTCTTGTCCGCGCCACCGGCGCTCACAGCGAAATGGGCAAGATCGGCAAAGACCTTCGGTCCATTGAAACGGAACAGCCGCATCTTCAGCGTCAGATGAACTGGCTAATACGCGACTTCGCCATTGTCGGTGCCGTGGCGGGCGTAATGGCGGTTCTCCTGTTCGGCCTGCTGCGAGGCTCATGGTTGCAGGCAATGCTGGGCGGCATCGCGCTAGGGATGTCGCTGCTGCCCGAAGAATTCCCATTGGTCATGACCGTTTTTATGGCCATGGGCGCATGGCGCATCTCGCAGGCGCGCGTTTTGACGCGCCGCGCTTCGGCGATCGAGACGCTCGGTGCAACGACCGTTCTGTGCACGGACAAGACGGGAACCCTCACGGAAAATCGGATGACCGTCGTGACCTTGAGAGGCGCCGATGGGCGCTGGGACAAGGATTCCAAGGAGCCGCCATCGCCGGCGATGAGAGACGTACTGGACGTCGCATTCTCGGCCAGTGCGAAAGAGCCCAGTGACCCCATGGACCTGGCTGTCCATGCAATGGCGACGTCGACAGGTGAATTGCCAGTGCCAAGGAATGCTGATCGCCAGCTTATTCGTGCTTACGGTCTTCGCTCGGACCTATTCGCGGTTGCCAACGTCACTTGCGATAAGGCGCAGCGCAGCACCCGTGCGTACGCAAAGGGCGCTTTGGAGGCGATCGGCGAACTCTGCCACCTGCCGAGCGATCAGTTGGCATTCGTGCATACTCAAGTGGATGAACTGGCCGGCCGGGGAATCCGGGTGCTCGCGGTCGCCCAATCGTCGCAGCTCGACCAAGGGCAGATCGCTACTCTGCCGGATTCCCCGCGTGGAATTGACTTCGATTACGTTGGCCTGATTGGCTTTGCCGATCCCCTGCGCTCCAATGTACCGGCAGCAGTGGAGGAGTGTCGATGTGCGGGGATTCGGGTGCTCATGATTACCGGCGATTACCCTGCGACAGCGCGCGCCATCGGCGGCCAAGCGGGAATGGACACGACGAAGGTACTTTCAGGTGAAGAGATCGATGCCCTGACCGATGAGGCCCTGGCAACTCGTGTTCGGGAGACGTCCATCTTTGCGCGCATCCGGCCCAATCAGAAGCTCCGCATCGTGGAGTGCCTGAAGGCTAATGGAGAAATCGTCGCCATGACGGGCGACGGCGTTAACGATGCGCCGGCAATCAAGGCGGCTCATATCGGCATCGCCATGGGAGGCCGCGGTACCGACGTGGCTCGAGAGGCCTCCGCCATTGTGCTGCTGGACGATGACTTCGGCTCTATTGTCAAAACTATCCGCTTGGGTAGGAGGGTTTACGACAATCTGCGCAAGGCGATCGAGTACATCGTCGCCGTACACATTCCAATTGCCGGCCTCGCACTTCTCCCGCTGCTGCTCGGCTTGCCTTTGATACTCACGCCGATTCACATCGCGTTCCTCGAAATGATCATTGATCCGGCTTGTTCGATGGTTTTCGAAGCTGAGGCGGAGGAGGAGAATGCAATGCGCCGCCCACCGCGTGACCCCAAGAGTCCTCTGCTGTTGCGACGGCGAATTCTCTGGGCGCTGCTGCAGGGGTTCATTGCACTCGCGATCCTTGCCGGCGTTCTCATCAGCGCGTCACGAATGGGCATGCCAGAGGCCGACCTTCGAGCTCTCGTATTCACTTCCCTGGTGCTCATCAATATGGGGTTGATCATGGTGAACCGATCGTTCGAGTCATCGCTGGTTCGAGCCATCTTTCAACCCAATCGCCCCCTGTGGATTTTGTTGGGAGGTGTTTTATCGTTGCTCGGTGTCGCCGTCTATTGGCAGCCTGCGCAGTCGCTGTTTCATTTTGGGAGGCTGCACTGGAACGACCTGGCGATTTGCCTGGCCGTCGGTGCCATCAGCCTGGTTGGCTTGGAAGGCCTGAAGTCGAAGTTGTTTAGGGTCGCAACCGTCAATCCTCCGAATGTCGTTGCCTCCTAGACTTTCTCGTCGGCCATTGAACGATCACGACTATCCTCGGCCAACAACCGCAAGGATATCGTCGTCAACCAAAGCCGTCGGCTTTTGGTCAGCGGTACTGGCATCCGCATTTAGCATTGCTTACATCCTTGGGCAGCTCGCCGAATGGCTTGGATGGCTGGGCTCGAAGGGTGATCCCGAAAGCGCCAGCACGCCGCTTGGAATCGCGGTATTGCTCACCCCTTCGCTCATCGAGTTCCACTATTCGCTCACCGAGGCCCTTGAGCATCACACTCCGCCGGACACCTTCTGCGCTTCGCGCGCAGACACGATTCCGTATAATCCCCGTGAGACGTAAGGCCACCGATCCGCCGCTAAGATGCACTGAAAGACTGATTTCTGCCCAGTTTTTTAGCAACGTAAAGAGCCTTATCTGCCTGCTCCAGCAGCATGCCAGGCGTGTCTTGCAAAGCAAGCAAATGAACGGAGAAACCAATGCTGACGGTTAGATATCCGGTACTCGATGCGGAATGAGGAATCCCCAAGCTACGCACTTGCTGGCATAATTTCTCTGCAAATGTTATTGCCTGTTCTTTCGTCATGCCTGCGGAAAGTACAACGAATTCCTCACCGCCGTATCTGGCGACAAAATCAGAGCCGCGTAGGAAGGCCTTGCTTAAACTACCCGCGATAATCTTCAATGAATTGTCGCCAACTTGATGGCCATAAATATCATTGAATTGTTTGAAATGATCGACATCAATCATTAATAGCGCCAGTGGATCGCAGTTGCGGCGGGCGATTCTGCATTGAACATCGAATTGCAGATCGAAAAAACGACGATTGTAAATGCCCGTCAGTCCGTCCTTGATTGACAGCTGTTCAAAATGCGCTTTCGTTTTCTCAAGAGACTGATTCTCTTCCCGCAATTGTTGCTCTATTAATACCCGACTTGTGACGTCTTTTTGAATGCCGAGAAAATGGGTCACGCTCCCTTTTTCGTTGTATATCGGCGAGATGCTCAATTCGTTCCAGAACATCGTTCCATCCTTGCGATAGTTACGCAAGGTCACCAGACAATATTCCCCTTCTTCAATTGCTTTATGAATAATTTCCAGTTCAGGCTGATCCCGGTCATTATTTTGCAAATATCGGCAATTCACATTGGTGATTTCTTCGAATGAATATCCGGTCAGGCGTTCAAACGCAGGATTCACGAAAACTAATGGGTTATCCTCAGCGCAATTGTCAGAAATGGTAATGCCGTCACGCGAATCCATGACGGCCTGCTTCAAGATTTCAAGATTCAGCATAAAAAACGAACCTCCTTTCGTCGAATAAGGTCAGCAACGAGCGCGGGATTCTCCAATTCCATTCCCCTGGTCACCCTCGTGTTTCAAGCGTAAAAGACGATTGTGCAAGGCGTGTATCGCAAGCCACCCCAATGAAGATCCGTGTCTGCTTCAGCGTGCATAGCAATATCTAACGTCCAAGAGCGCGGGGCGGCGTCGATCAAGCTCATTTGCCATCGATCAGGTCCAATGCTCTGGCGCGAGTCTTCGTGCAGTCCTTTATACACTTCGGCTCCTTTCGTATGGTTGCCGGAAGTTGCATGACCTAACACTAGGCTCTACTGCTGCTTACATATCAATCGTCCGGGTTTGCGATTAGAGCCGAAAGCACTAGCTCGCCGGTCGAGTTGGTTACCTCTGCTGATCGCTGAATGCAGGCACTAGAAATGCATTTGCATTACGGTATATACGTATATACAATAAATGGTCGATATCAGCTTCGACTCAGTCAAGAGCGAGAAAAATGTACTCGTGCGGGGTGTCCCGTTTGAATCGGCGGCGGAATTTGCCTGGGACGGCGCGCTCATGGTCGAGGATCCTCGAAAGGACTACGGTGAGCGGCGATTTCAGGCGTTAGGTCTGATCGGAGATCGATTGCATATGATGGTTTTCACGCCGCGCGCCAACAAGGCGCATGTGATCAGTCTGCGCAAAGCCATCAAACGCGAGGTGAAACGATGAAGCGCAA
>Ga0193716_1002562_pt1 | contig 10164 bp, 9 predicted proteins | sample U2c1metaG_FD_145901 | JGI IMG/M metagenome (GOLD analysis project Ga0193716, IMG submission 145901) | Soil microbial communities from a riparian zone of the East river system, Colorado, United States - U2c1 | ecosystem: Environmental > Terrestrial > Soil > Riparian zone | place: USA: East River...
CCGAGTTAATGCAGCGTGAACGTGAGTTACTTGGTAAAGCGCGCGCCGAACTACGGACGGGGACGCCTTTTCAGGAGTCGTTGAGCTACCGCGAATTTCAACTCTTCGTCGACGATCTGCGTAAAACTTACCCCGACTACGCCAATCTCAAGTATCCCATTCCGGTGACGGTCTCGGATATTCCGCTTCGCGATAACGAGTCACTATTGGCGTATTGCGTGCTGGAAAAGCGTGCGGCTGTTTGGTTACTGCAGAAAGGGAAGGCGGCGCGCGTGTTTCTCATCCCTGTGGAGCGAGCCGATCTGCTCAAGACGATTCGAGCGCTCAGGATGTCTATTGAGCCTAAAGGCGATGGTTGGTTGGGTCCCTTTGACAATGAAAGCAGCGATAAGCTCTACAAGTGGCTGCTCGCCGAACCTCTCAAATCAATCCCGGGCGGCGCGAAGATCTTAGTAATTGCCGATGGTCCATTGAACGTAATCCCCTTCGACGCACTCGCAGCGTCACGCCCTGATGGAACGTTGGATTTTGCCGGCTCACGACACACGTTCTCTTACGCTCCGTCTGCAACAGTTCTTGCGTTCGAACGCCGTTATCCTACTTCAGTGCAACCTTTCGATGCAAAAAAAGGGAAAATTCTTGCCTTCGGCGATCCAGTTTATGACGAGAAAGATGTGCGAGTAAAAGACTTGGCTTCAAAGGACGACAACATAGTTGCGACCTCCAGCGGTGCGGTACGTTCTTATTTTCGAGATCATGGGTTTGCGCGGTTACCCGGTACGGACCTGGAGATCAAACAAATAGCCGCCGCCCTAGGAATTACGGCTCAGTTCCCCGACATTCGTCTAGGCAAAGATGCAAGCGAAAATAGCCTCAAGACCGCGGATCTGAGTTCCTATCGGTTTCTGCATTTTGCAACGCATGGTGTCCTTGCGTATGAGATACCTTATCTTAAGCAACCTGCCCTAGTGCTCTCGCAGTTCGGTAACCCACCCGACGAAGACGGCTTTCTCACCATGGAAGAGATTCTAAATCTCAAGCTCAATAGCGATCTCACAGTGCTTTCAGCGTGTCAGACAGGGCTTGGAAAGGAAGTTTCAGGTGAAGGCGTAGTAGGGCTGGCACGGGCATTTCTTTATGCCGGCAGCCATGCGGTAATCGTCAGCCTCTGGAAGGTCGCCGACGAATCCACAGCACTACTCATGGGTCGTCTATACAACAACATAGCCAAAGGGATGCCCTTCGCGCAGGCTCTGAGTGAAGCGAAAGAAGATCTCCGCAAGACTCAAGGTGGGGTCTTCGCTCACCCCTTTTTCTGGGCACCATTCATTCTTTTTGGCTCGGATTGAAGACAAAATTCAAAAAGCCGCAACACGAAACCGTAGTATGACGTCAATCGACTCAATGTGCTTCTGCAGAGGTCATGCTGGTAATGGTGCAGTGCGGCTGATCTAGTGATGGACCCCATTTGCCTATGAGAATTATGCATATGTTCATGGTGTTGTCGCAGCACTTCCATGCTGTTTCCAGTACTCAATTGTCTGAAACTACGTGAGCGCAGCATGGTAGAATTTCATCATTGCGGAGGTCACGCCCACGACCCAATCTCTCTTCAACTAAGTCGCATTGAAGCGAAGATTTCCTTTCGGGACTCATCGGGCATTCGGTTCAATAGCGAAAACCCAATGCCAAGGGAACGGGGAAACTTATGGGGGCACACGCATTTTTGATTTTAATAATTCACTGTTAGATCCACTGGATATAAGACTAATTCGATTCCCCCCGCCTCCACCAATTTCTCAAAGGCGGGCAACATCCGCCTTTTCTTTTTTTCCGGCATTGACATAAACGGTTGGCTGTGGAATAGGGACGAGTATTTGACCTCGGCGAGTTGTACTGTCAGGAGGAATGGATGACGAACTGGCTTTGGATCGGCTCTTCTGCTCTGCTTTGTTTTCAGTGGATTGTGATTCATTTCAGCGGAAGCCATCCAGCGCCGGAGCTGCAAGCTTTGAGCTCGGGAGTCGCCATCTTCGGCGCGGCATTTATGCTTTCCTGGGCCGCGGAACTTGCGCAAAAGGATATTCCACAAGCGCTCGCCATCGCGCTGCTTGCTTTGATCGCGGTTTTGCCGGAATACGCCGTCGACATGTATTTCGCGTGGTCCGCCGGTAAAGACCCCAAGTACACTGCCTTCGCGATGGCGAATATGACCGGCGCCAACCGTTTGTTGATCGGCGTCGGCTGGGCCGCCGTCGTTTTAACCTATTGGTTGAAGAGCGGTAAGCGCGCCATCAAACTAGAGCCAGGGCACAAAATCGAAATCATGTATCTCGGCCTGGCGACCATTTATTCTTTCGTGCTCCCGTTCAAAGCTCGGATTGACCTTGTCGATGCCGCGGTGCTGATCACGATTTTTGTTTTCTATATGCGTGCCGCGTCAAGAGCCGAGCATGTCGAGCCGGAGTTGGAAGGTCCCGCCGCCATGATCGAGGGTTGGGGTGAGAGTGCTCGTCGACTATTGACTGCGGTGTTTTTCCTGACTTCCGGCTTCACCATTTTTATTGCTGCGGAGCCATTTGCCGAGGGACTTCTAGCCACCGGCCGAACTTTCGGTATTGAAGAGTTCATTCTCGTTCAATGGCTGGCGCCGTTAGCTTCGGAATCGCCTGAGTTTATTGTCGCTATTCTGTTCGCGCTAAAAGCCCAACCCGGGACCAGTATGGGCGCGCTGCTTTCTTCCAAGGTCAACCAATGGACCCTCTTGGTCGGCATGCTCCCGGTGGTTTATGCGATCTCAGCGGGCACCACTGGCGGCATGCACATGGATAGCCGCCAGGTTGAAGAAGTGTTGTTGACTGCGGCGCAGTCGCTGTTTGCCGTGGTGGTGCTGGTGAATTTATCGTTCTCACTTTTTGAAGCGACCGTGATCTTTATTTTGTTCTCAACCCAACTCTTATTTCCCGATCCGAAGTTTAGATTCTATTACTCTTTCTTCTATATCGCTCTGGCTGCTGGTTTATTACTCTTTAAGAAGGATATTCGGAGTGGCCTTTGTGATTTATTCTCTCGCGCCTCGGTCGCTCCGGCAGTGGAAAAACACTGAGACCCACAATCCTATCTGGGTGCTTCAGAGGAAATGCATGGGATTGAACACCACCCGCATTGTGAAACAACTCGGTTGGCGGCGATTTTCGCGCCTGGTTTGGAATCTACCAAGCTTTTTTCAATTATTTTCTCGCTTAATCAAAGATGAGCGCGTTGCGCTGGGTCCGAAGCTCGTGGTGCTCGGTGTAATCGCTTACATGGCTCTACCCACCGACATCATCCCTGATTTCTTCTTAGGTTTGGGTCAACTGGACGATCTAGTCGTGTTGTTCAGCGGTTTGAAGCTGTTCCTGCGCCTCTGTCCGCCGGAAGTCGTGCAAGAACATTTGCGGACGATTTCCGCAGGAAAATAATAAAGGATAAAAGGGCTCGATCACTAGTTGCTCTGGAAAACGAGAAAAAAAGCTGAGGCCTTAGCCTGGGCGCTAATGTTTGGCCGGGGCTTTTTCTTCTTTGATATTTTCGTGGATCAGCCGCGGCACGCCGCCGCAAGTGAAGCAGCGCGGCGGCTCATATTTAGTTTCGCCTTCGGGATAGCGCATAAATCTTTTATAAAACGGCTTCTCCGTGCCGACGAAATCGTCGTAATAAAAGGCTAGCTTGCCGCACTCGCTGCATTGTAAATATTTCGCCATCGTTATTCCTTCCAACCACCTCTGATCTACGAACTTACGGATGATCGGCCGCCATTATCCAAGTACGCCGCAAAAAAACGACTTCATCACTGAGCATCCATACTGCCCGTCGCGGCAACTGTGATGTGGCAAAAGAATACTCACGAACCCGGACGAGGTCAATATAAGCCAGACGGTTGAGAAATTTACAAATTTGTTGCATGCCTTACTAAGGCGATTTGCGTTGAAGGTGAGGCGGCAGAGATTGCCGCACAGTAAAATAATTTAGCTAAGGGGGAATAAGTATGGCGATCAAGCTGTTTCAATCCCAAACCTCGATGTTTTGCGAGAAAGTCCGCGTGGTATTCGCGCTGAAGAAAGTGCCCTACGAGATCGTCGATGTGCGCAAAGACGACCGTAAGTCGCTGCTCGAATATACCAACCAGCGCAAAGTGCCGACGGTGAACTACAATGGTGAGTGCGTAATCGACTCCACGATCATTTCGGCCCGTCTCGAAAAGGATCATCCGGGAAACAGTATCTACCCCGAAAGCGCGGCCGACAAAGGCTTGTGCCTGGCGTTGGAAGATTGGTCCGACGAAGTGCTGATCCTGGCCAACCATGCGATGCGCCGCGCTGAGACGCCGGAAGCGCGCAAAAAAGCCGAGGACCAGTGGGACGCGCACTTCAATATCCTGGACCAGATCTATACCGGTAAGAAATTCATATTTGACCGCATGACCATCGCCGACATGGCGATTTTTTCCCAGCTCCATTACCTCTACACCACGGTGAAATACGACATCCCGGCCAGGTATAAGAACGTCAACGCGTTCATGGAAAACATGCGCCAGACTTTGAAGCTCAGTTCCCTGGCCGATAGTTTCGAGGCGCAGTCCCTCTAAGCGGGCACCATGAAAAAAGACGTGATCATTCCTCGCTTGGGTTCGAGCGACGAGAGCGACGAGGTAAGAATCCTGCGCTGGCTGAAAACGCCGGGAACCGAAGTGAAGAAGGGCGAGGCGCTGCTCGAAGTGGAAACGGACAAGGTCAACGTCGAAATCGAAGCTCCGGACGATGGCCGGCTGACCCAAATCAGCGCGCAGGAAGGCGACTTCGTCAAGTTCGGCGCGGTCGTCGCGGTCATCGATAGGGAAAGCTGATTTCCTGCCAATTGATCCACAGAATAACCAATACCCTGGGTGGGCCGCTAATCAGGAGCGTGCGCGGCGCGCTCCTGATTGGGACAAAACCTCAGACCTTAGCTTGTTGATCTTTCCGAAAAAGTCGCCTTTGCAAGCGCGCAGCGGAGTATTCGTTGGGCGATCTCGGCTGCGGTGCGCGCGGCGATCATCATTGCATCGTAAAGATTGATGGAAGAGCGTTATTCGCTGCTGTTCTATCGCACCTGCTGGGCTGGATGTCTGCTCGGGTTCGCGGCAACTTGCTATTTCCTGTTCGGTCTCGCGGGATATGTGCAGAACCCGGTATTGAACTTCTCCATCGCCGCGGCTTTTCTTGTTGCGGAATTGTTTTTTCTCGGCCATTTCGCCGCCATCCCGGGCCAGGCTGGTCGGGCTGGTGTCGCGATCTGGGCTGCGATTCTCGTCTTTCTCATCGTTGAGTTTATCCTCGGCGTGCTGCCGCCGACGAGCCGAGATGAGTTAACGCATCATCTGGCGATTCCCAAGCTCTACGCTCAGGCCGGTCGCATTATCGAAGTTCCCATGGCGCCGTATGCGTACTATCCGATGCTGCTGGATATGCTGTACACGCCCTGGATTTATTGGGGCCTTGATTTCGTACCCAAATGGATTCACGCGCTGTTCGCATTTCTCACCGGGCTGCTGCTCTACGCGGAGTTAAGCCGGCGCATGAATCCGATCTATGGCTTGCTCGGTTTCTTCTTCTTCATTTCAACGCCGGCAGTTTTACGGCTAAGTCACTGGGGCTATATCGACCTGGGCATCACTTTCTATACCACCGCGTCTCTGTTGTGCGTGCTGCATTGGCGGGAAAATCGCGGCGCCTTGCGCTGGTTGGTGCTCGGGGCGCTTTCCCTCGGTTTTGCGCTCGCCACCAAGCCCAATGGACTGGTTGCCGCCCTGGTGCTGAGTTTGTTGTTCGCTTTAATCCAGGTCAAGCCGCCGCGAGAAAATTTGCGCCACAGCTTCAGTGAACTAGGTCTTTTCGCCGGCTTCGCGCTGCTGCCATTTTTGCCTTGGCTCGTAAAAAATTGGTTTCAAACCGGCAATCCGTTTTTTCCGCTGCTGGGAAACTTGTTTGCCGGCAAGACTTCTACAGGGGTGCCAGCGGTAGGGTTCGGCGGCGTCGGGATCTTCGCCAAGCGCGAGCTGCTTTACCACGAAAATGTGTGGCAGATCATCGGCCTGCCAATTCGGCTTTTCTTCAGCGGCAAGGACGACAACCCGCAATTCTTCGACGGCGTGTTGACGCCGGTTTTGATTGCGTTTCTGCCCTGGGCGTTCAAGGGCAAATGGCTCGAGGCAAAAAAACTCCTGGCTGGTTTCGCGGCCTTGTTTTTAATCTACGCTTTGTTCCTTGCCGATTTGCGCATCCGCTACGTCCTGGTGATCGTGCCGCCGTTGGTGGCGTTGCTGGTGTACGGCATCTTCAACGTTTACTTGCGCATCAAACGTCCGGTGTTTCTCGTCGCAGTATTGTTATTCTTCGCGGCGTGGCATGGCACCTACTTGTGGCGCTATTTCGAAGCCGCGGCGCCCCTCCCTTATCTGTTCGGCAGCGATAGCCGTGAAGCCTATCTCAGCCGGGCGCTGCCCGAGTACTCCGCCTTTCGTTATATCAACCAACAGACCGTGGCGACGGCGAAAATTTATCTTCTCTTTATGGGCCGGAGAGCGTATTATTGCGACCGAGAATACTTTCACGATAACGGCGATCTGCCGGGATTTTTGCTCGGCGCGATTCGCGCCGCGAAAAACCCGGAACAAATCGACCAATCCTTGAAGCAACAAAAAATTACCCACCTGTTGATGCGCGAGGATTTGCTGGCGGCGTTCTTAACCAACAATCTTAATCCAGACCAGGCCCAGCGGTGGCATGAGTTCGCCGTGAACCGGCTCAAGCCGGTGTTCCGCGAGCGCGGCTATTCCGTCTACCAACTTAATGGCTAGTCACTTCGAGATCTCCATCGTCATTCCGGTCTTATCTGTTTGAGTATTTAGCCTGAGATGAATTCTTTCTCGGCAGATTCATCGTCCGAATGCTCCGTCCAGATCATGCTCGTGGTTTGTGCGATTGCGGGCGGAGTGTTGTTGTTCTTTTCAACTTCCCGTGGCGTCGGCCTGAGCCCGGACTCTGCCGTATACGTCGGCGCAGCGCGAAGTCTTCTGCAAGGACATGGCTATAGCATGCCCACTGACAGCGGTACGTTCGCGCCGGTTGCGCATTTTCCACCGCTTTATTCGATTTCACTTTCCTTGCTAGGTTGGCTCGGCCAGGAGCCGTTCACTGCGGCCCGTTGGCTCAATACATTTTTGTTTACTGCGAGTGCATTTCTAGCCGGTTTGATAGCGTTGCGGACGACCGCATCCTGGGTCTTAGCGGTAAGTGCCGTGACGCTTTTAATCACTTCATATCCGGTTGTCCTGGTTCATAGCATGGCATGGTCTGAGCCATTGCTTCTTTTTTTTCAGCTCGCCGGCGTTTTCTTTTTACTGCGATTCTTTTCCCAAGCTGAACTGTTCCACCTGGTCGCGGTGGCGACGGTCACTGGACTCGGCATTTTGAGTCGCTATGCGGGCGTCGCGTCCGTATTCGCCGGGTTAGCCGCGATTGGAAAGGCCACTGAGGCACAAATTCTGCGCCGGCGCGATATTCCTTGCGGTCAGTCTGACACCGATCAGTTTTTGGTTGGTCCGGAACCAGCGGACCACAGGTAGTGGAACCGATCGGCACATGTCTTTTCATCTTCTCGGCCTTGATCATCTAGAGGGTGCGATTAGGGCGATCACGAGTTGGTTCTCGGGTTTCTGGGAGACTCCAGTTGAAGCGCGATGCTCGCGCCACAGCCGGGGCGGCCTTTCTGCTTCATCACGAACCGACGTATCTTGCGCATCATCTCAAAGCGTATCCAGCCAAACGCTCGCCGCGAGTTTCCCACCCGAAAGTAGTTGACCCATCCCACAATCACAGGACGAATCCGCTCAAGCACATCCTTAAGACTGCGATGGCGGGAAAACTTTAGGCTCAACCCGACTCGCCGTAGTAACTCACTTTGTTTCTTCTTCTTCGGCGTGCGCAGAACAAATCGCTTACCTAGACGATTGCTGCCCGCTCTGAGATCAAACTCCAGGAAACCAAAGCTCCCACCCCTTGCAAAATCCATCACCCGGGTCTTTTCTTCGTTAATTTCTATCTCGACCTTGTTCAGCTCTTCTTGCAGCCGCTTCTGAATCATCCCTACGTGCGGCTGCCATTGCGGATAACCATCCACTAAGACGACCATGTCGTCGGCGTACCTTGTGTAAATCACCCGCTCCCATTTCCGCTCTCTTCTCCGCTTCACCATTTCCTCTTCCATCGCCTGGTCCAATTCGTTCAAATACAAATTGGCCAACAACGGCGAGAGCACCCCGCCTTGGGGTACTCCTCGTTTGCCATTGGCCTTCAGTATCTGCTTGACCAGATGGAGGATCTGCGGGTCTTCGACTCGCTTGGCCAACTTCTGAAGTAGAAGGTGATGCCGGATGTTGTCGAAATAGCTTTTCAGATCAACGTCGATCACTCGAGTGAGCCCTTGCACCAACCCGTGCACCACACGATCCAGTGCTTGGTGCGCTGTGCGTTTGGGCCGATATGCAAAAGAACTCTGGTGAAAGTCGGCTTCAAAGATCGGTTCCAAGATAAGCTTTACCGCTCCCTGGACCACCCGATCCTTGATGGTGGGTATTCCGAGCCGGCGGGTCTTGCCGTTTCCTTTGGGTATCACCACCCGCCGGTTCTTATTCGGCTTGTACGTTCCGGCGAGAAGTTGCTGTCCTATCTCGTCGAGGAACTTCTCCATGCCTCGGGCTTCGATGGCCCCAAAACTCTCTCCGTCAACGCCCGGCGTCCCATCGTTGGCTTTCGCTGCTTGATACGCCGCCCGCACAGTCTCCTTCTTGCACACATGAACATAGAGACCCCAAAACCGCCATTGCTTCTTGGCTTTCGCCCTACGGTATATCCTTCGCCTCAGTTCTTGCAGATTGATAGAAGGTTTTATCATGCCTTCCCTGCCTCACCTTGCGGTCGAAGAAATCAAACTCAGCATGGCCCCTTTGCTCCATCCGCATTACCGGACTTCTTCGCTACTACGGGCCACTCCGCCATCCTGTTTGCCTTCAGCCCTTTTCCCGTGTCCCGGTTATAGGGCCTACCTGCTCCAGAGATTTCTCTCTGGGACATACAGGACTTCTCCAGTTTCCATCGTGTCCTTGTTACCGTGTCGCCGCCAATACCCCGCTGGTGTGTCACATCGCTCCAGCCAGTCTGCGATGCCCCATTCTGTCTTCGCCGATATTTGAGCGGCTCGACCACCAGTGATCTAACCGTCTTTATCGAGGCTTGCTCGGCGTTCACTCACATTGCAACCCGGTAACTCGTTCATCAGCCTTGCGCTGACTTTGTCAGTAGGCTTCAGAACCTCGATTGCTCTTAATGCTGCTACTCAAGCTTGGCGGCTCCTGGCTTTTACCGCCGCGGGACTTCTCTCCACAAACGTGAGAGTCACCCTATGGATCACGACAGCATTTCATCCGGACACACCAAGCTACAAGACGCGACCCTAAGCGACATTTGATCGTGCTTGATCGCGGCGGCAATATTCGCATTGTTCTGCGCGACGACGGCGCCGCGCCGCACACCTTTGAGAACAGCCAGCGCAAGGCCTATACCGCGCTCACTTTTCGCGCTCCCTCCCGGGAATTGGCCGAGCGTTTGACCAAGAATCCCGGCGCCGTCGCCCAGGTCTATCTTAGCGGTACCAGCGCAGCTGGTGGCGGCTTGCCGATCAAGGTCGGAAACGAAATCATCGGCGCGATCGGCGTTTCCGGGTCGTCCCCCGCCCCGGGAAGCAACGTTCCCGGCGGTACGCGCGACGAGGTCTGCTCCCAGGCCGGCATCGACAAGGTTGCCGACCAGCTCAAGTAGCAGAGCCCTTGTTAGTCGAGATAACAGTAACTGGGGAGCCAAAGGCACAGGGAAAATCGCCCTGCGTCCCGGCCATGGTCTGCATCGCCAACGCAATCTTTAACGCCACCGGCGTGCGCATCAACAAATTGCCATTGAGCCCGGAGAATGCGATTTCACCTTTAGTTCGCGTCACATATTTGTGATTATACGATGTGACCTGGACGTTACAGAAATACGAAGACAGCCGGGGATTCGTCGGTCAAGAGTTCTTAGCGCGCCTTCACCA
>Ga0193716_1002563_pt1 | contig 10163 bp, 8 predicted proteins | sample U2c1metaG_FD_145901 | JGI IMG/M metagenome (GOLD analysis project Ga0193716, IMG submission 145901) | Soil microbial communities from a riparian zone of the East river system, Colorado, United States - U2c1 | ecosystem: Environmental > Terrestrial > Soil > Riparian zone | place: USA: East River...
CCAACCCGGGCAACGCACAGGCGGAGTCCCGGTTCAAGGCGGTGTCCGAGGCGTACGGCGTGCTCGGCGACGCCGAGAAGCGCAAGTCCTACGACGAGTCCCGCCGGCTCTTCGGATCCGGCGGGCTTCGGCCGGGTGGGTTCGGCGGCTTCGGCACCGGTGGCGCTGGCTCCGGGTCGACGTTCGACTTCGGCGACATCTTCTCCGGTCAGCAGGCCGGGGGTGGCGCCGGCGGCGGCATCAGCGACATGCTCGGCAATCTCTTCCGCCGAGGTGCCGGCGCCTCGGGCTCGGCCGGCCGGTCGCGGCGCGGCGCCGACGTGGAGACCGAGGTGCGGATCGACTTCACCGAGGCGGTGAAGGGCGCGACCGTGCCGTTGCGCCTGTCGAGCCCGTCGACGTGCGGCACCTGCCACGGCTCCGGTGCGAAGCCGGGCACCACGCCCCACACGTGTGCCACGTGCGGCGGCGTCGGCCTGGTCAACCGTTCGCAGGGCGCGTTCGCGTTCAGCGAGCCGTGCCGCGACTGCCGTGGCACCGGCCGGATCGTCGACGACCCGTGCGTGGAGTGCGGCGGCGACGGTGTCAGCACCAAGATCAGGACCCTGACCGTGCGGATTCCGCCGGGCGTCAACGACGACCAGCGGATCCGACTGGCCGAACAGGGCGAGCCGGGCGCCGGCGGCGCCCACGCCGGTGACCTGTACGTGCGCGTGCACGTCACCTCGCACCCGGTCTTCGGCAGGACGGGCAACGACCTGACGCTGAAGGTCCCGGTGACCTTCAGCGAGCTGGCGCTCGGCACGACACTCGAGGTGCCGACGCTCGAGGGGCGCGTGTCGCTGCGCGTGCCGCCGGGCACGGCGAGCGGCCGGGTCCTGCGAGTGCGCGGCAAGGGCATCGTCAAGCGTGACGGGCAGGCCGGTGACCTGCTGGTGACGCTGCAGGTGCAGATCCCGTCGAAGATGGACGACACGGCGAAGGCGGCGTTGGAGGAGTACCGGGCGGCCACGACCGACCACGATCCTCGGCCGGACCTGACAGCGATGTTGGAGAAACGGAGCCAGTCATGACCGGCATCCCGTTCCCGCCCGGCGCCGACGAGGACACCCCGGTCTTCGTGATCTCGGTGGCCGCCGAGCTGTCCGGCCTGCACGCCCAGACGTTGCGTGGGTACGACCGGATGGGCTTGGTCTCGCCCGGTCGTACCTCCGGCGGCGGGCGCCGGTACTCGATGCGGGACATCGCCCTGCTGCGCGAGGTGCAGCGCCTTTCGCAGGAGCAGGGTGTCAACCTGGCTGGTGTCAAGCGCATCATCGAGCTGGAGCACGAGGTCGACGCGCTACACACCCGCATGGCCGAGCTGACGCTGGAGCTGGCTAGGGTGCACGCGGCGGCGGAACAGGCCGCGGCGGCCATCCACCGCTCCTACCGGAACGAGCTGGTGCCGGTGACCAGGCAGACCGCACTGGTCGTGTGGAAGCCACGCAAGAGGTAGCTTCCGCCTCCCCGGTATTTTAAGTGTGGGTCACGTTCCGACGAACGTTCGGCGACCAGCGTGGTTGGTGGCTGGATGCCGTCACGTTCCCCTTGGCTAACTGTTGGTCAGCATCGACTTCCGCACAACGATCCAAAGGGCTTGTCTCAGTCCACCGTGAACGGGTCGTACGTGATCCGGTCCAGCGCCGTGCCGGCGACCAGCATCCGGGACACCGTCGACCGCACCATCCCGGGCGATCCCGACACCAGCACGTCGTGGTTGGCCCACGCCCCATAACGGGTGACGACGTCCGCGAGCGTCCCCCGCTCGACCGCCGCCATCTTCGACTCCGTCTCCAGCACCGGCACGATCTTCAGCCACGGGTTGCTGGCGGCCAGCGTCTGCAGGTTCTCCAGGTCGTACAGGTCGGCGCGCACGCGTCCGCCGAAGAAGAGCTGCACCCGGGGGTTCTCACCCCACTGGGCCAGGTGGTCGATCATCGCCCGCATGGGCGCGACGCCCGTCCCGCCGGCGATCATCAGCACGTCGCGGCCGGTGTCGCGGTCGACACGCAGCCGGCCCATCGGCGGGCCGATCCGCCAGACGTCGCCAAGCTCGCCGTGCGTGACGATCGACCGGGACACCCAGCCGGTCTCGACACCACGGATGTGGAACTCGAGCAGCCCGTCGTCACGTGGCGCGGTCGCCGGGGTGAAGTATCGCCACATCCTTGGCCGCTGCGGGACTTCGACGCTCACGTACTGCCCCGGCTCGTGCGGCACCACGTGGTCGGGCTGAACCCGCACGATCGCGAGGTCCTTGGTGAGCCGGTGCCGCTCGACGACGGTGCCGTTCCACCACGCGGGGCTATCGTCGCCGCTGGCGGCGTCCAGCATCGCGCGCGCCATGATCGTGTACGCCTCGGCCCAGGCACGCTCGACCTCGTCGGTCCACGCGTCCCGCGCGTACTGCTTCACGCCGGCGAGCAGCGCCATGCCGACGGCCTCGTAGTGGTTCGCGACCACGCCGAACTTGCGGTGGTCGCGGCCGAGCTGGCGCAGGAACGGGAGCAGCTCGTCCGGCCGGTCGACCATCTGGACGACGTGCACGAGCGCGCGCAACAGCCTGGATCGCTGCACCTGCATGTTGACCGGGAACAGCTCCCTGGTCGCGGGCGCGATCGCGAACAGCGTGGCGTAGAAGTACGCCGCGACCTTGTCGGACTGCGGCTCGACAACGGCGAAGCTGTCGCGCACCAGGCGCACCATGGTCGCGATGGCGCCTTCTCCTGGCGCGGGGCCCTGGTTCGGGATGGGGCTCACAACGGCGTTGGCTGTCATGGTCGGGACACAGTCCACCTTTCGGCGTCCGGGGTCGACTCCGCGATGCCATGGTTGTCGTCCATCCCCGACATCCAGGACCCTAGACGGAATCTCCCCCGTTGTCCGCCCCACTGACACTTTCGTGTGAGTCAGCATTACGCAGCGTCGCGCTGCTCGGCATTCGGGCGACATGCAGGTGGCAAGTTCGCTTTCCCGTTGCCGTTATGAAAACGTGTCCGGCGTGCGCCCAGATCTGGTGACTCCCACCGGTGTCGCCGAGCCAGCTCTGCTGGACCTCGAAATCGCGGACTCGCCGGTCGCGCCACCCCCTGCCCCGACGCCGGTGTCACCACCGCCGACGGTCGACCCGCCGACGGTGAAACTTCACCCGATCGGCGCAGCCACGCAGGTCATGGCCCCTGTCGCCCAGCCGGCGCAGAACGGACTCCGCCCCGGCTGCGCCGGCGAGCACCTGCTCCAGAACGCCTACGGCACGCAGGACCGCGCTCAGCGCTTCTATCGCGACCAGGTGCTCGACCGCCTCAACGCGGACATGATCGAGTTCGTCGGCCGCATGGAGATGGCGTTCATCGGCACCGCGGACGCGGGCGGCGAGTGCGACTCGAGCTTCCGCGCCGGGTCGCCGGGCTTCCTGCACGTCCTCGACGAGCGCCGGATCGCCTACCCGGAGTACCGGGGCAACGGCGTGCTCGCGAGCCTCGGCAACATCAGCGAGAACCCGCACGTGGCGGTGTTGATGATCGACTTCGTGCAGGACCTGATCGGGCTGCACGTCAACGGTCGCGCCAGCATCATCGAGGACGCCGTCCTCCGGCAGGAGCGGCCGGACCTCCCCGCCGCGGTCGAGCGCGGACGCACCCCCGAACGCTGGGTCGTCGTGCACGTGGAGGAGGCTTACCTGCACTGCCGCAAGCACATTCCGCGGCTGCGGCAGGTCTCGCGCGAGCGCGACTGGGGCACCGACGACGTGCGGCGCAAGGGTGGCGACTACTTCGGCGTCCGCGCGCGGCAGAGCACGCCGGCCGCCGGTCTGCGCTGAGTCTGTCCGCCCGTCGCCCGCGGTTCCCCCTGCTTTCACCCGGCTGGCGGTATCGAGCGACGCCCACTTCCGTCGACTCGGCGACCACAATGCATGTTGCACACGGCCCTGTGGATAGACACCTGGGGTTTGTGGACAACTGGCCAGCTGCTGTGGACAACGCTATTGGTACATGTGGGTGAGGTACTCAAAACCATCGTGACCTTGCGGATTCTCGGAGTTGAGCGGAACTGACTCAACTTTGCTGACGTTAAGCATGGTGAGTACGACTTGCGGTGCAGGTGAGGGGACAGAATGGACGCTTTCAACCCGACGACGAAGACCCAGCAGGCGATCTCCGCCGCGGCCCAGGCGGCCGCGGTGGCCGGCAATCCGGACGTGAAACCGGTGCACCTGCTCGGCGCGTTGCTCGCGCAGGGCGACGGGCTGACCGCGCCGCTGCTGTCGGCGGTTGGCGCCGACCCGGGCCAGGTGCGCAAGGAGCTCGACCAGCTCGCCAACTCGCTGCCGTCCGCGGTCGGCTCGACCGTGTCCGCGCCGCAGCTCGACACCGAGGCGCTGCGCTCGGTCACGCACGCGCAGAAGCTCGCGACCGAGATGGGCGACGAGTTCGTCTCCACCGAGCACCTGCTCGTCGGCCTCGCCGCGCGGGGCGGCGCGGTGGCGACCCTGCTGAACCGGCACGGCGCGACCCCGGAGGCCATGCGCGAGGCGTTCGCGAAGGTGCGCGGCTCCGCGCGGGTCACGAGCCCCGACCCGGAGGGCACGTACAAGGCGTTGGAGAAGTACGGCCTCGACCTCACCGAGCGCGCTCGCAAGGGCGAGCTGGACCCGGTCATCGGCCGCGACTCGGAGATCCGCAGGGTCGTGCAGGTGCTGTCCCGGCGGACCAAGAACAACCCGGTGCTGATCGGCGATCCGGGCGTCGGCAAGACCGCGATCGTCGAGGGCCTCGCCCAGCGGATCGTGGCGGGCGACGTGCCGCAGTCGCTGCTCGGCAAGCGGGTCGTCGGGCTCGACCTCGGCGCGATGGTCGCCGGCGCGAAGTTCCGCGGCGAGTTCGAGGAGCGGCTGAAGGCCGTCCTCAAGGAGATCACCGACTCGGCGGGCCAGGTCATCACGTTCATCGACGAGCTGCACACGATCGTCGGCGCCGGCGCGACCGGCGAGGGCGCCATGGACGCCGGCAACATGATCAAGCCGATGCTGGCGCGCGGCGAGCTGCGCATGGTCGGGGCCACCACGCTCGACGAGTACCGCAAGCACATCGAGAAGGACGCCGCGCTGGAGCGGCGCTTCCAGCAGGTGCTGGTCGGCGAGCCGTCGGTCGAGGACACGGTCGGCATCCTGCGCGGCCTCAAGGAACGCTACGAGGTGCACCACGGCGTGCGGATCACCGACAGCGCGCTGGTCGCCGCCGCCACGCTGTCCGACCGCTACATCACCGCGCGCTTCCTGCCGGACAAGGCCATCGACCTCGTCGACGAGGCCGCGTCCCGGCTGCGCATGGAGATCGACTCGCGACCCGTCGAGATCGACGAGGTCGAGCGGGCCGTCCGGCGCCTCGAGATCGAGGAGATGGCGCTCGCGAAGGAGGAGGACCCCGCGTCGAAGCAGCGGCTGTCCGCGCTGCGTGCGGAGCTGGCCGAGAAGCGCGAGACGCTGACCGCGCTTACCGCCCGCTGGCAGAACGAGAAGGGCTCGATCGAGAAGGTCCGTGACCTGAAGGAGCAGTTGGAGCAGTTGCGCGGCGAGTCGGAACGCGCGGAGCGCGACGGCGACCTCGGCCGTGCGGCCGAGCTGCGCTACGGCCGGATCCCGGCGCTCGAGAAGGAGCTCGAGGTCGCCACCCGGACCGCGGAGCTGCCGTCGAACGAGCAGGTCATGCTGAAGGAGGAGGTCGGCCCGGACGACGTCGCCGACGTCGTGTCCGCGTGGACCGGCATCCCGGCCGGCCGGCTGCTCGAGGGCGAGACGACGAAGCTACTGCGCATGGAGGAGGCCATCGGCAGGCGCGTCGTCGGCCAGGCGGAGGCCGTGGTGGTGGTGTCGGACGCGGTGCGCAGGGCGCGCGCCGGGGTCGCCGACCCGGACCGGCCGACGGGTTCCTTTCTGTTCCTCGGCCCGACCGGTGTCGGCAAGACCGAGCTGGCGAAGGCGCTCGCCGAGTTCCTGTTCGACGACGAGCGGGCGATGGTCCGGATCGACATGTCGGAGTACTCGGAGAAGCACTCGGTTGCCAGGCTGGTCGGCGCCCCGCCCGGGTACGTCGGCTACGACCAGGGCGGCCAGCTCACCGAGTCCGTGCGGCGGCGCCCGTACAGCGTGGTGCTGCTCGACGAGGTCGAGAAGGCGCACCCGGACGTGTTCGACGTGCTGCTGCAGGTCCTCGACGACGGTCGCCTGACCGACGGCCAGGGACGCACGGTCGACTTCCGCAACACGATCCTCGTGCTGACGTCAAACCTCGGCTCGCAGGCGATCGCCGACGCGAACCTGAACGAGCGGGAACGCAAGGACGCCGTGCTCTCGGTGGTGCAGCGGCACTTCAAGCCGGAGTTCCTGAACCGCCTTGACGACATCGTGGTGTTCCACTCGCTGGCGACCGAGGAGCTGACGTCCATTGTGGACATTCAGATCACCGCGCTCGGCCGCAGGCTCGCCGGCCGCAGACTCACCCTCGACGTGAGCCCGTCGGCCCGCGACTGGCTGGCACTGAACGGTTTCGACCCGGTCTACGGCGCACGCCCGCTCCGTCGACTGGTCGCCTCGGCGATCGGCGACCAACTGGCGAAGGGCCTCCTGGCGGGCGAGATCCGCGACGGCGACACCGTCCGAGTAGACATCTCGGACGACAACTCGGCCCTGATAGTCGGCCGGTCCCTGTAGTAGGGCTCGGCCAGCGCCGGTCGACAATGCCCTGAAGGTGACCTTCAGGGCATCGAGCGGCGATCACGGAGTGTCCCCGACTCGCCCCGTAGCGCAGCGGGCGGGCGACGCGCGGGCCTGTGATCTTGGCTGGCGCGCGCGGACCACTACGCTTTGCCGAGTGGGCATACCGGCATGGGTCTGGTTCGTCGTGGCGGTGGTCGCCGGGCTGGCCGGCGCCGCGCTGGTGCTGCGCGACCGCGCCCGCCTGACCTCGCGTAACCGGGAGCGCCGCCGCTGGGCCGCGCTGCGCGGCTGGCAGTTCGCCGACACCGACCACCTGCTGCCGACGCAGTGGGAGGGCGGCGCGATCGCGTTCCACGGCGGCGGCATCGCCAAGGACGTGGTCGCCGGGTCGACGTTCACCGCGGACGGCCGGCGCAAGGTGTACGTGTTCGACCTCGAGTCGAACGGGCGCGTGACGTCGGTGATCGCGGCCGTGCAGTGCCGGCGGATCCACCCCGCGGTGGTCGAGCTGTGGCTGCCGTCGGCGCCGTTCCAGCGCGACACCATGCCCGAGCTGCTCGGCCCGGTCGGCCAGCGGTACGCGTTCGTCTCCGACATCACCGCCGCGCGCGGGCTGATCACGCCCGACCTCGTCGACGCGACCGAGGAGATCGGCGCGGACATCGCGGTCACGTGGATCGAGGCCGGCTGGGTGCTGGCCGGCGCCGCACCGCACGCCAGCCCGTCGCGGCTGGAGCGCCTGCTGCGCGGCATCGGCGAGATCGCGGACGTCATCGACCCGTTCGACGCGGAGGTCGATCCGGTCGGCGACCAGGAACATCCGACCGGCCGGCACGGCGAGCGGCGCGACTGAACGACTAACGTGGGCGCATGCCAACAGCGCTCGTCACCGGGGCGACGGCCGGTATTGGTGCCGCCTTCGCCAGAAAGCTCGCCGCGGAGGGTTTCGACCTGGTGATCGTCGCCCGCACCAAGGAACGCCTGAAAGAGGTCGCGACCGAGCTGTCGGACCGCTACGGCGTCACGGTCACGCCGATGACCGCCGACCTGTCGACGACGCGGGCACGCAAGCGCGTCGAGGACCGGCTCGCCGACCCCGACCAGCCGATTGACCTGCTGGTCAACAACGCCGGCTTCGGCACGCGCGGCAAGTTCAGCGACACCGACATGGACCTCCTGCAGGCGCAGTTGGACGTCAACGTCACGAGCGTCATGCGGCTCACGCGAGCCGCGTTGCCCGGCATGGTCGCGCGCGGCAGCGGCTCGATCGTCAACGTGTCGAGCGTCGCCGGGTTCTTCCCCGCCACCGGCGCGACCTACGCGGCGACGAAGGCGTGGGTCACCACGTTCTCCGAGGGCATGGCCGCGAGCCTCGCCGGCACCGGCGTGCGCGTCATGGCGCTGTGCCCTGGTTTCACGAAGACGGAGTTCCACGCGCGCGCCGGCGACGACATGGCGGCACTGCCCGACGCGCTGTGGCTCGACGCCGACCGGGTGGTCGCCGACTCCCTGCGTGACCTGCGCCGCGGCCGGCCGCGCTCGGTGCCGGGTCTGCCGTACAAGGCGTTGCTCGCCGTGCCGCGACTGCTGCCGCGCGCGTTGCTGCGCCGCTTCGAGACCAAGGCGTCGGGCGGCCGCGACCGGACCTGACCACGGCGACACCGGACCGGAGTAATCGGACAACGCCTGCGACGTGCTCGTCGGGATGCCAAGCTGCCTCTGGCACTCCTCAGGACGAAGGACCGACATGACGCAGCAACCCGGTTGGTACCCGGAGCAGCCCGGCTCCACCGTGCTCCGCTGGTGGGACGGCAACCAGTGGACACCGCACACCCAGCAGCAGCAACAACAACCACCGCGCAGCGACGCCAGCGCGTGGGAGTTCCAGGTCGGTCGGGGTCCCGACCCGGACAAGATCCGTGAGCAGACGCGCGCCGCGGGGGTCGGGCAGGCGGGCCACGGTGGCGGCACGCTGTTCACCGAGCCGGTGCTCGTGGTGAACCAGAAGGTCAAGCTCATCGAGATGGCCAACGAGTACTCGGTCTTCGACCAGCACGGGCGCCAGATCGGGTCCGTCGCGCAGATCGGCCAGAACGCGTTCAAGAAGGCCGTCCGGTTCTTCACCAGCTACGACCAGTTCCTCACGCACCGGCTCGAGGTCCGCGACATCAACCACCAGCCTGTGTTGATGTTGACCCGCCCGGCGAAGGTGCTCAAGTCCCGCATCATCGTGGCGCGGCCGGACGGCTCGGAAGTCGGCCAGATCGTGCAGGACAACGTGTTCGGCAAGATCCGCTTCTCGTTCATGGTCAACGAGCAGAAGATCGGCGGCATCCAGGCCGAGAACTGGCGCGCGTGGAACTTCTCGGTCACCGACCACACCGGCACGGAGATCGCCAGGATCACCAAGACCTGGGAAGGCTTCGCGAAGACGATGTTCACGACGGCCGACAACTACGTCGTGCAGGTCCACCGGCCGTTGCAGGACCCGCTCGCAAGCCTGGTGGTCGGCTCGGCGCTGACCGTCGACACCGCACTCAAGCAGGACGAGCGCGGGTTCGGCTGAGCCATCGGGTGTGACTTTTGGCGCGCCGCCCCCGATTCTGTCGGTGGTCCGTGAGACAGTCTGGACCCGTGCGAACCGTTGACGTGACAGCGAAGGGCGAGCTCGCCCGCCTGGTGACCGAGTTGGCCGTGGTGCACGGCCGGGTGACGCTTTCGTCCGGCAAGCAGGCCGACTACTACGTCGACCTGCGCAGAGCCACCCTCCACCACGCGGCGGCGCCGCTGATCGGCCGGCTGTTGCGCCAGCTCACGGCCGACTGGGCCTACGTCGCCGCCGGCGGGCTCACGCTCGGCGCGGACCCGGTGGCCGGCGCGATGATGCACGCGGCGGCCGCGGCCGGCGAGGTGCTCGACGTGTTCGTCGTGCGCAAGGAGGCCAAGTCGCACGGCATGCAGCGGCGCATCGAGGGCATCGAGGTCGCCGGGCAGCCGGTGCTGGCCGTCGAGGACACCTCCACCACGGGCAGCAGCGTGCTCACGGCGGTCGACGCGCTCACCGAGGCGGGCGCGAACGTGGTCGGGGTCGCGACGGTCGTCGACCGGGACACCGGCGCGCGGCAGGCCATCGAGGCACGTGGCCTGCCCTACCGCTACCTGCTGGATCTGTCCGATCTGGGCCTGTGAGCCGACCCGCGACGGTATAGCCTGCCTTGCGTGACTGCCGTACTGATCATCATTCTGGTAGTGGTGGCGATCATCGTGATCGCCGTCGTGGCGTTCATCGCCAGCTACAACAAGTTCGCCAGGCAGCGGAACACCATCGAGGAGTCCTGGCGCCAGATCGATGTCGAGCTGCAGCGCAGACACGACCTCATCGGCAACCTGGTCGAAGTCACGAAGG
>Ga0193716_1002564_pt1 | contig 10162 bp, 7 predicted proteins | sample U2c1metaG_FD_145901 | JGI IMG/M metagenome (GOLD analysis project Ga0193716, IMG submission 145901) | Soil microbial communities from a riparian zone of the East river system, Colorado, United States - U2c1 | ecosystem: Environmental > Terrestrial > Soil > Riparian zone | place: USA: East River...
GGAGGCGGCGGATAGCCACCCTGCGGAGGCGGCGCGTAGCCACCCTGCGGAGGCGGCGGATACCCACCCGGGGGGCCCTGCGGCGGCGGGGGCGGCGGGTAGCCACCCGGAGGCCCCTGCGGCGGAGGCGGCGGGTAGCCACCCTGCGGTCCGGGAGGCGGTGGCGGTGGCGGATACCCACCGGGAGGCCCCTGCGGCGGAGGCGGCGGGTAGCCACCCGGAGGCGGGTAGTTGCCGCCAGGAGGCGGTGGGGGTGGTGGGTTGGTCACGATTCCCTTTCTCTTTCTCGCAAATTCATTGATCGAAGCTGTTGAGTTGCAATGTTATTGGCCGCTACACGCGCAGTTCATCGGTATTGGACCCTTCAATGATGAGTTAGCTGGGAGCGAGCGGTGTAACCCTACCTGAGAACAGGGTTACAAAGCCGCTCATAATCCGAACTTCACCACTCCCCGTCACCCTCCCCCGAGGCGGAATGATTAACTAAGCTAACGGTTTTCGGTTACTGCCCACAGCGGTCAGTAGCCGTACTAACGAGGATCCTACCGGCGCGGATTGCCGTCCGACAGGAATCCGAGCAAGTCGTGTCGCGTGATTACGCCAACGGGTTTGCCCTCTTCGACCACCATCACCGCATCGCATTCACGCAGAGTCTTGGCGGCCGTCGAGACCAGTTCACCGGCGCCAATGAGCGGCAACGGGGGTCCCATGTGCTGCGAAACGGCGTCTGCCAACTTTGCCCGGCCCTCGAATACGGCCGACAGGAGTTCACGTTCCGATACGCTGCCGGCCACCTCTCCGGCCATCACCGGAGGCTCCGCGCCGACGACCGGCATCTGCGACACGCTGTACTCGCGCAGGATGCCGATGGCGTCGCGCACCGTCTCCGACGGATGGGTGTGCACCAGGTCGGGAAGCGCTCCGGACTTGCGCCGCAACACGTCTCCGACCGTCGACTGCTCGATCGACCCGTCGAGCCTGCCGCGAAGGAAGCCGTACGACGACATCCACGCGTCGTTGAAAACCTTTGAGAGATAACCACGTCCGCCGTCGGGCAGTAGAACGACGACCAACGCGTCGGGCCCTGCACGCTCGGCGATCTGGATGGCGGCCACCACGGCCATGCCGCAGGAGCCGCCGACGAGCAGCGCCTCCTCGCGTGCCAGCCGCCTGGTCATGTCGAACGAGTCCGCGTCAGAGACCGCGATGATGTCGTCGGTGACGGTCGGGTCGTAGGCCGACGGCCAGAAGTCCTCACCCACGCCTTCGACGAGATAGGGCCTGCCCGTACCGCCCGAGTACACCGACCCCTCCGGGTCCGCGCCGATGATCTTCACCGCGCCGCCCGAGACCTCCTTGAGGTACCGACCTGCACCGGTGATCGTCCCGCCGGTACCGACACCTGCGACGAAGTGCGTCACCTTGCCGTCGGTGTCGGCCCAGATCTCCGGCCCCGTCGTCTCGTAGTGGCTCGCAGGCCCGTTCGGGTTGGAGTACTGATCCGGCTTCCACGCGCCGTCGATCTCCTCGACCAAGCGGTTCGACACGCTGTAATAGCTGTCCGGGTGATCGGGCGGCACCGCGGTCGGGCACACCACGACGTCGGCGCCGTACGCGCGCAACACGTTCTGCTTGTCCTCGCTGACCTTGTCCGGGCAGACGAAGATGCACTTGTAGCCGCGCTGTTGCGCGACGATGGCCAATCCCACGCCGGTATTGCCCGACGTCGGCTCGACGATGGTGCCGCCGGGCTTCAGCTCGCCCGCGGCCTCCGCGGCCTCGATCATCTTGACCGCGATGCGGTCCTTGGAGCTGCCGCCAGGGTTGAGGTACTCGATCTTGGCTGCGACGACTCCGGCCCCTTCGGGCACAACGGAGTTCAGTCGAACTAGGGGTGTGTTGCCGATGAGCTCACTGAGATGGCTCGCGATCCGCATGGGTCCATCGTGTCAGGCCTCGCGGCCAGGTACCAGGCAGGGTCTAAATCGCTCCTCGCGTCCGCACGTCTACCAGGTGGCCTCTCGGATGTACTCGCCAATCTGTCGCAGCGAGCGCGTCGCCTCCTTGACCGCGGGCGCGGTCAGCTGAAACACGTGCATCTGACCGGGCCAGACCCGGACCTCCACCGGCACCCCGGCGGCGGCCAGCATGTGCGCGGCCTTTCTCGCGTCGTTGAGCAGAACCTCCGAGCCCGACACGTGGATGAGCGTGCGGGGCAGTCCCGGTTCGATGTGATCGAGCGGCTCGTACACCCGTTCCGGTTCGCCGTCGACGATGTGGCGCTTGGCGGCCGACTCGACCAGCTCGACCAGCGCGGTGAACGCCTTCGGCGGGAACATGGCGTCCGAATGAATGTTGGGGTGCTGGGCCCGGTGCTCGTTGTCGATCTCGAACAGCGGTGACATGGTCACCACGGCCGCGGGCAGCTCACCCTCGAGGTGCAACTTCTCAGCCAGTGCCAGCGACAGGTAGCCGCCTGCCGAGTCACCGGCCAGCACGATCTGCTCGGGCTCGTAGCCCTTGAGCCGCAGCCACTGGTAGGCGTCCTGACAGTCGTCCATGGCCTGCCCGATCGAATGCTTCGGGATCATCCGGTAGTTCACGACGAGCACAGGGCTGTCTGCGTACTTGGACAACGCTTCCACCAACCGGCCGTGCGTATTGACTCCACATGTCAGGAACGCGCCACCGTGCATGTACAGGACTACGCGGTGCTTGCCGTCGGCCGGAAGGACGCCCGCCGCGCGCACCAGCTGGGCGGTGCAGTTGGGCAGTCCGATCGTGGCGCGTACGGTCCCAGGAGCTGGCCGCATGACGCGTGCGGCGAAGTCCAGCAGGCCAAACGGCCAGGGCAGTCGGGGTGCGTGGCTGCCAATGGTGAGGGTTGGCTTGATGGTCAACATCGCGGCCAGAGCAAACAATCGTCCTGCGATGCTCGCGCCGTCCTCCACGACCTCGACCGGAGCGCCGTCACTGACGGGAAACCGACGTGCTTTATGGGCTCTAGCTGGGCTAATACCAACGTGAGACCTGCTCGATACCTTGCTCGGTGCGGTCATCGCCACCACTCCTACGCCGTTGTAGTGCCCGTTGTATGACTGTTTCCAGCCGGCTCGGGTAACTTAGCTTGACACCCTACTTAGTTTTCAACAATCGAAGAATCTGATTTCGTACCGGACTTGATACCGCAATGTGACCGGCCTCGCGCCATCGCCACGCGGAGATGTGCGGAACTGCCCTTAAACTTGCCGTGTGGGCATTCGTGCACCCCGTCGTTCGACCATCGCGCTCGCGGCTGCGGCCGCGCTCGCCTCGACGGGTTCGGCATATGTGGGGGCGCGCAACCTGCTGAACGGGCAGGCCACACAGGCTCGCCAGATCATCCCCAAGTCCTGGGAAGTCCCGCCACGCGCCGACGGCGTCTACACCCGCGGAGGCGGCCCCGTCGAGAAATGGCAGCGCGGGGTGCCGTTCGACCTGCATCTGATGATCTTCGGCGACTCCACGGCGACCGGGTACGGCTGTCACGTCGCCGATGAGGTGCCCGGCGTGTTGATCGCGCGCGGGCTCGCCGAGGAGTCCGGCAAGCGGATCAGGTTGAGCACCAAGGCGATCGTCGGCGCCACGTCCAAGGGGCTGTCGGGTCAGATCGACGCGATGTTCGTGACGGGCCCACCCCCGGACGCCGCCGTCGTAATGATCGGCGCCAACGACATCACCGCGGTCAACGGCATCGGCCGGTCGGCGCGACGGCTGGGCGCGGCAGTGCGACGTTTGCGTGGCAGCGGCGCCGTCGTCGTGGTGGGGACGTGCCCGGACTTCGGCGTCATCACCGCGATTCCGCAGCCGCTGCGCTTGGTGGCCCGCACCCTCGGCCTGCAGCTGGCCCGCTCGCAGGCAGGTGCCGTCCGTGCCGCAGGCGGTGTCCCGGTGCCGTTCTCCGACCTGCTGGCACCCGAATTCCTCCGAGCGCCCGAGGTTCTGTTCTCGCCCGACATGTTCCACCCGTCCGCGGCCGGATACTCCCTGGCCGCCACCCAACTGCTGCCCGCGCTGTGTAAGGCGTTGGGAGAGTTGACGAACGCCACCACGACCGAGCCAGCGCTGAAGTCGCGGTCGGGCGAAGCGACCAACGTGATCGCGAGGATCGGCGACGTCAGCAGGCTGTGGCGTCGCACCACGGGCGTACCCGCGCCGATCGTCGTACCAGCGACGAGCTAGTTTCTCCTTAGATTTCATAGAGCCAATCAACATCAGGGAGCCGTCATGCCCGAAGCCGTCATCGTCTCGACCGCCCGTTCGCCGATCGGCCGCGCCTTCAAGGGTTCGCTGGCATCCATCCGGCCCGATGATCTGGCCACCCAGATGGTGCGGGCGGCGCTGGACAAGGTGCCCTCGCTCGACCCGCGCGACATCGACGACCTGATCATGGGCTGCGGCCAGCCTGCAGGCGAGTCGGGCTTCAACATCGGTCGCACCGTCGCCGTGCAGCTCGGCTACGACTTCCTGCCGGGCACCACGGTCAACCGCTACTGCTCGTCGTCGCTGCAGACCACCCGGATGGCGTTCCACGCGATCAAGGCCGGCGAGGGCGATGTGTTCATCTCCGCAGGCGTCGAGACGGTGTCGCGGTTCGGCAAGGGCAACTCCGATTCGTGGCCGGACACCAAGAACCCCTTCTACGACGAGGCAGGCAAGCGTTCCGAGGCTGCGTCGGCAGGCGCTGACGAATGGCACGACCCGCGTGCCGACGGCTTGATCCCCGACGTCTACCTCGCGATGGGCCAGACCGCCGAGAACGTCGTGCTGAAGACCGGCATCAGCCGTGAGGATCAGGACCTCTGGGGCGTGCGCAGCCAGAACCGCGCCGAGGAGGCCATCAAGAGCGGCTTCTTCGAGCGCGAGATCGTGCCGGTCACGCTGCCCGACGGGACCGTCGTGTCCAAGGACGACGGCCCGCGCGCTGGCACCACCTACGAGGCGATCAGCCAGCTCAAGCCGGTGTTCCGGCCGAACGGCACGGTCACTGCGGGCAACGCGTGTCCGCTGAACGACGGCGCCGCGGCCCTGGTCATCATGAGCGACACCAAGGCCAAGGAGCTGGGCCTGACGCCGCTGGCACGCATCGTGTCCACGGCCGTGTCGGGGCTCTCGCCGGAGATCATGGGCCTTGGTCCGATCGAGGCGATCAAGAAGGCGCTGGCCACCGCGGGCAAGCAGATCTCCGACATCGACCTCGTCGAGATCAACGAGGCGTTCGCCGTTCAGGTGATCGGCTCGGCGCGGGAACTCGGCATCGACGAGGACCGGCTGAACGTGTCCGGTGGCGCCATCGCGCTGGGTCACCCGTTCGGCATGACGGGTGCTCGCATCACCGCCACACTGCTGAACAACCTTGCGACGCATGACAAGACGTTCGGTGTCGAGTCGATGTGCGTCGGCGGCGGCCAGGGCATGGCGATGGTGATCGAGCGGCTGAGCTAGCTGCCCGCTCCCCCTACGTTTGCGTTGAGATAGCGCTGGCGGCGCGAAAGTTCGCTCAGACTCAAGTGATCGCTGCAACACCTGAGTTGTTTACAGGTGTTGCAGCGATCACTTGAGTCTGAGGCGAGTGGCACTGACCCCTAGCGCTATCTCAACGGGGGACGGCCGGCGGGGCGGGCGGGGGCGGCGCCAGGCGGGCGCAGCGCACGAAAAAGGGCGCCCGCAGTAGCGGACGCCCCTTCTCTAGGAGAGCTGCTAATCCCTTTGGAAGTAGCTCAGCAGCTGCAGGATCTCGAGGTACAGCCAGACCAGCGTCACGGTCAGGCCGAGTGCGATGCCCCAAGCGGCCTTCGCCGGCGCGCCGGCCCGGATTAGTTGGTCGGCCGAGTCGAAGTCGATGAGGAACATGAATGCCGCCAGCCCGATGCAGACCAGCGAGAAGATGATCGCGAGCGGGCCGCCGCTACGAAGCCCGAAGCCCTCGCCGCCGCCGACGCCGAACAACGCGAGCACCATGTTGAGCAGCGCGATGGCCACCACGCCGAACAATGCGGCTACCAGCATTCGGGTGAACTTCGGCGTCACCCGGATGGCGCCGGTCTTGTAGACGACCAGCATGCCGACGAACACGCCGATGGTGCCGAAGATCGCCTGCGCGATCATCCCGGGGCCACCGGTGGAAACGACATTGGCGAACAAGAACGACGCCGCCCCCAAGAACAGCCCCTCCAGCGCGGCGTAGCTCAGCACGATGGCCGGGTTGTCCTGCTTGCGGCCGAACATCGCGATCATGACCAGTGCGAAGCCACCGAGGCCGCCGACGAGCGTGAAGGGCATCATCAAACCGGGGCTCTGCGAAACCAGGAAGTACGACAAGACGCCGACCGCCGTCACCACCGCCAGGGTGATTCCGGTCTTGGTGACGACGTCATCGATGGTCAGCGGCCGGGAGACTCCGGTCTGCTGCTGATCTGGGTACTGCGTCGCGTATGGCTCTGCGTCACGTACCTGCTGGGCACCGTAGCCAGCGGCTCCGGTACCAAACTGCGCGTATCCGCCCTGCTGCCCCTTGGGCAGGGACCGGAATACCGGGTTGCTGCTCTCGCGCACCGTCGGATCCTCTCCTGTGCTGTGCTTCGCCTGCTGGCGAATACTCCAACAACGATCAGGGTGTCAGACAAGGTTCCCGCCGTCGACACTGAATCTGTGAGCTTTCTCAGTAAGACGCTACCCGTCGCGCGAAGGGCCAGGCCGACGCTCTAGATTGCTTAGCCGTGGCCGAACAAAACGAGGACATCCTAGTAAGCGTCGACAATGGCGTCGGCCTCTTGACGCTGAACCGGCCAAAGGCCATCAACTCGCTCACCCACGGCATGGTGACCGTCCTCGACAGCACGCTGAAGGACTGGGAGAACGACGGTTCCGTTCACACCGTGCTGCTGACGGGCGCAGGCGAGCGCGGACTGTGCGCAGGCGGCGACATCGTCGACGTCTACAACAGCGCCCGCGGCGATGGCGTCGAGGCGCGGACGTTCTGGCACGACGAGTACGTGCTCAACGCCCACATTGCCAGGTACTCCAAGCCCTACGTGGCGGTGATGGACGGCATCGTGATGGGCGGCGGCGTCGGTGTCAGCGCCCACGCGAGCGTCCGGGTCGTCACCGACAGCACCAAGATGGCCATGCCGGAGGTGGGCATCGGTCTCATTCCCGACGTGGGGGGCTCTTTCATCCTCTCGCGGGCCCCCGGTCGCCTCGGCTTACATGCCGCGTTGACGGGCGCTCCGTTCAACGGTGCCGACGCCATCGCGTTGGGTTTCGCCGACCATTACGTGCCCCACGACGTGCTCGGTGAATTCAAGAAGGCGATCATCGATGGTGGCATCGACGCCGCCCTCGCCGCCCATGCCATCGAGCCACCTCCGAGTTCACTACTTGCCCAACGGAACTGGATCGATCACTGCTACGCGGGCGAGACGCTGGCCGACATCGTCGCCGCGCTGCGCGGTCACGACGCCGGGCCTGCCACCGAGGCGGCCAACCTGATCGCCTCCCGCTCCCCCACCGCGGCGTCCGTGGCACTCAAAGCGATCCGCCGCGCAGCCACGCTCGACACATTGGAAGACGTTCTGCGCCAAGAGTTCCGGACGCAGACCGCAGCATTGCGCTCACACGACCTCGTCGAGGGCATCCGCGCCCAGGTCATCGACAAGGACCGCAATCCGAAATGGTCACCGTCGTCGTTGGCCCAAGTCTCTACGGCCGACGTCGAGGCATACTTCAAACCGGCCGATCCCGACCTGACGTTCTAGGAGAACCATGAGTTACGAGACCATCCTGGTGACCCGCGAGGACCGCGTCGGCACCATCACGCTGAACCGGCCCAAGGCGCTCAACGCACTCAACAGTCAGGTGATGGCCGAAGTCACCACGGCGGCGGCCGAATTCGACGCCGACGCGGGCATCGGCGCCATCATCGTCACGGGCAACGAGAAGGCCTTCGCCGCGGGCGCGGACATCAAGGAGATGGCCGACCTGTCGTTCGGCGACGTGTTCGCCGCGAACTTCTTCGAGCCATGGTCGAAGTTCGCCGCCACCCGCACCCCCACCATCGCGGCGGTCGCCGGATACGCGCTCGGCGGCGGATGTGAGCTCGCGATGATGTGCGACCTCCTGATCGCCGCCGATACCGCCAAGTTCGGCCAGCCCGAGATCAAACTCGGTGTGCTGCCAGGCATGGGCGGATCGCAGCGGCTGACGCGCGCCATCGGCAAGGCCAAGGCGATGGACCTGATCCTGACCGGGCGCACCATCGACGCCGACGAGGCCGACCGCAGCGGCCTGGTGTCGCGCGTCGTGCCCGCCGACACGCTGCTCAGCGAGGCGAACGCCGTCGCCGCCACCATCGCGGGCATGTCGCTGTCGGCATCGCGGATGGCGAAGGAGGCCGTCAACCGCGCCTTCGAGTCCACCCTCGCCGAGGGCCTGCTCTACGAGCGTCGACTCTTTCACTCCGCCTTCGCCACCGATGACCAGACCGAGGGTATGGCCGCGTTCACCGAGAAGCGCGCGCCGAAGTTCACACACCGATAAAGTGCGTTCGTGACAGACACGGACGCGAAGGCCGACGATCCGCCTGAGGCCGAAGCGGAAACGCCTGCCGAACCGGAACCGGCTCCGGCACCGGCAAAGCCGGATTGGTGGCTTCGCCACTACACGTTCTTCGGTACCGCCGTGGGGCTGGTGTTCATCTGGTTCTCGATGACGCCGTCGCTGCTGCCGCGCGGCCCGTTGTTCCAAGGCCTGGTGAGCGGCGCTGCGGGCGCAATCGGTTACGGCCTGGGCGTATTCGGTGTCTGGCTGGTCCGCTTCATGCGTTCCAAGGAAACCAGCCCGCCCGCGCCGCGGCGCGCCTGGATCGGCCTCGTGGTGGTCGGCATCATCGGCCAGGTTCTCGCCGTCGTCTGGTTTCACGTATGGCAGGACGAGATCCGCGACTTCATGGGCGTACCTCGGTTGGCCTTCTGGGATCACCCGCTGACAGGCGTCCTGTCGATCGTCGTCCTGTTCGCCTTCGTCGAGCTCGGTCAGCTGGTCGGCAAACTGGTGCGCTATCTGGTTCGACAGCTGGAACGCGTTGCACCACCCAGGGTTTCGGCGGTCGTGGTCGTCGTCCTTCTCCTCGTCGTGACCATCGCGCTGCTCAACGGCATCGTGGTTCGCTTCGCGATGAGCACGCTCAACAGCACCTTCGAGTCCGTGAACGACGAAGAGGATCCCGACATCGCCGCGCCGACCACGTCGCTGCGGTCGGGCGGCCCACAGTCGCTGGTCACCTGGTCGTCGCTGGGCCACCAGGGCCGCGTCTTCATGGCAAACGGTCCGACCGTCGACGAGCTGACGAAGTTCAACGGCCCGAAGGCAATCGAACCGATCCGCACCTACGCAGGCCTGAACTCCGCCAACGGAATCAAGGCCACCGCCGAGCTGGCCGCCAGGGAGCTTCAGCGCACCGGCGGGCTGAACCGCGCGGTCGTCGCGGTGGCCACCACGACGGGCACCGGCTGGATCAACGAGGCCGAGGCGTCCGCACTGGAGTACATGTACAACGGCAACACGGCGATCGTGTCGATGCAGTACTCCTTCCTACCCAGTTGGCTGTCGTTCCTGGTCGACAAGGAGAACGCCCGGCAGGCCGGTCAGGCGCTGTTCGAGGCGGTCGACGCGTTGGTGCGCGAGATGCCCGAGAACACCCGCCCCAAGCTGGTGGTGTTCGGCGAGAGCCTCGGGTCGTTCGGCGGTGAGGCGCCGTTCCTGTCCCTGAACAACCTCGTCGCACGCACTGACGGCGCACTGTTCTCCGGCCCGACGTTCCAGAACACCATCTGGACGGATCTGACTCGCAACCGCGACGAGGGTTCACCGGAGTGGCTGCCCATCTACGACAAGGGCGAGAACGTCCGCTTCGCCGCGAAGGCCGCGAACCTCGACAGGCCCGCCGATCCGTGGGGCCAGCCGCGGGTCGTCTACCTGCAGCACGCCTCCGACCCCATCGCGTGGTGGAGTCCGGACCTGCTGTTCACCAAGCCGGACTGGTTGCGCGAACCCCGCGGCTACGACGTGTCGCCGCGGACGGAGTGGATTCCGATCGTGACGTTCCTGCAGGTGTCCGCCGACA
>Ga0193716_1002565_pt1 | contig 10162 bp, 8 predicted proteins | sample U2c1metaG_FD_145901 | JGI IMG/M metagenome (GOLD analysis project Ga0193716, IMG submission 145901) | Soil microbial communities from a riparian zone of the East river system, Colorado, United States - U2c1 | ecosystem: Environmental > Terrestrial > Soil > Riparian zone | place: USA: East River...
CGCTTCTCGAATGTTGAAGGGGCAGATCGTCCCGCCATTCAGCAGGGCGCTGAAGAGACTCGACACCGTCCCGCTGAAACTGCATGACTGCAACAGGCTGAGCCGGTCGGTGGAAGCAATATGAAGCGTGTTGGTATAGCGCAGCACATTGTGCAGAACGTTGCGATGGTTGTCGAAGACACCCTTTGGTTTGCCGGTTGAGCCCGATGTGTAAAAGATGTACGCAAGGTGATCCGGACCGAGCGCAACCTTGGGGGGATCGGGAGTCACCCTCTGGTCGAGAACGTCCAGATCAATCACTTCAAACTGCCTGCCCAGTTGTTCTGCCTGGGTGCGGTATTCCCCTGCTGTGAGAATTAGTTTCGCGCCGAGGTCGGCAAGCATAGCGGAGGTTCTGGAGGGTGGATGAGAAGGCTCAAAGGGTACGTAGAACTTGCCCGCTTTCAACACTCCAAGGATGGCCGCAACGGCCATAGCCCCCTGATCGAGGAGGATAGCCACGGGCTCGAGGTCAGTTCCGGAGACGTCCAGGATTTGTTGCGCAATCCGATTACTCAACCGGTCAAGTTCGGAATAGGTGAGCGACTGTCCCGGCGCGCTGACCGCAATCGCTTCCGGGATTCGCTCTGCTTGCTGGGAAAAACGGGCCGGAATGGACTGCTCAATGTCCTCCGGCAGGAACTCAGAAAAGGGATTATTTGGTCTGATCAATCGATCAGTAGCGCCCGCCGGTCTGCGCACGATCACTGGTACGTCCTTCCTCTTGCCCCGCTCCCAATGCCCTGTGAAATTCAGACGGGCATTTTACGTCACTTGAAGTTAGAAGTTAACTTATATCCTTAGTTGACTGATGACGTTTAACTTGCCTGGATAATCACTGCCCTCAAGTGGCCGGGTTGTCCACGTTCATTTCCCGCAACATCTCAAGCACCACAATCGCCACGGAGAGGACAACAGGGCCAACAAACAGGCCCATGACTCCGAACGCCTGCACTCCGCCCAGGAGGGCGAAAAAAACCAATAACGTATGGAGCTTTGCCCTGCCGCTTATCACGTAGGGACGGACAACGGTGTCTACCTGCCCAACCACCGCCGCTCCCCAGGCCAACAAGATCAGCGCTTTCCACCAATGTCCACTGACGAGCAGAACGATCACTGCGGGCCCCCACACCGCCGCTGAACCAACGATCGGGATCAGTGAGAACAGCGCGGTTACCATTCCCCACAAAACTGGAGAGGGCAAACCCAGGGTCCAGAATGCCAGGCTGGCAAGAGAACCCTGGGCCGCGCCCACTGCAAGGCAGCCATAAACATTGGCGACAATGGAGTTGCTGATTCCCGTGAACAGACGTTCCAGCTGGCTGCGGTTGAGAGGAAGAAGTGCTGCTACGCGCTCCCTCATCGAGCCGCCTTCCCGGAAGAGAAAGAACAAAGTGAAGAATGCCACCAGGGCATCGCCAAAGAATGAAAGGATGTTGCCCACGGCTTGAGCGCCCCAGGAAAGGAGGAACCTGCTGGTCTGCTCCAGCCATCGCAGTAGCGTCCCCCGCAAATCAATCGTCGACAAATCAATGTAACGTCCCACCCATCCCAGGACACGCTCCAGCGCGTGCATCACATACGGGTTCCAACCGCCCTGCTCGGCGCTCTTCTCGTTGAGCAACTGGTATAGCCCGGTGACCTCCCGACTCACCACAACTCCCAATCCGATGGTGGGAACAACCAGAACGAGGAGGACCAGAATGGTGGAGATCAGGGCCGCCGTGTTGCGGCGGTGAACCCGCGCCTGGACCCGGGCGTGGACAGGGTGAAAAACGATCGCGATCATCACCGCCAAGAAAATCGGGCTAAGAAAAGGCTTGGCGATGACGTAACAGAAGTAGAGCGCGACCGCGGCCAACGCCAGGAGGAATACGGTGGTCGTTGCCTGTTTTCTCTCCATGAGCATCCTCTACATTTCGAGCACGGCCGCCGCCTCAAGGCCCGTCGAACTTCGTTCGACTAGGGCGGACGAGGGAGTGGCCCCGCCCGATTCTTGCTGATTGCACAATTTCCCCAGACCTGTACAGCTCCATCCTGCCACAAAACACTGGGGAGGAAGGGATTACAACAGAAGAAATGGCATGAAGGCGCCGCCGACAGGAATGTTCCTTTGTGTCAGAGTCACGCTTCCGGCGTCGCTTCACCGGTTGAAACTAAAGAGTAGAGATACACGGCAATGCCGGCGGCGCACAGAAAGCCGCCGACTGCGACCAGGAAAATAAATGCGAGAGGGCCCGCCCACAGCAGACATACGCCTTCGACCAGCAGTCCGAGGATCAGCAGGATTCCCGCCAGCCTGAGCCGTCTCTCAAGCCGTAGTGTCGCCGCCATCACTTGTCTCCTGTCCAGAACTTCACTGTGCTCAACTGGTCGGCATTGTGTACCACGGCATGGCAGCCGCTGGAGAGGCAGGAGAGTCTGTTCGCCTTCACCGCTGGAAGCAGATCCGGATCCGCCGTGTGCACTGCACCTTCTTCGAAAGAACGCGCGCCCAGGTGGCAGTGCAGACATTCCCGATTGTTGTAGGGTTCGTAGAGACGGATGGGGTTGTGGGGCTTGCCCAGGTACTGCACGTAGACGTGGTGGAGCCCATTCAATTTCGCGCGGAATCCGCCGAACATGGCGTAATTCGTGTGACAGGTGTAGCAAGCTTCTTCAGCCGGGACGCGGTGATTCTGAAAGTGGGCGGCGGCGAGGTAACTGGGATCGTCGACGTACAGACTGCGGCCGTGCGAGTCCATGGTGTGGCAGGACAAGCAGAATGAAGTACTGGTGGCGCGCTCGAACTCCGAGGTAAAGCCCATCGCCAGGCACAGCAACGGAAGTAGAAACAGGACCATGAACGCGAGGATTTTTCCTCCACGGGTCATGGTCAGCGCGGGTCTAGCGACCAGCACACCGATCAGCGCCGCGCTGAAAGCAATCAGCGAGACCAGCAGGATAGTAGGAAAGTGCATGTTAAAGGTTCGTGTGGGCGCGAGCGCCTACATCAATCCTATTTCGCCAGCGAACGGATGTACGCGACCAGGCCTTTTATCTCGTCCGGTTTCAGGCTTTTTTTGTAGCTCGGCATTTTGTCCTTGCCGTCCGCAATGATGGTCGTCAATTCGTCGTCGCTCATCTTCTGTACCTCGGGCGAAGCGAGGTCCTTTAAGCCGAACTTTTTACCCATCGCGGTCTCGCCTTTGCCGTCCGCGCCGTGACAAGCGGAGCATTTTGTCTTGTACGTGCCGGCGGCATCCTGCGCGCTCACTGTTGCGCCCCACAGCGCAATGACCGCTACAACCGTTGTGAGAAGAGCTCGCTGCTTTTTGATTGCCATTTCTTTTCCTCCCGGAAAATCCTTGCCGTCCTAGAATGCGTAACGCATCGAAAGCGTAACCAGGTTGCCGCGGAAGTTCCGCGGAGCGAACAAATCCTGCGCGACCGAACTCGGATCTTCGTGATAGCCGTAGTAGCCCCAATAGGCCTTGCCCGTCCATCCTTTGGCGATGGCGTAGTCGAAGCCGCCAAACGGCCGGTAGTAGTTCGAGTTGAGCGGACCCGATGGTGCGTTGGGATTGAGAAATAACGCGCTGCCGGTGGTGCTGGTGATGTTGAAGCCGAGATGCGTGGTCAGCCGGTGCACCGGCTTCCACATCAGGTCGACGTATCCGTAGTTTGACTTGTTAGTGTAGACCGAGAGGTCCTCGCTCAGGACGGTCGAACCCGGGCACTTGGCGATGCCGGCCGGAGCGGTCGTGCTGACAAAGCAGACCAGAATCTGGGAGAAATCGTCGCTGTAGTCGTAACCCAGTTCCAGATTGATACGCTCGCTTGGCTCGAACATCGCGGTCCATCCATAGAGCCGGTTGTGCTGGAGGTTATTGATCTCGGAAACGTTGTTGCGTTTCTCCACATCGTTGACCGATCCACTCAGATTCATCCAACTCGTCACTTTGTAGGTGGTGCGGAAGCGATATTCCTGCCATTGCCGCGGGCTGATGCGTGTGTAAGAGTTGTCCGCGCTGGCGATTTCCATGTCGAAGTTCATGCGCCAGGCGTCGACCGGACGCGCCCAAAATCCGAACAGGCCGGAATACTCATTGATCAGGGTTTCGCCGGTGTCGGTCGCGACGGGAGTCGGAGTCTGAAAGGTGAAGGACCCGTCTCCGTTGGCGGTGCATCCTTCGGGCAGCAGGCCTGCAGCCAGCGCGCAGTCGCCACGGTTGGCGTTCGAGGGATAGAAGAGTTCGGCGACTTGCTCGAAGTCAGCATCGTCAATCGCGCGGTGACGGAAGCGGAAGCCCATACGCGCGCCGAATCTGCGCGTGAAGTCATATTCAAGCTGAAACAAATTGGTTTTCTGGTCCTGCTTCAAGAGCAGGCTCGAGAGCTCGCGCGAAACGTCCGGACCGGAAGACGCGCTGTGTACGGGTGTGCCCGCGATGCCATCCGACGGAGTTGCACAAGTAATCGCTGGGGCGGACGCAGGAGTAAAAATATTAGGGCCAGTCGTAAGATCAGGGCTGAAGAACTGGCAATTGGAAGAATCAAACTGGGCGGGATTTCTGAAATTCAAAAAAGTGAATGTATCCAGAAGGCGAAATTTGTTCGTCACATGCCAGGTAGCACCGAAGTCAGCCGAGGCCGACACGTGGCGGCCGAAGGCTGGACCGAAAACATCGTTGTTTCTGAGATTTGTCCGGCTCTCGCGGCCGGTCAGCAGTTCGTTGTAGTTGAAGACATTCATGTCCCCGCCGGTATAGCTGGCACGGCCTGATAGGTCGAGCGTCTTGAAGTAGTTGGACTGAAAGCTGAGTTGCTCGGTCGGCATGCTGGTGCGCACCTGCCCGTTCCGGCTGTAGCTGAGGAAGCCGTTGCACAGAGGGTTGACGGCGCCCGTAACCAGGAAGGTTGCGGCACAAGGCTGGTTAGCGGCGGCGTTGAGCGAGACTCCAATATCCACCAGCGTGCCAGTGGGCAGTTGAAAGTTCTGGTTCTGGTCCGTCACGCCGGTATCGCCTTTGTAATAGTTGAAAATCTGGTCGTAGCTGATGTTCGTCTTGGGTAGAAGCTTGAAGTCCACGCCGATCCTGTAGGCATTCACAGTGTTCCGGTTGTTCTGCAGCACGAGAGCTTCGGTCCCCTGGTGAAGACTGCTGAATGACGGCCCTTCATTGATATTGTGTGAATAGCCTAGCCGGAACCGTATCTTCGACTCCGGCAGCAGCGTGAGGTTGTAGTCGCCCACGCGGCGCCGGGTGTTGAACAGATGCGGTGAATTGCTGATGATGGGGTTGAAGCCCGCGGGAGCGTTGGCAAACGTGCTCACGGGGTTGAGCGGGTTGGCCAGCAGGGAGTAGTCCCACACATTCTGGTCTCGCCGGAAGCTGGCGTCGAAGTCGTACCACTTGTTTTTGCCCATCCGCAGGCGAGACACGTTGTTGGGGTCGCCGCCGTATCCAAAGTTGCTGAAGTAGAGGCGGTCGAAGAACAGGCCCTGATGGTTGAGCGAACGCATCTCAACGGTCATGTCCAGCAGGCGAGGACCCTGTTGCAGATTGACGAAGGTGTCGTAGGTGCCCTGGTTTCCCGTGAGGTCAGTAAAGCGGTAACCAAATTCCACCGACTGCTTGATGTTGTAGTTGCCTGCGTCGATGCCTTCTCCTTCCGCTGCCTGCTGGGCCCCCGCCGTGGCCGATGCGATAAACAGCAGCAGGGCAGCCCCAGTCAGCAAAGTCCAGCCCGAAGGCTGACTCCAGAACAATCGCGCTGATCTCGTCCGGATACCCATACTTTACCTATTTGAAAAAGAAAGGATCAAAGTTCGATCCGTGAATCGCGACATGACACAAGGTGCATGCCTGATACTTCTGCGCCTGGTTATGGAACGTCGGAGTGCCCGGAGCGCCGGTGTCAATGGTCAGGGAGTGGCACTCCAGGCACATCAGGTTCACCTGGCTGCGTTTCAACAGGCGAGGGTTGGCTGAGCCATGCGGCGTGTGGCAGGAAACGCAGCCTTCAGTCTTGACCGGGGGATGCTCATGCACGAACGGTCCAGTCTTCTCCGCATGGCACTTGAAGCAGACCGCGTCCTGCGAAGCCGTCGCCCGCAATTGCCGGGTCTCAAACCCGCCGTGCGGATTGTGGCAATCGGTGCACTGCACCATGCCTTCATTCACGCGGTGATGAAACGGCCGGTTGAATTGCTGTTTAGTCTCGAGATGGCAGCCATAACAAAGCTGCGGCTGCTTCTCCTTCATCAGGCGCTGACTTTCCTTGGCGTGATGCGGCGAATGACAGTCGATACAGCCCACGTTATTTTGCAGGTGTGCCGACCGGTCAAAATTACTGTGTTCTTCTCCGTAGGAATGGCAGTCCAGGCAGCGTGCGCTTGAGGCCTCGGCAGAAACACCCTTGAAGGTAAATATCTTGGTCTTGTCGCCGCCACCTTCCACATGTTCCTTGCCGGGGCCATGGCAGGCCTCGCAGCCCTGCCATTCCGGGCCACGTTTGCTCTTCAGCGTGGTTACGAAATGAGGCGTGGTCTCAAAGTTCTTGAAAATGTCTTCGTGACAGGTCTTGCAGGTTTCCGCGCCGACGTAAAGAGATGGATCCGTGGGCCGTTCGTACTGCTTTGCAGGCGAGTCAGGGACTGTCTTCGGTTTGTCGGCCGCGCTGGCGATGAAAGCCAAAAGGCACACTGCCAGCAGAAGCAACGCGCCTCGGTCCGTGGTCTTGCGGCCCGTCATTGGTCTCCTGCGGCCCATAACTCCGCCGCTCGTTATGTGTGACCAGAAATAAGTGATTGACAGTCTTCGGGGGCTCCGCCGTTGACTGATCAAGAAAGATTAAGAAAAATCTCAGGATGTATCTGTTCAAAATTGCTCACATTTTGTCCTTCCAGCAGTTTCCCAAACGATCTGTTTCAAAAGCTATGAGCTCTATCACCGGCCGTTGTGATCGAGATCACAAGTTCGCTCACAACCGGGGGATCTGCGCCCAGGAAGATGCCCAGGCATTGGTGACGCAGGTCATGGAGTGTTTGGCGGGATCGCAGGAACCAGAAAGGGAAAACCAGAAACTGATGTAAAAACTATTGCGAAATGATCTTCCGCTCCAGGTCCGAAGCAGCTTGCTTTAAATCCTCCGGTCTCCCCAGGTCACGCCAATAATATTCGTCCGCGCGATATCCGAGGATGTTCTTTCCCTGGCCAGCAAGGCGCAGGTAGTAGTCGATGATGGAGAAAGCCCCAGCTTCCGTCATCATCGGAATCAGCCGGGGTGAAATCACGTGGATGCCGGCGAAAGCCAGCGCCAGCGGTTCGGCCGCGGATCGAACCAGTTCCGTTTCTCCGTCACGCCCGGAGCGGCGGCCGCAGAGCTGGGAGTGCTCGTCGAACAGCAGATAGCGGGAAGTCTTGCGGTCCTGCACGACCAGCGTGGCAAGGGCCCGATGCTCAGCGTGAAATTGGGCCATACGCCGCAAGTCGATCGCGCTCATGACGTCAACGTTGTGCAAGACAAACGGCTCGTCCGAATGATCGGAGCCATCGAGGAAAAAATATCCAGCTTTTTTTAAACCTCCACCAGTGTCGAGCAGGACATCCTCGCGAGAGACCGCGATCTTCATCCCGAAATTATTATTGGTTTTCAGGTACTGCAGAACCAGATCCGCAAAGTGGTGGACATTGATTATGACTTCGTTGATCCCAAAGCTGCGCAAGCGGGTGAGCGTGATTTCGAGCAGCGTGCGCCCGGCAATCTCAACCAGCGCCTTGGGACGGTCATTGGTGAGCGGCCGCAGCCGGGTGCCGAGGCCCGCGGCCAGGACCATGGCCTTCATTGGCCGAGCGTCTCCAGTTCACGATGCCGCAATATCACCTCGACTCCATTACGGCTGCGTAAACGTTTGGCTAATTGCTCGGCCAAATAGACGGAGCGATGCTGTCCGCCAGTGCAGCCGAAGGACACCATCAGGTTTTTGAACTTGCGCCGCTGGTACTCGTTGATGCTGGCATCCACCAGTGACAGCACGCTGGCCAGGAATTGGTGCGCGCTCTCCTGCTGGTTCAGATATTCGATTACCGGGGCATCTCTGCCGGTGAGGGCCTTGAAGCGTTCTTCGCGGCCGGGATTCGGCAGGCTGCGGCCGTCGAAAACAAATCCGCCGCCATTGCCCGTTTCATCCTTTGGCCAGCCCCGGTGGAACGAAAAACTGAAAATCCTTACGACCAGGTTTTCGGCGTCGGAAGCCAGGTTCTGCAGTTTCTCCGAACCCAGCATGCTGTTGAATGCTTCCATCAGCGTGAGGAGTTGAATGGGAAGAGTGACGTTATGCAGCAGCCAGCGCAGGTTCTTCAGGGCGTACGGGACGCTCTGAAGAAAATGAGCTTTACGTTCGTAGAAGCCACGAAAGCCGTACGCCCCGAGGGCCTGCATGATACGGACGTAAACGTAGGCGTAGTAGTAGTGCATGAACGCGTCGCGGTCGAGCTTGACGAAACCTGCAAGCGTATCCAGATAGTGATTCAGCAGCTGCTGGCGCAGTTCCGACGGCAAGTCGGCCTTGGCATCGTAGAGAAGGGAAGCGACGTCGTACTGCAGCGCCCCTTTGCGCCCGCCCTGGTAATCCAGAAAATATGGCTGCTGGTCGCGCCACATGATGTTGCGGGACTGGAAGTCGCGATAGAGAAAATAATCGTGCGGGGCGCTCAGCAGGAACTTCGTCAGCCGGCTGAAGTCGTCTTCCAGAGCCTGTTCGTTGAATGGGATGCCGGCCAGGCGAAGGAAATAATATTTGAAATAGTTCAGGTCCCAGGTGATGGACTGGCGATCGAAGCTGCCGCGGGGATAGCAAACTTTGTAGTTCAAGTCCCGCCCAGCCTCGACCTGAAAGTGAGGCAGCACGGCTATGACTTTTCGATAAGCCTCAACCGCCTCGGGAGCAATGTTGTCGCCAGCGCGGTGCTTCGAAAGAAACTCAAAAAGAGTCGTGTCTCCGAAGTCTTCTTCTAGATAAGCGCCGTGCGCTAAGTCTTCGGCATAGATTTCAGGTACCGGCAGACCGTGCCGGCGGAAATGCCGGGAAAATTCGAGAAAAGCGACATTCTCTTCGCGCACGTCATACAGGATGCCGATGGCACTGGATCCTCCGCCCCTGAGCCGGATGATCTTGCGCCCGGAGCCGCCAAGTTTCCCCTGCAGCGGCTGCACTTGCTCCGCCGGCGTGTGGAAACGCTGCTCGAAAAGCTGCTGGAGAATGTCCATGAAGATGTCACCAAGATAACATTGAACTTCCAGAGGCCAAGACCGAAACACGGAGGGAAGCAGTTACTTGGGTTTCAACAATAGGGCGTCAAGATCGCATGGATTGTCATTCCGAAGCGCGGTTTTTCGCGCGAGGAATCTGCTGTTTCGCTGCTGGCTGCAATCAGATTCCTCGCCGATAAAACCGGCTTCGGAATGGCAGGGGTAGGGGCCGTTGAGGGTCAAACTCTATAACCATCTACCAATGAGCAGGAGCACCCGGAGGCGGGCCAAACACAATCGGCCGGGTCAAAATTATGCCCTTTCCTTCCTGCACCGTAATGAATTGATTGGGCTCGACGTTCGCGATGGAGTCCTTTTGACCGCTGGGCCACACGATCGTCAGGCTCACTCTTTTTCCTTCTTCAGGTTTGCCCAATCCGAAAGTGAGCGGCAGCTCGCTTTGCGAGAGGTAGCTTGAGCCGGACTTGACCATTTCAAAAAGACGGACGCCCTGGCTGGTTTTCACCGTCACCTTTGCACCGATGCCGTCACGATTCGAACGTGTGCCTATGGTTTTCACCCGCAGCATGTCATTTTGATTCGCATTGTCGTTGCGCAGAAGTCTTGCAGGACCGCCGTTGGCGGTGATCACGAGATCGAGGTCGCCGTCGTTGTCAAAATCTCCGTACGCCGCTCCCCGGCCCACGATCGCACGAGGCAGCGCCGAGCCAAGCTTGGCCGTGACTTCATCGAACCTGCCCTTGCCCAGGTTGCGGAACAAGTGCGGAGGCTGGGCGTATTTGACGGTGGGTTGCACCACACTGACGTCATCTGAGACATGGCCATTGACCGCGAGCAGATCGGGCAGGCCGTCCAGATCGTAATC
>Ga0193716_1002566_pt1 | contig 10159 bp, 12 predicted proteins | sample U2c1metaG_FD_145901 | JGI IMG/M metagenome (GOLD analysis project Ga0193716, IMG submission 145901) | Soil microbial communities from a riparian zone of the East river system, Colorado, United States - U2c1 | ecosystem: Environmental > Terrestrial > Soil > Riparian zone | place: USA: East River...
ACCTGTGTCAAATTTTCACCGTTAATGCTCCACGTTGATCTCCCTCACGAGGTGGATGAATTCATCGAGCGCCACACGGACATGATCACGATCACACAGGAACAGAGGGCACCGCTAGAGCAAATGGGTTTTGTCGACGATTGAAGGAGGAAGTGATTAGAACAGACAGAAACTTGTGTTCAAGATAAGACTATATTTCGACAAGGAAAGTCACTCTGCTGCTGCATAGCTATCTCGGAGGTTAACGTTGCATAATTGTTCGTGAGAGAAACAACAAGTTTAAGGGGTATAGGCACCTAGGATCGGTTCATACAAAATAACATGAATGCGTTGTGCGTAAAGAAAGCACATTCATGAGTCCAGGACAAAGATGGATGCGCCCCCATCGGCTGTGACACGTTTGCGGGTCTTCATTAGCATGTAGCGACGCCCCAATTGTGCAAGTTTTCTGGTAGCGGGACCTTGGGCATCAGGGATGTACTCTTGGACGAAACTCAGCCCAGAAGGCGCCAGCACGATTGATTCTCCAGTCTTCAGTCGCCACGGGTGAAGTCGATTTAAATTTGAGCCTGCATAAAAACTGCGTTTTAAGTACGCACCTGGAGCCCGACGACTTTATCGAACGCTTCTTCTGCCGAAACGTCAGCACTAACATGATGGGCAACGTGCTCCCACCATGATGGAGATGAGAATCGATGCAAAATTGCGACCGTGCAAAGGTCAAGCAATACGGGAGGAACGACGGTCGGCTCTGTACCGCACGCACAGATCATTATTTCAATTCAGTGAAGGTATATTGACATATAACTAACCTTGCGTGCTGATGATGACTCGCATGGCCAAGTGCCGCTGCTCGCGGGTCAAGGTCAGCAAAGAATTTGTGAGCCCTGAGCTCCCTTTGTTCGCCGCAGAAAGATACTTTGGAAGTAATATCAAACAGACGTGTCTCGGAATAGCAAAGATGACATACTTTGTGCGCTTCGTCAACAACCAATACCTTCCCTGTGCCTACATCCGCTCGAACAAATAACCGCGTAATGATTTCAAATAAGCCGCATGCCGACGTCGGGTCAATGAAAGGATCAGACAGGTCAACGACAGACAGTTGGCCCGCGGCAAAACGTGGACAACCTTGCGAGACGCCCATGGTGTTTGGGTCCATGAACGAGGTAAGCAACGTCATACGCTGTTCGAGACTTGTTAACTGAGCGGCATTGAAGCTCGTCTTGCAATCTTCTAGTCGAGCCATGAATTCGCGAAACGTATAGTTCTCGCCTAAATCCCGGAGGATAGACTGAGAGGATAGGTCAGCCAAGTATGATCTCGAAGGGCTGGGATCCTTACGAGAATGAGCTGGACATAAAGCGGAGCAGACTCTGACGAGCCCACGGCCATCATGGATAAGAATGCTTCTGCATCAAGTTCGTCTTCACTAAAATAAAGTGGCTCGACGATGACTCTGTGTCCCAGAGGTGCATAGACGGCCTTCATTGTGTTCAAGGATGAACGCGACACAAATACTCGTACGGGAGGAGTGTCAACTCCTAGGAAGCTTGGGACTCCCACCCACGATGCTTCGCAGGGCCGGGAATTTGGTCCACCTTCTCCAAAGTGCAGCACGAGACCAGAGAGCGGTTTCGAGAGAGAGCCGATGTGGGGGCATTTCGGGATGAACATACTTTCCAGAAGAACGGACACAGTATGCGATTTTCCGGATCCTTGAACACCGCACACGATGGCTGAAAATGGAGCATTCTACGATATAATACAATATCAGCAAACCCGTTTATGAATGAGGTTAGTACAACTTGCCGTGTTCACGTAGAGACGAGGATCCTCGGGGCCTTCGCTACTTGTCTTCGAACTATTCCAGACATGTCAGGCATGATGATATCTGCGATTAGTTTGTACACACTATGTCTGCATTACTTTGCCCAAGACACCATACTGAGCTGCGTGATCGTGAAAGCCTGCCGCCACATAAGCATCTCGCGTAAATATCGGAGCTGTGCGCAATTCGTGGTCCCTGCTTTGACCATGCGAGTCAAGGGACGCATCATCGAGCAATTGCAGCTCTTGCTGGAGAGTTTCGAAAACGGATAGTTTTGTGAACGTGCCGCATATCATGCAATGTTTATGAACTTACTAGTGCGGTTATTATGTCATGTTCAGAAGACGTTGGAGCATCTCCAGAAGGCGAAAGGGCATCGCTTTGCCCCGAGGTACTACCAGGAGGGGTGGGTAATCGTGACGTTGGTAACGACTATAAGAAGATTAGACTGTTTATTTCATACATAGTTCTCTGCACTCACAGACAGTGCGGGGACAAAAGGTACAGTACCGCAGCTGAGACTGGCGAAACTGGTCGACGGCGTAGCGGTTGACTAACAGCTCCAAAAATTAGTTGTTATTTCCCCATGTGAGAGCCGCACTTACTGGCTCAGATATTGCTGGCTGATTACAAGTTCGCGATCCCGGGTTAGGCCGAGGGAGCTGGACCTGCAGACTTGTAGGTTGAGAATGCTTAGGCTGCTGAGGTGGGGGTTTCCAGGGTTTGGGCTTATTAGGTTTGGGCTGCTGAGTTTGAGCCTTCTGAGACTTGATCTGCTGGGATAAGAATTGTGGAGTGTTAGATGCCGAAGGTTTAGCTTGCTGAGGCTTCGGCTGGGGAAGTTTCGGCTGCTGAGGACATGATTGGGAAACTTGAGGTTTAAGCAAAGGTTTTGTACTTGGAACAATATGAGGCGAGTTTGTTTGCGGAACAAAGTTTGGTTTTGAAACCAGAGCCACATTCTGCTGGTTTTTATTCTTTTTGGTCATGATAGGATTTCGCGTCCTTGGGTTGTCGTTTGAGGAAGTTGGCCTGAGACGTGCGCTAATGGGGCTTTATATGTTATATAGGCCGTTGTTCGAGTGCTGGTCCCACGATGAAGCGTATCCGCACACAACCACGCGAAAGAAGCATTCGTTGATCCCATGCAGCTGCCACATTGCCTAGTATTCCTGTCTTCTGGCGGTTCATGCAAGCTCAAAATTCCAGCACCCATGCAGGAAAATTTATGCTGGGCGAGTGCGACTGAGCTGATACAATCAGCATAACGCTGTCAGTGAGGAATTTCAGGTAAGCATGAATTGTGGAAGTTGAACTGGGATCGGGGTTCAAATTGAATTTCGCGGGGTTTCAAAATCCACTATTTGTGTGCTATTAACGCGTCTGAGTTAAGTATTGCTCTGGTATGGCTCTATTTGATGTCCCTGGCTGGACTGTACCCTCCACTGCGCCTGCTCAGTCATCGAACAAGAGGAAAAGACCTAATCATGATGCGGACAAAGTCCAGTCCGCTGAAATGAACATGGAAAAGCTCATGAACAAACTCAAAGACAAAGGTGCGGCCGGTGATAGCCCGAGGGTGCCTAAGAAGCGCAAAAGATCTGAAAGTGACGCTGGGGAAGGGGGAGAAGGGACGAGGCAAAGTCGGAAAGGCAAGGGGATTGCAGAGTGGAGTTTGAGGCGGAAGGACAAGAAGCCATCAACTGCTATGATAAGTGGACCAAAGAAGCTGAAGAGGAAGAAGGATCATGAAAAGTCTGTTGACTACGCTGCCTCTATGCCGAACTTGACGAGGGCGAAGTCTCCTGTATCCCCAATAAGCCGAACCAGCTTTACAGTTGGAGCACCCGCCAGCCTGACCGCTCTGCAGAAGGATATGAAGCACAGTTTAGATGGAGCACGCTTTCGGTGAGTACCCAAGCCCTGCAATCGACTCTCATATTTATTGAAATCTACATACATGACAGTTTGATCAATGAGACGCTTTACAAAGCGGATAGTACGAAGTCTCATCGGATGATGCGAGAAGATCCCAAAATATATCAAGAGGTTTGTCTCTTTTTCCTCTTCGTTCGCCCGTACTGATAATTTGACGCAGTATCACACGGGCTTCCGCCACCAAGTCCAATCCTGGCCCACCAATCCGGTTTCGCACTACATATCAGCATTGTCAACATATTCATCAAAGACGATTATAGCAGATCTAGGATGTGGAGATGCGGCGCTGGCTCGTGCACTCGTGCCTAAAGGCATGACAGTCTTGTCCTTCGATTTGGTATCTGATGGTGCGTATGTGGTGGAAGCGGACGTCTGCATGAAGTTACCGTTACCTGGATCGGAAGGCCCAGAGGGCGAAAAATCTGAAGGCGAAGGACATATGGTGGATGTCGTTGTTTGTGCCCTAAGTCTTATGGGGACCAATTGGCCAAATTGTATCCGGGAAACTTGGAGAATTCTCAAGTCAGGGTATGTCTATTACTCGTCACTTACTGGTCGAGTCTCACCTTTTTCGTTTGACAGTGGCGAACTCAAAATAGCAGAAGTTGCCAGCCGCTTTACTGACCTAGAGGAATTTACATCGTTAATCATCTCTATCGGATTCAAGTTAAAATCCAAGGTAAGATTGCCCTGGCAATATTCGAGTATCCGATTCTCACCAAAGTCGCTTTACAGGATGAAAGCAATTCTCATTTCACTCTATTTGAGTTCAAAAAGGTGGCGAGGAAAGCGAAGAACGAGGCGGAATGGGCGGAGTTGGCGTTGAGAGGCAATGTTTTAAAGCCTTGTGAATACAAACGAAGATAATTAGTCTCGCATTCGACCTCTGTATTCTTGTACGTACAAGTCACGCGAGCAGTTTCGGGTCAACGGATCCTAATCGATCATAAGCGCCCTTCAGTAACCCGATCCAAACCGTCAACGACATCCAGACACTATGCCTGGCAAATTAAACGTTCTTTCGCACCCACTTGTGAACACACGGTTATCAAAGCTCAGGCAGACGACCACAAATTCTAAAGAGTTCCGAGAGGTATCGATCGCCTCATCTGTACATTGGAGCTTATTGAGTACTGAGATGGTAACGATGTATAGGGAATCCACGAGATCAGCTTTATACTCGGGGTCGAGGCCACTCGAGATCTTGAAGAGGAAACTTTTCATGGGGTGTGTGCATATACCAAAGTCTCGTTGCTTTCACCCACCTAACGCGCGTGTTAGCAAACACCCGTTGGCCCATTCACCGGTTCTCTTATCAAACACCGCATCGGCTTAACACCTATTTTGCGAGCAGGTTTGGGTATGACCGATGCCCTGCTTACGCTCTTCCCGTAAGTGCGCCATCCAGAGATTGTTCACAGTTAACACATGAGCGATAGTGCTGCTCCTGTATATCACCTTGGTCTGTTCAGAGAGAAGACTACATTGCAGCCGGTAGAATGTGTGAACCTTGTATCTTTTAGTGGGTTTATAATTTAACGACCTTTCGCCTTAGATTATTCGAAACTACCGCCTCACCCACCAGTGGACACTGTATTCCTCCTAGATCCTCTGGTCGGCAAGTCTGGGCTTTCCTGTTGCCATTCGCGGTCCCTTATTTATTTATTTTGCAGCAACGGGCGGGACAGCATGTGCGGCTCTTACCATGATTGCTGACTGGGGTATCCCGCGTAAGTCTGCGTTTCTGAATTCTAGTTGACTTACATAGTCCCGAAATCATCATTAGCCACGAGGGTAAAACTTCTATGTATACTCGGTTCGGAGCAGGGTCTTAAACATATACAAGCCTCGTTCCCTGATCTCGAAGTGCGTCCACATCTGTCTTATACCGTCAGGCCCTTACCGAGCTTGTCAGATCTGGGTGGCTGGAGTAGATCCGACACTGACCCTCCAAGGTTTGATCTCACCTGGTTTGGGAGACACGGTACGATCGCTGCATAGCACATTTCTGAAATGGCTGACTGACCTACCAACGACAGGGTGATCGGCTTTTTAATACAGTCAAATAAAGAAGATGCCCTCCGAAGCATCTAACATGCATGCCCTGTATCAGCTTCCTCTAATTCCAGGTCTGTTCTTAGTAAAAATTGTGTTCCACCAAATTGTCTAGCTTCGCCAATGGTCCAGCCTTTGAATTGAGAGTAGGAATGACACAAGTTGGCTCATTCAAATATGCATACATATTGCTCTTAAAGGATTGCGCCAAGGCCAAAAACCCTACCAACAACAAACATCTGTATCATATTTCTTGGCCTGAATGCTACTGGTCAGACAGCAAGTCATATTTCCTCGTCGCGCATCCAGTCATATAGCTGCAAAAATGTAAGTGTATCACCTTTCTCCACCTCCTTGAGGTGCCTATTAAGTCAAGGATCAGAGTCGATGCGGGAACATAGACAGAAAATTACTTCGACTTCATGTGAAAAGCAATTTCATCATCATACGTGAGTGGAGTATGGATTGTGGTCAAAATCAGACAGATTTTGCAGTACTTGGTTTGGGTTTTGGCAGGGCTGACATCAGTATCTGCGCTGCGATTAGCCAATTCGTTCGCTGAAAGGAGAGCGACACATGGCTTGGAGCTGGTTAAGTCGTGGTCGTTGTGAAGAATAAATTTGGTAGCGTCAGGCCTGGGACCAAGCAAATGAGTAATGAAATGAAGTTCGTTGTCTACCAAATACGCTGTGCCCACCGTAACCCTTCCACTCGACGACTGTACCACGAATTTTCCTCGACGAGATGGTGAATCTATGTCCCACTACATCAAGACCACCAAATGTAGCATGAATGATAATTAGGTCTCACCAAAGATCCGAAATCCATGGGTGCCCGAAACTCGGGATGGCCACACAAACATACACATCTCCCGTTGAGCTCCTCCAGGGCTGCAACATGCGTTCCCTTGGGGATTCCGAAAATTTTCAAGACTTCCGAGACAGTGGGTCCAACGGTACTGTCGGGTTTCATTGCATGTTGTACTACATGCCAATGGGATTCGACCTTTTGAACATGTTCGTGGGCAAAGATAGCAGGAAAGCCGATGAGCTTATTGCAACGCCAAGTGGGGCAGGAAAAGAGGGACGAAGCATCATCGAGAATGGTGAAGTCAACATCTCCGTCCACATCGCCAGCTATCGGATTGGAGGTATCCGACACATATTTGTTCGGCATCAGAAGTTTGACTAAATCTCGCTTGACTGTCTTTTGAAAATGAGCCACGTCTGAGAGAATAGAGTCAAGTTTTGCGAGGAATATCTCTTTCGTCACCGGAATCTGCACATCGTCATCCATCAGCATATCCTCTATCGTGGGCAGATCGCATGCATCCTCGAAGTTCGGCATCAACCATCGATCCTGGGTGTCGGGCGTTCCTTCTACAAACTCGGTCCAGATCGACAAAAACTCGTCCTTTCGTTCTTCTAACCTATCCTGTCGAGCCCTGTGCAATTCGACTGCCTTGCTTTCCTCCAAAAGAGCTTCGAGCTTGGGACGAATAACTTTCCAAACTATGTAGACAGCCCGATTTAGGTTGAGAAATCACGTGAGATGTTGAACGTACTCCGAGGTGTAAGTTCGCGTGGCTGATCCACGAGAGCAGTCCATTGTGTGTTCCATCGCGCGGGGAAGTATTTACGGTCCCAGCCCATTTCTAGTAGTTTCGTCTCGATACTGAGGAAGGATGAGGCCTTGCAAACAGCGAAATCAAGGACCAATTACCAAGCTCGCCTGTTCTGCGAGCGTTCCTCGCCGTCGTCTCTTTTCTGGCGTTTGCTCGAATCTTTCCACTTGTCCAAGGTGATGGCATGCTGTACCCAAGATTGTCGGGGAACGAAAAGAAAACTATAAGAGGCGCTCACGTTCATTATCCCAGAAGCAATGGTTTGTTGTTGGTCTATAAAGCGTTTCAGGGCAGTGGCATCGGATTGAAGTACTTGATAGCGTTTGACGACCATTTCGACTTCTGGTAGGTAGAACATGTTTTGCCTGCTGTTATTCCTTGCCTCGAATGATCCCCTGTCGAATGGTTGAAATATGTAATCGTAGCGATTTTCTGGATAATAGAGCGCAGCTTCAGCTCGTCATAATACGATCGCAAGGCTCATTATAGTCTTACTGAGTAAGGAGCGGGGAAGAAGGGTGAGAACAATATCTGGAATCCCGCCGTATGGCCTGAGTGCAACAGACCCTTTTTTAACGCTAAAATTACTTGATCAGTAGGGAGCATCCAATTATGCCTGTGAATCACTTTGCTTTGAAACACGGGGTACAAAAATTGACTCTAAGCGAGTAATCAGCCATGTGTGAACGGGATTTACCGCAGGCCTGTAATATTTATTTGAGCGTTGGCAAACCGTTAATACGAAAGACCATACTTGACAATTGTGTTCAAACATCAAGGAAGCATATTGGGGCTCGCTGAGATCATGAGGGCAATCGGACATGCCAGGTACATTTTTCCTTGAGGCTACCCAGATGTGCCTAGAGCTTTTGGATGCGAAGATAGTTCGGAAGTGCTTAGAGACGCGTGAAAGCTGTAGAATATCAAGAGGTTCAAGCTGAGAAGTGATCTGATGGAATGGGTGTCAACTGTGCTTGTGAATGCTACGAGTAGCGGATAACGCGCCTCAAAGAGTACATCAAGAGGCATTTCCATGAGCTGAGCGAGTTTGCCCTGATTACGGCCTTTTCCCTTGCCTTTTGCTTTCACACGCGTGGCTGCGGTTTTCTGGTAGAGTAGTCGCTGACGTTTGGGGGCCGGCGCAATCTTGGGTCGTGTTAGACCAGACAGACGGCCTGAAAGAAATACATTGGTGTTCTGCGGTGACGATATGAATGACGTACTAGAAAGACCCCCTGCATTTTCATATTCTTCCTCGCTCTCCTCAACGTCCTCCTTGACTTCAGCATCGCTATACATGACGCGTTAACAAACTTCGACGCCACAGAAATAGTACTTCTAGCTGACCTGTAACTCTCGGAAGTTTCGTGTGTCGACATTGTCTAAATTGGAGAGATGGGAATGATAACTAGATGGGCGTCAAGTGGAAGTGGCGACTTTGAAGGTGTGGCTGTGCGACAATGTGCTGTCACATGACTTCCGGCTTGAAGGTGGAAATTCAAACATTCTACTACTGTACCATTTCGACCGTAAGTTCAGTAACGCGTAACAGCCACAGAGGGGGCCCCCGTTTTGAATCGCAAGAATTCAAAAGAAAATTTATCGGCCATCTCGGTCAGCAAATTTTCAGAATTCGTGAACTTACGGTCAGTATCTGATGGTTACGGCTACGACGGCTTTCGCTTCATTATAGACCACTAAGTTCCGCCAACCAGCAAGCTCTTTGCATTTATGTGTTTGTTTTACCGCATAGTTTTTTTTTGCAGGATAGCAGCTTCACTTTGCGACCGGCCGCGGCCCGAGAGCGTCACACAGGGACAGTGTATACCGCAATAAATATGGCAGAAATCCCCTCCTATGATTTCCGACGGCCCAACAGTTGAGAGACAAAGACAATCTGACTTCCGCCTACATTTCAGGGTGACACCATTATTAATATTGTAAGTTTGGTAATTTTGCCACGCTCATGGGTAGACTCCTCGCTTCATTCTCGTGGCATCTGATAACTTGAAGCATGCTGGAGAATGCCTAGGTATTTGAGCCTCAGTAGCATTTTAATGCTAGTTTAAATGCGTTCAGAAGAACGCACAGAAATGTTCACCAGGTTAGACGGTCGCGCTACATTGGCATAAACCAAGGTTGCACCAGAAGACAAATTACAACTACCCGGCGGCTGTATTTAATAGGCTCCAAGATGGACTTCAGATGTTCAATGAACGAGAAGTCTAAACCAAGGAGGTTTTTAGTGCCATAGTAGGCGGTTGGCAAGGTCACCCTAATTCCGGCACACGCTACAGCTATCGGTTGGACACGGAAGATCATGGCCCGAAGAAAAACTCAACAGAATTTAAAGCCTTTGTCAGCCTACCCAACATGAAAAACTCCAAGATATATTTAATCTGAACTCGGAGGAGGACTCGGATCGGCAGGTGTCTCTATGACGGTAGCAACATTGAAATCAATGGTGGCGGAAAAGAGAAATCAGGGCTGGTAAAAACATGAAAGGCTGGCAACAAACTGGCAGAGTATCTGACGGAGGGAACGGGGAGTCGTCGTGGATGCTAATAGTTGCACGATGCTCCGGAATCTACCGCCACATGGATGGGAAAGGCAAACAAGCACACGTGGGCAAGACGTGATAATTGCCGAATCGCGTCGCCTGTAATCGGGACCTCTCAAATATGTTTGCCAAGATGGTAAACATATTTGAG
>Ga0193716_1002568_pt1 | contig 10154 bp, 11 predicted proteins | sample U2c1metaG_FD_145901 | JGI IMG/M metagenome (GOLD analysis project Ga0193716, IMG submission 145901) | Soil microbial communities from a riparian zone of the East river system, Colorado, United States - U2c1 | ecosystem: Environmental > Terrestrial > Soil > Riparian zone | place: USA: East River...
GTCTTAACTACCGTGACCCCTACATGATCTCCCGGTTCAGAGAGGTAGGGATCGACAATCGCATCCCGTTGTCCGACGCAAGTGGAACGGTCGACGCGGTAGGGGATGGAGCAATGCGCTTCCAGCCTGGGGACCGGGTCGCTACGATTTTCTTTCCTGATTGGATCTCAGGACGGTTCCGGTCCAGCTACGCACTCTCCGCACTCGGCGGCGAACGCGCTGACGGCGTGTTGTCCGAATACGTGATCGTTCCGGAACGAGCGCTTGTCGCATCGCCTCCATTCCTATCCGACGTAGAGATCGCGACCCTCCCTTGCGCCGCAGTCACGGCCTGGCATGCGCTCTTCGTTCGTGCTCCGCTCGAGCGCAACGACAGGGTCCTCATCCAGGGGACAGGTGGCGTCGCGCTGTTTGCACTGCAATTCGCACACGCCGCCGGCGTTCGCTGCATCGTCTTGTCATCGTCCGATGACAAACTTGAACGAGCTCGAAAGCTCGGGGCATCTGATCTCATCAATTATCGAAACACGCCAGACTGGCATTTGGCGGTCCAGGAAATCACCCAAGGAGAAGGCGCCACACACATTTTGGAGGTTGGCGGCAAGGACACGTACGAACGATCCATGCAATGCATCGCAGCCAACGGCACCATTGCGCAGATAGGCGTACTCACCGGATTCGACGTTAGGCCGAACCTTTTGCCGCTTACCCGTCTTAACGCGAATGTCGCGGGCATCCAGGTTGGATCACGCGAATATTTCGAAGACATGAATCGTTTCATCGAGGAGCATAGGATCACCCCGGTGGTGGATCGCGAATTTACATTCGACGAGGCTCTTCAAGCGTTTGCGCATATGGCCGAGCAACGTCATTTTGGTAAGCTGGTGATCAAGGTCGGCGGGGGCTAGGCCTGCGGCCCACAGCCCACAGCCTCAATGCGTGCCGGTGCCTGCAATCCGGCATGCCGGCACCGAGCGTTGCTTCGCGACAATTTCACAATATGTGATTCACGATTTGCGAATTATACAAATCGCACTTCCCTCTGCTGACGACAAAATGGGACGGCCTTGACTATACTTGGCATGGGTAGTACTTTGTGACTACCCAGGAGCAATGCGGAGCGTTCTTAATGGCCGCCACAAGTCTCAAACTCCCCGAAGGCCTCAAACGTCGAATCGAGCGACTCGCAGGTGCTGCCAATAAGACACCGCACGCCTTTATGGTCGAGGCATTGAATCAGGAGGCGGATCGGGCTGAGCTTCGCGAGCGATTCGCGAAGGATGCGGCGATTTCCGAGATCGAAACCATGGAGAGCAGCAAGACTATTCCATTAGCGACCGCATTTGACTATCTTGAGAGTCGCGCCGCAGGAAAGGCGGTCCGTCGTCCTCGAGCGCGCAGATGGCGCGCGTCCAAATAACCGTCCGAGCACTCGCCGACCTTGAGCGATCGTTCGACTTCCTCGCGGAACACAACCCAAAACTAGCGCGTGAGCGGATGCTCAGTATCCGACGAGCCCTCGAGTTACTCGCGGACCATCCGTTGCTGGGCCGACAAGCCGAAGACGGCCGCCGTGAACTGATACTGTCGCGCGGCCGCTTCGGCTACGTGGCCAAATATCGTTGGGTGCCCGCTGAGGACGTGATATTGATTCTGGCAGTTCGACATCAACTGGAGGCTGGCTACAAAGAAGAATAGCGTAACGCAATGAAGGGACGTTGCCCCATATACCGCGAAATTTCACACGCTAATCACACTTGGCATCGGCATTCGCGCCAAAGCGCTTGTTTTCAAGCCCCGAACGCGCCACCATGGGTTCTATTCCCATCGCCCGCTCCATTTTTCGTCATCTCACGTTAGCCTGCGTTTTCCTAGGACGAGTTTCGGCGCATCGGTAAGCCTTGGGGACATCGCCTACTGCGTTCTTTATTTGGCGTCGGACGAAGCCAGCTGAGTGGCGCGCATCAGCATCTCTCGTCGATCACAGCTCGTTGATCGGAGCTTAAGTGCTAGGCCGGACGCGCGGCTCGACGGACTGCAACCGGCGAGCCGCGCGCTTGCTCAATGGCCTTCTAGCTACAGGCTGCAAGGCGTTTTCAAGGACGTAAGCAGCGACCGACTCGCCGAGAGCTTGGCCATCGCGCGTAGCGGAGCGGAAGTGAATGCCGGCAAAGATTCGAGCATTCTGCACTTCATCGAGCGCTGCCGAAAAGCTGTCAAAGGATCGAACGACGCCGGGCATCAAGTCCGAGGTCACACGGAAATGCGTCCTTTCGCCAAAATGATGCGCGAGCACACCCCCAGCGGCGCCGCTGACGCACGAATGGCCGGAGGGATATTCGGGATGCGCGGGCGTTGCAAACAACGGCATCCAGTTGGGATCCGCAATGGTTGCCGGATTGCCGTCCGGGTCAGCCAGGGGGATTGCGGTAACCGGCCGCCAAAAGACATACGCATACTTCGCTTCCCAGCACCCAATGGCCGCGTCCGCAATGGCCAAATTCAACAATGCCAACAAGCGGGCGTTTTCCAGAGTCGAGCTATGGTGCCGACCATGCCGCCCCTCATCATCGCTGGAATCTCGCTCGCGCTCCATGAGCGAGAGCGCGACATGGTTCCAGAGATAACTTGCAGTGCTCGAAGCCCAGAACCACGCGAAGACGGTTTGATCCGGGGTACGCGTCGTGCTCGACACGCTGCCCATAGTCTTCGTTTCATTGAAATTCGCGGTATATCGAGCGCTCGTCAATGCCGGTGGACCCGCCGGGCGATATTGTCCCGGCGCGCTGATGACCCACGGGGTCATGTAGGCGAACTGCGGCGAAGCACCCGGTGCGAATGCCGGTGGGGTGGGACGCCACTCGCCAACTCCCGTCCCGCCTAAGAACGACGGTGGGGCCGGTGTAAAGCCGTCGGCGCTGCGCCACGTTAAAATGGCGTTCGCGACTGTTTGGCCCCAAGCGATTCCGCTCGCGATTGCGGCGCTACGCTCACGAGTGCCGATGGCTGTGAGCGACACAGCGAGTCTTGCATCGAGCTGGCCTTTCTGTGTCGGGTACAGTGCAAGGAGGGTCACGTAGGCAGCTTGCACTGCCGCCGCCTCTTGCGATGCTCCGGCGGGCGCAGCTGGTGGAACGTGAACCGGTGCGTAGCGCGGCTCGATACCGTTCACGGCATCAAACACCGCGCCCTGCACGATCGCCGCGACGCGCGTGATGACCACTGGCGAAGTGCCGCCGATGAGCCCCATCCGGAACAGCATCTGGTTCCAATTGGCTATCTCGTCCGTCGGTGCTGGGGCCGCGAGGGCCACTGGGCCAGTGAAGGCAATAACGATTCCTACAACGAGTGTTGTCAAGAGTGTTCGCATGATCTTCTCCCCGTAGTCGCATTCTTTGATGTCGTTCTACCGGATGGCGGTCCAACGCCCGCCGTCCATTGGCGCGAGCGACACTGCGCCGTTTGTTTCGCGGCAGCAAGGGACACAGCAGCAAGAGATGAGAGCAGCGGCACCGCACTGCAACACGCTGTGCAAAGCACCAATTGCACGCGCAGACGCAACTCAAAAAATGCGAGATCATCTTGAAGTCCTCGTCTGCAGTCGGCAGCTTGGGGCGCACAGCGGAAATCGAGAGTGACGGGTGTAGTTGTCTCAGGTTGTCAGCTCACCCATTAGCGCGGACTAGCTCTGACATGCTATGCCGCAAAGCACGGGCCTGGGCAGTCAGTGAAATTTCTCGCCGCGCGCAAGCATGTCGATAATCAGCTTTATGCGCTTAATCTTTGTCTCTGAGCGCTTTGCCGTTTGCAACCGGTAGGCAATCGAATACAGATTGGCCTTGTTGAGCGTCGCGTAGAACTGCTTTGCCTTGGCGTTACGTGCGAGCTCCTTGACGAACTCCGGAGGCACCGTTGCGTTAGCGGAAGAATCGTACGCCGTGGCCCAGCGCCCGTCGGCTTTGGCCGCCTCTACCTCCTTGAGACCAGCAGGCGTCATTTGGCCCTCCTGGATAAGCCGATCCACATGCGCAACATTTATCTTGGACCAGCCGCTTTTCGCCCTGCGCGGGGTGAATTTTTGCACCCAGGAGTTTGCGTCAAATGGCAGCTTTTGCCCATCTATCCAACCGAAACACAGCGCCTGATCAAGCGCCTCGGCATACGTGACCGATGGAACACCAGAGTCTTTCTTGTAAATTCGCAGGAGCAGACCACGGGCTCGGGCGTGCTCCTTCGCCATCCATGCGCGAAGTTCTTTCGATGACCGAAAACTCCGCGGTCCCCGCATAGCATGGGAAGGTAATTTGCCCATATGTGGTTCAGTTCAGGTTCATGCGGGTTAATCGTCGTACTGTATCAAGTCGCGGGCGTGCTTCCAGCACAAACAAGCGCCTTCCCCGTGGGTTCGATTCCCATCGCCCGCTCCATCAACCCTCCGGCCTAAAATGCTCAATCGCGGCTGTTTTCGGTCGCGCGCAAAAGCTCCTCTGCTTTCAGGGCAAGCCCCTCTGTTACGCTGGTCCATACGGATTCTTTCAGGTCCGGTGGCAACCGCTTGCGTACCGAAGTAATTGCTTCCGGTACTGATCTGGCCATGTCGAGCATCATTGACCACAGATTAGGATCCGACAGAGATTCGGCGAGCGCCTTGAAATGGCGGGGCTGAATCTCGTTCCACCGGTAATGGGGTCGATTCCCAGTGCGCATCGCCATCGCCATTTTGACCTTCTGCGGCTGCAATTGACGGGCTTTGTTGCCAATCACCGGCCAGGCGGATAGCAAATCGTAGAATGGCGTTAGCTCATAGCCGTCGCGGCGGAGGAATATAGAGAAATTTTTGGCGTGTCCGTCCGTGGCGGCTAAGAACCAAAACATCAGCTGCGAAAGTGCAAAGAGGTTGCTGTCACGCTCGGGTGCCGCTCCTCGATCGAGAACTCCTAAGATTTGTGCCATTCCCGGACCACCATACTTCTCGTACTTCGCCTCCGGTGGCTCGCCGGTTGCCTGGCAGAAATCCTCCTGTGGAAGCCGCGCGATCCAGGCATCCCGTGGTACCTGGAAGCGCGCCGCTGTCGGATCGCGTGCGCCAACATTGCGCCAGTGGCGATCGAAGCGCTCGATCACGAGTACACGCTGATCGCCGAATGTCGCGATCTGGGTGCGTGCGACGGGTAAGTGCATGGCCTCGAACAAGGTCGCGCAGAGCCATTCGTTGTCGACCGAATCAGACAAATCCAGTTGAAGTCCGCCGCCAACAATGCCGAGCGGCAGCTTCAGGATGTGGGTCGTGGGCGTGGCTCCAAGCGGCCGATGCCAAGCGTTGCCGATGCGAAGCAGCGCCGTCTTCTCCTGTGCACCGGCAATCGAAATGCGAAAGGCTTCATCCTCGTCGGACTGGGCGCTGAGCGGTCCAGCAGCAGTTGGGACCGCGCGTAGGATCGCCTCGACTTCTTGTGTTTTGAGTAACGTCGATTCGATCCGGTCCCAGCCGACCGGGGCCTTTCCCGGTGGCATCAACTGCACCGCGCCTACGCAGTCGCGTCCTATTGCCTCCAGAAGGTCGAATGACTCGGCAGATCGAACGTGGAACCGGATCCGTATTCTTTCCCGGATTTGCGAATTGTCCGGCAACAGGTTGTCGAAGTAATAGCGGACGAGGGGAGAAGTGATTTCCCGTGACGCGGTCACGGGCAGCGATAGAGATAGAGGCCGAAACTGGGGATCCTCGAGCCAAGCGTTATCGTAGACAAATTGGTCGCGATCGCCGCGGGTTTTCCGCCACACCCCGACGTGACGGCCGTTCATCCAGACATCAAGTTCTCTCACCACTCGCCTCGAGGGCGATTTTCAATGTGCTTTGGTGTCGGCTTCAAGCGTAAAAGCACTTCTACCCCCAACGCAGCGAAAAGGTCCAAGAGCTGAGCACTGGAGACGGTCTCGGGGTGCCTTTCGATATCTGCAAGACGTGACTGGCCTATCCCTAGTCGCTTGGCGAGCTGAGCTTGAGTAAGTCTTCGTGTCTTGCGCAGGGACTTCAAATGCGCCGAAAGCTGCACTGGCGAGTGCAGTAGCAGTGTGTCCATGGTGGGATCCTTCCTTCATGTTATCGCTTAAAGCAGATAATCACACAATATCGTATATAAGCGATAAATACAAAAAATCGGTTTAAGGCGATAAAGGAATTAATCGTTTATAGCAGATAACGAATTCGTGCCGATCCGCGTGGGTTCGATTCCGATGTTCGCCAACGCACATACTGCGACGTTCACGTGTCATAAAGTGAATGCAATAGGTCGTACGTCGATAGCCATTCACCGATCACCTAGAACAGGCAGAGTGAGCTTGCGATCTTGACAACGGATATTACGAAAAGCATCCACTGTGCATTCCAACTATGAGGACTACGCAACGTGAAGAACATTTGCTTTATCGGTCAAGAGCCTGAAACCGTCGATTTTTCGGATCCGGCGCTGCCGCCGGGTTTTGACGCGAAGAAGATCCATGCGGGCATTGAAGTCGGTATGCGCCAAATGTCGGAGCGCGGCTGGCACCCCGATCTTTGCCTAGTGCGCCCAGACGGCACCGCAGCCTCCGCGATTGAACGGCAGCTTTCCCTTGTGAGGTATGACTGCGTTGTGATCGGTGGAGGCATTCGTATACCCCCCAAGAGCTTGCTTCTGTTCGAGGAGATTGTGAACGCCGTGCACAAATTCGATCCCGGCGCTTCGATCGCATTCAATACGCGACCGGAAGATACAGCCGATGCGGCGGCACGCTGGCTAAAACCTTGATCTTCTCTTTTGGTGACTTGCAATAAATTCCGCCAAAGCCAACGAGCAAATGATTACTGAAAGGGTTCATCTGAAACTGTCGCTCGATAGTAGCCATGAAAGTCACTCCTTTTGCCGTTAGCGTTGCCGACGCCGCCCTTGCGGATCTCCGGCGACGTCTTCAACTGACTCGATGGCCGGATGAGGTCGGCGATGGCTCTTGGGAATACGGTATGCCGCGTAAGGTTCTATGGGATGTCGTCGCATACTGGCGCGACCGCTTCGATTGGCGGGCGGCAGAGCGCAAGCTCAACGGGTTACCGCAATTCACTACCGAGATTGATGGGCGGATTGTCCACTACCTGCACGTCAAAGGAGCTGACCAGAAATCAACTCCGCTCGTGCTCACGCACGGGTGGCCAGGCTCGTTCGTCGAGATGTACAAGATCATCCCGATGCTGACGGATCCGAAAAGCAACGGACTCCCTGGTTTCCGTTCCTTTGATGTCATCGTCCCCTCGTTGCCTGGTTTCGGCTTCTCGCAAGCGCCGGTCAGGCCGGGTACGAACAGCCGAGCTGTCGCGTCACTCTGGCACACGCTGATGGCTGAGCTTGGCCACTCGACGTACTTCGCCCAAGGTGGCGATATTGGCTCCGGGGTTAGCACTTGGCTGGCGCGCCTGTATCCGAACGCTGTGCGCGCACTGCACCTAAATTTCATCTCGGGTGGCTACCAGCCCCCGCTGACTGAGGCTGATCGTCCGCTTTCTCCAGCGGAGTCGGAATGGCTTGCCGCACGCACTCGATGGGCCGAACGGGAAGGCGGTTATAGCCACATCCAGGCCACAAAGCCGCAGACCCTGGCGTACTCGCTGATTGATTCCCCGGCTGGACTAGCCGCGTGGATGCTCGAGAAGTTTTTCGCCTGGAGCGATGGTAACGATGAACTTACCCATAGGTTTGACCTTGACGAGTTGTTGACGAACGTCTCGGTATACTGGTTCTCCGGTAACGTCGCAGCGACGCTTCGCATATACGAAGAGAACGCCCGTCAGCCGCTTCGATTCGGCTCTGGGGAGCGGATCATCCCGCCGCTTTGCTACGCGCGGTTCCCCAAGGAAATTATCAACCCGCCGCGCGAGTGGGTAGAGCGTGTGTTCAACGTCGCCAGATGGACCGAGATGCCCGTCGGCGGTCATTTCGCGGCTCTGGAGCAACCTCGGGCACTGGCGAGTGACATCCATGAGGCGTTCGCGGTGTTTCGCTGAGTGCACTCTGAATAGCCGGAGGGGACACTCGGCCTATCAAGTATACTCGCGAAAAGCCGCCATCGAACGAGCGGCAGATCGTCCGCGCTGGGGGTTACGTCTTTGAAAAAGAATAAGAATGGTCTGTCCAGTACGGGGGAGCGTCTGTCGCGACGCGAGGCACTCGCTTTGCTCCGCGCGGGAGCTATCGTGACGCTCGCTAAGTCCTCTCGTCTCGCTGCAAGCGAATCTGCTCCTTCTAAGGGCGTGCCGCGAGACTTGCATTTCCTGAGTCTCCAGGAACTCGCGTTGCAGCTCCAATCGCGAGCGCTGTCCCCGGTGGACGTTACACGCCACCTATTGGACCGGATCTCACAGATTGACGGTTATCTGAAGAGTTACGCGACGCTGACACCGGAGCAGGCACTGGCTGACGCGCGGACAGCCGAGCGCGACATTCGTGCGGGAAAGTACCGCGGTCCTCTGCACGGCGTTCCGATCGGCATCAAAGACCTCTGCTATACAAAGGGCATACGCACAATGGGCGGCACAGCCGTGCGCAAGGATTTCGTTCCGAGTTTCGACGCCACGGTCGTGTCGAAGCTGCGGGACGCAGGCGCTATCGTGCTCGGAAAACTGAATCTCTCCGAGGGCGCCGCAGCCGGTTACAACCCGACGTTCGACGTACCGCTGAACCCATGGAACCCCGACCGGTGGCCCGGTATGTCGTCCAGTGGTTCGGGAGTAGCCGTTGCCGCCGGTCTGTGCTTCGCGGCGATCGGCACGGATACCGGTGGTTCGATTCGGAATCCCTCCTCGGCGAACAGTGTCGTCGGATTGAAACCGACGTACGGACGTGTGAGTCGCTACGGCGTGTTAGAGATGGCTGGGTCACTCGATCACGTCGGGCCGATGGCGCGCCGTGTGGGCGATGCCGCACTGATGTTTGACGTTATGGCTGGCCGCGACACAAAAGATCCGACCTCCCTACCGAACCCCGAACAGGGAGCGTTCCAGCAGCTCCAGGGAAGTGTCCGCGACATGAGGATCGGCATCGACCGCGACTACGCCCTCAAGGGGATCGACGCTGGGCAGGCGGCGGCCATCGAGTTGGCTCTCCGCGTCCTACGCGACCGTGGTGCACAGATCGTCCCGGTCAAGATGCCAGACGTGTCCAACGTCGTGGATATATGGTTGCCAATTTGTGCGCACGAAATGGCCAAAGCGCACGCGGCAACTTTTCCTGCGCGCTCGGGTGAATACGGACCGTACCTGCGCGATTTCCTTGCGAACGGCCGGCAGGTCAGCGCCGACCAGCTCGAAACCGCGCACTTGGCGCGAAAGGCGCTCACAAAAGACTTGGACGCGTTGCTCGATTCGGTTGATGCGATGGCAGGTCCTGCGGGTGGCGATCCCGCGTGGCCGATCACGCACGCAATCCAAGTCGGGCCATTGCCTGCCTATCATGCGGCCTGGTCGGCTGCTGCACCGAGGTCCTCTGAGTTCACGATGCCGATGGATCTTGCGGGCATACCGGCGATCTGCCTCCCTTGCGGGTTCTCGCCGGACGGTCTTCCGTACAGCATCCAGTTTACGGGGCGGCGGCTCGGAGAGGGGGCGCTGTTCAGGATCGCGTACGCCTACGAGACCGCCACGGAGTGGCATAAACGCCACCCGATCGTGCACCCCACCTGACGAAGGGCAGCTTTGTGCCCCCAAGCTGCCGATCGCCAACGTCAGCTTTCGGGTGACCGGCTCAAATTCGCTTCCTCAGCGCCGTTTTTGCGACTGCTCGATGTACATATCTTCCAGGCCTTTCATGGTCGATTGCAGGGTACTAAGGCTTAAATTTATCTCGGCCGACTTGAACACTAGAGTTTGAATTTCTAAGGCACTTAGATTCGATGGATCCGCAGCAGCCTCGAGCGCCGCTCCCGCCTTGGATTCCTCACTCACGATCGCAACTGCCGTTGAATTGATGTAGTCCTGCTGCAAATAGATCCACGAGTAAGAGGAAATTAATTCGGGGTCCATGTAAGAGACCGCACCGTTGTCGCGCGCGGCTCTCCAAGCGACTCCACTGAAGGAATTCCACTGCCAGAGCCAGCCAAGATTGGCAGGGTAAAATTTTTTGCCC
>Ga0193716_1002569_pt1 | contig 10147 bp, 10 predicted proteins | sample U2c1metaG_FD_145901 | JGI IMG/M metagenome (GOLD analysis project Ga0193716, IMG submission 145901) | Soil microbial communities from a riparian zone of the East river system, Colorado, United States - U2c1 | ecosystem: Environmental > Terrestrial > Soil > Riparian zone | place: USA: East River...
TGCTCGTAGTCTCAACAGGAAACCTATCTGTGTATACCTCCCTGCTGTGCCCACTGCCATCAAAACCTTATCCCACCATTCCCTGCTATCTTTACATCATCCAAGACCTACATCTCAATCATGGCTTTGAAAACTATCCTCACATCAATCACCAAACTCAATGGCCAAAACTGGCATACTTGGAGCAAGGAGACCGCTGGGAGCTCATAGACCCACTGAGCCTATACCTACATCTTCCACTTCCCTAAAACACAACAAGAAAGTGTACGTGCACATATCTGGTTCCTGGTTGATCTGGACTGTCAGGACTCAATTATTGAAATCAAATCTGGATGAGAAGCATGGGCTGCCCTCAAAGCCAAACATGAGAAAGACATGCTGTCCACCCGAATGAACCTTTTTACTCACTGTCTTGTGATCCCACCATTGGCATCATTCCATTTACCAACCTAGTGCTCATGTTGTTCACCAGCTTGAATCAATCAAATGCAAACCTCAGGTTGATGAAATCACCAATAAATTCTTGATTAGCCTCAATCCCTCTTTTGCTCCTGTCCAGACCAATCTTGTGCTCCATAATCCCAAGCTGTCACACTTAAGGAATTTGAAGAAAATGAAACTTTGCACCCTGCCTATTCTACTCCAAATGACTTGATTAAACAAGAAACACTTCTGTACACCAACAAAGCTAGTCATCATGGGAGCAGAGGGTGGGGTTTATAGCTAAGTTTGAGGATTTGGTCAGGGAAATGGCAAGAGACATGAAGGAGTCTTCTGGTGTTGCAGATGATCTGGCCACATTGCACAAAATTGTGTCACCAATATGCCCACTGACATGAAGGAACACATTCTCAATCATCATGCACATTTTGCCACCTCTGAGTTGGATCATATTGCACACCTTGCAACTGACAATGTTAACTCCCTCACTCTTGCACCTACGGTCCTTTCTCAATTGGGCACTGAGACTACAGGCAAATCTTCCATCCAGACCTTACTTGACATAAGTCAAAAACATTTTAAATAAATGAGAATGATCCAGGGACATAGCAGGGAGAATTATCAGAGTTGAGAGGGAGCACTAGCTTATTTGCTCTGTACCAGAACAACACTCCATGTATACTTGCTGTATACATATAACTGTCTAGAGTTTATTGTGTATAGAATTCCTTCAGTACCACTTGGAGAGCTAAAACAATTTCATACCTGTGTGGGAAAAGCTACAAACTAAAATGTATGTTCTTCTATACTGCCACAACAATGAATGAATTATGCCATGGTGGAGTACACAATGGTCCTCAGAATTGTCTAAGACCACTTATATACTACACCACTGAGTGACTGAGTGTAGGCACAATCATTCCCCTTTGAACTCATGGATCTGGGGGTCTCAGAATGTATGCCTTCCTCACACAAGAATCAAATTTCTTTCAGTTTGTACAGAGATTATTTGGTGCACAATAAACTCTCAATCATATGTATGCTTCAAGGCTACAAGAGGTTGTTCTTCTGTCACATAGCAATAATACTCCCAATTTTAACTATTTTCTTTGAAGTGTCTTGGCTCCTTTTAATTCTGTAATTCCTTCTTGGAGTGTATATAATTTATCCAGGGCTACATAGTTTACTAGTGGTAATATGTGCAGGAACCTAAGTCATACATTGGTCTCTAGCCACAATGTCCCAAAATGGAAGGCACTGACTGTACAATTTGTCAGTCACATGTCACAGGGCCCTCTGACAAAATGAAATTTGGTGTCTGTCACAGGCCACTTGACTGTCTGATGAAAGGGTTTCTTGTCACACCTACCCAAACATGATGATTTTGGCTATTATCGGGTCTCATCTGATGAAATTTCACTGTTGTCATAGCCTGCCAGGTTGATGAAATGAAAATTTTATCAGGTGTGTCACAGTCACATGTGGGTGATGAAAGATAGAAACAGGTTGTTTTGCATAAAGGGGTTTCTGAATAGAATCATCCCTACTAGAGTGGTTCAGCAGTGATATTTATCAAAATGTTTCCATATACTATATCACACCATTTTGAATATTTATGAGTGAGGAGCCTTCAAGCAACACAAATAATTTGGTTCTGCGCTGATAACACAGTAATCTATTTGACTGACTCTACACCATGGTGGTCAACATGCAATGATTCTTTCTTTCACTTCTGCCAGTTATTGCTGACCAACCAGCCCCAGTTTTCCTCACACCCACATTTGCTGTGAGGTCCATGCATCACTTCGGGTGATCAATTATTTAAAAATCTTGGAGTCATGTGGGTACCTTTCATATTTTTCAGTAAAATCTCAGTAGTAAAAATGATGATATATATCAGTGCTGAACCACTCTACTGTAGAATTTAAATAAATTTGTCGGTCATGCATCACAGAGGGTTCCTGCTGATATTTGGTTCGAGTCACACATCACAGATGGGACGAAAGGTCTGAACATCCCTATATGGCAATTTCTATCAATAGAGCAGTTCTGCAGGGATATATCACCACATTGAGAAACTGATAATATATACTGAAATTGGGGTAATACAGCGGCCAGACCACCACTGTTTTTACTGAAAATCAAAAATATTGAATTTTATATATCCCTGCTGAACTACTCTAATAAGCCCTCAACTTTTGCTCTGCGAAGTGCATTGGCACGTGATTGGCTTGTGATGATAATTTCAGGTTGCACAACCGATCGAGAATATTAATGAGGATATTAGTGATCGCCAAACAATTTTAGTTGCACCTGGGAGACTACGGAAACGTACATGTCCACAGGGCCTTCTGCAAGTTCCGATAATCAGGCAACTCTGGAGCTCTTTACTATCAACGATTCCACCTAACAGCGGCCTGAGGAAACCAATTTGCTTGCTAATAGATATCGACTAGGGTGAAGTGTCTGTCACTAATATGCAGTGATTCCGGAGTGCATCCTTAGCCTAGGCTGCGAATCTGTCCATGAAGTTGGAATGGTTATCGCAGTGAAGCCTGCAGTAACGCGATCATCGGATGTAGATGCGTGATACGGCATCCACCGTGGATTAAACCCTGTATGTATCCGATATCCAGGGTTAGGTCCGTCGGCTGCATTCTCCTCTATGCCTTAGAAAGGATTACGGAACCTAACGTTAAACTGGAGCATCTAGAACCTATGATTAGTATATAGTTTCTATCGACGACTTGGATGGTACCAGCTCCCCATTTCCCACGTCTTCATGGAGCAGAGCTTGCAATACATCTTATTCTCAGGAGCTTTCTTATGTATCATAACTTGGATATATGTGAGGGGGTCATCTCGAAGCCTGCCTTTGCCACCAGGACCGAAAAGGCTTCCTGTCATTGGGAACCTCTTCGACATGCCATCTACATTTCAATTCCTGACTTTCGACAAATGGTGCAAGCAGTACGGTACGTTGGAGTCACTCTGGTTTTGGCACCAATGGCTGAATTCTATGACAGGTGATATCGTGTATATTGAGGTTCTATGGAATAAGTTTCTTTTACTCGGCTCAACTAAACGGACCAATCACCTTTTGGCGGAGCGCTCAGCCATATATTCAGATCGAACACAACAGCCTATCGTGGAGCTGTAAATGATTTACCACTAGCGTGTTCCTTCACAGCCTGACGAAATTAAATTAGCATGGGTTGGACGGAGTGGAATGTGGCTGCCCAGCCATACGGTCCAAATTGGAGGCAAATATTTATACTTACCACTTCCACTCCTAAGTCCTGACACTCTTCCATTAGAGACCATCGTCGGATGTTTAACGAGCACTTCCGCGCCGGTGTTGTCTCAAAATTTCATGTAATTCAAACGCGACAAGTACGCGGTCTACAAAGGCGCCTCTTGGATACGCCTGAAGATTTCTTGTACCACATACGCCAGTACTTCGTTTCTCTTCTTACAAGGGATGATGTCACTAATTCAAACCTAATTCATCAGCACCGTATCATCCGTAATTCTTGCAGTCACATACGGGATTCAAGTCAAAGAGTCCAACGACCCATACATCGAATTAGTCGAAGAGGCGATGAAGAGACTTAGCCAAACAGGCCTAGGCACTTTCCTTGTAGATGTTCTGCCAGTTCGTACGTGCACAGGCAGTCCTGTGGATATTGTATCTTGAATATTCCACAGTGAAATATGTACCTCAATGGTTTCCGGGAGCAGGTTTTCAGAGACAAGCAGCGTACGATAGAACACTCACTGCTGCGCTTGTAAACCGCCCGTGGAAATTTGTCAAGGATGCATGGGTACGTTATAGTTGTCTCTTTCTTCTCCGAGATACCTACCTTGCTCCAGTCGAAAGGAACCGCAGTGCCTTGCGTCGCAACTGAACTTCTTGACGCATTACCAGCAGGAGATAAATGGGCCGAACAAGAACAAATCGCTAAAGGCTGTGCAGCCTCAGCATATGCCGGTGTGTATGTCAGCTTTTTTTGAAACGTTGCAAATACTGATGCATTAGATGTACAGGCGGGGCAGACACTGTAAATTTAACATTATAAAATATTAATTATAACTTACGATCTACTCAGACCATCCCGTCGGCTTGCTGTTTCATCCTTGCCATGGCGATGTATCCAGACGTTCAGAAGAAGGCTCAGGCTGAAATCGACGCTGTCATTGGACACGACAGATTGCCCGACCTTGACGATATAGACTCGTTGCCGTTCATCAATGCACTAGTGAAAGAAACTCTCCGATGGCAACCTACCATTCCGTTTTGTGAGTAACCGGCTAAGGCAGCCCACCCATACTGATTCGATGGTTACGCATAGGTGTTCCTCACCGCTCCACACAAGATGATGAATACGACGGTTTCTTCATTCCGAAGGGCACGAATGGTGAGTCAGGCCTGATGTTACACATCACCACTAACAAATTCCATGTTCCCTCATCTCAGTGGTGGGAAACACCTGGTATGATCATTGTTCCTTTCTCTCGCAACTAAAACGCTGATAAGGGATCTCGAGGTCCATCCTACACGATCCTAATGTCTATCCTGAGCCCGAAGAGTTTCGTCCGGAGAGGTTTTTGAAGGATGGTAGACTAATCACAGACATCAGGGATAGTGTGGCAGCCTTTGGATATGGCCGCAGGTGATTACGTTTCAAAATAATATGCGTTACGATGAGCTTACAAACGGTATTGACTAGAATCTGTCCAGGCCAGGCCATGGCCACGCGTTCGCTGTTCTTTATCTTCTCGTCTGTGCTATCAACGTTCAACATATCCGCTCCATTGGATGAGGCTGGAAATCCCATCAAGTTGCCACCTACAATGTTGCCGGGCATAGTTTCGTAAGCGTCCCTTGTGTTGATCTCGTGGGGTTGATCTCATAACCCGGAAAAGATCTCCCGCTCCCTTCAAATGCGACATCAGACCACGATCAGATGCTGCTGTAGCTCTGATTCGCAATGCAGCTACATCATAGGGAATAGTCACGGTAAAGTATGTGCCAAGCCACCAACCCCGTCATCTCGTCGTTCATATTTCATTGGGACCCGAGGGCTCTTGCAAACATGATCCATTTGTTTGCAATTGGCTTGACTAAATTCGCCGCATTAACGTGAAGAGTATATACGTGCCTTTGTTTATTACATAGTAGCCGGCAGATGTGTCTCCATTTCTGTGACCCCAGGTCATGACTCATGAATAGGACACAGCTCCTTCGTTACCTTAGTCACCGACGACAGATCATATACAACTTATGTTTCACAAATCGCACTAGTTTCTCGAACCGGTATAATAATGGGAGCTCTATAGATTCAGAACCCGCATCGCGAGAGATATGTGCGAGGTTATCTTGGTAGAGTAGGCTTGCATCCGCAATGTTCGCGATATGGATCGGAAATGACCGCTTGATTTGCTCGACATAGCATAAGCTGAATAAATGCATGGCTGGCATGGAAAGAAGAAGGTACATGAGACCATCACAGAAGACCAGACCCAGCAAATGCAACAATCTACTCGGCGTCCACAACCACGGTTTGAAGACCCTGTAAAAATGTAAGAATGGACATAGTGTAGGAGTACTATGTGACACGTACTTTAAACGAGGTCACAGGGACGTAGGTAGCAAAGGTATAAAGCTTCTCCTTGGCGCTTTCATCGTCATTACGTCTGCCTGTATCACATACGCAACACAATCAGCCTTTCTCCACCAGGAACCTCTCGGACTGCAACTCACGCTCAAGCTTTACCCTTATCCGATGCGGTACAGTCTTGATTCCTTGTGCCCAAACCTCTTGATTCAGCTTTGGGTCTAGCCTAACGTCACTTGTGCCCATTGTCTTTTGTGCAAAGTCAACGATGGATTTGACGGCCCATGGTGCTCGCTTTTTGAAAGATCGGCCGTGCACCCGTTTATGCAGGTGGATAGTATATTCGCGGGTGACAACGTCTTGGAGGGCAGAGCGTGTCTTACCGCCGGACTGGAGTATATCGGGTCAATAACAGTTCTTGATTCATGGTGAAAGATTGGTCCAAATTATACACCTTTTTCGTGCCTTTGGTAGGGGCCTGGTGAACAGACATAAGTTAGATGACTGACAACATTTACGAGCATAATGACATACCATGTCTTGAGGATGTCGAAGTCGTTGAACGAAATTATCGATACAAGTGGATGGGAAAAAAAGAGTCGATCAACTGTACAGTTGTGGCTGAAGTGGCGTGCAATATTACACATTTTACATTTGGTGTATTTGAGATATAAATATGTACAAACTCAAGGACGAATTCAGTTGTGCCCGATCTCAGGCCTCAGGCCTCGGGCCTCAGGGTCGGTTCGTTGTACCTTATGTAACTGCTTGTACTCAATGGAGGTTTCCCTTTGTCCTCTTATGTCCATCCCATTATCCTTCACACAATGTCACATTCGTTACAATGAGCTGGCGAATGTCGATAGCCATCCATTGCGCGAAGGCGACGGCTAATAATGTAATAGGTCGTACTACGATCCATTAGGAACATTATCGGGTTGCATAATTCATCCCGTCAAACAGGAACGCTCACTAATCCTAAAGTACAAGCGCTGGGAGCAGTAGTAGGCACAGATATAAAGACCGGCTAGAATACAATGGTTGCGATCGTTATCTCCTCACAGAGCGCCTTCATCTATTGGCCCATATTCGTTGCCAACACATTCGCTTTCCACCCTCTTTATTCACTTTTCAGCAATTTACAATGCGCTTCACATTGACCTTTGTCGCCGCTGTTGGGGCTTTCTCTGCTGCAACAGCGTCCATGGTTGCTCGTCAATCCCTTCCATGTACGTCCCGACATTCTTCTTTTGTAACAATTTATATTCATCTGATTCTCTTTATAGCTTGCGCCGTCACCTGCTTGGCCAATGGCGACTTTGGCAGTTGCAGCCAACAGGACAATGCCTGTCTCTGCAAGAGTCAAGCTTTCGTTAACAGCACTACCGTCTGTATTGAGAAAGATTGCCAGGGTGATGACCTCAAAAATGCTGAGGCGTACTCGCAAGCTATTTGTGAGGCTGTTGTAAGTCCATTCTGCCGATTTCATTGCGTTATACAGACATTGAAGGATGGTGGACAGGGCGTGACTCTTACGAGTGCTGGTACCGCAGCGGCCGCCACGGCCACTACTCCCTCTAGCACAAGCGCTGCAGCAGCAGCAGCAGCGTAAGTAACCCGTACCGTCGTGACTTTCAGCCACAGACTTAATCAAAATCCTACTTGCAGAACTACCGGCGCTGCACTCTCAACCAAAGCCAACGCCCTCACAGGTGCCGCAGCGGTCGGCTTGGGCATTCTTGCCCTTGTCCTGTAGTCTGGATACGACGGAAGCCGAAGCCCTTCTTGGGCTTACGAGAGTATTATACTATCTATACATATACTTGCTTGGTTGTGGATTAAAAAGGTGTCGCAGTTTCGGTTATCCGCTGTATCTATCTATCACTTCATTCCATATACCCACCTGTATCGAACATCGTGATGGAGTCAAATTTTTGTCTATTTACAAGGACGGCGTACTGTCACCGATGACAAGATGTTGGAATTCGGTAACTTAAGTGGGTGACTTCCCGTAAGGATTTACGGACGAATCATTGTCTCTAAATTTGATCTTGATTGTTTCAAGTTATTTATGGCTCAAAATTTACGGACAGTCCGTAAACCGTAAGACATACGGCTGGTAATTAGACACGAAAAACTCGTGCAGATCCACAAACGTCATGGACCTGCAACCCCTATCACTTTTGCAGCCTGACGAGGAAGATGTTGAAATCCGGGCAGCATTGGCCTGTGTCCTCATTCTCGGAATAGAGGATGCTCGCATTCAAAAGGCTCATCGACGGAACGAGTCTCGCTTGTACTTGCGACGTAAACAGCTAATGCCATTCCCTCGTGTCGACTCTCCACGGCAGCGTCTTTACGAGAGCCAGGATGACCGTGCATTCATCACCACAATGGGTCTTGATGTCGAAACATTCCATAACATCCTCGACAGTGGTTTTCAAGACCACTGGGACTCCACTACAATTCCTCGACCAGATGTGACATTTCAAGGCAAACCTCGTCTCGGTGCTCGTTCATTGGAAGCATCGGGTGCATTGGGCTTGACCCTACATTTTCTTAACTCAGCGATGCTGGAAATCTCCCTGCAACAGATATTTGCACTCATTCCCAGCACGGTATCTCGGTACCTAGACTTTTCGAAGAAGATCCTTCTTGAAACAATCAGGACAATGCCAGAGGGCGGAATCTCATTCCCTCGTGGTGAAGAGTTCGAGCAGGAGAATCTATTGATTGTTTCACGCCATCCACTTCTTGTCGGAGCTTTTGGAAGTGTCGATGGCCTTGCATTGGCTGTACAAACAGCTGAGGACCCCGAGGTTGAGAATGCCACTTTTAACAGCTGGAAGGCTTCGCATTTTATCAGCAATGTCCTAGCTTTCTCTCCCCAAGGTCAGTTCAAGTAGCCTACAATGAATATGCTGATGTTCATGTTGGAAAATAAGGCACCATCATCTCTGCTGTGCTCAATGCTCCTGGCAGTTGGCATGACTCACATGTTGCACGCCCGCTGTACGAGCAACTCCGCACCAAAGTTCCGGATAATTATTATCTAGTAGCTGACTCAGCATTTCCTCGTGGGACCGCCCTCATTGAAGGGAAGATTCAAGCACCTATTAAAGGAGGCGCAGTTGTTCCCCGTGACCCCCGTGAGCTCAAGCAGCTGCTCGACTTTAACCGTCAGCTCTTGTCCTACCGCCAAACTGCTGAATGGGGTATGCGCACTATGCAAGGGTCCTTCGGCAGGTTGAGAGTGCCATTAGACATCAATGACGAGATGGGACGACAGGCATTGCTGGAGACTTGTGTAAGGCTGAACAACATTCGGGCTCGCTGTGTTGGTATCAATCAAATCCGCAATGTGTACTTGCCAGTCTGGCGGGCATCTGAGGACGAACGGTTGTGGGAGAACTTAGGTGATGTACTTTACAAGGATATTAGAACACGGGATCGTGTTTCTCGTTTTCATTTGGAGATTGTTGAAGTAGAAGAGTAGTAGTAGTAGTAAAAATCGTATGGGTATTATAGAAGAATGAGAATGTAAGAAAAGTTCTTCTGTGCCGGTAAAATTTTAAATGATAATACACATACAGGGTATTCTTTAGATTGAAATATTATTGTATGAGTATCAGATATCCTTGGGTATCATCGACCGTGGTGAATCAAAATAATAAAGATGTCCGTCGTGAAGAAAAATTGGGTATAAATAAAGCCGAGATGGCTTACATGCTCGGTTGGTCCGATGGAGAAACAGAAGTATCATCCGTAATGACTTCAGTCAGCCTTGAGTTCTCCTCCGAAGGACCCTCAGTTGTAAGTGGTTTGCGAGGACTGATGGTGACAGTAAAGTGGGATGCCGGTGTGCGAGAGGTTGCAGTGGCCATCAATGGGGAACTGCTATGGCCAACTTCGAACTCGGTAGCAACTGGCCTAGGGTTTTCAAAAGGAGTGAAGCTGTCACGATGACGAATGGGTCGTGTTTCAACATTTGCCACCATTTCGGGCAGTAACGTCTGCCCGTATGGGCCATGACGGTGACGGGAGTTGTGCCAATACTCATCCACCCCTCCACGTGAATCGCGATATCC
>Ga0193716_1002570_pt1 | contig 10146 bp, 12 predicted proteins | sample U2c1metaG_FD_145901 | JGI IMG/M metagenome (GOLD analysis project Ga0193716, IMG submission 145901) | Soil microbial communities from a riparian zone of the East river system, Colorado, United States - U2c1 | ecosystem: Environmental > Terrestrial > Soil > Riparian zone | place: USA: East River...
AGCTCAATCATAATGGTATTAATACGCATTCTATCTATCTAGTCGCATCTATCTATATAATTTGGAAATCAAACGGTACAGAAGTAACTCGATAAGGATACTGCTGGAGAACGTCATTGTATTTGACATTGTCCTCTACTGAAGATTGAGACCATCTGCAAAGGTTGTACACGTACTGTGATATGCAGAATATCAGAAAGGCGCAGATCGAGGGCGAGTTGAATGTCACTGTGAAATAGACCGCAGGAACCTTCAGCCATGATGATCAATACCTTTGAGTATACTACAAAATGTAATATGATATCCGACTGGAGAAACTCGATCGTAAAGTGACGCCCAGAGAACCTACCGCATGCCAGTGATCACCATCTACGCTAGACTATGAGCTCAGTGCTGGGTCGCCTTGGTATATCCGACAGTCGTCAAGGATCTGATATGGCGGGCGCGACACGAATGCGAAGCGGAGGACAAGATATCGATGTTGATGGCATGTCCGACTCGGGAGCTCATCGAAACAGAAGGCCATATGATATTTGAAGAAACAAGGCAATTATAACGATCTGGACATCATTTTCACGTTTCCTCTATCAGTAATTTTGAAAACACAAAAGACCACCCAAATCAAAACGGTACAGAACTAGCCTCAATATCCGCGTGTTTAAACTTCTTCTTCCCCTTCCCTGCCCCATACTCACTCGCGATGTGCCCACTCTGCCCCGTACTCCTCATCATATATTTATATATCACCAACCCCCCCAACCCCACCGGCCCCCGCGCATGTATCCTCCCCGTACTAATCCCCACCTCCGTCCCGAATCCATACCTAAACCCATCCGCGAACCTTGTGCTAGCGTTGACAAACGTCCCTGCCGAATCGACCCCGCGGCAGAAAGCGGAAGCGGCTGCGCTGTTTTCAGTGACGATGGAGTCGGTGTGGTGCGAGGAGTGGGCGTTGATGAATTGGATGGCGGAGGGGAGGGAGGGCAGGACGAGGACCGAGAGAGTTAGGGAGAGGTGTTCGGTTGTGTAGGAGGAGTGGGGTGCGGGAATTGGATGGAGGTGGGTGGAGAAGTTTTGAGGGGGTGGGTAGATTGTTGTTAGTGCTTTGAGGGAAGGCTCGTCGCAGAGGAGCTGGACACCTGAAGCTGTCAGGGCTCTGGCTACTTCGGGCCATATTGTGGGCAGAAGAGCTGTGTGTACTATTAAATTTTCGACCGAGTTGCATGCGGACGGATAATCCGTCTGGGATTATGATGATAAGTGCCTATAAGTAACACCACAGAAAAAGTGGAAATAGTACCTTGGAATCCACGACAATTCTGATAGCTTTCTCTACCTCTGCGCTCTCATCCAGATAAATGTTACAAAGCCCATCTGCGTGACCCATTACAGGAATCCTCGTATTATTTTGAATATTCTTCACCAAGGCGTTACTCCCCCTTGGAATGACGAGATCGATGTATTGATCTAGATCGAGCAGGGCGGACACCTCCGCGCGGGTTTGGATCGTTTGGATGTATGTGTCCGGGAGGGAGGTTTGGGATAACCCAACCGATATTGCGCGGGATAGAAGTTTTGTCGTGTGTGAGGATTCTTTGCCGCCTTTTAAGATTGCGGCGTTTCCTGCGTCAAATGTATTTACTCAGGCGCACTGTGTTATCGAGGGGGCAAGCACGAACCAGATTTGATCGCCAATGCAGCGATATTAACCACCACTTCGGGCCTGGCCTCAAAGATAACGAGAAGGACCCCAATAGGACACGAAACGCGATATAGTTCGAGCCCATCGTCGAGCTCTTTTGCATAGTTCACAATTCCGGTCGGGTCAGGGAGGGCAACAATGTCTGAGATACCCTGCAGCATCGAGTCCCATTTATCGCCTTTTGTAAGATCAAGACGTTTGAGCAGCGAATCATACATGCGACCTGCTGTTACTTCTTTCTGTGCAGCCTGAAATTTTCGCTTCGTTGAGTGTGTATTTTGCAAAGGAAGAAAAAGACAACATAGACCTCTAGATCCTCACGATTCGCAGCCAGTATTTCATCCCTATTTGCATGGAGCTCTCTTTTGATTGAGTTGAGAGCATCGATACGCTCTGAGGATGGGATAAGCTGCGATACCTCAAAGGCATGTTTCGCAGCCTTTGCGATATCTGAAGCGGGGGTTGAGGTCGATGAGGAGCCGTTTTGTTGGTTTGACATGGCGGTAGATTATGTGCATCCAACAAGCGCCGGAAATTTATCGGAATCGAAACCATGATACACCCTCAGGTTGTTCTAATAAGCAGAATTTGGCAGATCCGGATCATGAATGACTCTTTAATTCTTGCCACAAGCATTCTGGTATTTTACAACGTAGTAGCTAGAGCATTTTCATACAACAAATATTAGACAAGCCCAGGTCTTTAAAATCACGTCTTGCATTTGTGCCACCTTTACCAACCGACTTGCAACCGACTGAAATCCAGTTTCGTTGACATCTTGCCTAGGACAGCAGTATTTCCTGGCCACCACAGTCCAGTCCGGTTGGAAGGTGGTACCCAGAAGAACAGTTATGAGTTGGGTCCGACTATCCAGCCACTTAGTCTCCCTAAGGCAGAGTAGACAACGGAGGTTCAACCGTGCCTCCGGATAGCGTGTCTGATTAGCCACTGTCACGGTCGCGCCACTGAGACCCTCGTAGGACAGAATGTTGAAGAACGGCAGCTTGTCCTTGTAATGATAACGCAACACCATTGCCAGTGTCTGCTTGCTGGCAAACCCGGATTTTCCTATCGTATGAACCGGAAGCAATGAACCTACCGTCCGGAGCGAAAGCGACAAGAACAGACCCAATCAGCATGTCCTTCAAAAGGCCCTGCGGCGAGATCACCACTCTCCACACTCCAGACCCGAATTATTGTCTTGTCAAACGAGCCTGAGGCGACGCGCTTTCCGTCTGGCGAGAATGCGACTGAAAAGACGTTGCCAGTGTGCCCTTCAGATGGCCCTGCAACGACACAACCGCTCTCAATATTCCAGACTCGGATTGCCTGGTCATCTGAACCTGAGGCGATGTGCTCGCCGTCTGGGGAAAACATGACGGAGTGAACCCAACCTGAGTGTCCTATTAAAGGCCCTGCGATGTCATTACCAGTCTCCACATCCCAGACACGAATTGTCTTGTCATACGAGCCTGAAGCAGTGTACTTGCCATTTGGTGAGAACGAAATGGAAGTGACATAGCCAGTGTGTCCTTCAAATGGTCCTGCAGTCAAATGGCCACTCTCCGCATCCCAGACCCGAATTGTATGGTCATCTGAGCCGGAGGCGATGTGCTTGCCATCCGGAGAAAACACGACGGAGCGGATCCAATTAATGTCCTTCAAAAGGACCTGCAGTGAGATTTCCCGTCTCCGCATCCCATACCCGGATTGTCTTATCAGAAGAACCAGAGGCAATCCGTTCACCGTCTGGCAAGAACATGACGGAAATGATTGCCCCGGTGTGTCCTTCAAATGGCCCTGCAATAACACGGCCACTTTCCGTATCCCAGACTCGAATAGTCCTGTCATCCGAGCCAGAGGCGATGCACATGCAATCAGGCGAGAATGCAACAGAACGAACCCAAGGGGTGTGTCCTGCAGATGGCCCTGCAGCGACATTATTGTCCTCCGCATCCCGGACCCGGATTGTCCAGTCATCAGAGCCCGAGGCGATATGCGTGCCATCTGGCGAGAACACAACAGAAGTGACTGCACCAGTGTGTCCTTCGAATGGCCCTGCAACGACACAGCCACTCTCCAAATCCCAGACTCGGATTGTCTGATCATCAGAGCCCGAGGCGATATGCTTGCCATCTGGCGAAAACATGACGGAGCATACCCAATCAGCAAAAGGCCTTGTCGCATGCGCCTGAGGTAATATGCTTGCCATCTGGTGAGAACACAATTGAATTAATGCTGCCAGTGTGTCCTTCAAATGGCTCTGCAGCAAGGTTACCACTCTCCGCTTCCCAAACTCGCATTGTCCACCCTGAACCAGAGGCAATCCGGAGAGAACATGACGGAAGTAATTTCGGTAGTGTGTCCTTCAACACAGCCGCTCTCCACATCCCAGACCCGTGTTTTTCGGTCATCTGAGCCTGAGGCAATACACTTGTCATCCGGTGAGAACATGACAGAGAGAACCCAACCAATATGTCCTGTAAATGGCCCTGCAATAACATTGCCGCTCTCCGCATCCCAGACCCGGATTGTGTGGTCAGACGAGCCAGAGGTGATGTGCTTGTCATCTGGTGAAAATGCAAGCGTAGTCACTGCACCAGTGTGTCCTCGAAATGGCCCCGATATGACATCCCCGGTCTCTGCATCCCACACCTGGATTGTCTTGTCAGAAGAACCAGAGACAATGTGCTCTCCATCTGATGAGAACACAACAGCATTAACATCACCAGTATGTCCCTCCAGTCTATTCAACTGTGCTGGCCAATTCACTGACAAACTGGTGAACAGTGAGTGTATTAGCAAACTGATCCTGCCATTGTTTTGAAAGAGCTGGCTTAAGCGGTAAACATGGCAACAGTGATACATATAAGTGGGGGGTGCTGTAGGGTATGATGTCCTTGAAATTAGTGACAAATTTGCTGACTTCCGTGATAAATGCAGCCAGGTTCGGTTCTGCATTGTTCAGCTGAAACCAGGATGGTAAGTTGACATGAAGTGTAGATGTGTGTGGCAAAACTTACTTTGATCCACCTGACTGTCTTCAGCAATGCAACAGATGCAATGGCAACACAACTCAGGGCTTCAAGCCAATAGAGCCAATAGTTGTATACAAAATTCTGCAGGCTGGCCAACAATTGGTCACTCCTAGGTGCAACTTGAAGATGATCCGCCCAGAATCGGCAATGCATAAACCAGATGAGCCGGAATGGCAGTCTTGATGCGGTGATACAAACTCGGAACATCCTGGTTACTAAGGTATGATGTTTCTAACCGGCATAGGTTGAAACACAAGCCAGCCTGCATTAGTTGCAGACAACCAAGTAAGAAGGTGTTTGATACCGCAACGGTGTGGATCCGTAAGATAATCTGCAAAGGAGGCATGCAGAACTTGAACAGATTTTCCAGGGCTCCAAACAAAAAGACACCGTAAGCGCAACAACACAATCTTGCATGATCTGCGTCCGTCAAATAATATGCGGTCAATGATGTCATCTGAGAGGGCAATTCTGTCAGACACAACCGCACCCATGACTAAACGGAAATCGGTCAAAAAAATGCATCACTATCCCACTTTCCAGCGGCGTGAAGCGCTGTTACGTATAGGGCATCAAGGGCAGCCTCGGCAGACCCATAAGAGCCAGCATGTAGAAGAACTTTGACCTGTTCGTCCGGATCATACCCTTTGGCAATGAAATTGGCTGCCAATGATGCCCAGACCAGTTGAGCGTCTGACCAGTTCACTGATAGTAGTTTCACCAGGCCAAAAGCGCGATGGCGGTGACGGATAGCGACCAATTCATTACGCAGGAAAAAAGAAATGTCGTTTGCGTTAGATTCTGTCGTGATGCTGAGCTCGTGTGAGACTATATTGGGTAGGTCAGCTAGCGCAGCATTAATATCAAATTCAGCTCGACTGGTGATCAGAAAGCGGAACATGGCAGGAATCTTAGAGCTCCTGAGCTAGTAGTACCAAAAGATTCTTCCGCGATGTCGGGTCACCACATTCATCCAAGGTGTCGATGACAATGATAACGGGACCTTCCATTGGTTGGGTCCCAGCAGCTTTAAGTGGCTCAAATATAAGTTTGGTGAATTGTCGCCGCATCGAGGCTTCGGCTATCCTCTTGTCGGTTTCAATTTCGGCGCATACAGCAGACAGGATATTAGGGTCGAACGATGCTAGTTGATGGGCCAGCGTGCGGATGACGGCGTTTGGATCACTGTGAGTCGGGTCGTTTCTGTCAAAGAAAATGAAGGCACAGGGTTGTCCAAGTTCGCGGAAGTACTCGGCAACGGTAGTCGAAAGAGTGCTTCTACCAGATCCAGCAAGGCCGTGCAACCAGAGAACGTTTTGCCCATTTGAAGGCGTGGTCAGCCAACCGGTAATGTATGTTAGGATTTAACTGTGTTGCAAGAGAACTATCGTCAATATATCTGAGAGTGGCACAGTCAAAGAATTTAATGTACCTAATCTCTCAACTCCTTCGAGGGTTCGGGTAGAAAAAAAGACAGTTTGGATGATGTTACTGGAGTCTAAGGACCGCTTGAGCGCGACCAGCGCTTGCGAGAAATCAACAATCTTCCGCCCAGTGTTAGCTACCGTCTGCCTTGCCAGTCGGTCTCCGAATCCATGACCAGTGCATTCTCTGATGAAGATGGCACACTCGACAGTCTGTTTCAATATTTTGTCGATGGTATTCTCGAGGAGCTGTACTTTGCGTTGAAAAGAATCGCTGATCTCGACGAAAGAATAGACCTCTTCCATGGTCTTTACTAAATCGACAAGCATCATGTCCCGTTCCAGCTGGCCTTGAACCGCCTGAAAACAGCTTTCAAGTGAATTGTTGAAGAGGAGAATGTACTGGACGGTACCTTGTACAGCGATGAAATCATTTGCCATGCGAAATTGGCGTATGAATGCTATGTGTACTGTCAACAATTGATCGCGCACATGCATGTTGCCTATACACACATTTGCTGCCCTGTTCACTATCTGCACGAACAGCTCTAATTTCGACATGACATCCCAGAGGGACTTCAAAAAATCGCTTTGTTCTGGTACAGCTATGTCCAGGATTTGGTATGATTGAGGGCTATTAGCTGCAGCTGAGTGGTCTATCCCACTAAGCTCGATATCCTGAAGTGTATTGCCGATCATTGTTGCAACTACTTTGAGGGAGTCGAATGCTTCGAGCTGCACGGTGATAGTACCACATATGATGACTTCTGAGTGGCCACCTGGTTTTTACATGTAGTTCAAGCATAGTTTCTGCAGCACCTTCCTGAGTATAATATATTGCCGCTTCTACTGACCACGCACAATCGCAGAAGTGCGCCAATTTCGACGCCAACCTCAGGCATGGATCGTTGCTTGTAGATTTCGGGGTGTCGTGTTTGACACTTAAAGAAACGACCGACGAAGGATCTTTCGCTGATCTTTGAGGTCAAAGTGAGATATATTTTCGAATTTGAATCACGGATGGACTCACAGCTTATTGAAATCCGCGTCCCAACGCAGGTGTCATGGTTCGCTTAGTCAATTTTGTTCGTTGCAGCACCTGTTCGACTCTGGTCCGAGTCGAGACATATCTCGACGTAGTACAAGTTTGGAGTCTTATGAAAGAATGTCGCCGTCCATTGAAGCAGGTTCGCGCGGTGAACTGGATGAAAGAGCATTTCGGTTAGCTTGGTTGAAACGGAACCTACAGCACTGACTGCGTAAAGAGTACTATCCCATATAGTCCGTTTTGTGTCGAGGGAGAGTTCAAATGGAATTCGACTGTAGGTGATCAAGCTGTGTGATTGCCCGAATCATCGCCCGTACTACTTAACTCCAAAGTACGGAAGACCAGTGACCGACGACATGGTTGGGAGTTATTTTCTCGGCCAACTTTCATAGAAGCGTACGAGTTTGATTGGTGAAGTTGTTAGTACTGTGACGAATGTCACTAAGTTTATGCAGTTTAGCTATACGTATACGAGACAGGTTTTATAAACGAGATTGAGAAGAGATAATTTGAGTGATGGTCGGACGTCATACCCTGTCATACCTCCACTGTTGTAGTCCTTCGCCCACGGTGCAGGGTAGGCGATACAGTACGTGTAAGTAATGCAAGATAGAACAACAAATAATCAGAGGTCACAATAGCTGGACACTGAACCCTCTCCTACACCTCCATAACATCCACCATCTCCCCACCTCCAACCCCACCTCCATCCACTATCGGCTTCAAATCATCCTTCACGTCATCCCCAAGCCCAATTCCATTCATACCCTCCTCCTCACTACCCCCGCCTCCCAATCCCAGTCCAAGATCCAAACCCTTGTCATCATCAACAGCAGTCCCGAACACGCCCTCGCTCTCCACCTCCGCCTCCCCATCCGCATCCGCATCGCGCCCCATCAAATAAACAGGATCCATAACCTCCGCCAACACTTCCTCCCTCTCTTCTGCTTCTTCCACTGACATGCGCGTGTGCGTTAGTTTTACGATTTCCCATTTGTCGAGGTAGGCTTCGTGTGTCTGCGGGTGAAGGTGAGGAGGTTTGTAAAGACGTGAGACGGAGAGAGATAAAACGTACATTGACTCTCTTCTTCTTTAAAATCATCTTCCGCTCGATATTCTTATAATACGCTCCTTTTCTTCTCCTTCCCTCCCCACTGTCCTCGCCTGTCAACTCCGCCTCAACCTTCACATCCTCAGTCTTCACACCATTCTCAACCTTTACACTCCCATCATCAAGCACAAGCAAAAACTCATTCGGCACTTCCTGCTCTACTTTCACCGTCTCGTAATCACGGACAAAGTGGAACGCCGTCGCATTCGCGTCTGGTTGATCGTCCGAGTCGAGGAAGGCTAATGGGTTCGCGCTCGTGGGAGCGGAATCGGGAGGGTTGGATCGGGAGGCCTTGAATGAGGCTGCCGCTTCATCTGTCTGGGTCAGGTAGTACGCTAAGAAGTGGTCCCCATCTGATTCCATTGGACGGAGGATTGCACAGTCTAACCTAGGGTCGTCAACCTGCATGCAAGATAACAACCAGTCAATTTTCCGCCGTCCGAACAAACAAAAATAACGTACCTCGAAATTCCTCTCCCCAGGTCTCTCACTGAACCTAAACAAATCGTACGCGTTCGCCCAAATATCAGCATCCGGGAAGATCTCGTACGAATCCACTGGCGTGACATTAGGTTTATTAGGATGCCGTAAGCTTTTTAAATCAAATTCAGGTTCTGATGTTGATGTGGACTGGTTGTTGGCGGCGAAGGAGGATTCGATGGTAGATAGTTGGGCGGTGCGGGATATGTCAATATTGGCTTGGAGAGTCAGTTTTCTGACCCCACCATGTATGATTTAGTATGCCACCGTGAATAATCAATGAGGTACAAGACGTACGGTTCTTGGCCTCCAGATCCGCGTTGGACGCCTTCACGGGATATATACTCCGTTTTGCGTAACCAGGGAACGTGCACGGGTAGAGGTGCTGATGCACCTATTGTTGTTGCTCCGTTTGTGTACGTACCGCCAGGTGTGGATGATGGGTCGGCCAGCAGGAATTTATCTTTTGGGTCGAGAGGTGGTAGATCGTGCGGGTCTGGATTCAGCGCTACATATCATGACAACTTCAATTCAGTCATCTGCAACGCAAACAAGAAAATGACGAAACAGACCAGCATCATCCCCACCCTCCTCCCACAAACATTCCCATCTCCCCAAATCGAGTGGCATGCCACACTCCGCATCTACAATCATAGGTAAAGGGGTATCATTTGCGAGAGCGTTGAGGAACTCGGGGCGGGCATAGCGGGAGGGGTTTGTTGGTATTTGGAGGAGTTTGGGAGGACAAGGTGGAGCGGGGAGAGGGTTTGAGTAGCGTACGCGGACTAGAAGATCTAGTTTACTGGAGAATGGTCAGTATTTGTTGGATGCCAGCGAAGAATAAGACAGACCTTTTCTTGAAGCTCATTGCGGTCGGCTGCACAAAAATGATCGAAATACTTGGGAATAAAAGCCAGGTTTCGCACGGTTACAGCGATCTGAGATTAGATCTAGTTCGTGATCGAATTATATTGCGCAGTGGCTGGCGATATCATCCACTTTCAATTCAGCGAGCTTTCAAATCTTCATTGTCTTTGTAGGTGGTGAAATGACGATCAAGCGTTCACTGACGAATCCATACATACCAGACAAGATCATGAAATTACCAACCGGTACGCCAGAGACCGTTCTTGTGGGTGCTCCTGCCCCAACCTCCGCTCCTGATGTACCAGAACCCACCAAGACGACAGACGTTCCTGCGCCCGTTCCCGCAGAGGCTGCTGACGTAGCCGTTAAGGAACCGCCCAAACAGCCTGAGGCTTCCTCTGAAAGTCCAGCGAAGCCAGAGCCAGGGGCCACACCCACCGCTGATCAGGCTGTTTTCGCCGCTGCCGAGCCTACGC